>ERZ772979.471-NODE-471-length-28333-cov-2.861695_pt1 | contig 28333 bp, 26 predicted proteins | sample MGYA00511130_ERZ772979 | MGnify/ENA primary metagenome ERZ772979 (study PRJEB29015, sample SAMEA2738103) | human oral metagenome | biome: human oral; feature: human-associated habitat; material: saliva | place: China | collected 2186 ... | reverse complement strand
CAGAAAAAGGAATGCGCATTTACAGAAATCTCTTTGAGATTTCCATGCGCCACCCTCCGGCTGGACCGGTGCGCCTCCGGCGCAATGCGGCGTCGCCGCATCTCATCATGCTTCAGAAAGCATGATGAGGCACATCCATGCGTGCATGGATGTGCAGATCGCCGCGAGCGGCGATAATACATTTGCTGCGGCAAAGGAGTCAAAATGTCAATTTTCTATTTCGAGAATACGCCGCACGGTACACGCCGTGACGGCTCAAAACTCAATACAAAATTGCATTTTGAGTATATTGCCCGTGAAGGCAAGTTCGAGAAAAGCCGGTCAAGACGGGAAGACCTTGTTTTTCTTGCTTACGGCAATCTGCCAGAGTGGGCGGAAAACGCCTCTGATTTTTGGGAGCAAGCCGAAACCCACCGACGCAAGAACGGACGTGCATATCGGGAGTTCCGCATCGGCTTACAGGAAGAGCTGACCCTTGAAGAAAACAAAGCCCTGATCGAGCGATTCATAGAGGAGACAGGAATAAAAAAGAACCACGTATATTCATACGCGATTCATGACAAACCGGCAGCATTCGACAGCCAGCATCGCAACATTCACTGTCATTTGATGTTCAGCGAAAAAGTGTTAGAGGCGGATCGCTCGCTCTCAGAAGATAAGTTTTTCAAAAACTACGCAGAGAACGAAGCGGGTGAACCGACACAGGGCTACCGCACAGAGACGTATTGGGCACGGAAGGAGGCAACGCTTGAACTGCGTGAAAAATGGGCGCAGCTTGTCAACGATAAATTCAAAGAAAAAGGGCTGTCCTGCCGAATCGATCATCGAACGCTGAATGCACAGCGTCATGATCTGATTGAGCAGGGGAAACTAGAGGAAGCGGTGCTGCTTGATCGGACACCGGCACCGCACCTTGGAAACATTTACAAGAACCCTGCCATGATGAAAAAAATTCAGTTCGCGATTGAGGAGGCATACCGCACGGCTGATGATTCAGAAGTCCCCGCCGATACCACTGACGAACGATCACTAGAAGAAGTAAATATCGCTGTATTCGCCAACGATTTTGCACTGCGCAAAATCGCACGCGAAATACAGCAGAAACGCCTGCGTATTCGCGCCGAGCGCGAAAACGCACAGGACGACCACGAGATAGCAGAAATCCTCGATGACCCGTACACGGTGACAGTAGAGGATGTCTATTCATATTGCGCAAAAAAAGAATCCGTATATCGGAAACTTGCAGCGCGTGAACTTGCACAGTATAAACGGATGAAGATGTCCGCTGACAAAAAGATGCAATACGTCTCTGCGGTTGATCGCGTATTTGGCGGTGAATATGGTAAAACAAAGAAAGCCTACGCCGCAGCGGCAAAGAAGCTACAAACGGCTCGCGCACATGCAGATGCCCTCGTACAAAAAAAAGAAAAGTCTACTGCTCTTTTTGATGCGCTGCGCGAAGTAAAGCGTTTGAGCGATGAAAGAACGACGTTAGGAAAGAAACTGGCCGTGCTCAAAACGGAAATGAAGACGGATGCTTTCCGGGAAAAGGTCGATGCCATCGTCCAGCAGAATCAGACAGCACAGCCAACAGATGCAGCCATCGCCGCTATGTATAAAAAACATGTGGCAGCACTCAATGAAGCGGAACGCTATGCAGCGATTCGCAGCCGTCTGGAAAAAGCGGATCGTGCGATGATCCTGTTCGCGGACAAGATGCCGTGCACACTCAATCGATATTCAAAAATAGACGGAGAGACGCCGATCGGCAGTTTGAGGTCTAAGACGTTTGACGGAAGAACCTATGCCTTCTTAGGACAGCTGCCGGATGACGGAAAGAAAATCACCATGATTGAAGCCGTCCGCATGAACGATGATATACGGCGCGGCTCTGTCCCGAAATATCAGCTGCTCTTTGATCGTGAGAAGGGGCGGATCATCTCTGCCGCCGAAGCACGCGATACGGACGGAAACGTAGAATACGTCCGCCTCTACCGCACAAAAAATCGACGTGATATACAGCGCACCACAAACAGGAAAAGAGGGGCACGCTCGCCTCGCGTCAGACAGGCAATCAGCCGTCGTGTAAGGATGATACGAGGAAAGATTTCAGCCCTTGCAGACCGCTTCCTTAGAGAGCATGAACAGCAGCGGAAAATCACGGTACGCTGGCAGGAAGATCAGACACGCGATAAGGCGATAGCACAGGAAGAAAAAATGTACCAAAATTGGGGCAGGTAGTGTTGACAGTTTTTGTCATCTTGTTTATAATAAAAATAACAAATGACAGTCGCCGCCCGACAGTGCGACTCATCAAGTGGGTCGGGGTTCAAATGTTAGTCGCCGCCCGACAGTGCGACCCATCAAATAGGTCGGGGTTCAAATGTGAAGCTCTCGTCTTTTAGGCGGGAGCTTCTTTCATAGGAGTACGTTATGAAGGCGGATAGTTTCTACTTTTTGAAGGATCAATATTTCATAGATTTCCCCGACACTAATTTAATGAAAAACCATGAGCGTACCCCAACAGGACTGCATGGGCGTCCTTGCTTTTTCTGTATGCGCGATAAAAAAGACAAGGATATTCTATGGATGATTCCGATTTCATCAAAGATCGCTAAGTACAAGTCTGTCATAGAGTCTAAAACAAAACGATGGGGCAGATGTGATACAATCGTTATCGGAAAAGTATTGGGAAATGAACGCGCCTTTCTTCTACAAAACATGTGTCCTGCTACAGACAAATATGTTGGCCGCGAATATACTTCAAACGGAAAACCAATACAGCTTCCAGAAGGATTAAAAAATGAGCTGCATGAAAAAGCTGCACGCGTTTTAGAAACGTATACGTTCCGCAGTAAAAAAGTGATATTTCCTGATGTAGAAAAGATAAAGTCAGCGTTATTGTCCCAGCTCGCAAAGGATCGTGCACAGGAAAATACGCAGTCAAATGAGGAGCAGGTTCAACAGCCTAAAAAACGGCGTCCTGTGATGCGAAAAAAGAATACCGGCAAGGATCAGCAGCGTGATCGTTGATAATCTTCTACACACAACAAAAGGTGTCCACAACGGACACCTTTTGTTGTGCACGGGAGAGCACTTATCAGCGCCCCATGCTGCGTGCTTTTCCCTGCTCTTTTTTAGGCGTAAGTGAAACCTTGCGCTTGCGGGGAATGGTTGCTTTCTTCTCGATCAGCGTCTTTGCCGGTTCAGGCTCTTTCTCAGGCGTCTTCTTCGGTGCAAAGTGCCGCTCTTTCCATTCCGCGACGATAGACGCACCGCGATCCTTGCTGATCTCACGCTCCTTTTCAATCATGTGCTCTTTCATATAGTCCGCAGCGCGTTCTGCGTCACGCGCCGCACGGAAGAGTTCATTCGGATCGTCACGCAGCACAGATGCCCATGATTTGAGGTATGCCGCGTGATTGTTCCGGTGATCCTCATTGAAATTTATCCCGTATTCCTGATGAATGAACAGCGACGCAAGTTCTGCACGCAATTCTTCCCGCGCGTAAGACTTGCTGCCGAACGCGCCCCCCGCTGTCAAAGTAGAGCGATCCAGACGGGATTCATGCCCTGTGCTGTGCGCGATCTCGTGGGCTACCGTCGCATAAAAAGCGTCTGTAGTCTTGAAGCCCTCTTTCGATGTCACATGAATCTCATCTGTCATGGGCTGATAGAAGTTTTGCCCCGCCTGATCGAAGTGAATTTTCGCCTCGCTGTTTGCGATCATGCGCTCCATCTTCTCATTCCGTTCTTCCGGTTCTCTCGCTGCTTTCTGCAATGGGGGAATGCCCTCCATTTGTTCCGCGTTGAATACCACATAAGACTTGATGATCGGCTGCGGCAGACGCTCCTTTTTGACGGCCATACAACCGTCAGCATTCACTTCATACACAGGTTCTTTTTTCCCCGTTTTGGGGTTCTTCTCCCAAACCTCACGTTCAAACTGATAATACTCGATATGAGTGCCTTTCTCGCCCTTCTTGATCCGTCCGCCCATCTCCTGCACCTGCTTGAACGTACCCCAGCGGGGATCTGTATATCCGTGCTGCATCGCAACGAAGGAAAGGCGAAGATTGTTGCCACCGCGATAGTAGCTTGGACGACCGCTGCGCTGCATGATGTTGCATGGGCGTCCACTCACGGTAAGACCGGATTCCCAAAACAGCGGCTTTCCGGCCTCGATGTCGGCAGCAATCTTTTCGACGACCTCCTTGCGATCCTCCATGATCTTATCCATGCTCACTTTTCCGTCGCCTCCTCGTCATCCTCAGCTTGCAGTTCGCTCTCCTCTTCCGGAAGCAAAACATCTTCCTCGGGCACAATACCGTATTTCTCGATAACGTCCTGCGCCTGTGCGTCCTTGTCCTTTAACATCTCCATTCCTCCTGTCGTAACCAGTTCTGCCCGTACAGCATCTGCATCGGCACGCATGGAGAACACAGCACCGTTGTTATACCAGACGTAACCGTTCTCATGCGCCGCACAGCTCTCAGCGGAAAATACACTTCTGCCATCTTCGATTAGCTCTAAACGCATCAGCATCCCTCCTCTCTACGTCCCAGTCCCTTTGACACGCTGCTTCCACGCTTGAACAAGGTCTGTTCCGTGTAAGTCCTCGCATCCTGGAACAGTAACAGGCTCATAAGCCTCTTCCTCCGCCGCGATCATCGCCTCGATCTGAGCTTTCTGCGCAGCAATCGCCTCTTGTCGTCGTCGCTTTTCTTTTGCGACGAGTTCTTCCGCAACACCTTTCCCGTCCACATAGTCCTGTTCAAGCGCACGACGCAGCCACCCGCCCGGATTCTTCACCTTGCCTTCGACCACGAGCCGCCGCAAGTAACGGCACTTGTCCCAAATGGTCATGTAGCCGTATTCCCGGAGAAAACCCCGTGCGGTATTCTCTGCAATGCCAAATTCGCCGAGAACGGTGATTACTTCGTCCTCTGCCACGCTGTGCTCGCCATCGAAAAGCCTTGCAGAAGAACTTTGTCTTCCTGGAAAGGACACTATGGATTCTTCCGAAGCAGCCCCCATTTCCTCTCTGATCACATCTAGGACTTTCTGACGTATTGCGTCTCTCTCTGAAGGTTCTTCTTTCCTAGAGTGAATAGAAATACTATCTTCTTCAGCTTTGCTTGAGTTGCTTGTTGTTGTTGATGTTGTTGATGTTGTTGTTTTATTATCATAATGATTAAGAACAACAACACCATTGGTAGTATTAACACTTGTATTATTAGTGTCCGCTTTCACGGTGTCCCATGAAATAGGACGCGTGGATTCTGCGGTCTTTGCGCCGTGTCCTATCTCATGGGACACGGTTTCTTCAATCGATCTGTCCGGAGCACTTTCTTCCGGCAGCTCAACTTTTTCTGCCCGCAATTCCAAAACACGCTGTGGATCAAGATTGATCTCGTATGTGTTCCGGAAAAATTTCTGATTGCCGCTGCGTGATTGGATCACCGTAATATATCCATAGTCCACGAGCTGCTTCATATATTTCGCATAGGTGTTCTTGTTGATCTGCAAGTCGTAGCAGATTTTATCCCTGCCGGGAAATGCGCCGTTCCCAAACGTGCACACATAGGAGTAAATCGCCTTTGCGATCACATGCAGCTCTCGATCCTGCATGACGTATTTTCCGACCATCCCATAGCCGCGATCAAGTATGCTTTTGGGATATTGACGAATATGTTCTTCGGGGGCTTGTGATTGTTCCATCGCTGACCTCCTAAATCCGTTGCTTCGGTTGATTGTTCCAGCAATACCGTATCGCCCTGCACGCCATATCCAGCGCAGCCACATCATCCCACGCTTCAAACTGCTGCTTTATATCGTCGAGCTTATGAATTGCATGGAACGGGGACATGACATAAGGCTCCCACGGAAGCGGAGCATAGTCCACATCATCCGTCGGGGCGTAGATGATTTCTTTATCCAGTTTTCGAGCAACTTCCAGCTCCTCTAGTACGCCTTTGCTGTTCGCCCAGCAAGGCAGCACATAAACAACGTCTGCACATTGCAGCATTTCTTTTGTAATACGAAGATAATCCGCCCATTTCAGCCCGGAGGGCAGCACGGCCGGATTGATAACTGTAGCACCTTGCTCCTGCAAATTCTTCTCTGCGCTCGTGAATTTCTCTCTATAGTCCGTAACGCCGGTGATTGCACCGGAGATGAAGATAATTTTCCCTTCAAGATTCATAGCTCACTCACCTTCCCTATAGGTGTTTCAGTGTAAAGAATGTATGAATGTGAATACATAAGGGCTTATAAATGGCATGACAATAGCCCAAAAAGTAATAATTATCACCTGTGCCAATAGACGATAATCGCCTACCTCCATGCTTTTGTTATAAATTTGAATCAACAGCCCCAGAAATATGGTAATGATTCCCGCCGCGTAGATTAGGGCTTCTTTCTCATCATCTGCTCGATAAACACCCATAGATAACCCGGTAACTGCAATAATCAGTAAAATGTCCTCTGTTTTCATTAGTGTTCCTCCTTTAATCTGGAATGCAAGTATAATCCCTCAAATCATCCAATCATCCAGTGAGCACAGGGCGTTTTGTGCCATTGTGAGTGCAATAACTTCCCTGTGGCGATCCTTTTTCTCAAGTTCAATTTTCAGTTTTATAAGGATTTCAGACGCTTCCTCATTCGTCATGTGGTCGCTACTCGAAATCGTAGAATTAAGCGGAGGCGGGACGGTTTCAGTGGAATCCTTGTCCGGTTTCTCTGCGATCGGCAACCGCTCCTGTCCTTCCACTTCTTCAAGAATTGTTTCAACAGGCTGCTCCTGCGGTCGTTTCTGCTCCTTAATCGCCTGAACGGTCGGGCGCATCCCTTCCTCATCGATTACGGCAAGAGTGTCATCCTGTGCATCTGCAGACAGGCTTGACAATTCGGCAGCGGCGGTCGCTGTCATACGTCCATCCTCGACGGCCTCTTTTGCCGCATCGGATAACTTGCCAATAGATTCTTTGCGCTGCAGCGTCGTTTCGGATATGCCCAAGACACTTGCAAAAAATGTCCGGAATTTCCCTGTGACCTCCCCTGACGCTTTCTGTTGGTCGTAGATTTTCCGAATGATCGGCTTGATGTATAAAATCTCTGCCGCTTCTTCAGTGGGGGAAAGATTGCGCCGTGATCCCTTGTTTGGAAACACAATGTTCAGTATTTCCATCTCGTGTAACGAAATGATACCTTCAAGCGGGTTCACAACTTCCCGAACGATCGTCGGCACGCGCGGATCATCCGTCGTTCCATGTTCAAGGCGATAGAGCTGTGCAAGGCGACGTCGATGCCCGCTGAGAATCATGAACTTTCCTTCTTCATCCGGATGTGGCTTCACAATCAGCGGCTCGATCCGCTGCGTAAGATCGATCATTGCAGCAAGTTCCTCGATGTTATCTGTACTGTAGAACGCGTTTTTCGGATTCGGCACAAGATCATGCACGTCTCGCAGAATGATTTCTTCGACAGGGTGTCCATTATGGACACCCTGCCCGATCGGCTGTGAGTTCTTATTGAGGAGCTTTGCAATAAGCCCCGGATTCTGCTTTTTCATCAGGCTTTCTCCTCCATCTCAAGGAGTTCTTTCAGGAATCGAACAAGGTCAAGCGCAAAGCCGCATGTCGGCGAATATTCATAGATACTCCTGTGTTCCTCTGCCGATGCTTCCGGCTTATCCTTCGTATAGCGGATGCGTGTTGTAAACAACGGAATATCCTTGCGCATTTTTGCAAGAACACGGAAGCCGTGCGGCGTGGGGGAAAACTTATTGAGAAGACATCCACGAAAATGCAGCGCGGGATTGTAGTCTGCTTTGATTGCTTCAATGTACGTAATCATCTGTTCGACGCCACGAATACCGTACAGATCGGGCGTTGTCACAATGATTACGTCATCGCTGGCCGTCAATGCGTTGATAACAGATGCGTTAATCGTCGGGGGATTATCGATCAGACAAATATCATATTCGCCATCGATGCTGCGCAGCGCATTTCCAAGAATGGACTGCTGTACGATGTTCTCGTCCTTGATAACCGTCACATTGGCGTCAAGCAACCGTTCATCACTAGGGAGAAGATCGATTGCCGGATACCTGGTCGATGCGATTGCAGCACGGATCGGCAGCGTGCCGGTCAGGACATCGGCAATCGTGCGCGCCGGATGCACGTCAAAAAACTGCGTCGCATTGCCTTGATCGTCGTTATCGACAACCAGGACACGCAGATCGCAGCTCTCCGCAAGAGCATAGGCAAGATTGACCGTAATCGTCGTCTTTCCTACGCCGCCTTTTTTGTTGATGAGGGATATGGTTTTCATAAAAATCAGTCCTTTCGCTATTGTTCCTATTGCGAAAGTCTGCTATACTCAGATAAGCGATGATCTGTTTCGTGCAGACTTTCATCAAAATGCTGTCAGTGTCCGCTGGCAGCATTTTTCTTTTGGGGCTGAACGGGATTGTGCTCTGCGTTCCTCTAGCATATCAGAGAAACAACACCCAAAAATCCTATGATTTTTCACTTTAGCTGATCCCCCCATATATCAAGCACATCTGTGCCGAGGCATTCAGCTATTTTCATAGCAACCAAAGTTGACGGAATCTCCGGCGCGACATCATCCTCATATTTGACATACAGATGAAACGGAATGCCGATCGATTCTATGACCTCTCGCTGTGACAGCTTCTTTCGTGCCCGAATCTGCCGCAGACGGTTTCCAATACGACGCTGGAAAGAAGCAAGAAAAGGGCTCTCCTCTACAAACGTCTTCCCGCAATCGTGGCAACGATAGCGTCGCCGATTGTAAACGTATCTCTTAGTCGCCCCCGGGATTCCACGCAGCACTTGTGGGCGATATTGATGTACGCCGATATGGGATGAGCTGCAAAAGGGGCAGGTGACATGCCCCGGATGCGGCAGATGAAAATGTACCTCTCCATCCGTCATGCTCTCCACACAATCATCAGGGAGTCTATCAACGTAGTTGACAAACTCCGTGGGCTTTATCATATTCTCACCTCTTTTCGGGAAAAAAATAAATGCTGCGAAGATACAATTTGTATCTCCACAACATTTATTATAGAGCCAAGAGATTCGATAAGCAAAAGAAAAGATGCAGGACATGAACCGCACCTGCATCCTTTGTATCCGCCTCACACCTCAAAAGCACCCTTGAGGTGATGAATCCCCCACTCGCTTCCTGCGGCATAGACCTCAACGATGTCAAAACGGCAAGGTGTTTGATCCATCCGTTTTTCGCGCAGATACCACATCGCCGTCTGTATAATCTTGCGCTGCTTTCGGTAGTTTACCGCTTCTGCAGGAAGTCCGCAACGAACGCTTCGTCGTGTCTTTACCTCGACAAAGACCAAGGTATCACGATCCTTTGCGATCAGATCGATCTCCCCTATCTTTGTGCGATACTTCTGTGCCAGAATTCGATATCCCTGCGCACCGAGATAGCGAGCAGCACAGGACTCCCCGCGATCTCCCAGCACCTTATTGCTCATGGCGATTTCCTGCTCCCCATGTGACGGTCGATCCGATAGACATGGGCGAGCACCTCAGCGATCGTACGATAGAGCTCGGGAGGGATCTCGCGGTCAATCTCAAGCGCCATCAACATATTGACGAGCGATTTATTCTGATAGACTGGTATGCCGTTTTTGCGTGCCTCCGCCAAAATGCGGTCAGCAACGAGGGAACGGCCTTTTGCCGTCACGCGCGGCGCACGATCCGACTTTGCATCATATTTGATGGCAACAGCACGCGGTTCTTCTTCGCGCTGCTCCTCTTCCCTGTCCGCGTGATCCGGCATATCTCACCATCCTTGCCTTTTCGTCTCTCAATCCACCAAGAATATTATATGAAGCGATCTCGTTATCGTCAATAGGCTATGCCATGACTGTCATCATCAGTTGGTGAAGAAACGGCGCTCGCCTATCGCACCGATCTGTATGCCCTCGATCACCAAAGAGGTTCCGTCAGCGGACTCACGTATACTGTCGAGTTCGTTACGGAACTCCCATGCGGCATCTGCATCAGAAAAATAGAGCCGCATATCGACATGATTCTCTTCGTAGATGCGATTGATGAGTTCGACAGTGCCGATGTGATCCGTGAGAACACAGATTCTGAGCCACGTCTCTTTCTTGACCTGATCCGTCGCCTCGTCCTTGTGGGACTCATCATAGACATGAATATAGGCGGGATACTCGGTCTCTCCCATGAAGAGCGGCATCACATAGCTCATGGAGCGCTGTCCCGGCTGCGGTGCCGCATTCTCCCCCTCCAGTGAGTGACGCATGGTCAGAGCCAATGCCGCGACATCCCGCCCCGCACGTCTGTATTGCTCCGCCGTCATCTTGCGCGCCTTGACTAGATCGGCCATCTGCATAAAAGCCCATAGGCGCGTAAGATCCGGCATCTGCTGTTCAAACGCCGCTTGGCGGACGGTTCCGGGAATGTTCTGCTGTGTCAGCTGGATGAGTTGCTGGAGCTGCTTCGCATCACCTTCACTCAGGGTCTGCGTGCGTCCGCTGACGAAGTTCTGGAGCAGAAGTGTCTCGCGCTGGCTGAGATTTTCATTTTGCAGGAGCACGCGTGCTAGGTCGCGAAGCGTGCTCATCATCTGCGGTACATTCTCCATGGGACGTGTGATGAACTTCGGAATGAGCGTCGGCGTCTCGGCCGTCTTTGCAGCATCTGAGCCCTGCATCGTGGAAGCTGGCGGCTGTGTCGCCGCTGTCTCCGCCCGTCCCGCCTGTGAACGGACGACCTGCTCCGTGCTCTGAGGCGTTTGCTTTGCGGCTTCTGCGGTTCCTGTCCGCGCCTCTTCGCCAACGGGCTGACGAGCAGGATTCAGTGTCCCGCCCGTGCCTTCCTGACGCGCGGGTGCACTGCCCTGCGGGAGAGGAGTCTCCTGCTGCACGGTAGTCTTCCCCTGCTGCGCAGCGTTTTCCTGCACCATCTCCGTGCCCTGCCCGCGCTGTGCCTCTGCCGCAGATAGAGAGGACGCGGCATTGCCTTTCGTGCCGATACCGACTGCGGCAGTATCTGCCTGACGAAGTGCAGGGGCTTCCGATCCCTTTGCCGATGGTTCAGAGGAGGCTTCCCCCTGTTTTGCCCCCTGTGCAATGTTGTCGGCGGGAAGTTCCTCTGTGGCAGCCGCAGTATCCGATGCAGCTGTGGCAGCAGGCGTAGAATTTTGCATAGCTCCCGCTGCGGGCGCCGCCATGCGTACGTTCTGTCCACTTGCCGGCATCTGCGCCGTGCCCTCTTCTGCGGAGAGTACGGCGCTTCCCTGCTGCGGTGTTGCCTGTGCCTCTCCTGTCTGCACCGATGACTTCGTCCCTCCCGGCTGCGGCATTGCCTGCTGCGTCGCCGCTTCCGCGTCACGCGGCATCAACAGCTGAACCAGCTGATTTAGAAACGTCATGGAGGAGGTGCCGCCGCCGCTTGCCGCAGCAGGTGGAGCACCTGCACTCGCATTCAACTGAGAGAGGACGGTCTGCAAATCCTTCGGGAGGAGTTCGGCGTTTCCTGTATCAATCAGCTGAAACGCGGCTTTTGTCAGCATGATCGGTTCAAATGTTCCGCCCGCATCCTTGGCGATGGCACTTTTCAACGCCGCAAGCAGGGTCGCCACGTCGTCGCTGACACGGGGAACTTCGTTCGTCTCCGCCATCGTTCCCATCTGATTCAACATCCGCGCCAGCGTCGTCAGCTGATCCGTCGAAAAGCGCTGACTTGCCGCCGTACTGCCAAGCCCCTGTGCAAGTGTGGACTCAATCGAAAAAGACTGCCGAATGATATTCCGTATGACCTCTTTGAGCTCCTGCGGAATCTGCTCAACATTCGTCTGCTGACGTCCGCTGATTTTGGACAGAACATCCGCCATACGGTCAATCGCAGTCTCAATGGACACGTTGGTACGCTGACTGAATGCCGCTGAGGCATTCTCCTGATCGCCGCGTCCTTGTACTCCTTCGGTCGGGCGTTCCGATGAAATCCGCTGCGGTGCGGAGACGGCAGCCGCTGCTGCAGTTGCATTTGCTTCAATCGGCACAGTATTCACAGCCTTTTCTGTTAGTTATCATCGAGCGAATGGGCTCGAACGTTTTACGATGCAGTGGACAGATCCCATAGTTGCGGATCGCGTCGATATGTTCCTGTGTTCCATAGCCCTTGTGCTTAGCAAAGCCATACACCGGATACGCCTCGTCATACGTCAGCATCAGGCGATCTCGTGTCACTTTTGCCAGAATCGACGCCGCCGCGATTGATGCGGATTTGGCATCCCCTTTGACAATCGACTGTGATGCCATTCTCAGATGCGGAAGCGCCACAGCGTCAATCAGGACCTCCTGCGGTGTCGGCAGAAGCGCAGCGACAGCATCATACATCCCTTTACGTGTCGCCTCCAAGATGTTCATTCGGTCAATCGTCTCAGCGTCAATGAGCTCGACATGATAGGAAACAGCATCCGAAACGATTCTTTCGTAAAGCTCTTCCCGCACTTTTTCAGACAGCTTCTTTGAGTCGTTCAGGCGGGGAAGCAGGTACTCCTGCGGCAGAATCACCGCCGCTGCTGCGACGGGACCCGCCAGAGGGCCACGCCCTGCCTCATCCACACCGGCGACGATGCAGTGCCCGCGCTCGGCGGCACAACGCTCATACGCATACATTGCATAGAGACGCGCACGCTCCTGCTGTGCACGTTCATAACGGCGAAGAATCGCTTGGACGGTTTTTCGCGCGTCACATTTGCAGGTATTGAGAAAATCCTCCGTCACATCTCCGCGACGAAAAACGTCTTCTATCTCTTTTATCGTCATTTTCTCTGATTCCTTCACCGCACTGCTTATGCAGATGGGATGCACGGCACTGCATCTAGAGAAATCCGCCCTAGTCTGCCACTCCGAAAATCCGTCAAAATTACCTGCTCCGCCTTTTCGTAATCAATTTTGCCGCCGGCACGGAGGCATCCGCGCTTTCGTCCAATGGCATCAAGCAGCTCAACCCCCTCAGGCAGAGGTTCATCCAGCCGATAACGCGTACACAGCGACTGCGGAGTGTCCTCTCTCAAACGATTCAGGAGAAGCAGCACCACACTTCCTACATCGTAAACATTGTCATTGATTGCCCCCGTAAATGCAAGATGAAGCGCCGCCTGCTGATCCTCAAATTTCGGCCAGAGGATGCCGGGCATATCCAGCAGCTCGAGCTGTGCACCAAGGCGAATCCACTGCTTTGCACGGGTCACACCGGGACGGTTCTCCACCTTTGTCTTCGTGCCGCCCGACAGCCGATTGATCAGTGATGACTTGCCGACATTGGGAATGCCGAGAATCATACAGCGTGCGGCACGTGGTTTCGCCCCATGCTGCACCAATTTATCCGTTTTCGGCTTTGCGCAGCGTGCAATCGCCTGTACGAGTTCCTTCGTTCCCTTCCCCTTCACGGCGTCCACGGGAACAGCAGAAAGCCCTTCTGCGGCATAATACTTGACCCACGCACGTGTCACATATTCATCCGCAAGATCCGCCTTGTTCAGCACGATGAGCCGCGGCTTCCCGCCCACAATCTCTCGCAGAACAGGATTTGCAGAACTCATCGGAATGCGCGCATCGAGGAGCTCTACCACCACATCCACCGACTTTAGATTCTCCTGAACCAGACGCTCCGCCTTCCGCATGTGCCCCGGGTACCACTGGAGACTGGGAATGTCGATTACGTTGTCGTTTTGCATCATATTTTTCATCCTGTCCGCTTTGAAATATGCCACGCGAAGATACATGCACAAAAAACGGATTTATTCCTCTCTACTCCAATTCTTCTGCCTTCGCACGGATGGCATAAAACTCCTGAAACACTGCTGGTTCTTCTGTGATGGATTCTTTCATCGCAAGCAGCCTCCTTTTCCCAACGCGCCGATCCAATACGGCAAATATGCGTACGAGCAAGTTTTCGCTCTTGAGGCTCGCTTCGATACATTGCTGCTCAAATTCCGTAAAGGCGCGATAGAATGATCGTTGATCAAACACGCCCAACCGTAAGGCAGTGTCATCCATGAACGCAAATTCTTTTTTCATGCGTTTTTCGTAAGTCTCATCTTGTGGAAAATGAGTCGCTTTCAGCCAATTATTGTAGTAACAGCCCTTGATGATTTCCTTTCCATTGTATCGTATAGCGGCACGTCCCTCGTGATCCGGGCTCCTGCTATACGATGTCGCATAGTACTGAATATGCCCTCTGAGGCTCAGCGCCAGATAGTCCTTTTCGAGTTTCTTTCGGATTCCGCTCCAGCTTGCCATGTTTTCTTCTCCCAAGAAACTGACACATCCATCCCGCTCATTTGGCTGGCAGGATGCCCTGTGACAGTATGTATATTGTCTCTACGTGAATTCTGTCCTCAACTATAGTTTATTCTATCAGCCATTCTGTGAATGCGTCAAGCCTCACTCGGATGTCCTGCGGAAGTACGTTTCCAGTGCTGTGGTAATCCAAAGCAAAATCCCATGAGTGGGAGACAAAAGGGAAACCATAGGATACTACTTTTCGTTCATTTCACGTATCAGTCGTCCCTCGGCAAAGGTTTCCACCGAGAGATGATGCCCGTCGGTATGAAAGACAATCGCGCCGTCCTCATCCGTTCGGAGCGTTTTTATGTCCATCCGATCATAGCGCTCCACCACGTCGGCATGCGGATGTCCGAAGCTGTTCCCTGCACCGACACAGTAGATTCCATACATGGGATGAACGGCACGGATAAATTCCTCTGAACTGGATGTATGCGAGCCATGATGCGGGATTTTTAGAACGACGGCGGAGGTATCTGTGCCCGCTCTCAGCATCTTCTGCTCATGTTCGCGAACGAGATCGCCCGTAAATAGGAAGGACGCATCACCGTAGCGGATACGGTAGACGTTCGATACCTCGTTGCCCGTCGCATTGTCCGATGGGTCACGTGCCGGCGCATAGATCACCTCCACGGTAACACCATCCAGAACAAAGGTCTCCCCCGCCTCCGCCCGGCTGAGTTTTGACAACAGGGGATTTGCATCACCGAGGCGCATGCTCATGGCGTAGGCATGGCGTCCCTCATCCGCCGTATAGACGTGTTTTACGGGCAGACGGGAGAGAATCGCCCCCGCGCCTGCCGCATGGTCTTCGTGAGCATGCGATAGAAAGATGTAGTCCACCTCGCGCACACCGTAGTGTAGAAGATAGGGAACATCGACGCGTGCGCCAACATCAAACGCACCGTCTCGCGTGCCGCCCGTATCAAAGAGCATCGCATGACCGTGCGGCGTCACAACGAGGGCACAGTCCCCCTGCCCCACATCGATGAAGTGTACGGCCATCTCGCGCGGCATGACCATACGCCACGCACACACACCGACAAGGAGGGAAAGACACAGCACAGCGACAATGCGGCGATATGCCAAGAGACGCGATAGGATCTTCCTGCGCATCTCGGTCGGCGCACAGAGCATCAGGATCACCGCATAGTAGCAGACCGATGGGAAAATCCCCATCGATGGCAGCCATATCTTGGACAGGGGAAGAGCTGCTAGGGCACGTGTCAGCTCAAACGATATGCCGAGCAGGACGCTGTCAGCGGCAAAGAGAATGCCGCCGAGGAGCGGCAGGAGATAGGTGACAATACCGGCAAAGAGTCCCATGATGATGATGAGTTCAACGATGGGCACAACGATGAGATTGGCGAGAAGCGCAGAGATCGACACCTGATTGAAATACCATGCCAGTACGGGAAGCACCATGAGCTGCGCGGCAATCGTAATGGAAAATGCCATAGAAACGAGGCGCGGCAGACGATGCATCTTCGCGGCAAGAACAGGGGCGAGGAAGAGAAGCCCCGCCGTCGCCAAAAAAGACAGCTGAAAACTGATGTGAAAGAGGAGCAGCGGCGACACCATAAGCATCAGCAGCCCTGTCAGAAGGAGCAGATACTTCGCGTCGCGCTCGCGTCCGAGCACCAGTCCGATAAAGGCGGCCCCGCCCATGATGCCGGAACGTACGGCAGGCGGTACCATGCCCGCCAACAGAACATAGAAAAAAATCGCAGAAAGTACAGCAGCGGCACTGAACCCTCGCGGCAGACGCAGGATCACAGCAATCCACGCAATCACGGCGGCAATCAGACTGATATGAGAACCGGACACGGACAGAATGTGAACGATCCCCGTTGTTGTATACGCCTCCAACAGGGCGGGGTCGATTCCCTCATAGCCGCCGAACAGCATCGCAAAGATTGCCGCCGCATCCGTATGCGGCATGACCGCACGCATGTGCTCAAGATAGTGCGTACGAATCTCTGCCGCGCGGCGCATCCACTGTTCCCATAGAGAGATATCATCACAGGACTCGATGGATACACTGCCCCGCCGTGCCGAAAGAGAGGCCGTGATCCCCTGCGTGCGAAGGAGGAGCGCCGTGTCTATCTGTCCAGGATTTTGATACCCATGGGGGCGGCGAATCTTCCCCTCTGCCGTGATTCTGTCTCCAATGCGCCCCACATGCGGCGACGTATCCTCCTCCATGCGTTCATAGAGGAGCAGCTGTCCACTCGCGGCACGCTCTGCATCGCCTTGCCCCAGAGCGTATACCGCTGCAGTATAACGAATCTGCCACGACCCGTCCGTGCGCTCCGTGACGCGCGGCATCTCCGTGATGACCCCAGAGACAGCAGTCTCCTCTCCTGCCGCACAAGATACATCCTGTGCCGGCAGCTCATACGCCCCCGCAAAGCGAAACATCCCCGCAACGAAAAAAAGCCCCACAAACGCTATCCATGTTCGTTCATTCTGTTTCAGAACGAGAATAACGGAGGCTGAAAAAAGAATCAGTATAGCGATGATAAGATAGATACGATGCACGGAAAGAGAAATACCGCTGCAGGCACCACAGACAATGCCGAGACAAAACACCGCCAACAGCCCCATGAGGAAACGCAGCGGATATTGTCCCGTTTTCATAGCGTCACACGGTCTTTCAGTTTTTCAAATTTTGACGCGCCAATGCCACGCACCTTCTTGATATCGTCGATGCTCTGAAATGCACCATTGCTCTCACGGTACTCCACGATACGCGCAGACATAGCGGGACCGATGCCGGGCAGCTCCTGCAGCTCCTTCTCGGTTGCCGTGTTGAGATTGATCTTTCCGTCCGCCTGCCTGCCGGTAGACGCCGCCGCTCCCTTTTCTCCTGCGTCGCGCAGACGCATGGGCACGCGAACCTGCATTCCGTCCTCAAGATGTGCCGCCATATTGATGTGGTCAACGTCTGCTGTCTCGATCACACCGCCGGCAGCATTCACCGCATCAGCGACGCGTTTGTCCTCATCCAGCGTGACCAGCCCGGGCTTCTTTACCTCACCCGAGACATAGACGGTAACCTTGCGCAGGGGCTCGACGTGCTCAGTCGTCGCCGCGTCGAGCGCGATGGAATCCTGCTCTCGATAGTAGCCGTAGGTCGCACCGATCAGGACTGCACCGAGCAGTGCCAGGAGAATCAAAAGTGATTTTTTATAGAGCGGCATCAGATCATCTCCTAGTACACATTCCTCCCGCTGAAGATCTCGATCATCTCGCGGCGCAGACTCGTACTAATGAGAAGGCGTGTCTTGGGCGGGATCTCATCGACATCTGTATTGAAGAGGTAGTTTTGGAGCTGCGGCTCCTTGATTAGCATCCGCGTATGGAAGAGGCTTGCCTGATAGAGATTGATGTCCACAGCATCGTACTCATCCAGCGTCTCCTGTTTGATAAACTCCTGGATGGAGGTCATCTTGCTGTCCATAAACAGCTTGCGGCCCTGCAGATCGCGCGTAAAGCCGCGTACGCGATAATCCATCGTGATGATGTCCGAGTCGAACTGACTGATGAGATAGTCCAGCGTCTGCAGCGGTGTAATCTCTCCGCAGGTCGCGACGTCGATATCCACGCGAAAGGTCGCAATGCTCGTATCGGGATGAAACTCAGGATAGGTATGTACGGTAACGTGGCTCTTGTCTAGATGGGCGAGGATCGTCTCTCCCGTCAGTGCTGTTCCGTTGATGGGCTTCTTGCTTCCCGAGATAACCGCTGCCTCCTCGGCGATGAGCATCGTCACACTCGCCCCCTGCGGCTCGTAGTCCTGCTTTGCAATATTCAGGATCCGCGCACCGATCATATCGGTCACCTGCGAAAGGATCTTCGTGAGACGATCGGAGTTGTACTGCTCATCAATGTACTTGATGTAGTCCCGCTGCTCACGTGCCGACTTCGCATAGCAAATGTCATAAATATTGAAACTCAGCGCCTTCGTCAGGTTGTTAAACCCGTACAGTTTCAGCTTCCCATCCAACGCAGGAGCTCCTTCCTCGTCATACATATTTATCCATTATTCTTCTTGGGGGCATGCTCTGCCTTCCACGCCTTGATCCACTCCAGCCGTTCCCGAAAACGACTCTCCATCCCCTGATCTGTCGGCTGATAGTATGCACGCCCCACCAACGCGTCCGGAAGGCACTGCATATTGGTGATATGCTCCTCTGCATCATGTGCATACTGATAGCCCTTGCCATAATCCAGATCCTTCATCAGCCGCGTCGGTGCATTCCGTATCACCAGCGGCACAGGCTCGGCGAGCATCGTGCGGGCATCAGCAGCCGCCGCAAGATATGCCGTCTCCATGGCGTTCGATTTCGGTGCGAGCGAAAGATAGACGACAGCCTGCGTCAAATGGACGTTACACTCTGGATACCCGATGTAGTGACACGCCTGATAGGCGGCGACGGCAAGCTCCAGTGCACGTGGGTCGGCAAGTCCAACATCCTCCGCAGCAAAACGCGTCACACGGCGTGCCACATAGAGCGGATCCTCCCCCGCCTCCAGCATCCGTGCGAGCCAATAAACTGCCGCATCCGGGTCTGAGTTACGCATGGACTTGTGAAGTGCCGAGATGAGATTATAGTGTTCCTCACCGTTCTTGTCATAGAGCAGGGATTTTCGCGTGATGCACTGTGCGAGATTCTCCTCCGTGACGTACAGCTCGCCATCCCGCTCATCCGCATTGAGGACGAGCATCTCGAGTGTCGAGAGTGCACTGCGTGCATCACCGTTAGCAAAGGCGGCGACGGCAGTGATCCCATCATCGGACAGATGGATGTGCATCTGCGACAGCTCTCTGTCCGTTGCGATCGCATGTCGGAGGAGGCGTTCGATGTCGGCCTCCGTCAGCCCCTGCAGGACAAAGACACGGCAGCGCGAGAGCAGAGCGTTGTTGATCTCAAAGGAGGGATTTTCCGTCGTCGCTCCGATGAGGACAATGCTTCCCTTCTCCACAAACGGCAGAAACGCATCCTGCTGCGCCTTGTTAAAGCGATGGATCTCATCGACAAAGACGACGATGCGCTCTCCGTACATACGGCGCCGATCCGCCTCCTGCATCACCGTGCGGATCTCCTTGATCCCGCTCGTCACGGCAGAGAACGTGATGAACTCCGCCTTCGTGTGCGCAGCGATGATCTGCGCCAGCGTCGTCTTGCCGACGCCGGGCGGTCCCCAGAAAATCATTGAGGTGATGCGGTCACTCTCAATGAGGCGGCGCAGTATCTTCCCCTGCCCCAGGAGATGCTCCTGCCCAACAAAGTCGTCAAGCGTGCGTGGACGAACGCGCTCCGCGAGCGGCTGATATGCCGCCCGTGCAAAGAGCCCCCCCTGTTCGTCCATAGCCGCACCTCCTGCACAGATTCTTTCACTCTGAATTATCTCATAAAATGCACACTTAGGCAATAGAAAAAACGGCTTGGACTCATCCAAACCGTTCTTATCGGAAGTACGGATAAAGTGAAGTCCGTCAATCGTGATGGCGTGGCTGCGTTTATCCGTGCTTCCTGTCGTCAGAGAATAAAGCGCGATACGTCGTGGTCGCCGGCGATGTCTGCGAGACAACGGTCAACATACGCCGCGTCGATGACGACCTCCTTCTCCGTGAGATCGGGCGCGTCAAAGGAAAGCTCCTCCAAGAGTTTTTCAAGCAGCGTGTAGAGACGCCGTGCGCCGATGTCCTCCGTCTGCTCATTGACGGTCTCCGCCAGCTGCGCAAGGCGGCTGACGGCATCATCTGCAAAGCGCAGAGAGACGCCCTCCACGCCGAGCAGCGCGCTGTACTGCTTGATGAGCGCGTTGCGCGGCTCGGTGAGGATGCGCTCAAAGTCCTCCTTGACGAGCGACTTCAGCTCGACGCGAATCGGGAAACGCCCCTGCAGCTCAGGAATGAGGTCCGACGGTTTCGCCGTATGGAACGCCCCTGCCGCGATGAAGAGCACATGATCGGTCTTGACAGGGCCATACTTCGTGACAACCGTAGAGCCCTCTACAATCGGCAGGATGTCGCGCTGAACGCCCTCACGCGAGATGTCGGCGCCCGCACTGCGTCCATTACTCACGGCGACCTTGTCAATCTCATCGAGGAAGACGATGCCGCTGTACTCGGCAGCGCGCACTGCCTCCTCGGCGACAACATCCATATCGACGAGTTTGTCCGCCTCCTCAGCCGCGAAGATCTTGCGCGCCTGTGCGACTGTCACCTTGCGCTTGTGACGGTTTTTCGGCACGAGTTTCCCGATCATGGACTGGAGGTTGTCGCTCATCCCCTCCAAGGAGGAACCGGCAAACATATTGCCCATCGGGCGCGCGGATTCCTCCACCTCGACTTCGATGACATCATTTTCGAGCTCACCGGAGCGCAGCCGCTTGCGCATCCACTCACGTCCCGCCTGATACTTCGGCGGCTCTTCCTTTTTCTCTTCTGGCTCATCCTCCTGTGAGGAGAACAGGCTGCCAAGCGGATTTGTCGACTTCTTCGGCGGCGGAACAAAGACATCAATGAGACGCTCCTCTGCATTCTCCTTTGCCTTGTCCTCCACTTCCTCAATCTTCTGCTGACGCACCATCCGCACGGAGGTCTCGACGAGATCGCGCACGATGGACTCCACGTCGCGTCCGACGTAACCGACCTCGGTGAACTTGGTCGCCTCCACCTTCAGAAAGGGCGCACGCACGAGGCGCGCCAGACGGCGGGCAATCTCCGTCTTGCCGACGCCGGTCGAGCCGATCATGAGGATGTTTTTCGGAATGATGTCCTCGCGCATATCCGCATCGAGCTGACGGCTCCGCCAGCGATTGCGCAGAGCGATCGCGACCGAGCGCTTCGCCTCGTGCTGACCGACAATATACTTGTCGAGCTCGGCGACGATCTCGCGCGGCGTCTGTTCGTTGACTCCGATCTGACTCATGATTCCAGTACCTCCACCGTGATGTGATGATTCGTATAGACGCAGATATCCGCAGCGATCGAGAGAGACTCCTTTGCTATTGCGGGTGCATCCAGCGCCGAATGCGCCACGAGCGCACGTGCCGCCGCGAGGGCAAAGAACCCCCCCGAACCAATCGCCGTGCAGTCACCATCCGGCTCAATGACCTCGCCGTTGCCGGAGATCATGAGGATGCTGTCCTGATCCGCAACGAGGAGAAGTGCCTCCAGTTTACGCAGCACCTTGTCCGTACGCCAGTCCTTCGCTAGCTCCACGGCAGCGCGTTGGAGATTGCCGCTGTACGACTCCAGCTTGACCTCAAATTTTTCAAAAAGAGTAAACGCGTCTGCGACCGAGCCCGCGAATCCCGCAAGGATTTTTCCATGATAGAGCCGCCGTACCTTGCGTGCGTTCGCCTTCATGATCGCACGCTCGCCGAAGGTCACCTGACCGTCGCCCGCGATGGCAACCTTGCCATCCTTTTTGACCGCCACAATGGTTGTTGCATGAAATGTCACAGTGTCTCTCCTTCCAGAAAATGCTCCAAGTCCTCCAATGCACGCGCTGCCAGCATCTTTTTTTTCTCCGGCTTACGCGTGCGGCGCGGCAAGTCCGCGAGCGGCGGCAGCAGCCCGAAGTTGATGTTCATGGGCTGAAAGTGTTCTGGATCACAGGTCGTGATATAGTGTGCGAGTGCGCCGTGGCAGGTACTGGCGGGAAATACGACAGGTGATTCCCCCCGTGCCAGCCGCGCGGCATTTTTCCCTGCGACAAGCCCCGATGCGGCGGACTCGACATAGCCCTCCACACCGGTCATCTGCCCCGCAAACAGCAGACGTTCATCTCCCGTGTACTGGAACGTCGGACGCAGATGCCGCGGTGCGCTGATAAAGCTGTTACGGTGCATCACACCGTAGCGGAGGAACTCCGCCGCTGCCAGCCCCGGAATCATCTGAAAAACACGCCGTTGCTCCGGCCACTTGAGATGGGTCTGGAATCCGACGATGTTGTAGATCGATCCCGCTGCGTTGTCCTGTCGCAGCTGCACCACAGCGTATGGACGCTCCCCCGTCATGGGATGCTCAAGGCCGACGGGCTTCAGCGGACCGTAGAGGAGTGTATCGCGCCCGCGCGATGCCATGACCTCGACCGGCATGCAGCCCTCGAAGAAAATCGCTTTTTCAAAATCATGTGTCTCTGCCGCCTCCGCCGTCGTCAGCGCCTGCCAGAAGGCGTCGTACTCCGCTTCGTTCATGGGGCAGTTGATGTAGGCGGGCTCACCCTTTCCATAGCGCGAGGCGCGGTATGCCACATTCATATCAATGCTGGAGAAGCTGACGAGCGGTGCCGCCGCATCATAGAAATACAGCCCATCGTCGCCGAGCAGGCGGCGTATCGCCTCTGCAAGTTGCCCATCCGTCAGCGGTCCGGAGGCGATGATGAGAACGCTGTCATCCGTGGAGGGCAGCTCCGTGATCTCCTCGTGATACACATGGATCAGTGGATGCTGCGTAATGCGCTCCGTCACATAGGCGCTGAACGCCTCGCGATCCACCGCCAGTGCGCCGCCAGCAGGAACAGCCGTATGATCTGCCGCCTGCATGATGATGGAGTTCATCCGGCGCATCTCCTCTTTGAGGACGCCGACGGCATTCATCCGCCCCGCCGCCCGCAGGGAGTTGCTGCAGACGAGTTCCGCGAAGGCATCCGTCTTGTGTGCCGGTGAACGGCGCAGCGGACGCATCTCAAAAAGCTCCACGGCAATTCCTGCTTCAGCCGCCTGCCATGCTGCCTCGGCACCGGCAAGCCCAGCACCGATGATGCGTACGCCGCTCACGAGCGTGTCCCCTTACGCGCACTTGTCTTTCGTTTCGTTGCCGGCTCCTTTGCCGCAGCATCAGTCTCCTTCGTCTTTTCAAGGGCTTCCTGTGCACGCTTCTTCTGACGCGCCAGTTCCTTTTCGATGGGGCTGCCGATACGCGAAGGGCACGCCTCGTTGCTGCAGTAGAGGATGGCACGACCCGTACGGTAGCGATGCTTCTGCATAAAGGCGCCGCAGGTCTTGCAGGTCTCCTTCTGGGGCTCATCCCACGTCGTATAGTCACATTCGGGATAGCGGTCACAGCCGAAGAACGCGCGCCCGCGTCGGCTCTTTCGCTCGACGATCCGCCCGCCGCACTTGGGACATGCGACGCCTGTATCGCGCAGGAGCGGCTTTGCGTTACGGCACTCGGGGAAGCCGGGACAGGCAAGGAACTTGCCAAAACGCCCCTGTTTGACGACCATCATGCGGCCGCACTTATCGCAGGGGATATCGGTGACCTCCTCGGGGAGTTCCACCGTACCGATGGCATCCTCCGCCTTTTTCAGCGTCTGTTCAAATGGTTTGTAAAAGCTGCCGAGTAGCTCATTCTTGTCGAGCGACCCGTCGGCGACGCCGTCCAGTTCTCCCTCCAGATTCGCCGTAAACTTGACATCGACAATGTTCTTGAAATGCTCCTCGAGCATATCCGTGACGATGAAGCCCAGCTCCGTCGGGCGGAACTGCTTTTCCCGCCGCTCCACGTAGCCGCGCTTCTGGATGGTCTCGATGATGGGCGCGTAAGTGCTCGGACGCCCGATCCCCAGTTCCTCGAGGGTTTTGACGATCGAAGCGTCGTTGTAGCGCGGCGGCGGCTCAGTAAAGTGCTGCTCTGGATTCAACGCCCCCAGCGTCAGGGGATCACCGTCCACGAGGTCGGGCAGGAGCGTGTCCTTCTCCTTCTTTGCTGTTTCCGCCCCAACGTAGACAGCAGTATATCCCTTGAACTTCAACTTTGATCCATGCGCGCGGAGGCGATAGTCCCCTGCCGCAATCTGTGCCGCGATGGTGTCGTAGACGGCGGCAGACATCTGACTGGCGGCAAACCGCTGCCAGATGAGCGTATAGAGGCGGAGTTGATCGCGGTTCAGGTAGTTCTCCACCTCTGCGGGCGTGCGCAGGATACTCGTCGGACGGATTGCCTCGTGCGCATCCTGTGCCTTCTTCCCCATCGCGTAGACATTGGGACGAGACGGAGCATACTCCTTCCCGTACTCCTCACTGAGAAAACTGCGTGCCTCATCCACGGCAAGATTTGAAATGCGCGTCGAGTCGGTACGCATATAGGTGATGAGACCGGTCGCACCGTGACGCCCCAGAACAACGCCCTCATAGAGCTGCTGGGCGATCATCATCGTGCGTCCCGACGTAAATCCAAGCTTACGCGCCGCATCCTGTTGCAGGGAACTGGTCGTAAAGGGCGGCGCAGCTTTCTTCCTGCGTTCACTGCGCTTTACCTCCTGCACGGAAAATTTCTGCTGTGCCAGATCATCCGTCAGTGCCTTCGTCTCTGCCTCGCTGTGCAGGGCGAGTTTCTTGCCGTGTGCATGTGTCACCTCAGCGATAAAGGCGTGCTTATCCTTTTTCAGCTTCGCCTCGACTGTCCAGTACTCCTCGGACTGAAAGGCCTCGATCTCGCGCTCACGATCGCAGATCAGGCGTACTGTGACCGACTGGACACGTCCGGCAGAAAGCCCCTTGCGCACCTTGCGCCAGAGGAGCGGTGACAGCTGATAGCCGACGATGCGATCCAGCATCCGTCGTGCCTGCTGAGCATCGACCTGCGCCATGTGAATGGGACGTGGATGATGCACAGCCTCCTCAATCGCAGGCTTCGTTATCTCGTGAAAGACGATGCGACAGTCCGTCGCAGGGTCAACGCCGAGAATGTGCGCCAAATGCCAAGCGATTGCTTCCCCCTCGCGGTCAGGATCGCTTGCCAGATAGATTTTATCGGCGTCCTTTGCCTCTTTTTTGAGCGCACGAATCAGGTCCCCTTTGCCGCGCACATTGATGTATTTCGGCTCAAAGTTATGTTCCACATCAATGCCGAACTGACTTTTCGGCAGATCGCGCAGATGTCCCATCGACGCACGAACGGTATACTGTTTGCCGAGGTGCCGCTCGATGGTCTTTGCCTTTGCAGGAGACTCCACAATCACCAGAATTTTTTTCTGTGGTTTTTTTCCTGCCGTTTTCGCTGTCTTCGTTTTCTTCGCTGTGCCGGCTTTCGCCTTACGGGCAGATGCTTGCGTCGCCAATCCGTCAGTTCCTTTCGGCACGCCGATAGGCGTGCATTTCATTCTCTATGATAACGCCCTTCAGCTGCATCTGCAGGAGAAGGAGCGGGAGGCTCGTTGTCGTGCTCACGGGCAGACTGTCGATGATTTCGTCCATGGTCAGCGCATGATCGAAGGAGAGCACCTGATAGACGTGTGCCTCTTCCGGCGTCAGCTGTGCGCGGGCAGAGCGCCGCTGTGGTGCGGCGAGATGCATCTCTTCGAGAATTTCACGCGGAGATTCTACCAGGCGTGCCCCTGCACGGATGAGGTTATGGCAGCCGCTGCTCTGCGGCGAATAGATGCTGCCGGGAATCGCATAGACTTCACGTCCCTCGCTGAGTGCCATCTCAGCGGTGATCAGAGAGCCGCTGCGCCGTGCCGCCTCAACGACGAGCACCCCCTCCGCGAGTCCGCTGATAATGCGGTTACGCGCGGGAAAAAACATGGGCAGCGGCTGTGTTCCGGGGGCATACTCAGAGAGGACTGCCCCGCCCGCCGCAGCGATCTCCGTCAACAGGCGGCGGTTCTCGGGCGGATAGGCAACATCCACGCCGCAGCCGAGAACCGCAACAGTCCGTCCGCCGCGCAGTGCACCGCGATGCGCACGTGTGTCGATCCCACGCGCCGCCCCGCTGACGACAGTGACTCCCGCTGCCGCGAGATGCTCCGCAAACTCGAGTGCAGCAGCCTCCCCATAGCCTGAGAATTTGCGCGCACCGACGATGCCGATGCGCCGTGCGTCGGGCAGAAGCGTGCCACGATAGTAGAGCACGAGCGGCGGGTCAAAGATCTCGCGCAGAACGAGCGGATAACATTCATCCTCCATCGTCACCATCGACACATCAGTGCGTCGGCAGTCCTCCGCGATGCGTTCCGGCAGGTTTGGATCCCCCTGTATGTGCCGTGCAAGTGCGTCGGCAGCAGCATCCGTGAGGGCTCCTGTCGCACGCAGTTCTGCGGCGGTCATCGACCATACATCCTTTGCCGCAGGACATACCTTTTGCAGCCGCTGCATACGAACGCTGCCCACCTGCGGACAGCGCAGAAGCGCCGCCAGATACCACCGATCTTCCACCTTCTACACGCTCCTCATCTTACCTAAATTTAGGAAAGAATGCAACTGGCCTTAACGTTTTTCTTCATTAACTACCGCGGAAACAGCTCATCGCCAAAGACATAGTAGACCATCAGAAAGATGAGCAGGAGTAAGAAAATATCTGCCATCCGTACCGCTCCTATCAAAAAAGAGGGGCTGAGCCCCTCTCAGATTCTGCATCATCACATCACGCGACGTGCACCGATATAGCATGCGCCCCAATAGCCGCCGTACAGATTATCAATCGCGACCCCACGGCTCGACGAGGCATTGATGAAGTTGCCATCACCGAGGTAGATGCCGACGTGCGACGGACCATAGTCATACGTGGAGAAAAAGACGAGATCGCCGGGAACCATCTCTGCTGACGAGACGGGATAGCCGACCTCATACTGCGCGTCTGCCGTACGCGGGAGATAAATCCCTGCGTTAGCGAAGACGTAGCGGACAAAGCCGGAGCAGTCGAACCCTGCCGGTGTCGTTCCGCCGAACGAATACGGCACACCGAGGTACTGCATGGAGTCTGAAACAATGCGGCGCACGAAATAGTTCGAGCCGCGGCTGACCTGCGGCATCGCCTTTCCGAGAAGAGCCTCATAGGTTGACGGCCCCACAAGACCGTCCACAGCAAGGCCGTGTGCTGCTTGGAACTCCTTGACTGCCTCCGCCGTTGCCGGACCGAAATCACCGTCCGCAGCGACATCGTATCCATAATTGGAGAGCTGCCCTTGAATCTCGGCAACATCCGTTCCCTGATCACCGATCTGGAATGACTCTGCGCTCGCGATTGATGCGGAGCAGAGAAGCATAGCGGATAACGCAAGAATCTTGATTTTCTTTCGCAAGCAAACACTTCCTTCCACAAGTGCACAATTACATTGGCTACGAGAAACCAATAAGCCGAGTTCTGTTCCGCCCCCAAAAAGGCGGTGACAATCATTTATCTGGGACACCTGTTGCCAGGCATCTCAAGCGACGCTACCCGGAAGGCCGACGGGCCGCCGGAAATCCTTCCCTATTTGGTCTTGCTCCGAGTGGGGTTTACCCTGCCAAGCCTGTTACCAGCCTTGCGGTGCGCTCTTACCGCACCATTTCACCCTTACCTGCATGCAGGCGGTATATTTTCTGTGGCACTTTCCGTCGGCTCGCGCCGCCCGGGCGTTACCCGGCACTTCGCCCTGTGGAGCCCGGACTTTCCTCCAATCCGAAGATCAGCGATTGCCTGGCGAACTCAGGGCGCGGATTCTAAAGAGAAGCCCCCCAACTTGCAAGCCTGAAGAGCGCTCATTACAATGCGGGAAACCCATTGAGCAAACAGGAGAAAACCCATGATTGGCTGGATCGTCCTCGCCCTCGTTATCCTCGCCATCGTTGCGAGCGTCGCCATTTACAACCGCCTCGTCAATTACCGCAACGACGCGAAAAACGCCTTCGCACAAATCGACGTCCAACTCACCCGCCGCTACGACCTCATCCCGAACCTCGTTGAAGTCGCGCGCAAATACCTGCAACACGAACAAGAAACCCTGACCGCGGTCATCGCCGCGCGCAACCACGCCGCCAACGCCCTGAAAAACACCGAAGGCAGCGGCGGCAGCACCGGCGTGGGCGCACTCGCCGCGGCCGAGCAAGCCTTGGGCGCACGCCTCGGTGGCCTCTACGCCACCTTCGAGAACTACCCCGACCTCAAGGCGGACAACCAGCTTGCCGCGCTGCGCGAAGAAATCGCCTCTACCGAAAACCGCATCGCCTTCTCGC
>ERZ772979.469-NODE-469-length-28442-cov-23.138620_pt1 | contig 28442 bp, 18 predicted proteins | sample MGYA00511130_ERZ772979 | MGnify/ENA primary metagenome ERZ772979 (study PRJEB29015, sample SAMEA2738103) | human oral metagenome | biome: human oral; feature: human-associated habitat; material: saliva | place: China | collected 2186 ... | reverse complement strand
GGCGTTGCCGGACGCCCTTTTCACTATCTTTCTTCGGGAATCAGGAGCAGCAGTGGCAGACTTCGTGGATCGCGTGACGCTGCACGCGGCAGGCGGCAACGGCGGTAATGGCGTTGCCTCGATTAAGCGTGAAAAGTTCAAGCCGCTGGCCGGCCCCGACGGTGGCGACGGTGGTAACGGCGGTTCGGTCATCCTGGAGGTGAGCGAGCAGGAGACGACTCTGCTCAACTACCACCGCAGCCCGCACCGGCGCGCCGATAACGGAACGCCCGGCATGGGTGACTTCCGCCAGGGCAAGACCGGCGCGGACATCGTGCTGCCGGTCCCGGAGGGCACTGTCGTCAAGTCCACGTCCGGGGAGCTCCTGGCCGACCTGACGGGCGCGGGCGCGCGCTTCGTGGTCGCCGAGGGTGGTCGTGGCGGCCTGGGCAACGCGGCGCTCGCTTCGAAGGCACGCAAGGCCCCGGGTTTCGCGCTCCTGGGTGAGCCGGGCGAGGAACGCGACGTTGTCCTGGAGCTCAAGTCCGTGGCCGACGTGGCCCTCGTCGGCTTTCCGTCGGCTGGCAAGTCCTCGCTGATTGCCGCCATGAGTTCGGCGCGCCCGAAGATCGCCGACTACCCGTTCACCACGCTCGTGCCGAACCTGGGCGTCGTGTCGGCCGGCGACACACGCTACACGGTGGCTGACGTTCCCGGCCTGATCCCCGGCGCTTCCCAGGGCAAAGGCCTGGGCTTGGACTTCCTGCGCCACATCGAGCGCTGCGCGGTCATCGTGCACGTCCTGGACACTGCTGCCTTCGAGACGGATCGTGAGCCCGTCGAGGACCTGCGCATTATCGAGGCCGAGCTGGCGGCCTACCAGGGCGATTTGACACAGGTCGAGGGCTACGTTCCGCTCATGGAGCGCCCCCGCGTCATTGTCCTGAACAAGATCGATATTCCGGATGGGCGCGATCTGGCCGAGATCACGCGCCCGGATCTGGAGTCCTTCGGCTGGCCGGTCTTCGAGGTGTCCGCCGTGTCCCACGAGGGGCTCAAGCAGTTGTCTTTTGCGTTGGCTGGCATCGTCGAGGAGGAGCGTGCGAAGCGCCCCGCCCTCGAGGCAGCCCGTCCTGTCATCCGTCCCAAGGCGGTTGGCCGCAGCGTTGAGATTACGGTGCGCAAGACCCGCAAGGACGGCGAGGAAGTCTTCCAGGTGCGCGGCGACAAGCCCGAGCGCTGGGTGCGTCAGACGGACTTCGCCAACGACGAGGCCGTGGGTTACCTCGCAGATCGCCTGAACGCCGCAGGCGTGGAGGACGAGCTGATGAAGGCGGGCGCCGTCGCTGGTGACACCGTTGTGATCGGCGACCTCGATGGCGGCGTCGTCTTCGACTGGGAGCCGACCCTCACGACCGGCCCCGAGCTGCTGGGATCGCGCGGCACCGACCTGCGCCTGGAGCAGAACGCTCGCCCGAGCCGCAAGGAGCGCCGCGAGGTGTACCACCAGGTCATGGACGCCAAGAGCGCTGCCCGTGACGAGCTGTGGACCGAACGCGAAGCCGGCCATTGGACGGACGCCTCGGATCAGTCATGAGCGGAGTGAGCGCTGCCTCCCGTATCGTCGTCAAGATCGGCTCATCCTCGCTCACCCGCGAGGATGGCGGTCTTGACCTGAACCGAATCGATGCCGTCGCGCGACTCGTGTCCCGCTGGCGCGGGCGCGACCGTCAGGTCGTTATCGTGTCCTCGGGGGCCGTGGCCGCCGGTCTGGATCCCCTTGGCTTTTCCGCCAAGCCCAAGGACCTGCCGAGTGTGCAGGCAGCGGCAGCGATGGGCCAGGGGCTGCTCATGGCTCGCTGGACCGCAGCCTTCCAGGCCCACCACCTGGACGCCGCACAGGTCTTGCTCACCACGGACGACGTCATGCGACGCGACCACTACACGAACGTGCGCGCGGCGCTGACCCGCCTCCTCGGCCTCGGCGTCGTCCCGATCCTCAACGAGAACGACGCGGTGACCACCCGCGAGCTGCGCTTCGGCGACAACGATCGCCTGGCCGCCCTGATCGCTCAGATGATCAAGGCTGACGCGCTCGTACTGCTCACCGATGTTGACGGCCTGTACACAGCGCCCCCGGATCACCCGGGCTCGGAGCTGATCGAGCGCGTCGAAGGCGCGGACGACCTTATGAGCGTCCTCGTGACCGGCGCGGGTTCGCGCGTGGGCACGGGCGGCATGGCAACGAAGGTACAGGCAGCGATGCTGGCGACCGCCAGCGGCATCGGCGTGCAGCTGGCCAGCGCCGACGCACTGCCGCGTGTCCTGTCAGGCACGCGAGTAGGCACTTGGTTCGCCCCGGCCGAGCAGCGCCCGGCCTCCCGGCGCCTGTGGATTGCCCACGTGGCTCCCTCACGCGGGGAGATCATCGTGGACGAGGGCGCGGCACGTGCGATCACGGCGGGCAAGAAGTCGCTCCTCGTGGCCGGCGTGCACTCGGTGCTCGGGCATTTTGAGGCCGGTGACGTCGTGGACGTGGCCAGCCCAACGGGCCTCGTTGCGCGCGGCGTGTCCGGCTACGACTCCGACACGTTGGCGGACATCGCAGGCTCGGGTACGGCCGACCTGCAAGCTGCGGGTTATGAGCACCCCCGCCCCGCGATTCACCGCGATGACTTGGCGGTGTTGGGCGACGCATTTTCTGCCCTCAGCGCAGACTGACACGGTCGCGATGCCACGCGTGTGACATGATGGGCGAGTGGATACTGCTGCAGATATTTCCCAGGTGACTGACGCCGCCCGCGAGGCGGCGCGCGTGCTCGCGAACGCGACAACCCAGGTGAAAAACCGCGGGCTTGAAGCAATTGCGGCGGCGCTGATCGAACGCTGCGACCAAATCCTGGCCGCCAATGCCGAGGACGTGGCGCGTGGCCGCGCCGAGCAGATGAGCGAGGGCCTGCTGGACCGCCTCGCCCTGACGAAGGACCGTATTCGCTCCATCGCTGACGCGGTCCGCGAGATCGTGGCTCTGCCCGACCCGATCGGCCAGGTCGTGCGTGGAGCACGCACGGACATTGGTCTGCGCGTCACGCAGGAGCGCGTGCCCCTCGGCGTCGTTGGCATCATCTACGAGGCCCGCCCCAACGTCACGATTGACGCAGCGACCCTGGCAATCAAGGCCGGTAACGCGGTCATCCTGCGAGGCGGGAGCGCCGCCCAGGCCTCGAACCAGGTTCTCATCGAGGTGTGCCGCGACGCGCTGACATCCGTCGGCCTGCCCGCCGACGCAATCCAGACCGTCGACCAGTGGGGCCGCCCAGGAGCGCGCGCCATGATGCGTGCCCGCGGCGCCATCGACGCGCTCATCCCGCGCGGGGGAGCAGGCCTCATCAACGCGATCGTCGAAGAGTCGCGCGTTCCCGTCATCGAAACGGGAACCGGCAACTGCCACCTCTACGTCGACGCTTCCGCGGATCTTGAGGCCGCGGAGGCCATCATCATGAACGCGAAGACCCAGCGCGTGGGCGTGTGCAACGCAGTCGAGACGCTGCTGGTCCACGCCGACGTCGCTTCGCGCTTCCTGGTCGCAGCCATCACGCGCCTGACCACCGCGGGCGTGACGATCCACGCTGACGCCGCCACCCGCGCCATCGTCGACGGCCAGCCCTCCATCGACGCCGACATGATTGTGGACGCCACCGAGGCGGACTGGGAGACCGAGTACCTGTCCATGGACCTGGCCGTGCGCGTCGTCGACAGCGTCGCGGCGGCCACCGAGCATATCCGCCGCTACTCGACCGGACACACCGAGGGAATCGTCGCCTCCAACGTCGCCGCTATTCGCGCCTTCCGAAGCGGGGTCGACGCCGCCGCGATCGCGATTAACGCCTCGACCCGCTTCACCGACGGCGGCCAGCTCGGCCTCGGCGCCGAAGTGGGCATCTCCACCCAGAAGCTCCACGCACGCGGGCCCATGGGCCTGGCGGAGCTGACGACTACGACCTGGATCTACGAGGGCGAAGGAACCATCCGCTCGTGAGCACGCAGGAGCACGAACTGGCCCAGGCCTCGGGCACAGAAGCGATCGAAAAGACCACGGAAGCGACCGCGGGTGTGACCGCCGCACCGGCGCTGCCCCAGCACCCGCCGCGCGCCCTGCGCAGGCGTCGGGCGATCGGCATCATGGGCGGTACCTTCGACCCGATCCACCACGGCCACCTCGTCGCAGCCTCCGAGGTCATGGACGTGTTCGGCCTCGACCAGGTCGTGTTCGTACCGGCCGCCATGCAGCCCTTCAAAGCCGGGCGGCGCGTGACAGCGGCCGAACACCGCTATCTCATGACCGTTGTCGCCACCGCGTCGAACCCGCGTTTCGCGGTGTCGCGCGTCGATATCGACCGAGGCGGCACGACCTACACGATCGATACCCTGGCCGACCTGTCGGAGGAGTACCCCGACTCGGACTTCTACTTCATCACCGGCGCCGACGCGCTGGCGCAGATCGCGCAGTGGAAGGACGCCGACAAGCTCTTCGAGCAGGCACACTTCATCGGCGTCACGCGCCCCGGGCACAACCTGTCGGACCCCGGCCTGCCGCACGAGTCCGTATCGCTGCTGGAGGTCCCCGCCATGGCGATCTCTTCCACCGACTGCCGATCGCGCGTCGAGGAGGGCAAGCCCGTGTGGTACCTCGTGCCCGACGGCGTCGTCCAATACATCAACAAGTACGGACTCTACCGGTCCTAACACAAGGAGAACAGTGAGCCTTCCCGACGCTACCTCCGAGCTGGCGACCCTCGTCGCTCGCGCCGCACACGACCGCGGGGGCATCAACCCCGTCCTGGTCGACGTCACCAGTAAACTCGCCCTGGCCGACGCATTTGTCGTCGTGTCCGCGCCGACCGACCGCCAGGTGCGCGCCATCGCCGAAGACATCATGGACCGCGTGTGGGCCGAGCACGGCCGACGCCCCACCCACATCGAGGGGCGCGCGGAGGGCACCTGGGTCCTGCTGGACTACTCGGAGCTGCTCGTCCACGTGCTCTCCGAGGAGGAACGCGACTACTACGCGCTCGAGCGTCTGTGGGGCGACTGTCCGGCTGTGTCGATCGACGTCGATACCGAGGAGGCCCGCGCGGCCGCTGCGGAACGCGCGGCGGCGCACGGCATGGAGTCCGCACAGTGAGCGCATCGCGCATCGTGCTGCTGCGTCACGGCCAGACGGACTTCAACATGCAGCGTCGTTTCCAGGGGCGTATTGACAAGCCCCTGAACGATGCAGGGCGCTCCCAGGCGGCGGGCGCCGCAGGCGTGCTGGTTTCGCGCCTGTGCGAACCCAGCGCCGAGGTCGGCATGATCGCCGCCGAGACGCACCGCAGTTACGACGATGGGGGAGTACGCATCGTGTGCTCTCCGCTGGTGCGCGCACTCGACACGGCCCGTATCCTCGCGCGCGTGTTCGACATTGCCGGTTACCCCTGCGAGGGTCCGGTCAGCGACGAGAGGCTCACGGAGCGCTTCTACGGCACCTTCGAGGGGAAGACCTACGAGGAAATCGCCCGCGAGCAACCCGAGGCCTACTCCGAGTATCGAGACACTGGTGAGTGTGGGGGTGCCGAGGTCGAGCGCTCCGAGGTCGTGGGCGAGCGCTTCCGCGACGCTGTCCTCGAGGCGGCGGCCGCGTGCCCCGCCGATCGCTCTCTTATCGTCGTCTCGCACGGCTCCGCTATCGCGCGGGGCATCGTTTCTCTGTTGGGCCTGGACCCCTCGGACTTCAACGGGCTGCGCGGCGTGGACAACTGCCATTGGTCGGAGCTCGTCCCCGTTGGCGTGTCCACCGCCAAGAGTGCTGCGCGTGCTGGCTGGCGCCTGGCGTCGCACAATATCGGGGCCCGCGAGGACATCCTGGGGGCCTGAGTGGCCTCCGGGGGCCTCGTTTGCCCCGATAACTCAACGATTTTCTTCCATGTGATGAGCGACACTTGATTTTGATTTGCGCTTCCTTCTGTGAATTGGCTATTATTTATCAGGTCGCCGGGGCGACGAACTAAATAAAGGGGCTATGGCGCAGTTGGTAGCGCGCTTCCATGGCATGGAAGAGGTCGGGGGTTCGAATCCCCCTAGCTCCACCGAAAAATCCGACACTCGATTGTGAGTGTCGGTTTTTTATTGATTGACGAGGCCGGCGCTGGCTTCTTTTTCTTGGCTTGCCTCTCGGTGTGGGTCGGATTTTCGTGGGCTTCGTGGTTGCTGACGTGCTCGCCATGCAACGTTATTGGTTGCGGTGAGGTGGGGTTATAGGACACTGCGTGTTGCGGGTTATAGGACACTACGTGTTGCTGGAAGGGTGACTTTTTGGCTTTCTGGTGCGGGAAAGTCGGTGTTTTAGTTGGTTGGGACCAACTATGAGGATGGACAGATCGTGTTGCTGGAAGGGTGACTTTTCGGCTTTGTCGCGCGGGAAAGTCACTTTTTTAGTTGGTCGTGTTTGCCTCGTTCCTGTCAATACTGCATTGCGCCCTGTGTGTGGATTCTGTGTGCCTGGCTTCTGGGCGCGGGCTGGCGTTTCCTGCGGCGCCCGTCGTCCGGGCGGATCCGGTCAGGTCTTGTGGGTGGTTGCTGAACAATGTCGCACGTAATTTCCCTGTCAACCTTTGAAGAATTGAAAGAGGGGTGTTGCAATTCCAACGTTTCGAGGCATTGTTGAATGCTGGCTCGGGGGAATTGCATGCGACTGTTGTGTGGTGACCGCCCTCTGGCCCCCAAGGGGTGGGAGGCTGGTGTGCGCGTGGGCCCTTTTACTGGTCGCCTTAACCCGTTCCTGCGCAGCTGGGCCCGATAGGTGGCAGTGTGGGCGGCCTGCCTGGGCTACCACCTGTGGGGTTAACCTGCGCATGAAGGGGCCCAAGCAGCCACCTGTCCGGCCGATGGTGCCACCCCTGGAGCCAATGAGGCCACCCCTGAACTGAGCACATCCGTCCGCCGCTCCTGGAACTGACCACCGACCCACACGTGATGTCCTATAACACGTGAGGTGCGCAGTCGGTGGTGCTTACTGGGCCTGGGTGGTGGAGGTCATGGCGACATCTTCGCTCAGGGGAGGGGTGGGTGGTTATCGGGCGTTGTGGTTGAAGGGTGAGCCTCTGCGGGCGTATCGGGATCCTGTGTTGATCGCTGTTGCTCGGGGGTTGGCGACTTCCGACTGTGCGCGTGGATTCACTCGTCATTGGTAGTCATGGTCAGAGTTTGGCTTGCGATCCGGTAAGGTCTCGCACGGTAAATATAACGTTTTGGTATCGACATGTGGGATGTTCAAAATCTGTCAAACTGAGAAAACGTTGCAATTCCGGCGAATCATCTGTAATCGATTACTGGAAAAAGCTTGAAATAGTGCGAACCACATGGAAAGATTTACCTGTCTCTGTTCCATAGTGTTAGGCCGATAGTTAATGTCGTTCCAGCTCACCCGCACTCACACGTCGGTGGTGCTCGCTGCCACCACGATCGCAGCGTCCCTCGTTGTGATCCCCTCCCTGGCTGAGGGAAACAGCGCCACCGATGATCCGTTCTGCGGCACCCTCGTTGGTGCCGACGCTCGCATCAACGCCGAGTACAACCCGCTGCTCGCGAAGTACGCTGCCGCCGCCTCGGGCACCTCGACGGGCACCACTGCTGACCCGGAGCGCGAGGCTCAGCTGCGCCAGGACCTCGCCGACGCGCAGGCCGCGCTTGAGGCTGCTCAGCAGGGCGCCGAGAAGCCCAATCCCTCGGTCGGCGACGCTCCCGCCGCTGACACGACCGTTGATCGCGGTCTCGACTGGGTTGACTGGTCCAAGGTTGACTACGACACCCAGGCCAAGATCATCGAGGCCCTCATCGTTCAGAAGATGAATGCCTACCGCGCCAGCGCTGGCCTGCCCGAGATTGTCGTGTCGGACACGGTCACTGCAGATGCTCGCTCGTGGAGCAAATACATGTCCGACAGCAACGACTTCAGCCACGATCAGTCGCACAAGCACCTGGGGCAGGGCGCTCTCGACGGTGCGGACACCATGTCCGATGCTGAGAACATCGCCTACAACCACCTTGAAGACTACAGCGGTGGCGGAACGAAGACCCCCGCTCAGGCAGCGGCCGACATCTTCAACCAGTGGAAGAACTCTCAGGGCCATGACCGCAACATGCTCGGTGCATCCAACGTCATCGGCGTTGGTGTACACATTGCCAAGCACAGTGACGGTACGCGCGTCTACGGCACGCAGAAGTTCTACGGCGTCACCGGTGGCTCGCCGAACCTGTCGCGCTTCCACACGACCGGTGATACCGCCTCGGCCTACGGCTTCGACGGCAAGGCCTTCAACTCCGACAACACGAACTACGTGTCCGGCCTTGCCGGATCCGGTGATGAGCAGCGCGCCAACTCCTGGGAGAAGAAGATTGGCGCCCTCCCCGGCTCTGCTCTGCCTGTGGATGTCTCCACTCTGCCCGCCAAGAACGGCGCCGCGGCTCCCACGACCCCTGCTCCTGCTCCCGTTGACGACAAGCCCTCGGTTGATGCCGACCAGGCCGTCGCCGACGCACAGGCTGCCGTCGATGCAGCCCAGAAGGCTCTCGATGACTACCTCGCGTCGGTGACCGATGAGCAGCCGACCGAGAGCGTGGAAGAGATTGACGCGCAGCTTGATGCTGTTGCCGACTCGATCGCTGCTGAGACTTCCGTTCGCCCCGAAAAGGATGGCGGCGTCACCCTCGAGGGCGCCGGTCAGAATGGTCGCTACATGACGGCCGAGGAGTACCGTGCTGAGCTGACCAAGTGCACGGTCGCGGAGGTTCCGAACCCCTCGATCGGCCAGCCGACCACGCCTGAGCCCTCCGCTCCGGCCCCCGGCCCCGATACCCCCACCACGCCTGAGCCCTCCGCTCCGGCCCCCGGCCCCTCGACGCCTGTGACGCCGCAGCCCTCTGCTCCGGCCCCCGGCCCCTCGACGCCTGTGACGCCGCAGCCCTCTGCTCCGGCCCCCGGCCCCTCGACGCCTGTGACGCCGCAGCCTTCTGCTCCGGCCCCCGGCCCCTCGACGCCTGTGACGCCGCAGCCTTCTGCTCCGGCTCCGGCCCCGTCGGCCTCGACCCCGTCGACCCCTGCTGTTCCGGCACCGTCTTCGCCGGCTCCCGGTGGCTCGGGGACGTCGACTCCCTCCAAGACCCTCCCGCAGACCATCGCCTCCACCGGCACCTCTGCAACGTGGGTGGCGGTCGGAGCGGTCGCGGTCCTGGTTGCTGGTATCGGTGCGCTCGTCGCATCGCGCCGCGCCAAGAACTGACGCCCTGTTGGAAGCCCCCGCTAGTGATGAATCGCCAGCGGGGGCTTCCCCTATGCCTGCCGCCTCCTGGCGATGACAGGGCGCGCGGTCCCGTGAGTGCGTGGATGAGACGATTGTGTGCGTATACTCGGTAACTGGATGTCGCGAAAGCGATGTTTCGCTGACACGTATCGCCATGCCTGTTCCATTGGAGGAGTGGGTGAGGCGGTAGCGCACCTATCGAGAGGAACATACATGCGTGCCACGAACATGCGTCGAAGCATGGTTGCGGCGCTCGGAGCGGCGGCTGTTCTTGCGGGCGTTGTTGTGCCCGCCTATGCGGCCGATCTGAATCCGGTCGTCAATCCGGAACCGGCGCCCACAGCAGAGCCCACGGCCGACCCTCAGCCCGATCCCCAGCCTGACCCTCAGCCCGATCCTCAGCCCGATCCTCAGCCGGATCCCCAGCCTGACCCTCAGCCCGATCCTCAGCCCGATCCTCAGCCTGACCCTCAGCCTGACCCTCAGCCCGATCCTCAGCCTGACCCTGCGCCCGTTCCCAAGCCCAGTTGGAAGCAGGACGGTTCCGGCTGGTGGTACGACCTGGATAACGGCAGCTACGCGCGCAGTGAGGTGCGCATCATTGATGGTGTGACCTATCGCTTCGATGGAAGTGGCTACATGGTTACCGGATGGTATGGCACCGGCGGCGCGTGGGAGTATTACTCTCCCTCGGGCATGCAGGTTCGCGGCTGGGCCCAGGTGCAGGGCTCGTGGTACTACCTCGATCCCGCCAGCGGACTCATGCGTACGGGCTGGCAGCGGATCGATGGAAGCTGGTATTTCCTTGGCGCTTCCGGCGCGATGGCAACGGGCTGGGTGAGCCAGGGGAGTGCCTGGTACTACATGGCTCCTTCCGGCGTGATGGCGACGGGGTGGAACATGATCGGTGGTTCCTGGTATCACTTCGCTGATTCTGGCGTGATGTCGAGCGGCTGGACGAAGGTTGGTGGCACCTGGTACTACCTGCGTGGAGGCGCGATGACGACGGGTTGGGTGAGCCAGGGGAGTGCCTGGTATTACATGGCTCCCTCCGGTGCAATGGTGACGGGATGGAGCTCGATTGGCGGATCGTGGTACTACTTTGATTCGGCGGGCGCCATGACGACCGGCTGGCTGAATCTGGGTGGAACGTGGTTCTACTTCAATGGCTCCGGCGTCATGGCCACGGGGACGCAGTGGATCGGGTCGGAGCGTCACTGGTTCTACGATTCGGGTGCCTGGTGGGGCCTGTATCCGGAGCCTTCGAATGGAGGTGGCTCCACGAGTCGTGGTCCGTTCCGCAACTGTTCGGAGGCCTGGGCTGCGGGAGCTGCGCCGCTGCATCGTGGTGAGTCGGGCTACAGTGCGGACCTTGACCGTGATGGCGATGGCGTCGCTTGCGAGGTTCGTCCTCGCTGACGCCGTGAGTGCACAGTGGACCCCGGCCTCGTTGTGACGAGGTCGGGGTTTCCTGGCTCTTCGCATGTAAGGGTGTGGGAGGTGTCGGAGTGGGCCGGGGTGCAGGTGGTGGCGTGGGTGGCGTGCCCGTCCTGCCGCCGGTAGGGCCCAGCTGCGCATGGAGGGGTGCGGCGGTGAGTGGTTCGTTGTGCCAGTTCCGCGTTTGTTCTTGTTTGTTGAGGCACTGCACCCGATCCGTAGGCAATGCACCTCTTCTGTTCGGGTGCACCGCCACGTAACGGGTGCACCGCCCCATATCGGGTGCAGCGCCCCATATCGGGTGCAGCGCCCCATATCGGGTGCAGCGCCCCCGTGCTTGTGGCGGTTGTGGCGACTGTCGGGGTTGCGGGGGTCTTCTGGGCTTGAGTTGTCTTCTGCTTGGGCTGTCTTCCGCTTGGGGCACTTCGTGGTGCCTCATGTTGTGGTTCCTCAGAAATGTCGCACGTAATTCCCCGACATGTATTTCAAACGTTGAAATCACATCGTTGGAATTCTGCGGTTTTCTCGATACCTATGAAAAGTTAGGGTACCCAAATTACGTGCGAGTTTTGGTTGATGAGGCGCCCAAGGCGAACTCCTGTGTTCGATCGTCGTCCCACGATACTGCCCACGATCCCCGGGACGCTTCGAACACCACCCCCACACCCCAAAATGCGAAGAGCCGGTTTCCTCTGTGGGTAGGTGTTCCTGGGTGGAGCGGTCTCGTGAGGGCGTGTGTCAGGCGGTGTTGAGTTGTCCGTGGGTACCTCAGTGCTGGTCAGTCATTGAAGCATGCGGTTTGTCGATAGTGGGCTATTAGCGAAAGAGCTAGTTAAAGCGGTTTGCTAGATATATGTTGTGGAAGCTTTCTGAGGGATTTGTGTCACGAAAATGGCGTTGCGTGTATCACATTGAGCCGCCATCTATTGATTACTGACAAACCTAGATATATACTCAGTAACGACTTAACGCGGAACTGTGTAGATGCAGTTCGCCGACCTGGCCATTCTTGCGCGTGAGCCGCCCACACACGTCGAGAGGAACACGCAGATGCGTCCTATCAATGTCCGCCGCTCCATGATCGCCGCCCTCGGTGCTGCCGCTGTCGTCGCCGGAACCGTCGTCCCCGCCTATGCGGCCCCCGTCGCCCTCGAGGAGGGTACGCCGGGTGATGCTGCTGCTGCGGTTGAGCAGCCCGCTGCTGAGGACCCCGCCCCCGCCACGGACGAGAAGCCCGCCACGGACGAGAAGCCGGCCACGGACGAGAAGCCCGCCACGGACGAGAAGCCCGCCACGGACGAGAAGCCCGGTGCCGAGGATCCCGCCACGGACGAGAAGCCCGCCACGGAAGACCCGGCAGCTGACGATCAGGACGGCGAGGAAGGCCCCGTTGCTTCCTGGAAGCACAACGATAAGGGCTGGTGGTTCGACCTGGGCAACGGTGACTTTGCCAAGGATGAGCAGGTCGAGATCGACGATCAGATCTACCGCTTCGACTCCGACGGCTACATGGTGACCGGCTGGCACCAGGAGGAGGCCGGCTGGGAGTACTTCACCCTCAATGGCCAGCAGATCTTCGGTTGGGCCCACTGGAACGGCTCCTGGTACTTCCTCTCGCCCGAGAAGGGCATCATGCAGACCGGCTGGATCAATGTTGCTGGCACCTGGTACTACCTGCACCACTCGGGTGCCATGGCCACCGGCTGGGTCAAGCTTGGAGGTGACTGGTACTACTTGAACGAGTCCGGTGCGATGGCCACCGGCTGGGCAGAGATCAACGGCACCTGGTACTACATGGACGAGAACGGTGCGATGGTCACCGGCTGGGCAGAGATCAACGGCTCCTGGTTCTACATGGATGACAACGGTGCGATGGTCACGGGCATCCAGACCATCGACGGCAAGCGTCACCTCTTCCACGATTCCGGTGCCTGGGCTGGCCAGCTCTGAATCTCTGGCTCAGTGGCGGTGCCTGTGCCAGCGGCGCACTGAGTCCATCACACACGCATAACGGACCCCGACCTCAAGGAGGCCGGGGTCCGTTGCGTTCGACACCAGCGGCGCCCGGTGGGGCGAGTGGAACTGATCCGCACGCGATAGCGCGGGTCGCATAGCAGCTCCGCTACAGGCAGTGGACAGACGAGGGGGCGTGGCCAATCGGCCACGCCCCCATGCCGTGTCGGCTGCTCTCAGCCCGCGTCCACCGCCTGGTTGGCGATCTGGCGCTCACACACGTCGATGAGCTCGCGGATGATGCGCAGCGTGCCCGCCGATGCCTCGGCGTGAGCCTCGATCCAGGCGTGTCCCGCGGCCACGATGTCGACATCGGGGGCGTAACCGGCCAGCGAGGTCGGGAACAGCAGCGTGGTCAGGTCCTCGGCGGTGTGGAAGGTGAAACGCTCCCAGATGCCCGCCAGGGCCTCGAAGTACTCGCCCACGTAGCCGACGTAAGCCGACGGGGTCGTGCGCGCCTGCGCCCAGAAGCCCGAGATCATCGCCCAACGGGTGTCGTTGGGGATCGAGGTGTCGGACAGGACCTTGTCCCACACGTCGGCCTTGATCCACTCGCCGGAGCGCGCAGCGCGGCAGGCAGCCGCGTTCTGGTGGCCGGTCATCGTGTCGTCGCTAGCCTCCATTGCCGCGATGTCTTCCTCGGTGGCGGCGTCACCGCGCACCAGGGAGATCAGCAGGTCCCACTTCAGGTCGACGTCCAAGTCCAGGCCGTCAAGGGTCTGGGTGCCGTCGTAGAGGCCGCGGATGGCCTCGAACTGCTCGGCGCTGGTCGCGTTGCGGGCCGCGGCGGCCACGAGCATGCGCTGTGCGTCGGAGCCGGAAGCGGCGGTGCGGGCCAGGAGCAGCAGGCGACGGCCCGTGTCCTCGGCGGCCTCAGCGCGGTACTGGGGAGCGACGAAGGTGCGCACGGCCTCGTCGATGTGGCGCAGGGTCAGCATGAGCAGGCTCATGTTGTCCTCGACAGGGATCGAGGTGAGCGCGAGGTTCAGGTAGTCGCGGGCGGCCATCTCGCCGTCGCGGGTCATGTCCCACGCCGAGGCCATGACGACGCCGCGCGTGAGCGAATCCGTGAACTTGGTGATGTTGGCGATCGCGAAGGACAGGGACTGCTCGTCGAGGCGCACCTTGGCGTAGCCCAGGTCTCCGTCGTTGACGAGGATGAAGTCGGGGCGAGCGATACCCGCCGCGGCCTCGATCACGGTGGAGGCGCCGTCAACGTCGAGTTCCTCGCGGAAGACCTGGGTGAGCGTGCCTTCCTCGGACAGGGAGTAGCCGGCCACACCCATGCGGTGCGGACGCAGCGACGCGCCCTCCGAGAAGGCCTCCTGGGTCACCTCAAGGCGCTCGATCGTGCCCTCAGCCGAGACGGAGACGACCGGACGCAGCAGGGTCACGCCGGCTTCCTCGAGCCACACCTTCGACCACGAGGCCAGGTCGCGGCCCGACGCGGCGGCCAGCTCGGAGAGCAGGTCCTCCAGCGTGGCGTTGGCGTAGGAATGCTTCGTCAGGTACTCGTGCAGGCCCGCGAAGAACGCGTCGCGCCCCACGTAGGAGACGAGCTGGCGCAGCACGGAGGCGCCCTTGGCGTAGGTGATGCCGTCGAAGTTGACCTCGACGTCGGCCAGGTCACGGATCTCGGCCGTGATCGGGTGGGTGGTGGGCAGCTGATCCTGCTTGAGGCCCCAGTCCTTGCGGACCATGAAGCCGGTCCAGCCCTCGGTGTACTTGGTGGCCTCGGCCAGAGCCAGGTGGCTCATGAACTCGGCAAAGGACTCGTTGAGCCACAGGTCGTTCCACCACTTCATGGTGACCAGGTCTCCGAACCACATGTGGGCCAGCTCGTGCAAGATCGTGTTGGCGCGAGCCTCCATCTGAGCCTCGGTGGGACGGGTACGGAACACGTAGGCGTCGCGGAAGGTCACGCAGCCCGCGTTCTCCATCGCGCCCGCGTTGTACTCGGGCACGAAGATCTGGTCGTACTTGGTGAAGGGGTAGGCGATGCCGTAGGCGCCCTCGAAGAACTCGAAGCCCTGGCGGGTGATCTCGATGATCTCGTCGGCGTCCAGGTGCTCGATGATCGAGGCGCGCGCGTACACGCCCAGGTCAATTGTTCGCCCGTCGGAGGACGTCAACGAGGCCGTGGTGCCCTCGTAGGGGCCCGCGACGATCGCGGTGATGTACGTTGACATCTTCTCCGTAGTCGCGAAGCGGTAGATCCACGCGTCACCCTCTTCCTCGGGGGAGGGGGTGGGGGCGTTGGAGAACACCTTCCAGCCCTTGGGGGCCTTGACAGTGAGCGTGAAAACCGACTTCAGGTCGGGCTGCTCGAAGGTCGTGTACACGCGTCGGGCGTCCGGGACCTCGAACTGGGAGTAGGTGTAGGCCTGACCATCCGCGGGATCGACGAAGCGGTGCAGGCCCTCACCCGTATGCATGTACTGGCAGGACGCGTCGACTTCGAGGACGTTGTGCTCGGCCAGATTCTCCAGCGCAATGCGGTTGTCCTGGTGAGCCGAGAACGGGTCGAGAGCGGCGCCGTTGAGCGTGATCGAGTGGACGTTGTTGGACACGAGGTCGGCGAACGTGGAGGCGCCTTCGCGCGCGTCGAACTCGATGCGGGTGAAGGAACCGAAATCGGTGTCTCCACGCGTGAGGTCCAGCGAGATCTCGTAGCGCGTCACGGAGGAGATGACCGAGGCGCGCTCGGTCGCTTCCTCGCGAGTGAGGTTCAGGCCTGGCATGGGGTGCCTTTCCGTCGATGGAATGGGAGCGCTTTCGCGCCAAACATTCCTATGTTGTCATGTGTTGCAGGTGATTGCTCGTGGCACGCCGAAATGTGTCGGCGCGGACACGCTTTCACCAGATGGTGACGCGCTGGGCGGGCTCCAGCCACATGCCGTCCCCGGCCTTGACGTCAAATGCCTGCGCAAACGCATCCAGGTTGCGCAGCACCTGGTTGCACCGGAACTCGGCAGGGGAGTGCGGGTCGACGGCGAGCATCTGACGGGCGAACTGCGGGCGCGTGGCGGTGCGCCAGGCGCGGGCCCAGGAGAAGAAGAAGCGCTGGGGGCCCGTGAGCTCGTCGATGACGGGGGCCGTTGCCGGGGTCAGCCCCTGCTCGGCTAGGGCGGCCACCCACGCCTTCCACGCGATTGTCATGCCGCCCAGATCGCCGATGTTCTCACCGATGGTCAGCGCGCCGTTGACGTGGGGGAGGGAACGGTCCTCGCCGTCGCCAGCCACGGCCTCGTCGCTGGAGGCCTCGCGCAGGACCGCGGGCGTGAGCTCGTCGTACTGCCCAATGAGCGCGTGGGTGCGCTCCTCGAAGGCGGCGCGGTCCTCGTCGGTCCACCAATTCGACAGGTTTCCCTCGCCGTCGTAGCGCGAGCCCTGGTCATCGAAGCCGTGTCCGATCTCGTGACCGATGACCGCGCCGATCGCCCCGAAGTTGACGGCGTCGTCAGCCTGCGCGTCAAAGAAAGGGGGCTGGAGGATCGCGGCGGGGAAGACGATCTCGTTCTGGGTCGGGTTGTAGTAGGCGTTGACCGTCTGGGGCGTCATGTACCACTCGTCGCGGTCCACGGGCTGGCCGAGCTTGGCCCACTCGCGGTCGGTCGCATGGGCGCTGGCGGCGCGCACGTTGTCCACGAGCGAGGCGTCCGGGTCCAGGTTCAGGCTCGAGTAGTCGCGCCACTTGACGGGGTAGCCGATCTTGGGGTTGAAGGTGGCCAGCTTGGCCAGAGCCTTCTCCTTGGTCTCCTCGCTCATCCAGTCGAGGCTTCGGATCGACTCGCCGTAGGCGTCGAGCAGGCGGCGCACCAGCGCATCCATCGCGTCCTTCGCGTTGGGCGGGAAGTGACGGGCGACCCAGGCGCGGCCCATGGCCTCTCCCAGGTAAGACTCGATGAGGGACAGGGCGCGCTTCCAGCGGGGACGCAGCTCCTGCGTGCCGGCCAGGGTGCGGCCGTGGAAGTCGAAGTTCTCCTCGACGAAGTCGGAGGTCAGCAGCGAGGCACGCGAGTCGATGGCGGAGGCGGCGAGCCACTCCTTGAGGGTCGACAGGTCGGTGGATGCCCACAGGGAGGCCGCGCCGCGCAGGTAGTCGGGCTGGTCGACGTTCACGACGAGGCCGGCCACGGGCATGCGGGTTCCGCGCGCCCAGGCGTCCCAGTCGAAACCGGGCGCCAGGTCGGACAGTGTGGCCCACAGGGTCGGGTTATCGGACAGGAGCGGGTCGCGGTTGGACACCGAATCACGGTGGTGGGAGGCCAGGGCCGTCTCCAGGTCCATGATGCGCTGTGCGCCGCCCTCGGGGTCGGGCATACCCGCCAGGGCGAGCAGTCGTGCGGTGTGGGCGACGTAGGCCTGGCGGATCGGCTCGTAGTCCTCCTCGCGGTAGTAGGCCTCGTCGGGCAGGCCGATTCCGGACTGGACGAGGGAGACCATGTAGGAGGAGGAATCGTGCGGGTCGGTGCCCACGTAGGCGCCCACGAGGCCTCCGACGCCCTCGCGCATGAGGGAGCCCATGACCTCGGCGAGCTCCTCGCGGCTGGTGGCGCCCTCGATGACGTCGAGGTCCGCGCGCAGGGGTGCGGTTCCCGCGGCGTCGATCGCGTCCTCGTCGAGGAATTGAGTCCACAGCGTGGCGATGCGTGCAGCGTCCGGGTCGTCGAGTGTGCCGGCGGCCGCATCTTGGGCAATTGCGCGGGCATATTTTTCGGATGCGTCGCGCAGGGCGTGGAATGCGCCGTCCATCGGGCGGTCGGCGGGAATTTCGTGGGTCGCCAGCCAGGTCCCGTTCACGTGGCGGTAAAAATCGTCTTGGGGGCGCACGGCGGGATCCATGTTTGCCGTTTCGAGGACGCGTGCGAGCAGTGTGTTCGTCATGCCCTAACTCTAGGGTGTTTCCTGCCCTGTGCGCGTGACCTAGAGATTTCGGGGACGCGAACATTGATTTACGTGACAGTCATGGTCTGTAATTCCGCGTATTCCGCGCCATTCGGGGCGAGAAGTGCGAATGCCACTTTGGAACGCGATGCGCGTGCACATTTGTGCATGGGGGTCTGCGAATTCGTTCAAACGGGGGTGTTTGGGGCAGAATTGTAAGCGCAATGAGGCCCATCCTCATGAAGACGTGAAGGGAAAAAACACGGTGAAGACACTTCGCACTGACGTGTGCGTCATCGGTGGCGGATCCACCGGTGCCGGCGTCGTCCGCGACGTCGTGATGCGCGGCTTCTCAGCCGTCCTCGTCGACCGGGCAGATATCGCTCAAGGTACGTCCGGTCGCTTCCATGGCCTGCTCCACTCGGGTGGCCGCTACATTGCGTCCGATCCTGAGTCGGCCACCGAATGCGCGGAAGAAAACGACATCGTCAAGCGCATCAACTCCAACGCCATCGAGGCCACCGGAGGCCTCTTCGTGGTGACCGCTCACGACGATGAAGAATACGCGGACCAGTTCCTGGCCCGTGCTGCCGCCGCAAAGGTGCCGGCAGAGGAAATCTCCATCGCCGAGGCTCTGCGACGCGAACCCCGACTGGACCCGCGCATCAAGCGCGCGTTCGCCGTCGAGGACGGAACTGTCGACGGCTGGCAGATGACCTGGGGTGCGATCCGCTCCGCGCAGGCATACGGCGCACAGATCCTGACCTACCATCGCGTGACCAACATCGAGCGAGAGGGCGACCGCGTGTCCGCCGTCATCGTCCACGATGAGCGCGGCGGCGAGGACATCCGCATCGAATGTGCCTTCGTCCTGAACTGTGGCGGCCCCTGGGCCGGAAAGATTGCGGGCATGGCGAACTGCCACGGCGTCGACGTCGTCGCCGGTGCAGGCATCATGATCGCGATGAACCACCGCCTGACCCACTCGGTCATCAACCGCTGCGTGTGGCCGGCCGATGGTGACATCCTCGTGCCCGACCACACCGTGTGCATCATCGGCACGACCGACCTCAAGTCCGACGACGCCGACAACCTGCCCATCCCCGCCGACCAGGTCCAGCAGATGCTCGACTCTGGCGAGGCCCTGATCCCCGGCTTCCGCAAGGCCCGCGCCGTTCACGCGTGGGCGGGCGCGCGCCCCCTCATCAAGGACTCGCGCGTGTCTGCGACCGACACTCGCCACATGGCGCGTGGTATGAGCATCATCGACCACAACACGCGAGACGGCGTCTACGGCATGCTCACCATCGCGGGCGGCAAGCTCACCACCTACCGCCTCATGGCCGAGCGCATTGTCGACATCATGTGCACCGAGATGGGGGAGACCCGTCCGTGCAAGACCGCTGACGAGGCCGTCCCGCCCGCCAAGGAGCAGCGCCTCTACACAATCGGCCACCGCCTCGACAACGTCGAGTCCCGCAACGACGGCCCCACACACGAGCAGATCATCTGCGAGTGCGAGATGGCCACCCGCGCCATGCTCGAAGACGTCATGGACACCTTGCCCAAGGGACAGCTCGACGACGTGCGGCGCCAGATGCGCCTGGGCATGGGACCGTGCCAGGGCGGCTTCTGCTCCCAGCGCGCCGCGGGCATCGCCCACGAGCGTGGCGACATCGACTCGATGCGCGCCAACTCCCTCCTGCGTCTCTTCCTGAAGAACCGCTGGATCGGCCTGTGGCCCATCCTGTACGGCAAGCAAGCCAGGCAGGCCGTGCTCGACGCCTGGATTCACGAGGGCACGCTCGACGTCGAGCACCTGCCCGCAGCCAAGGAAGAGGTCGTTCGATGAGAGACGTCGTTGTTATTGGCGTCGGCCTGGCCGGACTGGCCGCCGCGATCAAGGCCGCCGATGCCGGCCTGAGCGTCACCCTGATCACCAAGGGCGTGGGCGGCATCCAGCTTGGAACGGGCACGGTCGACATCCTCGGCTACCGCCCCGAACCGGTCGAGGCGCCCCTGGAGGCACTGGAAGGCCACGTGGCCTCCCGTCCCACCCACCCCTACAGCCACGTCACCCCCGACTTTGTCGGCGCATCCGTCGCGTGGCTGCGTGACCTCGTCGGCTCTGATGTCCTCGTCGGCGACGAGACCCGCAACGTGCGCATCCCCACCGGCGTTGGTGCGCTGCGCCCCACCTGCCTGATCCCGCCCTCCATGCAGGCCGGTATCCCCCAGGCGGGCGCCCGCTACGCCATCGTGGGACTCAAGCGTCTCAAGGACTTCTACCCCAGCCTCGTCGCTGAGAACCTCTGCCGCCAGGCCGGACCCGACGGCGCCCCCATCAAAGCGCGCGCCCTGAGCGTCGACTACGTCGTGCGCGACGGAGAGGTCGACTCGGTGGGCACCGTGCACGCCCGCAGCCTCGACCACGAGGAGAACCGCGCTCGCCTGGCTGCCCAGATCCGCCCCCTCCTCGAAGAGGGCGAGATCGTCGGCCTGCCCGCGGTCCTGGGCCTGGAGGACGCGAACGCCTGGCGCGACCTGGCCGACAAGCTCGGACACCCCGTCTTCGAGATCCCGATCCAGCCCCCGTCAGTGCCCGGCATGCGCCTGAACGCCCTGCTGACCCGCATCGCCTCCTCCAAGTGCCGCGTCGTCCTCGGATCCCCGATCAAGGCCGTGCACACGGCAGACGGACGAGTCAGCGCAGTCGAATACGCCAGCGCGGGACGCTCCACGGTCGTGGAAACCCGATCCCTGATCCTCGCCGCCGGCGGCTTCGAATCCGGCGCCCTGGACATGGACTCCTACGGCACCGTGCGCGAAACCATCTGCGGGCTGCCCGTCATGGGCGCCTCCGGACAGCTCCTGCACGCCGACTTCTGGGGTGAGGACCAGCCCCTCTTCCTGTCCGGCCTCGCCGTTGACGACAACATGCGCGTCCTGGACGAGGAAGGCACGCTCGTGTGCCCGAACCTGTACGCGGCCGGAGGCAACCTGGCCGGCGCCACTCGTTGGCGCGAAAAGAGCGGCGAAGGAATCGCGCTGGCCAGCGCTCTGGCCGCCGTCGACTCGATCGTGGAGGAACTGAAATGACCCTCGAAATGTCAACGCTGATGGGACCGGGCGTGGAAGAAGAGGACGTTTTCGCCCTGAGTGGTGACGCCGCGCTGCGTGCCAGCCTCGACTCGTGCGTGAAGTGCACGATCTGCGAGACCCAGTGCCCCGTCATGCGCGTCACCGACCTGTTCGGCGGCCCCAAGTACTCCGGCCCGCAGGCTGAGCGCTTCCGCAAGGACGGGCAGATGGTGGACAAGTCCATCGACTACTGCTCCTCGTGCGGCACCTGCTCGCTCGTGTGCCCCCAGGGCGTGAAGGTCACCGAGATCATCCACCACCGCCGCACCGCCATGAAGGAAGCGCACGGCATCCCCATGCGCGACCGCCTCATCGGCCGTACCTCCCTGATCGGCACCATGATGACCCCGGTCGCCCCCATCGCGAACTGGGCGCTCGACGTCAAGCCGATCCGTATGGCGATGGAGGCTATCATCGGTGTGCACCGCTCGGCGCCCATGCCGCGCGCCTACGGGCGTACCTTCGAGTCCTGGTTCAAGAAGCACACACCGCTGCCCGGCTCGGGCACGCGCGGCCAGGTGATCTTCTTCCACGGCTGCGCCGGCCAGTACTTCGAGGTCGAGACCTCCATCCACTCCGTGATGGTCCTCGAGCACCTGGGTTACGAGGTCCTGGTTCCCAAGCACGGCTGCTGCGGCCTGGCGCTGCAGTCCAACGGCCTATACAAGGATGCGCGCAAGTACGTCTCGAAGCTGACCAACGACCTGCGCAGCGTGAACCGCGATGCCCCGATCATTTCCGCGTCCGGTTCGTGCGCGGGCATGCTGCGCCACGAGGCGCACGAGATCCTTGAGATGGACACGCCCGAGCTGACGGATGTGGGTAGCCGCATGTGGGACATCAGCGAGTTCTTGCTGCACCTGTATGACAAGGGTGAGCTGGACACGAACTTCCAGCGCATCGACGTCACCATTCCGTACCACGCGCCCTGCCAGGTGAAGTCTCAGGGCTTGGGTAAGCCGGCCATCGAGCTCATGAGCCTGATCCCCGGCGTGACCGTGAAGGACTCCGAGCAGCCCTGCTGTGGCATCGCGGGCACGTACGGCATGAAGAAGGAGAAGTACGCGATCGCCCAGGCCGTGGGCGCTCCCGTCTTCGACTTCATCAAGCAGGTCAACGCCGAGCTGGCTGCTTGTGACACGGAGACGTGTCGCTGGCAGCTGCGCACGGCCACGGGTGCGAACGTCGTGCACCCGATCTGGCTGATCCACAAGGCCTACGGCCTGCCCAACGGCTGAGACGCCAGCGACGTATCCCCGGGCGCGCACGACGGTGCGTTCCCGGGGATATTACTGTTGCCCTATGAGCACTTCTCGCCGCGTCGTTGTTACTGGAGCCTCTACCGGAATTGGGCAGGCAACTGCCCGACTCCTCGCCGAACGGGGGTGGAAGGTCGTCGCCGTGGCCCGGCGTCGCGAGCGTCTGGAGGCCCTCGCCGAGCAGATTGGCTGCGAGTACTGGGCGGCGGACCTGACCGATGAGGCCCAGGTGAAGCAGATGGCTGCCCACATCCTGGAGGGTGGCCCCGTGGATGCGCTGGTCAACAACGCCGGAGGTGCTATCGGCGTCGACCGTGTCGCGGAGGGTGACCCCGCAAGGTGGAGCGCGATGTTCGACCGCAACGTGCTCACCGCCCTGCACTGCTCGCGTGCGTTCTTGCCGGGGATGCGCGAGCGGGGAGGGGACCTCGTCTTCCTCACCTCGACCGCAGCCCACGATACCTATCCGGGAGGCGGCGGCTACGTGGCCGCCAAGCATGCCGAGCGCATCATCGCCAACACGCTGCGTCAGGAGCTGGTGGGCGAGCCCGTGCGCGTCATCGAGATCGCGCCCGGCATGGTGCGCACGGAGGAGTTTTCGCTCAACCGGCTCGGCTCTCAGGAGGCCGCCGACCGCGTCTATGAGGGCGTTTCAGCCCCGCTCGTCGCAGAAGACGTCGCGGAGGCGATCGTGTGGACGCTGGAGCGCCCCTCCCACGTCAACATCGACTCGATGATCGTGCGCCCGGTGGCACAGGCGACGAACACCCTAGTGGCTCGGAATACCACCGGAGAGTAGCGCCGCCGCGCCGCTCGTATACATGGAACGAGGCCGGGGCCGCTCGCGCGATGGGGTGCGCGTCGCGGTCCCGGCCTCGGGTCTGTGTCACTCGCTCCAGGCGAGGATAACGTGCTTGCCGCCGGCGATGCCCGTGACCTTTGTCAGCTGTGTGGCCTCGCCTCCGCCCACGGGCGCGGAGTAGAGCTGGAAGCTAATGTCGTCTTCGAGCTTCTTGAAGGGGGCGAGGAGCGCCATGCGCGTGCCGTCGGGGCTCAGTCGCAGGGTCTTGACGATCTCGTGGGTGCCGTCGAGGTTCGGCAGGTTCACCTTCGTCCACTCCTCGATGCGCAGGGACTTGTCGGACTCCGTCGTCTGTGAGAGAGGCTTTCCCTTCTTGGAGTACACGGCGTCCTTGTCCACGGTCAGGCACGTCCCATCCGGGGTGACGGCGAGTGCCCCGTAGCATCCGACGCCGCCTTTGTTGGCCGCCCAAGCGTAGTGGCCGATCGCGATGGGAGTGGAATCGGGCAGGATCTGGAAGTCCTGCGTGTTCGAGACCGTGAAGGTGGTGGGAACGGCCTCGGGCGTCGACGTCTCAGAGGCGAAGCGGTAGAGGGTCCCAACGAAGTCCCCGTCGTCGGGCTTGTCTTCGTGCGCGACGTAGATGGAACCGTCGGGCCCGAACTTGGCGTACGCGTTGGAGTACGAGCGCGACCCTTGCGGTACGGGGATCAGATCATTGAGCAGCGTGAAGGAGCCGTCGGAGGACGCGACCGCAACGCGCTCGTTGCCCCCAGAAGTGTCGATCGCGAGGACGCGCTCGAAGTCGGGGGAATAGCAGTGCTCGCGCTGGCAAGCCCCACCCGTATATGTCGTGTACTCGCTCGGGACGGTGAACGTGCGCGTCGCCGTCACCTCGCCCGTAGCGGGGTCGTACGCCGTGATCGTGTCGGTCGTGTCGTCGGAATTGTATTCCGTGGATGCGATGACGATGCCGCGAAGGGGAGCGGTCGACGGGTCGGCTGCGGCCGACGCTGTACCCTGCGTGCCTGTGGTGGAGGCAGAAGAGCTGGATGGAGTCGAGGATGCCCCGCAGGCGGTGAGGAGGAGGGCGCTCGTGGCGGTGGCGATGAGGATGGTGGGAATGGATTTGATGGACATGTGTCACCTCGTGAGTGTGATCGTCGGGTGGCGAACGTTGCAGGATAGTTGTGAGCTGACAAATTAAGCAAGCTCCAAAAAGTGATACGCGACACTCGTTTTTTCATAGTGTTTTCACAGTTTCGCCATAACATTCGCTTAATTGTCGCCCCTACTCTGCGAAGCAATGATGCATAAATCAGCAGAAAGGAGCGTCCCTCATGGCGGACGACAACAAGAACCTGGCGAGTGACACCGAACGCACCTCGATCCTGCCCCAGTCGGGTGGACATGCGGCGGATCGGACCGAAGTACTGCCCACGTACGTAGCCCAGGCGGAGACGGCGCAGATGCCTCCCGTCGCCCAGCAGGAGGGGGCTGGCGCGTTCGCCGGCACGCCCCTGGAGTCTGTCGCGGAGGCTTCTGCCGCCGAGCCGGCGGGCGACGAGGCCGTGGTTGCTAGCGCCGCGACAGGGGAGACTGCATCGAAGAAATCCTCGTGGGGCAAGCGCGCGGCCATTGCAGGAGCCGCCGCGGCAATCCTCTCCGTCGGCTTCGGCGCGGGCATCATCACGCATGCGGCCGTTGTGGGCGATGGTCAGGACTTCTACGAGCAGGGCTACGAAGACGGTGTCAGCGACCAGGGTGACGGTGACGAGGACGGTGATTTCGGCCCCGGCGGTCAGCAGCAGGGGTCCGGTAACGGCCAGCAGCAGGGTCCCGGTAACGGTCAGCAAGGCCCGGGTTATGGTCAGCAGAAGGGTCCGGGCTCGCAGCAGGGAGATGCTGGCAGCACTCGACCGGGACCTCCTCCGGAGGGTGGCCGAGGCCCCGGCAGCAAGTCTGGAAGCCAGGGCAGTGCTGACACCTCAACCCAGAATGAGGGTTCGACCGCCAGCTGAGCGATGAGGGCGCGCGAGATGACATCCGTCTCGCGCGCCCTTTATACGAGTGTCGCCACCAGCGTCGAGGCGGCCACGCACACCAGAAGCGCAGCAAAGACGAGGCCGAGAACCCGGTTCGAGACTCTCTGGGTGAGCCTGGCCCCCACGATGCCGCCTCCCATGGATGCCGCGGTGAACAGCGCGACCATGACCCCGGCCTCGGCGGTGATCGTCAGGGTCCCCGCGATCGTGCGCGACGCCAGCCCGAAGGCTGCGGTGATGACCATGACCAGCAGGGATGTCGCAGATGCCCGCTTCATCGGGTAGCGCAGCGCTAAGTGCAGCGCGGGCACAATCGCGAAGCCTCCGCCGACGCCGAAGAATCCCGTGAGGAAACCCGTCAGCGTCGCCAGCGCGACGACCTGGCATACGGTCGCGAGCGTCCAGGATCCCTTGTCGCCGCCGGCGTCCCCGGCCTCGTTCGGCGAAAGCGAAGCAGATGGGCGCAGCTGGGAGCGCACCATGAACACCGCGACCGCTCCCAGGAGAGCGCAGAAGGAGAGCATGAGGGCGCGCGCCGAGACGAGTGGGCCGAGAGCCGAACCCGCCCACGTGCCCACAAGGCCAGCCAGGGCGAAGAGAGCGCCCTCGCGCCACGCGACGTTCCCGCTGCGAGCACGAGTCGCCAGCGAGACTGCGGCCGTCAGCCCCACGATGATGAGGGACAGCCCCGTCGCCTGATGCGGATCCTGCCCCAGGATATAGACGAGGATCGGCACCGACAAGATACCGCCGCCAGCGCCGAGCGAGCCGACAACGATGCCGACGAGCAGGCCGATAACAAGCGCTTCAATGATCATGAGTCATTCCGAAGAGATGTGGCCTCAGATAGTCCGAGTGAGGTAGAGACCGCGGGGTCCATGATGTCCGAGGCCGACCTGCCCGCCGCGATCAGCATGCCCATCGCGCGCAGGGCAGGGGTGGCGTGCTCGTAAAACGCCCGGTACCCCTCGCACAGGTAGTTATGCGTTGCCTCGCCCCGGCGAACGAAACGGTCTTTCGGGCACCCGCCCCAGCACAGCCGCAGGTGCGGGCACGCGCGGCACTCCTCGTCCAGGTCGGGTTTCAGGCGCGCGAAGTCACGCATCTTGTCGGAAGAGGCCAGCTGAGCGAACGACGCGGAGCTAATCGACCCGACCAACCAGTCCGGCTCCACCCAGTGATCGCAGGCGTACACGTCCCCGTTGAACTCCATCGCCATGTTCGCACCGCACTGGGGTGCGTGCACGCACACAGTGGCCGACCCGAACATGGCCGACAGGGTCGAATCCACGTCCTGGATGAAGACCTCGCCGACGTCGGTGGCCAGCCACTGGTCGAACACCTCGCACAGGAAGCGCCCGTAGGAGGCGGGGGAGGTGGATCGGCTGGTCACGCAGTCCCCGTCCTGGCGGTACAACAGCGCGGAGGTCCCGGAGCGCCAGCCGCGCTCGGCCTGTGCCAGGTCCGCTGCGCGCACCCGCTCCACGATCGGAATGAACTGCAGGTAGCGGGCCCCGAGCTCATCGCGAAAATACCGGTACACCTGCGCGCCGTGTTCCTCGTTGGCCGCGTTGACCGTACACAGGACGTTGGCCTCCACGCCCGCGCGGGCGAGGGCCTCCCAGCCGCGCACAACCATCGCGTGGGTGCCGCGCCCGCCGCGGTTGATCCGGTAAGCGTCGTGCAGGGGAGCGGGCCCATCGATGGAGACGCCCACAAGGAAGCCATGGTCGGCAAAGAAGCGCGCCCACTCGTCGGTCACTAGCGTGCCATTGGTCTGCAGGGCATGACGCACGCGCTGGGTGGGGCGACGGTAGCGCTCGCACAGATCCATGAGGCGCTCAAAAAAGTACAGGCCGCGCAGAGTCGGCTCCCCACCCTGCCACAGCATCGTGACCTCGCCGTCGGGACTCGACTCCAGGAACGCCTCAACGTAACGCTCCAAAGTCTGCTCCGACATGGTCTGCGCGGCAGCGTCGTACAGCAGCTCCTTGGACAGGAAAAAACAATACTGACAATCCAGGTTGCAGGCAGCCCCCGTCGGCTTCGTCACCACCGAAAAGGGAAGACGGGCACTCATGGACACCCGCCCTCGCCGCACACCCCCACCCCCGGCGAGGCCGTGGCCCCTCCCCGGTGAGACGCGCGCTCGCGGTCGGGTTCCTCCTCAGCGGGAGGATGCGCCGCGATGTAGGCACAGCCCTGGGCGGCCCCGAGCGGACCAAGCGACGCCGTGACCACGTCAATATCCCACTCCATGACGGGCAGAAGCTCCGCCCCCATATGAGCGGCAATGCTCTCTCGCAGGGACGGGAAGGCGTCGACAATCTCGCCCGCCAGAATGATTGCTTTCGGATTAATGAGCAACGCCGCCGACCCCAACACATAGCCGATCGCCCGCGCGGCACCCTCCAACGCCGCCAGCGCACGCTCATCCTCGGCGTGCACCGCCGCGCGCAGCGCCGTCACATCCCGCACCCCCGCGCGCTCGCACAGGGCAGGCACCGACGCCAGCGTCTCCACACACCCCCGTTTACCGCACCCACACAGCGCGTCGTTTCCCGCCACCGTGATATGCCCCAGCTCCCCAGCCAAACCCGTCGCCCCACCCACCAGGCGAAAATCCGACACGACGCACCCGCCCACGCCACCGGACAGGCGCAAGTAAATGAACGACGACATACCCGAGCCCGCACCCCACAGCCCCTCCGCGAGAGCAGCCATCCGCACCGTGTTGTCCACCACCGGGACGGATCGCCACCACCGCCCCGCCACCGACGCCACCTCCTCCATGGACGGATACGCATCCGAAGCCACCCTCGCGTGACGACCCATCGGAATCGGCACCCCCACACCCACCGCACGCACCCCCGACACATCAATCCCCTGCGACGCGGCGCTCGCGGCCAGGGCCTCGCAGGTCTGTTCCAGGCAGCCCACCAGGGAGGGGGAAGTGGGGGAGACGATGTGGGCGGCAGCCAGGACCGTGCCGGAGCGGCTGAGCATGACCCCGGCGCAGGAGGTACGCGTGACGAGCAAGCCCACCGAGTGAGCGGCGGACGCATTGAGGGTCAGGAGCTGGGTGGGGCGCCCGCGGCCGGAAGCGTTGGAACGCACGGGGAGCACGAAGCCTTCGTCGAGGAGAGTGGCCAGGGCGCGGCCCAGGTTCGTGCGCGAGGTGCCCAGGGCCTCGCACAGCTGTGGGCGCGTCGCCGGGGAGTGGGCAAGGAAGGCGACGATGCGGTCCTCCAGCGTAGGCATGGCGTGGCGCGTGAGGTAGTGCATGTCCCTCCTTCCCGGCGCTTCGTCGTTGATGTCCGCTCGGGGCGCTCCGGCCTCGTTGATACTTTCTATGGTACGCGTCACTGTGTGTGGTGTGCAGGGTGCGCGTTCGCCTGGGCGGCGGGGGCGCGTCAGTCCTCCCGCCGCCGAGGCCGGGGTTAGTCGCTCGTCACCTCATCCAGGTCGGAGCGCGCGGTGTTGACCAGCGGGATGTCGAAGTCCGTCATCGCCGCCATCCACTTGGCGAAGGAGTGGT
>ERZ772979.463-NODE-463-length-28767-cov-67.380329_pt1 | contig 28767 bp, 28 predicted proteins | sample MGYA00511130_ERZ772979 | MGnify/ENA primary metagenome ERZ772979 (study PRJEB29015, sample SAMEA2738103) | human oral metagenome | biome: human oral; feature: human-associated habitat; material: saliva | place: China | collected 2186 ... | reverse complement strand
CCCCAACAGAAGCATTCAACGAACTCATTGCTACCACCCATTGACACCGCCGTGCATTAAGACGTATTCAACCTGACGCACCGTGTCCACGGAACCGTCGTCAGAAAGCACCGAGCGCCATAAGGTGCATTAAGACTGTGTCTCCTGCTGTTTGTGTGTCAGTGTTTTCCTTGTCAGAAAGCACCGAGCGCCATAAGGTGCATTAAGACGTGTAGAACAGCTTTGCCGATCAGGGCGGCCAGCAGGGGTCAGAAAGCACCGAGCGCCATAAGGTGCATTAAGACTAAGACCAGCTCTCGCCATCTTCGTTATGCTTGATAATGCGTCAGAAAGCACCGAGCGCCATAAGGTGCATTAAGACAACCCTGGACCGCGCGCCTGGATCGCCTCATCAAGTCGTCAGAAAGCACCGAGCGCCATAAGGTGCATTAAGACCACGGGCAGGTGAAAACCATCAGCTTCACGGTGACGGCGTGTCAGAAAGCACCGAGCGCCATAAGGTGCATTAAGACTGGGCGACCTCGATTACGAGACAGGCGCAAACTACGACGTCAGAAAGCACCGAGCGCCATAAGGTGCATTAAGACGCGACAGGGATTAACGCCAGAGACAAGGCTGCTACCAGTCAGAAAGCACCGAGCGCCATAAGGTGCATTAAGACCATTCAAGCGAGTTTGTGTAGCGACCAGGGCAGGCCGTGTCAGAAAGCGCCGAGCGCCATAAGGTGCATTAAGACGCAACAACGTCAATCCTGGGCGGGTTACGCTTTTGTTCCTGTCAGAAAGCACCGAGCGCCACCAAATCTCGCATACATTTCCCTTAGTTCAAACTTCAATGAACGGCGAAAACCGCGACATCTCAACAGTGCGACTTCAAGTCTTGAAGGAGTGGAAGCCGAATTGCATGCGACATTTTCCAACAACCCAGCATTATTAGCGCCATAAGGTGCATTAAGACGGAGTAGGATCAGGAGTTGGTGTCGGAGTCGGGTCAGAAATTACCGAGCGCCATAAGGTGCATTAAGACCTGTATTGGACCTGCCAGGGGTAGTCGATGAACCCTGCGTCAGAAAGCACCGAGCGCCATAAGGTGCATTAAGACCTTCGGCCTTACGGGCTTCCTTCAGCTTCTGGTTCTCTGTCAGAAAGCACCGAGCGCCATAAGGTGCATTAAGACCGACCATTGCCGGTGTAGGTGAGCGTCGGATAGGGGGGACAGAAAGCACCGAGCATACAAAATTTCGCACGTAATTCCTGATCGGACCATACCCGATAGACGTCAGATACCGCGGAATATCAACAACCAGCTTTCAAACATTGAAAGACCAGACCGGGAATTACGTGCAACATTTTTAAGCAACCATCCACACCCTGCACCAAAAGTTACACAAAGAGCCACGAACAGACTCAGTCACAGAACTTTAGGCGGCTCAGGATCATAACGCTCCGAGCATCATAAGGTGCATTAAGACCCCGCATTGGTTCAGGTACACACGCCGCCAAAATCGCTAGTCAGAAAGCACCGAGCATACAAAGTTTCGCACGTAATTCCTGATCGGACCATAGCCGATAGACGTCAGATACCGCGGAATATCAACAACCAGCTTTCAAACATTGAAAGACCAGACCGGGAATTACGTGCAACATTTTTAAGCAACCATCCACACCCTGCACCAAAAGTTACACAAAGAGCCACGAACAGACTCAGTCACAGAACTTTAGGCGGCTCAGGATCATAACGCTCCGAGCGCCATAAGGCGTATTAAGACTCCTTCGGGAAACGCTGAATGACGTTCCACTCGTCGGTCAGAAAGCATGGAGCACCATAAGGTGAGTGGTGCCATGGCCGTGTGCGGAGCGCAGCATCGGCCGCGTGGAGTGCCGCTATCCCGTGCTTTCGTGGATAGGTTGTGCGCATCCGGATAGGTTATTCAGATGCGGATAGGTTATTAACCTATCCAGATGTTCGTTACCTATCCGGATGTTCGTAACCTATCCAGATACGCCGCTCCCATTCGCAACCGTCGCCTGAGGGCATGCGCGGGCAGTCCCCGTAGCCCTACGCGCACGCAGTGAACGCGGGCATAGCAACGGCCCCGAGCACCTGTCGGTGCCCGGGGCCGAGCCGCACGCGCAATCAGCCGCGCAGCGACGCCACGTAAGAATCAATACGCTGCGACGAATCCGCAGGCGTGAAACCAGTAGCCTCAATCTTCGACAGATCCAGCGTCGAAGACAGAGGACGAGGCGCAGCCTCACGGCCCGCGAAATACTCCTCCGTGCTCACCTCCGTGACATCCTCCGGGTCGCGACCACACAACTCAAAAACCCGCTTAGCGACCTGCGCCCAACTCATCACCGGACCCTCACCCGACAGGTTATAGATGCCGAAAGGCACCTCACTCGTCAACAGGTGAATAATGCCCTGCGCCAAGTCAGCAGTGAAAGTCAAACGACCCACCTGATCCGACACAACCGACGGGCAAACACCGCGATCAGCCAGCGACGCCATAGTCTTAATGAAATTCTTACCGTCGCCCACGACCCAGGACGTACGCACAATGTAGTGCTTAGGAGTCGACGCCACCGCCGCGTCGCCGCCCGCCTTCGACTGCCCGTACGCGCTCAAAGGCGAAGGAGCCTCGTCCTCGACGTGCACCTCCTGCGTGCCATCAAACACGTACTCCGTCGAAATGTGCACGAGCGTCACCCCGTGAGCCGTCGCCTCACGCGCCAACACCGCCGGACCCGTCGCATTCGCCTGCCACGTCGCACGCCGCCCCTCCGGAGTCTGCGCGCCGTCCACGTTCGTCCACGCCGCCGCATTGACCACAACGTCGATCTCATCCCACGGCAGGGCAGCGACCTGCTCGGCATCCGAAATGGACACCTCAGGCAAATCAACACCCATAACCGTGAAGCCCGCCTCAGGCAACGCACGCATCAACTCACGACCCAACTGACCATTCGCGCCCGTCACCAGCGCGCGGCGACCCGCAGGGCCAGGCGCCGGGAAAGGCGTCACGTCCGCCATGCGCGGATGCCCCTTATCCTTCTCCGACAAAATCGCCCGATCCAACGGGATCGGCCAATCCACGGCAGCCGTCTCATCAGCCAAGTTCAGGAACGTGTACTTCGCATCCGGCGACCAGTGATCGTTCACCAGATACGTGTACGCCGTGTTCGGCTCCAACGTCTGATACGAATTACCCACGCCCTTGGGCACAAACACCGCCACACCCGGATCAATGATCGTCGTGTACACCGTGCCAAACGACGGCCCCTCGCGCAGATCAACCCACGCGCCGAACACGCGGCCAGTCGCAACCGAAACGAACTTATCCCACGGCTCCGCGTGAATGCCCCGCGTCACCCCGACCTCGTCATTAAAAGAAATATTGTTCTGCACGGGTCCGAAATCCGGCAGGCCCAGCGCGACCATCTTCTCGCGCTGCCAATTCTCCTTAAACCAACCTCGGTTGTCGCCGTGAACGGTCAGATCGATGCGCAAAAAGCCGGGGATCGGCGTAGTCGTAATCCCCAGGGGCTTAGCAGTAGGCGCCATGATTCTTCCTCTGTGTGCGTGGGTGTCGTTGGGACGTAACCATCCTCACCAATACTATCCGATTCGCACCCCGACGGTGGGGGTACACCGTCCCAGCCTCGCCCACAGGACTAAAGTTGTGGAAAAGAGCGACTCACAGGGATAATGAGCGTTGATGCGCGACCCACACGAGGACGCGCCGGGAAGCGGAGGCAACATGAAAGGCATCATCCTGGCAGGCGGGTCCGGCACCCGACTGAACCCGATCACGCTGGGGACATCGAAGCAGCTGGTCCCCGTCTACGACAAGCCGATGATCTACTACCCGCTGTCAACCCTCATGCTGGCCGGTATCTCCGACGTTCTGGTGATCACCACGCCCCACGACGCGCCGTCCTTCCACCGCCTGCTCGGTGACGGCAGCCAGCTCGGCGTGAGTATCTCCTACGCCGTCCAACACGAACCCAACGGCCTCGCACAAGCCTTCGTGCTCGGTGCCGACCACGTCGGCACCGACGCCGCGGCCCTGGTCTTGGGCGACAATATCTTCTACGGCCCCGGAATGGGCACACAGCTGCGACGCCACGTCGACCCCGACGGCGGTGCCGTATTCGCCTACCACGTCTCTAACCCGCACGCCTACGGCGTCGTCGAATTTGACGAGGAATTCAACGCGCTCTCAATCGAAGAGAAACCCGAGAAACCCAAGTCCAACTACGCCGTCCCCGGCCTGTACTTCTACGACAACGACGTGATCGACATCGCCCGCAACCTCAAGCCCAGCGCGCGCGGCGAATACGAAATCACCGACGTGAACCGCGCCTACCTCGAAGCCGGCAAACTCAAAGTCGAGGTCCTCCCGCGCGGCACCGCGTGGCTCGACACCGGCACATTCGACTCCCTCGCTGACGCCACGGCCTTCGTGCGCACAGTCGAAGCCCGTCAAGGCATGAAGATCGGCGCGCCCGAAGAAGTCGCGTGGCGCATGGGCTTCATCGACGACGACGGTCTGCGCCAGCGCGCCGAACCCCTGGTCAAGTCCGGGTACGGAGCCTACCTGCTCGATCTGCTCAACCGTGAGGACAACTGAGTGTCACGCCCCAGTGCTAACTCACGCCTCCTCATCGTCATCCCCGCGTGGAACGAAGAGGAGGTGCTCTCGGGCGTCCTCGAATCCGTGAAGGTTGAAAAACCGTCCTTCGCGGACATCCTGGTCGTATCCGACGGGTCCACGGACGCGACCGCCGACATCGCGCGCGCGTCCGGGGTGGCCGTGCTTGACCTGCCGCTCAACCTGGGGGTCGGCGGAGCCATGCGCGCCGGCTTCCAGTACGCCAAGCGCATGGGGTACGAGTACGCCTGCCAGCTCGACGCGGACGGACAGCACGACCCGACGGAGATCGAGACCCTCATTGAGACGGCCTCCCTCGAGGGCGCGGACGTGGTGATCGGCTCGCGCTTCGCCGGCAAAGGCGACTACCGGGCGCGAGGCCCACGCAAATGGGCGATGAACCTGTTCTCGTTCATCCTCTCGCGCGTGTGCAAGACACGCCTGACCGACACAACCAGCGGCTTCAAACTCTACGGGCCACGCGCCCTGTCGCTGTTCGCACACAACTACCCGGCAGAGTACTTGGGCGACACAATCGGCGCGCTCGTCATCGCGGCACGCTCCCATCTGGTGGTGCGTGAGGTCGGAGTGCAGATGCACCCGCGTGCCGGTGGCGAACCCTCACACAACCCGATTAAGTCGGCGCTCTTCCTGATGCGAGCGACCCTCGCCCTCGCGGTGTCCCTGTCGCGCCCCGGTGAAAAGACTGCCCCGAGGCAGGAGGCGAGCGCATGAGTCCCACGTACCTTCTCGGACTTGTCTTCGCGATCATCATTCTGGTGATGGTGTTCGTGAAGATGCGCAACTCGGGCCTGAAGGAACGCTACGGCCTGTGGTGGTACTGCATTGCATTCTTCACGGCGCTGCTGTCGCTCTTCCCTCCGATCCTGAAGTGGACCGCGTTCCAGCTGGGCGTCGTCGTCCCGCTGAACCTGGGTTTCTTCCTGGCGGGAGTAATGCTCTTGCTCCTATCCCTGCGTTTCTCAGTGGACCTGTCGCGCTCGGATGAGGACCGCCGTCGCCTCACCGAGGAGGCTGCGATCCTGCGCCTTCAAGTAGAACGCTTGGAACGCCGCGTCGAAATCCTCGAGGGGCGCACCTCCTCACAGGGTGAACCCGCCGCCTCCCAAGGGACGGCTTCCCCTCGCGGTAAGTCTGCCCATCAGGGGAAGAAGAACAAAAAGAAGCGCTGACCGGTGCGCTGTCGCTGCTCAGCGCTCCATTGACGAGGCCGGGGTCCGTCAGGTGGATAAACCTGACGGACCCCGCTTTATGTCGGCGGGTCCGCGCCTGCCAAGTCCGGGGTTTTGTGGCGGGTCGTTGCGGCCGATTCCCGTCGTGTTGTTGTGTGTTGGTTTTCTGCTCGGTCTGGTGTGACGCGCCCCGAGCGAGGCGGGGGCGGGGGTTGTGCCGGTGGGGCCGGGGCCGCAGTTGCTCATTCGACAACGCGACACGCACGCCGGGCGCACAACGCCACGTGTGTCGCGCCGGGCGCAACGCGAGGACCGTTGACGAGTTACGAGATGAGGGTGCCGTCCGGGCCGAGCCGCAGGCGTTCGGTCGGGGCGGCGGGGTCGGCTTCCCCTTGGGTGAGCTTGCGGGCGAGTGCTGAGACGGGCTGGGTTGGTTCGCCGGTGTCCTCCTCTGGCTCCTCGCCGGTCGCGGTGGTCTTGCGGTCGTGCCATTTGATGGGGCTACTGTTGGGGGATGAATCATGGGTGGGCGCGCGAGAGGGACGTAAACCGCTTGGGGCGGGGGAGGCCTCGTCGATAGATGAAGAGCGTGACCCCATGGCGGCCGCGTGGGAGGGAAGCAGCGGCTCACCGTCAAGGTCGGCGGCCAGGTCGGCGAGCATCTCGCGGGCCTCGTTGACGACGGAGGTGTCCTCGGCGTGCAGGCCGTGGACGAGCCAGCGCACCAGCGCGATCTCGCTGAGGAGCTGAGCGCGCGTGAAGACATGCAGGTCGGTGGCGCGTCGCTCGTGACCGTAGGTTTCGCGGAAGCGTTCAAGGAATGAGTCGGATGCGCTGGCTTGAATCCATGCGATGTCGAGCGCCGGGTCGCCCACGTGCGCGCTGGTCCATCCGCCGATAGCGAGGACAGAGCCGCGTTGGACGGACAAGCAGCGCTCCTGGACGTCCCCATGGACTGGTGCGGAGGGGAAGCGCCACAGGGAGACGTCTTCGAGGGCTGCTTCCCAGCGGTTCCACAGTGACGCGGGGATCGTGACCTGGCGGGCGGCCTCGTCGAGGAGAGCGAGGTTGCGGTCGCGGCATTCCATCGCCGTATAGGAGGGGAGGCCGATCGCCGAAAAGACAGTGCCGGGCAGGTTGTGCAGGGCTGCGAGGGCGCGGCCAAGTGAGGCGGGCAGCAGCAGGTCCTTGTCGAGTTCGTCCTGGGTGGGAGTGTGCCCGCCCGGATCCCCGTGCACGTACACGACCCCGCCTCCGCGGATTGTGGCCTGGCCGGCGAGGCGTGGGACATCGAAGGGGATGTAGTCGTGCTCGTATGCCTTTCCGAGGCGGTCGAGGATGCCGGACGTGGCCTCGAGGGCTGGCCCGGAGACTTCCTCGTGGGGATATGTGACAATCCAGCGTTTGCCGGCGGTGTCCTCGATGCCGGTGACGGAGGCGAGTTCGTCACTGTAGGTCGGGGGGCGTAGCGCGCTCACGCGCATCCCGGGCACGGCGGTGGTGGCCAATGCGGCCAATTCGAGGGGACTCTTCGGGGTCGTCATTTCTTTAACGTATCGCGACGGGCGGTGCAGATGGGTGCCCCGCGCGGAGCTCGCACTGATTGTGGGACAGGAGTTTGCTCCTTCCCGAACAACTCTGTTACTTTCGACACATTGGCTTTGTCTGTAGCGAGGAGGCTCAAGGATGGAAGCCGTGACGCGGACACTCGCCGCGCGGGTTCGAGAGAGACTGGCCGCGGGCGGCATCGATGCGGCGCGCGACCCCCGGGCCGTGCGCGACCTGATCGACCGCGTCATTGACGCTCATGCTCCCGACATGCTCCCCACACAACGCGAGCAGGTCGAATCGGACCTCATGGATGACATCTGCGGGCTGGGTCCCCTGCAAGCGCTCATGGATGACCCGGATGTTGAAGAAATCTGGATTAACTCGGCGTCGCGCGTGTTCGTGGCGCGCTCCGGCGTCGCGGAACTGACCAGCCTCATCCTCACCGACGAGGACGTGCGCACCCTCGTGGAGCGGATGCTGCATCACTCGGGCAGGCGCCTGGACCTGTCAAGTCCTTTCGTGGATGCGATGCTGGCTGGGGGAGAGCGCTTGCACGTCGCGATCCCACCGGTGACCGGCCAGGCGTGGAGTGTCAACATTCGTAAGCACATCCAGCGCGCCCGCACCCTGGAGGACCTGGTGGCCGCCGACATGGTGCCCCCGCCGATGCGGGACTTCCTGGCCGCCGCCGTGGGCGTCGGCCTGTCAGTGCTGGTATCGGGCGGCACGCAGGCGGGCAAGACGACGCTCCTGCGGGCTCTCGCCGGTGAGTTACCGCGTTCGCGGCGCGTCATCTCCTGCGAGGAAGTTTTCGAGCTTGGGCTGGCGAACTGGGACCACGTCGCCATGCAGACTCGCCCCGCAGCAGCCGAGGGGACGGGAGAGATTACGCTGCGTGACCTCGTGCGCGAGTCCTTGCGCATGCGCCCCGAATGCCTGATCGTTGGTGAAGTTCGAGGCCCCGAGGCGCTCGATCTGCTCGTGGCCCTCAACGCGGGCGTGCCCGGCATGGCGACCGTGCACGCAAATTCGGCGCGCGAGGCCCTCGACAAGCTCTCGATCCTGCCGCTCCTGGCGGGGGAGAACGTGACGACGGGGTTCGTCACGCCCACGCTCGCTTCCTCGATTGACCTCGTGTGTCACGTGGAACGAGGCCGTGGCGGGAGACGCTATCTCTCTGAGGTTCTCGCGGTGCCCGGGCGGGTCGAGGGCGACCGTATCGAGACGGCCACACTCTTTACGTTCGACGGGGAACGCTGTGAGCGAGGCTCAGGTGGACTCGACCTGCACGAGCGTTTCGCAGGTGCAGGCTTCGACCTGGGTTCTCTCCTGGAATGGGGGCCACGGTGATTGCTCTGTCGTGTGGACTCGTCTTCGGTATCGGACTCGTCTTGGCTCTGTCCCCGCTGTTGTCGCCGCCACCGGAGCGCTCGGTGTGGGGGCCTTGGAAGCGGCTCAGTGAGGACGTGGAGCGCGCACGCGTGCCAGGGTTGAGTGCCGCTGGCCTGGTCCTCTTGAGCCTGGCCCTGTGCGCGGTGGTTGCAGCGGTGGTCTTCATCGTCACGGGGGCGTGGCCGGTCGCTGTCATCATGTCGGTCGGCGTGGCTTTCCTGCCGTACGCGTGGGTGGTCTCCCGCGTCGCAGGGCGCGCGAAAACAGTGAGAGCCGCCTGGCCTGAAGTCATCGATTCGATGGTCTCCGGCGTGCGAGCCGGAACATCCCTGCCTCAGGTCCTGTGCGACCTCGCAGACGAGGGTCCGGCCCCCGTCCGTTTCGCTTTCGACGCTTTTTCCCGTGACTACGCTGCGCACGGGCGATTCGCCAGCGCCCTGGACCGCATGAAGGACGAGGTACGAGACCCGGTCGCGGACCGCATCGTCGAAGCGCTGCGCGTCGCCCGATCCGTGGGCGGTGCCGACCTGACGCGTCTCCTCCAAGACCTGGCGACCCTCCTACGCGAGGACGCGCGCGTGCGCGGGGAGCTTGAAGCCCGCCAGTCCTGGACGGTGGGCGCGGCCCGCCTGGGGGTGGCCGCCCCCTGGATCGTGCTTCTCCTCCTGTCTGGTGGGGGAGCGAGCGCCAACGTGTGGAACTCGCCCGGAGGCATCGCTGTCCTCTTCGGCGGCGCGGGGGTCTGCGTCATTGCGTACCTTGCCATGAAGGCTCTCGCTCGGCTGAGCGCGGATCCGCGACACCTAGGAGGACAACGATGACTCTGTGGGAGCTGCGCGCGCTCGACGTCCTCGCTGCGGTCCTCGCGGTCAGCGGTATGACTGTCATCATCCGGGCGCTCCTCGCGCGCCACGTGTCATTCGCGCAGCGCGTCGCTCAGGGACGAGTCCGTGAGGAAACCCCGCGTGACGTCACCCGTTGGCTGCGTCGCGCGGGCGCTTCGGCCCTCGATTCCCTCGGCTCCACCTCGGAGTCGGTTGCACGCAGGCTCGACCTCGCCGGCATGAATCCCGACGTTTCTGTGTTCCGCCTTCGTCAAGCAACGGCGGGCATCTCCGGGCTCATCCTGACCTGTCTCGCCCTGACAGTGCGACCGGCCTCGTCCCTGCGCGCCTCGATCATTCCCCTGTGCGCATGCGCCCTTGTCGGCACCTTGATTGGCGTGGCGGGAATGGACCGTGCCCTCACGGTTCGAGCGAATCGACGTCAGAGGCTCATCGACGCCGCCGTACCCGACTGCGCGGAGCTCCTCGCGCTCGCGGTCGCCGCCGGGGAGTCGATTCCCGCCGCCATCGAGCGCGTCGCCGGTTGCGCGGGTGGACCCCTCGGGGCGGAGCTGGGGCTGACGGCGGGTCACATCCGCAACGGCATGCCCTCGGTGCGTGCCCTTGCCCAGCTTGATGAACGCACCGAATCCCCGGCGTTGACACGCCTGACTCGCACGCTGACGACGGCGATCGAACGCGGCTCGCCCCTGGCGTCGGTCCTGCACGACCAGGCGCGCGACCAGCGTGAGCGTTCCCTCGCTGCGCTCATGGAAGAAGGCGGGCGTAAAGAGATCGCGATGCTTGTGCCTGTTGTTTTCCTGATATTGCCTGTCACCGTCATTTTTGCGCTCTATCCGGGTCTGATTGCCCTGGATTTCACTCCCTGATTATTCGCGAGAGGAAAGGAACACACCATGAAGAAGTGGATCGTTAAGGCCCGGAGGTTGGGGGAAGGGGGCGACGTGCCCGGCTGGGTGCTCATCACGCTCATGACGGCTGCCCTTGTTGTGTTGATCTGGGGCGTCGCCTCGGAACGTCTGGTGGAGATTTTTAATCGTGCGATGGATTCCATTTCGGGCATTTGAGAGGGATGCCGAGCGCGGGTCGGAGGTCGTCTCCACGGTTCTCGTCCAGGGGCTGGTTGTCGTGCTCATCCTCCTGCTCGTGCAGGTGGCTTTCGCTTCGCATGTGCGAACAATGAGCGTGAGCGCCGCGTCCGAGGGGGCGCGACGGGGTGGTCTGTTGGGCGGGGACGAGGAGGAGGCGGTCGCGCGCACGAGTGAGCTGCTTGATTCGCTTGTTGGTGCTTCACGCGACCGCGAGATTGAGGTGGAGCGGGAGCCGGACGGCGACACGGATGTTCTTGTCGTCACCGTGCGCACGCGGTTGCCTCTCGTGGGTGGGCTTGGTCCGCGATGGTTGACTGTGCGCGGGCGCAGCCTCGTGGAGGGGCCGTGAGTGAGCGCGGGGATGCGAGCGTGGAGTTTGTGGGTGTTCTCGTCGCGGTCGTTATCCCGTTGCTGTATGTTGCTCTTGCGCTCGGGCAGGTGAGTGCTGGGGCGATGGCGGTGGATGCTGGCGCGCGCGAAGCTGCCCGCATCCTTGCTGAGGATGCTCAGCGTCAGGGGGATGCTGAGCGCGCGGTGTCTTTGATTGTCGAAGATTTCGGTGTGGATGCTACGCCGGTGGTTTCGTCTTCGTGCGTGGCTTGTGAGTCCGGCGAAGCGACTGTCGAGGCCCGTGTTTCGGTGCGTGTTCCTTTGCCGTTTATGCCTGCCTGGTTTGGTGCGGTGGGTGTTGAGGTGTTCTCGAGTGCGAGCGCGCCCGTGCGGGAGGTGGTTGCTCGTGAGTGAGGAGGGGCGCGTCGGGGTCTTAATGTGTGCGGGTTGTGCGTTCGTGTGTTTGCTCCTGTTTGTGACGGTGTCGCTGACTCAGGTTGCGATGCAGGATCGTCGTCTGGTGTCGTGTGCGGATGCGTTGGCTGGTGCTGGCGTGGGTGGTGCGTCTGCTTCGTCGGTTATCGCGCGCCAGGAATCGGGTATTGACGAGGCGGGGGCGCGTTCGCGGGTGGAGGTTGCGCTGGTGGAACTGGGGTCGTCCACGTGTCGCGTGGGGGAGGGGGTGGTCGTCACGGGAGTGTTCGTTTCGAGTGGGGAGGTGGAGGTGTCTGTGAGGGCTCATCCGCGCGTTTGTGCGCTTCCTCCCGTTTTGGTTGGCGTGGTGGTTCCTGAGCTGGAGCGGACGTCGAGTGCGCGGGTGAGGCCGCTGTGAGCTGGGCATAAACGTGTCCTGTGCGACGGTCACATCGTGGGATGATCACGAGGGAGCGAGTAAACGAATCGTAAACTTTGAGCCATGAGCACCTTTGATACATCGCGTCTTAACCCTGCGTTGGCATCCGTCTTCGAATCGGTCCAACGCCGTGACCCCGCACAAGCCGAATTTCATCAGGCAGTCTACGAGGTTCTCCTGACAATCGCTCCCCTCGTCGAGCGTCATCCCGAGTACGCCGACCTGGCCGTCATCGATCGTATCGTTGAGCCTGAGCGCCAGATCCAGTTCCGCGTGCCGTGGGCTGACGACAAGGGTGGCCTGCATGTGAACCGCGGCTTCCGCGTTCAGTTCAATTCCGCGCTGGGTCCCTACAAGGGCGGCCTGCGTTTCCATCCTTCCGTGAACCTGTCCATTGTCAAGTTCCTGGGCTTTGAGCAGATTTTCAAGAACGCCCTGACCGGCCTGCCGATGGGTGGCGCTAAGGGTGGCGCAGACTTCGATCCTAAGGGCAAGTCCGACGCCGAAGTGATGCGTTTTTGCCAGTCCTTCATGACCGAGCTTTCGCGCCATATTGGTCCCAACACCGATGTGCCCGCCGGCGACATCGGCGTGGGCGGTCGCGAGATCGGTTTCCTGTTTGGCCAGTACAAGCGCCTGAAGAACCGCTTCGACGCGGGTGTCCTGACTGGCAAGGGCCTGACCTGGGGCGGATCCTTCGCGCGCACTGAGGCCACCGGCTACGGTCTCGTTTACTTCGCCGCTGAGATGCTGGCCGCGAAGGGCACCAGCTTCGACGGCAAGCGTGTCGTCGTCTCCGGCTCCGGCAACGTCGCGATCTACGCGACCGAGAAGGCCCAGCAGCTGGGTGCGACCGTCGTGGCCGTGTCTGACTCCTCCGGCTACGTCGTGGACGAGGCTGGCATTGATGTGGCCCTCCTCAAGGACGTTAAGGAGGTGCGTCGCGGGCGCGTCTCCGACTATGCGGCAGAGCGTCCCGGTGCCACCTTCGTGTCCGATGGCTCCATCTGGGATGTCCCCTGCGACGTCGCACTGCCGTGCGCGACCCAGAACGAGCTGCCCCTGTCCGGCGTGCAGTCCCTGATCAAGAACGGCGTCCAGCTGGTCGCCGAGGGCGCGAACATGCCCACCACCCCCGAAGCGATCGAGGCCCTGCAGGCCGCGGGCGTGGCCTACGCCCCCGGTAAGGCTTCCAACGCTGGTGGCGTAGCCACCTCCGGTCTCGAGATGCAGCAGAACTCCGGTCGTACCCAGTGGCCTTTCGAACAGACCGACGCGAAGCTTCACCAGATCATGGTGGATATTCACGCGAACGCTGTGTCGACAGCCGACGAGTTCGGTGTACCCGGTGACTACGTGGCGGGCGCGAACCTGGCGGGCTTCCGCAAGGTGGCCGACGCGATGGTTGCGATGGGTCTCATCTGATCGACCACGCAGCTCGGTGCCCCGACGTCTTCGGCGTCGGGGCACCGGCGTCGATGGCGCGAATGTGCGCCTCGTCAGCGTAACGCCTGACACCGATGGACTCCTCACGCCCCTGGTTGGGAGCGGAATCGGTTACTCTGGGTGTGTGGCCATTGAATTTTCTGAAGAGATCCCGTCCCTGCGAACCACGATGGAAAATATCCTCGCGGTCGTGCAGCCGGACAAGCTGCGCGAGCAGATCGCTGAGCTGAACGAGAAGGCGGCTGCTCCCGACCTGTGGGATGACCCCAGTGCCGCCCAGGCTGTCACGAGCGCGCTGAGCCACCGTCAGAGCGAGCTCGACCGCGTCATGCAGATGAGCGAACGCATCGACGACCTCGAGGCCATGGTGGAGATGGCCGCGGAAGACCCCGACGAGGGCGATGATATTCTCGCCGAGGCGGAAGCTGATCTGGAGAAGTTACACAAGGACCTGTCCGATCTGGAGATCCGTACGCTGCTGGACGGTGAGTACGACGAACGTAACGCCGTCATCACGATCCGAAGTGGCGCGGGCGGCGTGGATGCAGCCGACTTCGCCGAAATTTTGCTGCGCATGTATTTGCGTTGGGCGGAGCGTCATGGCTACCCCACCAAGGTGATGGACACTTCCTACGCGGAAGAGGCTGGCCTGAAGTCGGCGACCTTCGAGGTCCAGGCCCCCTACGCCTACGGCACGCTGAGTGTTGAGGCGGGTACCCACCGCCTCGTGCGCATCAGTCCCTTCGATAATCAGGGCCGCCGTCAGACGTCCTTCGCTGCGGTCGAGGTTATTCCCCTCATCGAGACAACCGACCATATTGAGATTCCCGAGTCGGAACTCAAAGTTGACGTCTTCCGCTCCTCGGGTCCTGGCGGCCAGTCCGTGAATACGACCGACTCGGCTGTGCGCATGACCCACATCCCTACGGGCATCGTCGTGTCCATGCAAGATGAGAAGTCCCAAATTCAGAACCGCGCGGCGGCGCTGCGAGTCCTGCAGTCTCGTCTCCTCGTGTTGCGTCACGAGGAGGAGCAGGCCAAGAAGAAGGAACTCGCCGGCGACGTGAAGGCGTCGTGGGGCGACCAGATGCGCTCCTACGTGCTCCAGCCGTATCAGATGGTCAAGGACCTGCGGACCGAGTACGAGTCCGGTAACCCCCAGTCTGTGTTTGACGGCGACATTGACGGCTTCATCAATGCCGGCATCCGCTGGCGTAAGAACGAACAGAACGCGGCCAGGGACTAAGGCAGCGAACAAGCGCATCCGGCCCGGGCCTCGTCGATTCGTTGCCGAGGCCCGGGCCGCTCGTGTGAGCACGCGGACGAGGGCGGCGGGCTGAGTACCACACCACCGCTTTTCAGCGTGTCGCAGCCGGGACGTGACCCCATCGTTACATAACCTGGCAGGGACTATTGACCCCGATCGGATGGTCCCATGATTCGTTTTGATGATGTCACCATGGTGTACACGCCTGGTGCCCAGCCCGCGCTGGACCACGTCTCGCTGGAGGTGGAGCGCGAAGAGTTCGTGTTCCTCGTCGGCAAGTCGGGTTCCGGCAAGTCCACTTTCCTACAGCTTGTCATGCGCGAAATGAAGGCAACGAGCGGCAAAGTATGGGTGCTTGGCAAGGACGTGTCCAAGCTGTCCACGTGGGCAGTGCCAAAGTTACGTCGCAAGATCGGCACCGTTTTCCAGGACTTCCGTCTGCTGCCCTCCAAGACCGTGTACGAGAACGTCGCCTTGGCCATGCAGGTCATCGGCAAGCCTCGTCACGCGATCGAGACGTCCGTTCCCGATGCTCTGGACCTGGTGGGCCTGTCCGGCAAGGAGTCGCGCCTGCCCCACGAGCTCTCGGGCGGTGAGGAACAACGCGTCGCCATCGCGCGTGCCATGGTGAACCGCCCCGAGCTGCTGCTCGCGGACGAACCCACCGGCAACCTTGATCCGGAGACTTCTCTGGGCATCATGCGGCTGCTGGACCGAATCAACCGCTCCGGGACCACGGTCGTCATGGCCACCCACGACGCGGACATCGTGAACCAAATGCGTAAGCGCGTCATCGAGTTGGAGGCCGGCGACGTTGTGCGCGACCAGAACCGGGGCGTCTACGGGGCCGGGAGGTAAGACCAGTGAAACTTCGTTTTATTCTGTCCGAGGTCGGAAAAGGTCTGTCGCGTAACCGCGCGATGAGCGTTGCTGTGATCCTCGTGACTTTCGTGTCCCTCCTCTTCGTGGGCATCGCTGGCCTAACGCAGATGCAGGTGTCCAAGATGAAGTCGGAGTGGTATGACAAGATTGAGGTCACTATCTACATGTGTGCCATCAACGATGCCGCCCCGAACTGCAACTCAGTCGAGGCAACAGACGAGCAGATTGACGCTGTACGCCAAAAGCTGGCGTCGGCAGAGATGACGCCCTACGTCGCTAACGTGTATGAGGAGACGAAGGAAGAGGCCTACGAGAACTTCCAGCGTCTGAACGGCAACGATGCACTGACCCAGTGGACCACCCCGGACATGCTCCAGTTCTCTTTCCGCATCAAGCTGGTCAACCCCGAGCAGTATTCCGTGGTCAAGGAGGAGTTCTCCGGGACCGCTGGCGTGTCTGAGGTCCGTGACCAGCGTGAGGTCGTTGAACCCCTGTTCCGAGTCCTGGGTGCCGCTCGCACAGCAGCCCTGGGCTTGGGCGCAATCATGGTTGTGGCCGCCATCTTGCTGATCTCTACGACAATTCGCCTGAGCGCAATGAGTCGCGAGCAGGAAACCCAGATCATGCGTTACGTGGGCGCCTCGAACCTGTTTATTCAAGCGCCGTTCATGATTGAGGGCGCGCTCGCTGCGCTGGTCGGTGCGGCGTTGGCGATCGGTTCCTTGTTCGCGGGCGTGCACTTTGTTGTCCAAGGATGGATGGCTCCTGCCTTCAAGTGGACGAACTTTATCGGCATGAGTGAGGTGGCGATCATGACGCCAGTCTTGGTCCTGGCGGCGGTCGCTCTGGCGGTGATCGCTTCTGCGTTCTCGCTCGCGAAGTACACCAAGGCGTGATTCTCATGGCTCGTTCTCCTCGTCGTTTCCGTGCCACAACGATCCGCGCGGGTGCTCTGGCCCTCGTGTTCGCCTCGTTCCTGGCCTTGGGTCAGACGCTGCCCGCGCGCGCGGACGGCGACCGCGAGGCCGCCGCGAATGCCGCTGAGCAAGCCCAGGCGACCGTCAATGCGCTTCAGTCTCAGCTGGAGGGAATCGATGCGTCCCTGGCGCAGGTATATATCGACTTGCAAAACCTCAACGGTCAGATTCCCGCCGCCCAGGCAGCCTACGATTCTGCCGCTGCTGAATACGACAGCAAGTCCCGCGAGCATGCGACGATCCTGGGGCAGCTTAGCGCCGCGCAGGGTGAACAGAGCCGTATCGACGGTTCGCTGGATGCTGCGAATACTCAGGCCGACGACTCACAGCGCGCGATCGCCGAGCTGGCGCGCCGCAAGTTCCGAGAGGGGAACGTGGATCCCGTCGCCGTTGCTTTGACGGCGGGCGGGACCGAGTCGATCACGGAGCGCGCGGCTGCGGCCGACATGGCGCTGCGAACAGAGAATCAGACAATGACCGCGGCGCTGGACGTGTCCTCATCTCAGCGCACGCAGTCTACGCGTCAAGGCGCGATCACGGATCGTATTGCCGACCTCGAGGCGCAGGCCGCGCAGGCGGAAGCGGACGCGCAGACCGCTAAGGACGATGCCGATGCCAAGCTCACGGAACTCAACACCTTGAAGGAACAGGCTTCTACTAAGCAGTCCGAATGGGATGCCCAGAAAGGTGAAGTTCAGGCTTCGCTCGATCAGGCGCAGGCCGACTACGAGGCTCGAAGCTCGGAACTCGCCGCCATTGATGCGGCCAATCAGGCGTCCGGCGTGTCGTACACGTCGTCGTCAGGTTTCCGCAGCCCCCTCGACATTCCGATCGTCGTGACAAGCCCCTTCGGTATGCGCTACCACCCGGTGCTGGGCATCATGAAGGGGCATTCGGGCACGGACATGGCGGCTAGCTGCGGCACGATTATTCGCGCCGTTGCGTCGGGTTATGTCAACGCGGTGTCGTCGGACTATTCGGCAGGTAACTACGTGGACATCAACCACGGCATTGTCGGCGGGAACTCCGTCATCACCGAGTACCTGCACATGCAGGCACAGTATGTCTCGCCGGGGCAATACGTCAACGCGGGTGACGCGCTAGGCGAGGTTGGTTCAACCGGGTACGCGACCGGCTGCCACCTGCATTTCGGTGTGCGTGAGAATGGGAACTACGTTGAACCCATGAATTACCTGTAATCCGCGTTAGGATAGACCCCCGTAGCAACCCGTGCTACGGGGGTCTTCGCGCACGGTGTGCGCACACGAGTCTGAGAGGAGGCGCCATGCCTAAGGAATGGAAGAAACCCAAGCCGACGGAGGGCCAGCGTGCCAAGGCTGCCTCCGACGCGAAGAAGACGATCGCCCGTAACAAGAAGGCGCGCCACGACTACACGATCGAGGACACGTGGGAGGCGGGCCTGGCCCTCATGGGCACCGAGGTCAAGGCTCTGCGTATGGGGCGTGCTTCCCTGGTGGATTCTTGGGTGGAAATCAATGGGGGAGAGGCGTGGTTGTACGGCGCTAACATTCCCCTGTACTCGCAGGGGTCGTGGACCAACCATGCTCCGACGCGCAAGCGTAAGCTGTTGCTGCACCGCGCCGAGATCAGCCGGATGCAGGACCGTGTGGCTGCTAAGGGCTACACGATCGTGCCCTTGGAGCTGTATTTCATTGGTGGGCGCGTGAAGGTCGAGGTTGCCCTGGCGAAGGGCAAGCAGGAGTGGGATAAGCGCCAGGCGTTGCGCGAGAAGCAGGATCAGCGCGAGGCCGAGCGAGCGATGCGTCGCTATGTCAAGCAAGCACGGCGGTAACGAAAGAAGACGATAGCGTGCCCGGTTCGGTCAGGATTTTTCGTCGCGATCTGTTGAGACTGATCACAGTGCCTGTCGCGTGGATTGTCATCATCGGTGTGGCTTTCGTCCCCGCGCTGTACGCGTGGTTCAACATCGTGGGTTTTTGGGACCCGTATGCGAACACGTCGCAGATCAAAGTGGCCGTGGCCAATGAGGACGAGGGCGCGACGAAGGAGACCCTGGGGACCGTGAATGTCGGCTCGATGGTCTCGGACAAGCTCAAGCAGAATGATCAGTTGGGCTGGCATCTGGTGAGCGCTGATGAGGCCCGCGCCGAGGTGGAACACGGGGATTCCTATGCTGCTTTCGTCATCCCGGCCTCGTTTTCGCGCGACTTGACGGGTGTCGTTGATGGAACGTACGTCCGGCCGAATATCCAGTATTACGTCAACGAGAAGAACAACGCGGTCGCCCCCAAGATCACGGGGGCGGGGGCGACCGCGCTCGATCGCCAGATTAATTCAGCGTTTGTCTCTGCGGTCGCTAAAGCGATGTCGGAGAAGGCGTCCGAGGCCGGGGTGAGCATCGCGGATCAGGCGGACGCTGCGCGCACGGAGCTGATGACGTCGATGGGGGAGGCGTCGACGAAGCTGGGCAACGCGTCGACGTCCCTGTCCGGCATGGGCACAACGATCGACTCGGCGAAGGAATCCGTGTCTTCTGCCCGCACGACGCTGACACAGCTGGATACAGCGATCACCGATTTGTCGGCGTCACTGGACACTGCCGATCAACTGGTGACGGACTCGCGTACCTCCCTGGCGACCTTCTCCGGTTCGATGGGTTCCGTTCTTGACGGGCTTTCCACGAATACAACGAACGCACTGGCGGGGTTGTCGGCAGATGGAGGTAGTCTTGACGGCGCTGTGCAGGCGGCGACGGGTAAGCTCGACGGGCTCCTCGTGGAGGGCAACTCGATCAACACGTCGGTCGGCACTGTTTTGTCCGACGTGCAGGCAGCTGGCGTGGGGAATCTGCCTGTGGCTGGAACCGTGCTGACGGACCTGACGAACCAGAACTCCTCGCTGTCGACGGCCATCGCAGACTTGACGACCGTCAACACGGACCTGTCTGGGTCTTCGACGTCGGTCTCGACGGCGCTGACCTCCGCGTCGACAGCAGCCTCCTCCGTGTCCACTGCCGTGTCGAACGCTCGTGCGGGTGTCTCTGGCCAGCTCCCGACGCTTTCGACTGCCCTGGATAACTTCTCCAGCGCCTCCTCGTCGATGCGTTCTTCGCTAGATACGCTCAGCAGCCAACGTGACCAGGTGTCTACCCTGCTCGACCAGCTGGATACGCTGCTCACTGAGGCGAAGAGCGCTACGGCGACCAGCGCCACGAACCTGGGTACTATCAAGACCGACCTGGACACGGCCACCACGGACCTGTCGTCGATCTCCTCCTCCAACACGCTGCGTGACCTGGCCACCTCTCTGGGCACTAACGCGGAGTCGATCGCGTCCTTCATGGCGTCGCCGACATCGATCGAGACCGAGGCCGTGTTCCCGGTCGCCGCCTACGGATCGGCCATGGCGCCGCTTTTCACGAATCTCGCGCTGTGGATTGGGGCGTTTTCCCTTGTCCTCCTCGTCAAACTTGACGTGGATGAGGACGGTGTGGGTCCCGTGTCCTCGTCGGCGAAATACATGGGGCGTTGGATGCTGTTAGCGTGTTTCGGTCTCATCCAGGCGCTCGTGGTGTCGATCGGCGACCTCATCATCGGGGTTCAGACGGTGTCGCGCCTAGCTTTCGTCGGTACGTCCATGCTCATCTCTGTGGTGTTTGTGTCGATCGTCTACATGCTGGCGACCTGCTTCCAGCACATCGGCAAGGGCCTGTGCGTCGTCATCGTGGTCATACAGATTCCTGGTGCTGCCGGCCTGTATCCGATCGAAATGATGCCGTCCTTCTTCCGTATGTTGCACCCGCTGCTGCCTTTCACGTACGGGATCAACGCGTTGCGTGAGACGGTCGCCGGCTTTTATCGTCATGATTTCGTGATGGCACTCGGGGCGTTGGGAATGCACGCCCTGGTTGCCTTCACTGTCGGTCTTGCGTTGCGCCCCTACTTGGTGAATCTGAATGCGATGATCACGCGGGATTTGTCGTCCTCCGGCTTATTCATTGCAGAGGAGACGCGTGTGCCTTCCAATCGCTATCGCCTGACCCAGATCGTGGCGGCGCTGGCCGACCATGAGGGTTTTCAGCGGTCCGTGTTCACGCGTGCGGCACGCTTTGAACGGCGTTACCCGCACATCCGGCGAGGCGCGATCGTTGTCGGCGTCCTGGTTCCTGCCGTCCTGTCGGTCCTGTCGGTCACCAGTGCGGCGGAGGTTCCTCTGATTCTGGGTGCCTGGATCGTGTGGGTGCTCGCGGTCATCACGTTCCTCATTGGCTTGCAGTACGTGCGCCAGGCCCTGGAACGTCAGCAGCTCCTGGGCACCATGGACGAGGGTGATGTGCGTTCCCTGCTCACGCGCCGCGTGAAGGGGGCGCGCTCTCGGATAGCGGTTGGCGTGGCCGCCGTTGGGGCGTCTATTTCTTCCGCCTTGGCGGCTTCGCTCGCGCTGTATGACGCTGAGCACGGGGGTGATGGCGAGTCCACCGTGGACGAGGTCGATCCCGGCCTCGCGGGCGACGATCCTACAGAGCAGGACACGAACCCGGACGAGGCCGACCCCGGCCTCGTGAATGAGGACAGTTTGGCGCAGGCTCACAAGACCGACCAGGCCGACCCCGGCCTCGCGGGCGAAGATGACAGTGACGCCGATGATTGCGCGATCGGCACCGCCGGGGAGGAGACGACGTGAAGACCATGTGGACCATCTACCGCGCTGACCTGTCGCGCGCGCGCAGCTCGCTCATCACGATCGTCGTGATCTTCGGGCTTGTTGTTATTCCCTCCCTGTTCACGTGGTTTAACGTCGCCGCGTCCTGGAATCCTTTCAGCAATACGCGTTCCCTGCGCATCGCCATTGCGAACACAGACGAGGGGTATAAATCGGATCTCGTTCCTCTTCATATCAACATCGGCGACCAGGTGGTTGCCGCGCTGCGCACCAACGAGAATTTCGACTGGGTGATCGCCAGCGAAGAGGGGGCGATTGAGGGGACGCGCTCCGGTGAGTACTACGCGGCGATTGTCATCCCCGCTGAGTTCTCGCAGGACATGCTGACCTTTTTCGACGGCGACGCGACCAGCGCGCCGATGACCTACTACGTCAACGAGAAGAAGAACGGCATCAGCCCGAAGCTCGCGGGGCAGGGGGCGCAGTCCGTCAGCGCCCAGGTTAATCAGGTTTTTACTCAGACTCTGGCCGAGATCGCGCTGGACACGGCGACTTCCATGGGTGAGGCACTGTCCTCACCGAGCGCCGTCGGGGCCGTCACCAACCTCGATACCCGCGTACAGACCATCGCCACGCGTCTGCGTACGGCCGCCGACAGCGCTGACTCATACTCGTCGATGGTGAGTTCGTCGATCGCCCTCATCGATTCGACGAACACGCTCATATCGAATGTGAGTACCGCTACCTCCCCCGCTAAGTCCGCGGCGACGAGCGCAGATGCAGGAACCAGCGGGCTGACCGCCGCCGCGACGGCAGCTATCGCGTCCGTGTCGAGCGCCATCGAGTCGTCCAAAACCTCACTCGATTCACTGTCGAGCGCGGTTGACAACGTGTACACGACGGGCACGACGACAGCGACCGACGCGGCCACCTCTCTGAACTCGCAGGCGGACGTTTTGGACTCCCACGCGGCATCCTATGAGACCATCAAGACGACGCTGTCGGCGCTTCCCGGATCGCCCGTGTCCCAGTCGACCCTTGATTCACTGCAGGGGGCTGCCGATCGTTTGCGAACATTGGCAACTAACCTGCGTGGCGCGGCAACCGACCTGTCTACGAAAACAACGGACGCGACAACTAACCACGATTCCGTCAACGCTCTCATCAGTGAGGCGCACCAGTCTATCGATGGCCTGTCCGAGGACTACAACACGAACCTGAAGCCGAAGCTCGACGAGCTGGCCTCGACGCTGTCTTCCGCGCAGGCCTCGCTGAGCGCGATGGGCACAACTTTGTCTTCTGCGGCCTCGACGACTTCCACCGGCTCCGATAGTGTGCGCGATAAGCTCACCGGTATTCGCGATACGTTGACTGGCGCGGGTACAGACCTGCGCGACGCGGCCGGTAAACTGGATACGCTACACGAATCCATTTCGGAGGCTCTCTCCAGCGGTGACCTGACGACGCTGCAGACAGCCATTGGGAACAACCCTGAAGCGCTTGCTGCCGCGATCGCGGCGCCCGTCGGGATCGAGACGACTCCCGTGTTTCCAGTCGAGAACTTCGGCTCCCAGATGGCGCCCATGTACTCGATCCTGGCCCTGTGGGTCGGCTCTGTCCTCATGGTCGTCTCGATCCGCTCCGACGTGACCGACGAGAACGTCGCTTGGGGCTTGGCCGAGGACGACCCCCTTCGTGCGGCTCTGGTCTCTTCACCCGTGCGCTTGTCATCGGGGTTCTTGGGGCGTTATCTGATCTTTGGGACGGTCGCGCTCGCTCAGGCGACCTTGGTGGGGCTGGGTGACCTGTATTTCTTGAAGGTGCAGCACAATCATCCGTTGGAGTTCATGGGGACTCTGTGGCTGACGGCCATCGTGTTCTCATTTCTGCTGTATACGCTCATTGCGACGTTTGGGAACGCAGGCAAAGCGTTGGGCGTCCTCTTGCTTGTCCTGCAGATCTCCGGTGCTGGGGGAGCGTTCCCGCTGGAAATCCTGCCGTCGTCTTTCTCGATGATCTCTCCGTTCTTGCCTGCCACGCACGCGATCACTGCGTTGCGTGCGGCCATCGCCGGCTACTCGGGACACGAATACGGGGACGCCATGTGGTCTCTGGCGTCTTTCATTGTGTTTGCCGCGTTCCTGGGGTTGGCGCTGCGTCCGCTGCTGGTGCGCAGTAATCGGCGTATGGTGGCCAAACTGGAGTCGACGAAACTCCTGTGAGGCTTGCGCTGTCGGGTGCCTCTGGGGCTCTGGTGGACTCCGTCGGGGACGAGGCGGTGGCTCGTTGTCGGGGCTTCGCGCGGCCGCCCGGGTGGCTCCTGTTTTCCCTTGACGTTTGGGGTGCGTGGGCGTATGCTGATGTGTCCGACGGTCTGGCGTGATGCTGGGCGTCGGAGAGTTGAAAACTCAAGAGGGGATGATCGGTTTCGACAGTGGTCGTCGATCGAAGTGAAGCGAGCCGAGGATGTGCGCTCAACTCGTTAACGATGCGTGCAAACCAATAGGTGCCGAACAGAATCGCACCGACTACGTTCTCGCTGCCTGATTTCGCAGCTTGAACCTTTAGTCCGTCAGCCCGGGAGTTGCTTCCGGCTCGGTGTCTGGCGTCGTTTAGGAAGCCACTGGGGGCTGCCCATGTTGGTGGGGCTGCTCCGACACTCAATCAACTGAGCCTATCTGGCGGTGAGTCTACGCGGGCGCTGGGGGCTGAGAAATAAAGTCGTAGACTGCGCTCGGAGAAGAATTCGGGGTCGGCTATTGGACGGGGGTTCGATTCCCCCCATCTCCACCTGTGACGTCCCCTGCGGTCCGAGAGGACTGCAGGGGACGTTGTTGTCGTGCCCGCGTGAGTCGAGTTTCTCGAACTTGCGCGCCCACGCAGAGCGGATGGGGTTGGTGTCGGCGATCATCGTGCTGAAGCATGCTACCGTGACGATTGAGGTACCTGAGGCTGAGCATCCTCGTTGTATATCTGCTCGGCTTGACTCACGCATGTGGGGAGGGTGGCGGCAATGCCCCAGAGGATGATCACCCAAGCTGCGTACAGCGACACCATCCCCACGTTGTATCCGGGGCTGTGCATCCAGGTTGCGAGGCTGAGGACCATCAGCCCTACGATACCAATGCCGAGTCCGGAGAGAGCTGCCAGGATGACGATGAGGGGCGCTGGTATGGTCAGGATGCGAACCAATAGCCGTGTGCGTGTCGCATGCGTGATGTTCAGGGCGATCAGCCACCCCATCGCGCCGAGCGAGGCCTGGTATGGAAGCCCGGCTGTCGTCGAGTATGTTGTAATGGTCATCCACAGTTGCGTCCAAGTGAATGAACTACCGTCGGCAATATTTCTTCCTGCTGTGTCCGACACGCCCATAGCGTGGGCCAGCGTAAAACACGAGTAGACGAGTGCCACCAGCAGCGACTGCAGCAGAACGAACAGGATAAGACGCACGGGGCGTCGATGTGCGAGCACAGCAGCAGTCTCTCCTACGTTCCGCACGCCGATTCGTAGTTGTTGCCCCGTCTTCCACCACTCGGCGATCTGCAGGGCGAAAATAAGCGGCATGAGAATTATTGTGGGAACGCCCAACAATTGCAGTATGTTGACTGCCACGTCTGTAGGGGAGGGGATGTCAGTCATGCCCGAATTCTCTCAGACTGTCGACGGCGGGGGTATGCTGACTGCTATGATGAACGTCACTGTGCTTGGCTGTGCTCTTTGCATCGCGCGTTTCTCCAGGGGTCCATGGACCGTGAGTCGAGCTGCTCGAACTTGCACGCCCAGGCGGAGCGGATGGGGCAGACGTCGGCGATCATCGTGCTGAAGTGCTCGTCGACGACGTCGATGACCTCGCCTACAGAGGTGCGCGTCTCAGGGCCATCGGACATCTTCATGCCGGCCAGCCGTGGGTGATGAACTGGCTGCGGTCGGCGACGTGCTCGACGCACATGACGAGCGGGTGCCCGAACGTCGCACGGTTGACCTCGGTCAGATCTCGCAGCTCGGCGGCCTCAGCGTCGTCGGGCTCCCCCAGGGTCAGCGAGGTGGTGTCCAGCTGGAGGTCGACGATGCCGGTGTAGTCGGCGATGAGCGCCTCCCGATCCTCGGACGAGGCGGCGAGGGCCTCGTCTTCGAAGGCTTGGCGCAGCGCCGTCGTCGTGGCGAATGGTCGGGACTCACACGCGTTCGTTCTGACAGCAGGAGTTGACGTCACCGAGGCTGAGGGTGCGCCCCGCGAAACTTGGGTGACCGGGCGTGCCCCTCTTAAGTAGCAAGTGCTCTCACGAAAGTCCCCGGTTGCCTATGCCAGCAGCGCCACCGAGCAGGTCTTCGGGCACCTCAAGGACGAATTCTTCCGCGGCCAGGACTGGCAGACCTTCGAGAGCTTCAAAGCCGACCTCAACGCCTACATCACCTACTGGAACACAACAAGACGCCAAGTAAAGCTCAAGGGCCTGACCCCGGCAGAATACCGAGATCAGGCCCTCCAACAAGCCGCATAACGGCTACCATTAAACGCGTCCAAGTTTCGGGGCGCAGTTCATTGGAAGCCCGGGGTTTTGTCTGTGTGTTCGAGTCGTTCGGGTTTGGTGCGAAGCGGGCCTAGGCGCCTGAGAGCCCTTCGCGCAGTTCTGCTAGTTCTTCGTCGAAGAGCCCCGCAGATTTTTCGTTGATCGCTGCGAGCCGATCAATCCAGGCGACCGTGACCGCGCCGTATTTGACGAGCGACGAGACTGCGCCGTCAACGTCGGGGCCGTCGCACTCGAGCATCATGCGCAGGTATTCAACGGCGTCAAGGGCGTTGCGCTGTTCGAGTTCTGTGATGGTGTCTTGAACAAACGATGTCACCGTGTCATGGTCCATGCGTTGACAATAGCTGATGTGCTTGTTTTCGGTAGAGCGGTGTCACCGCAGGATGGTTGAGACACGGGTACCTGGTCCTGTGTTTCACCTTCGTTGTTCGGTAATGTTGATGGTATGAGGTGGACGACAAGAGCAACGTGGGTGCGAATCGTTGTGCTGGCGTGTGTGGACATGGGGGCGACGGGCATTTGGTTCGGCGTTCGTCAGATGGTCAACGCGGATAATGATGCGCAAGCCCTCGCGTTGACGATCCTCTTTATTGCTCTGCCGCTGCTCACGATCGCGGTTGCCGCGTGGGATGGCGTGAGGGATGGGTTCAGCCTTCTGTGGCTGCTTGCCCCGTTTGTGTGCTTTCTGCCCCCGATGTTTCTGTTTTTTGGCGACAGTGCCTTGAAGTACGGTGCGTGTTACGCAGTGTTCGGACTGGTCGCGAACGTTCTGGGTGCGCTTCTTCATCGTTCCGGTTCGCACTAGTTGCTACTTCTGCGTGGTTGTTAGCTCGGGCCTCGCCCGCGAGGTGTCGTGCGGGTCGTGGGGTCTGCTCGTTGCAGAGGTGGGTGTTACTACTTGCCAGCAGATACCCCTAGGGGTATTCTTAGTCGAGTTATTGGAGGCGATTTTCCGATCAAAAAAGAAAGTGAGCGGCACATGCGAGTCGTCGTTGTCGGAGGGGTCGCGGGCGGCATGAGCGCGGCAGCGCGCCTACGTCGCCGCGATGAAGAAGCAGACATCATCGTTGTGGAGCGAGGCCCATACGTCTCCTTCGCAAACTGCGGACTCCCGTACTACGTCGGCGGGGAGATAGTCGACCCCGCAAGGCTCCTCCTCCACACCCCGCAAACCCTCAAGGCCGCGCTCAACCTCGACGTGCGCATCAACTCCGAGGTCACGGCGATCAACCCCGGCGCGCACAGCGTCCAGGTCACCGACACTGAGACCGGCGAGGCTTACACGCTCACCTACGACCACCTGATCCTCTCCCCGGGAGCCTTCGCCGCCCGCCCGCCCATCGACGGCCTCGACTCCCCGCGCGTATACACCCTGCGTACTGTCGACGACGCCCTCGCCCTGCGCGAGGCCTCGGGAACGCGAGCCGTCGTCCTCGGAGCCGGCTTCATCGGCATCGAGGCCGCCGAGGCCCTCGCGCAGCGAGGCTTCGACACCCACCTCGTCGAGTACGCCGAGCACGTCCTGCCGCCTCTCGAGGTTGAGATGGCCACGCTGGTTACCCGCGAGCTTCGCGCCCTCGGCGTGCGCGTCCACACCGGTGTCGCCGCCCAGTCCATCGCCCACGGCGACGACCGCGACTCCGTGACCCTGTCCGACGGCACCGAGCTGAGCGCCGACCTCATCGTCCTGTCGACCGGCGTCCGCCCCGACACGGCCCTCGCCGAGGCGGCCGGCATCGAGACCAGGGGAGGCTACATTCTCGTCGACGACCGCGGGCGAACGAGCGCAGGCGACGTGTACGCCGTCGGCGACGCCACGGTTGGCTGCGACCACGACCGCCCCGTCGCCCTGGCCGGCCCCGCGAACCGCTGCGGACGCCTCGTCGCAGACGTGATCGCCGACGCCGGACACGGCGACGCGACCGCGCGCCCCATCCCGAGGCCCCAGGGCACCGCGATCGTCCGCATTGGCGGGCTCACCGCTGCCATGACGGGCGAGAATCGCCAGGCCCTGGACGCGGCGGGCACGCGCTACTTCACGGTGCACACGCACGCCAACCAGCACGCGGGCTATTTCCCCGGAGCGCAGCCCGTGCACATCCTCATGCACGTCGGCACCGACGGAGCGATCCTCGGCGCGCAGGCCGTGGGCGCCGACGGCGTGGACCGGCGCATCGACGTGATCGCCACCGCGATGCGCGCGGGCCTGAAGGCGCCGGACCTTATCGACCTGGACCTCGCCTACGCGCCGCCCTACGGCCAGGCCAAGGACCCCGTTAACCAGACCGGCATGGTCGCCCACAACGTCTTGACCGGCGAGCTCATCCTGACCGGCCCGGACGCCCTGACCGAGGATATGCCGGTCCTCGACGTGCGCACGATGGGGGAGTACACGGCCGGGCACATGCCCAACTCCCTGAACATCCCGCACACGCAGCTGCGCGACCGCCTGGACGAGGTCCGCACCTGGGTTGACGAGAGCGTCGGCGAGCGACCCTTCGTCGTCATGTGCGCCGCGGGCGTCCGTTCATGGATCGGCTACCGCATCGTGCGCGCGGCGGGCTTCAACGTCACCATGCTCTCGGGCGGTATCCAGACCCTGCGGGCGTGGCTCGGCGCAAAGGCCGAGGCCGTCCTCGTGACGGGGGAGGGGCGCGCATGACGACGCGCAAGCAGGTCGTGAACCGCCTCAAGCGCGCCCGCGGGCAGATAGACAGCCTCATTGCCAATATCGAGAGTGGGGACGCGAATTGTCGGGAGGTGCTCATCCAGTTCGCGGCCGTCAACTCCGCGATGAAGCGCGCCAGCTACCTAGCGGTCGCCACGATCATGTCCCAGTGCGCGATCGAGGACACCGACCATGAAAACGATGATGCGCTGGCGCCCGAAGCGGTAGAATCTCTTGTCAAAACCGGCAGCATGACGCTCGCCGAGCTCGAAGAATTGTTCCTCCGGCTGGCCTAATGTGACGGCGCAACCAGCCCGCTGGGGAGAACTCAGAGCACCATGGCGCGGATCCGCCGACGGATTCGGCGCGCAACAACGGAAGGAAAATATCATGTGTCGACCCACCACCTGCGAGGTATGCGGAAAGACCACCTGGAAGGGCT
>ERZ772979.461-NODE-461-length-28885-cov-21.391571_pt1 | contig 28885 bp, 14 predicted proteins | sample MGYA00511130_ERZ772979 | MGnify/ENA primary metagenome ERZ772979 (study PRJEB29015, sample SAMEA2738103) | human oral metagenome | biome: human oral; feature: human-associated habitat; material: saliva | place: China | collected 2186 ... | reverse complement strand
TCGAAGGATCACACGGTGACCGCACCCATCACAAGCAACGGGCCGATCACCACACAGTTACACCACTATGCGGGACGCTACTCTTTCACTCACCCGCTTAGTTACCGCCTGTTTGAGGCTAAGCGGTATATCGAAAACGTTGGTATATCAGTCAAAACATAGTGTGTTGCCGCCTCTACCGCCTAATTTCTAAAAAGTGTACACGCGAGTGTTCATCTTCCTACATATGCGTGTGTATATATAAAAGTTTTCGGTTTTAGGCGGTAAAGGGTTGGGATTCGGTTGAGATACGAGGGAAAATGCTATACCGCTTTTGCATTTTCAGGCGGTAAACAGCCGGTATCAACGCCGATTAGGCGGTGAAAATCCTCCTCTGCAACCTCCCTCCCACGAGATCATGCACGAGCGAAGATAGTCATACGCCCCGAAGGGGCGTTGGATGATAGTCCTCGATGTTGGGTGATAGTCCCCCCTCCCCCCACCTCGACGACGGGCCTGAGTTTGGCTGAAAGGTAGGGAATAACATAGGGATTCGGTCTCGTCAGGGCAAAACAAAACCCGGTATCTCAGCGACTTTTCGTTGAGATACCGGGTTTTTCTGGTAGCGGGGACAGGATTTGAACCTGCGACCTCCGGGTTATGAGCCCGGCGAGCTACCGAACTGCTCCACCCCGCGGCGACTCATACAACTATACAGACCCCAAACCGGGCATGCAAGCCAAAAACGCGATTTGTAACCAAGCACACAAAAATAGGGGCTGTTGGGTAGAAAGCAGTTGGGTAGAAAGCAGTTGGGTAGGAATAGGGGCTACGGGGCAGTGCCAGGGGTAGAACATACAGGAACGGGGTGGAAGTGAATCACTTCCACCCCGTTCCCGCAGAGATGTTCCCGCAGAGACCGCTAGAGCTAGTCGGTAGGAGCCGTATCCAGTGCAGGCCCCGGATCTAGAGCGAGGACGCTAGACCCATGAGCATCCGGTATGGGCTACTCCCCCGCTGTCTCTTAGGCTTAGCCTCTTAGTCTTAGCGAGAAGCCGAGGCGCTGGCGCTGGGCTTCGCGCTTGCGGGGGCGCTTGCAGAAGCCGCGGCACTGGGAGCTGCAGAGGCGCTCGGAGCCGCAGAGGCACTGGGCGCTGCCGAAGCCTTAGCGGAAGCCGCGCTCTGCGCCTCCTCAGCCTCCAGAGCCTTCTTCACGGCTGCTTCCAGACGCTTCTGAGCCTCACCGTAGGCAGCCCAGTCGCCCTTCTTCATCGCCGCATCAGCATCGGTCATCGCCTTCGAGGCATCCGTCAGAGCCTGCTTCAGCTCCGAAGACTGCGAAGCCGAAGAACCTCCGGTCGAAGCACCCGAGGTACCCGAAGAACCAGACGCCGAAGCCGAGGGGCTAGCCGCCGAACCGTCCAGCTTCGCGCCCGAAGAGCCACCGAACACCTGGTTCAGCGCCTCCTCCAGAGTCGGAGCGAAACCGACCTTATCGCCGAAGCTCACCAGCACACGCTGCAGACGCGGGTACTTAGCGTCACCGCTCGACTGCACGTACACCGGCTGAACGTACAGCATGCCGCCGCCCACCGGCAGAGTCAGCATATTGCCGTTAATAACCTCAGAGGAACCGCGGCGTAGCAGGTTCAGCTGGTTCGACACCTCAGCATCAGAGTTGAAAATATTCTGAGCCTGGCCCGGGCCCGGAACCACCGAAGAACGCGGCAACTCCAGCAGACGCAGCTTGCCGTAATCAGCGCTACGCTCGCCGTCCTTACCGGTACCGGCATCACCATTAGCGGCAAGGAAGCCGTACATCACGTTACGAGAGTTCGAATCGCTCTGCTGAGGAATGAACGTGGTCGTCAACGAGAAGTGCGCACGAGAATCACCGGGCATCTGCAGCGACAGGTAGTAGGGCGAAATCGGCTGGTTACGATCATTGGTCGGATCATTCGGAATCGACCAGACATCGTCACCGGCGTAGAAGCTATTCGCGTTCGTCACGTGGTACTTATTCAGCATGGTGCGCTGAACATTGAACATGTCAGTCGGGTAACGCACGTGGCTCATCAGCGAAGCGTTCATCTCACGGTAGCTCTTCACCGTGCCAGGGAAAACACCCTGCCACGCCTTCAGCACCGGATCCTCCTCATCCCACGCGTACAGGGTCACCGAACCGTCATACGCATCCACGGTAGCCTTCACCGAGTTACGGATGTAGTTCACCGAGTTAGAACGCTGAGCACCCGCAGCGGTCGCCGCATCCTGGGAGCTACCCTGCGCGTAGGGGAACTGATCGCTCGTAGTGTAAGCATCCACAATCCACTGCACGCGGTTATTCACAATCGCCGGGTACGGCTTAGAATCCACGCTCAGGTACGGCGCCACCTTACGCACACGATCCAGCGGGTTACGTTCGTACAGAATCTGCGAGCCCTCACGCACCGCATCCGACAGCAGAATGTCAGAGGACTGGAACTTAATCGCGTAAGACAGACGAGCCAGCAGCGAATCAACGCGAGGACCACCGTAACCGGCGAAAGTGTACTTCGCATCGGATGCGTTGGTTTCCTCAGCAGAGAGCGGGCGGTCCAGCTCCAGGGTGTCGCCCTTACCGCCCACAATCGAATACTCCGGCGAGCTCATGCCGAAGTAAATACGCGGCTCATAATCCTCGCTCAGGGTACCGGTCGCCTTAATGCCGGACTGCAAGAACTTCGGGTTACCCGCAGAATCCACCTGGTTACCGTACGCGGCAATCACACCGTAACCGTGGGTGTACACCACGTGGCGGTTATACCAAGAATCGCCGCTCGTCTGCGCCGGGTTCAGCTCACGAGCCGCCAACACCGTATCCTGCGTGGTGTTACCCACCGCATAGCGGTCCACCGCCAGCTGCGAATCAAAACGGTAGTACGGGCGGAACTGCTGCATCTGCGCAAACGCCGAGGACACAACATTCGGATCCAACAGACGAATATTCGCAATGGTCGCGCTCGAAGAGCTCAACGCACCGGCACGAGTGTCAATCGTCGCGTCATACGGGGTGGTTTCAATCTTGTCCAGACCGTACGCGTAACGGGTCGCATCAATATTGCGCTGAATAAACTTCGACTGAGCACCCTGCTCATTCGGAACCACCTGGAAACGCTGAACAATCCACGGGTACAGGCCGCCAGCAACCAGAGCAACAACCACCAGCATCGCGGTGCTAATCAGCGGCAAACGCCAACGGTTCATCGAAGCCGCCACCACAAACATGACTGCCACCAGCAGCGCAGAAATCGCCAAAATAGCGTTCACCGGAATCGACGAGTTCACATCCGTGTACATTGCGCCAGCCCAGCGGCCCACCTGCTGCTGAGTCGACGAATAGCGGTCCAACCAGAAGCTCACCGCACGAGTCAGCAAAAACACAGCCACCACAATCGCAGCGTGACGGCGGAATGCCGACGTGGTACTCACACCACCGGGCTGCACCTTAATACCGCCGTAGAAGTAGTGCATGAACAGGCCCGCGAGCGCCGACAGCACCGCAGCGGAGGTCACCAGAGTCACCACCATACGGAAGAACGGCAACGCAAACAGGAAGAAACCGTAATCCAGGCCAAACTCCGGGTCAGTCTTACCGAAGGACTGCTGGTTGAAGAACAGCGCGACGGTGCTCCACTGAGTCATCGTCGCCGAAGCAATGAACAGACCCAACAGTAGCGGAACCACAATCAGCAGAACCTTACGCGCCTTATCCACGCTCTCGTGGTAGCGGCGCATGCTCTCCTCAGCACGCTGCTGACCAAACACGTCACGCAGCATCTGCTCGGCAGCATCCGTGCCGCTCGTCGGCACGCTCTGATTCGGGTTCGGCGCCTCCTGCGGCTTCTTCTCGGACGCCGGCGCCACATCAGCATGACGGACCGCGTAGGACATCGAAGCCCACAGCGGCACAGCAATCACCACGGCAGCCACCACAAAAACGGCTACCTTCAACAAAATCTGGGTAGTGAACACGGTGCTATAACCCAGCTGATCAAACCACAGCCAGTCCGTGTACACCTGGGACGCACCCACAAAAGCAGCAATGAGCACCGCCACCACAGCAATCGTCACCCTCAGGGGACTACGACGCTTAGGCGTTGACTTCTTCGGCTTGGGATGCGCGGTGTTATTGGTCGACTCAGACACAATTCCTCGCTCATCATACGTTCAGAGAAAATAACTGCCTTTAAGTATCTCAGAGGTCAAGCAGAAGGGCAGAACTCTCAACGCAGAACAGCCCCGGCTCTTAGCGAACCGGGGCTGTTTTCATTGAACGTATGGAGACGCAAACCGCTTTCCTAGGAGGCGGCTCACGCAAATTCTAGGAACCGCAGCGGGGCAGGGAATCATCCGGGGTGCCGGACTTAATCGCCTCCACCGTCTTCACCGCCTCATCCAGGGTCGACACCGGCACAACCACCATCGTGCCGCGCACCTGACCGGCGTGATAGTAGTTGAACAGGTCGGGGTCCTGCGCCTGCATCTTCACAATCGAATCGCAGTTCTCCTTAGGCGCCAAGAAATAACGCGCACCGTAACGGCCCGTCGCCAGAATCTTGTACTTGATGCCGCCAATTGCGCCGACCTTGCCGTTCGCATCAATCGTGCCGGTACCCGAAATGTAGCTGCGGTACGGGTCGCCTCCGGCGTCCTCATCGGCGAGAAGGGTACCCTCACTGAGCTTATCGACCGTGCCCAGCGCCAGCATCAGACCCGCACTCGGGCCGCCCACACCGTCCAGGTTGTACTGCACGTGCGCCGGCAGGTCATAGCTCTGCTTCAAACCCGCGCCCAGAATCCAGCGGCTATTGTCACTGGCACGAACCGGGGTCAGCTTAAACGTCTGCTGCTTGCCGCCACGTTCCACAGTCACGTCAATCGGCGAACCGTTCGAGGCGTTCACTGCCTTCGGAACATCGGTGAGGGTCTCAATCTGCTTCTCCCCCACCTTCACGATGCGGTCATCAGCCTTCAGAGCGCTCGCCGCCGGGGAACCCTCCACCGTGGAAAGCACCTGCACCTTCTCGGTCACCGCCATCTTCAGCTGGCGCATCGCCGCGACCTTCGCCTGAGTCTGCGAATCAGCCATCTGCGCGCCGGTCGCCGCCGTCGCCTGCTCATGGCTCACGTGCGGGTACAGGGCATCGGTCGGCACCACGAGGCTACGGTTACCGTCAAACGCCAACCAGCCGTAGAACGCCTCCGCGCCGGACAGCTCCGTGTACGGGCCGCCCGAAACCGACACCGTGGTCATGTTCATCTTGCCGAACGTCTTATAGCTGGGCGCGCCAGAAACCTCAATGACGTCCTTCTCCTGATAGGTTCCGAGCACGTCAAAGAGCGGGCCGGGGCCCTCCTTCACATAGGAACTGGGCAGAACAAAAGCACCAGCCAGCAGGGCGCACGTCGCCACAGCGCTCACCGAACGCAAGTTCACGCGGCGCGGCGCAAAACGCGAACGGCGCTTAGCTGCCTTCTCATTACTCTTCACGCTCGCGGAGGCGGCGTTCTGCTGCTGCTCAGCATCAGGGGTGGACTTAGTCATGGTTTCTACAGTACCGGATAAACCTGCTTTTCAACACGCGCGCGGGCACCCTAACCCCGCCAAAAATAGAGCGACCACGGGGCGTTTACTCTCTTGCCCCGCTCTTGCCCCCGCCGCGCTTTGTCAGCACCCGACGGTGACAGCGGCACGAAAAAGCTCCCAAAACCCGACCTCAAAGACAAGCTTGTGTGCCCTTAGCTGATTAACCCGCCTCCACAGAGTCAGCACGGGAAATTCTCAGCAAAAATCGGTAGGCTGGACAGCGAGCGGGCCAGCTACGCCCACCCCCGGATTACGAAAGGCTTCACATGTCTGAGAACCCCACCGGCGGCGCCTCCAACGAGCGCGACCCCCTCGAAGAATTCATTAAGAAGATGCAGGAGCAGGGCTTCGACCCCTCCGCAGGGGCAACCGGCCAGGGCGGTAAGGGCGCCTCCTCCAACGCGCAGAACCCCTTCGGCGCGCTCTTCGGCGAAGGCGGCCAGAACCCCTTCGGCATCAGCATCGACCCCGAAGACCTGAAGAACATGGGCATGGGCTTCGACCCCGCCATGATGCAGAGCATGTTCGCGCAGGTACAGGCAATGTTCTCCGGTGCGGGCGCATCCGACAGCCCCAGCGGCGTGAACTGGGACAACGTGAAGAACCAGACCCGCCAGATGCTCGCCGCCAAGGGTGAAGACCCCTCCGTACCCGAAAACCTCAAGCGCGCCGTAGAAGACGCGGCGAACCTCGCAGACCTCTGGCTGGACGCAGTGACCACCATTGAACGCCACAACCACCCGGTGCAGGCATGGTCCAAGGCGGAATGGGTTGAGCATTCCTTCGACTCCTGGCGCGAAATGGTCGAGCCGGTCGCAGCCGAAGTCACCCAGTCCATGGTCATGCCCGGCGCACCCGAGGACGTGCCCGAAGAGATCTCTCAGATTCTCAACAGCGGCTTTTTGAACAACATTGGTTCCGTGATTTTTGGTGCACAGATGGCGCAGGCGCTCGCGCAGCTCGCCGGTGAGGTGTATTCCTCAACCGACGTGGGCTTCCCCCTCGCGCCCGGCTCCTCCGCGCTGCTGCCCAACGGCTACCAGCAGCTCGCCGAAAGCATCGAGGTTCCCCCGCAGGAGGTCCTGCTCTACCTTGCCGTGCGTGAATCCGCGCTGATCCGTCTGCACAAGGCAAACCCCTGGCTGCGTGAAGACCTGGTTCAGCTCGTGGCGCGCTACGCCCGCGGCATCCGCGTGGACATGAACCGAATGCAGGACGCCGCATCCCAGGTGGACATGAGCAACCCCGACGCCGTACAGGAAGCATTCGAAGGCGGCATGTTCAGCCCCCAGCGCACCGAAGACCAGGAACTGGCGGTACAGCGCCTGGAGGGTCTGCTCGCGCTCATCGAAGGCTGGGTATCCGTCGTCACCGAGGACGCGACCCGCAACCTGCCCAAGGCACCGCAGCTGACCGAAATCATGGCGCGCCGCCGCATCGACGGCGGCCCCAGCGAGCAGGTCTTCGAGAACCTGGTCGGCTTGGAACTGCGCCCGCGCCTGGTGCGTGAGGCACAGCAGTTCTGGCGCTGGTACGAAAACGTCCACGGCATTGAGGCGCGCGACGGCCTCTGGGACACCCCGGAGACCCTGCCCACCCCCGCCGAGCTGGAAGACTTCACCGCATACGATGCGCGCATGAACGAAATCAGCCTGGACGACGTGGACTTCGACTCGGAGCTGCAGAAGTTGCTGGACGGTGGCTTCGGCGACGCACCCGAAGAAAAGTAAAGCTGAGCGAAGTAAAGCTGAGCCAAGTAAAACTGAGCGGCGAAAGTAAATAGCTGACACTCGAGCGGGGGTGGCTTGTGAATGTACAAGCCACCCCCGCTCGAGTGTTTCGTTTGGTTTTTGATTCTTTGATTTTCGGGAAGCGCGTTAGCCGGCTGGATTTTAGTCGGCGCTGTTTTCGCCGCACTCACCCTCAGCCCGCTCACCCTCAGCCCGCTCACCCTCAGCCCGCTCACCCTCAGCACGCGAGCGCCCCAGCGCGTACCCCTCCAGGTAGGCCTGCGCCCGCAGTAGCTGCGGGTAACGCGCCTCCAGGGCACGGAACGCCGCCGAATGATTCGGCTGCAGCAGGTGGCAGAGCTCGTGGTGAATCACCGAATCCAGCACGTACTCGGGCACGCCCTGCAGCTCCGAGGAGATGCGAATCTGCGTGTTCGCGTAGGTTGCCGAGCCCCAGCGCTGACGCTGGTTGCTCACCCAGCGAATCGACAGCTTCTCGAGCCTGCCCGAGGCAACCAGCTCCGGCAGGTTCTTCTGCGCCAGGTGCAGGGCGCGGGAGCACAGGTACTCGTCCGTGACCGTCAGCTGCGTGGCACGCTCACGGCGGGCGGCACGACGCTGAATGCGCGGCAGCAGGCGGGCAATATGCTCGTCAATCTCTTCGCTCGTGCTCGCGGCGGGAATGAGCAGGCGGTAGGCGGGGTTACCGTGCTCGTCCACGCCGTCGCGCTGCATGCTGATGGTGCGGGTGCGGCGCGCCGAGCGGACCAGCTCAATCTGCGGGCGGTCCTCGGTGGCGGGCAGAATCTCACGCTTAAAACGCTGAGCCATAATCTCCTCTTCCCTTCGACGAACGGCGAGTCTGAGCCGAGCGGGCCTGGCCGTACGAGGAACCGGCGCTCTCCACCCTGCGGCGGCGCTTCGCCGGATCAATATCGTCCAGGAAACGCGAACGCTTACGCTGACCGCGACCACCCACGGTGCGGGTCATCGTCCAGGTCAGCCACAGGTACTTGCGGGCGCGCGTAATGCCCACGTACAGCAGGCGCCGCTCCTCATCCACCTCGTCCGGGGTGGTCGCAAAAGTAATGGGCATGAGGCCCTCGTTCAAGCCGCACAGGAACACGGCATCCCACTCCAGGCCCTTAGCCGCGTGCAGAGAGGCGAGGGTTACGCCGTTGACCTGCGGTGCATCGTTAAATTCGCTGCGGTGGTTCAGGGTCGCCACGACCTCGTGCATGGTCAAAGGTAGCGGCTCGGGCACGCCCGGGCGCGGGTTCGCGCGGTGCTCCTGAAGCTGCTCTTCACGGTTCAGCGCCATCATGTCCACCATGTGCACCAGGGCGGCGAGGGACTCCCACTTCTGGCGGGTGGCGCCTCCCGAAAGGGGGCCTTCCTCCTTATAGCCGAGGCCGCCGAGCACATCGCGGGTGTAGCGGGTGACGTCCTCGGTACCGTCCGTGGACTTCGCCGAACCGCGCAGGGCAAGCATCGCCTGCTTGACCTCGGGGCGCTCAAAGAAACGCTCCGCGCCGCGCAGCTGGTACGGAATGTGGGCGGAAGCCAGCGCAGACTCAATCGCCGCCGACTGAGCGTTCGTGCGGAACAGCACCGCAATCTCCGAAGGCGGCACGCCGTCCTTCTCAATCAGGTCGCGGATATCCTCGGCAATGCCGGCGGCCTCCTGCTCATCATCCGCGTAGCCGAACCACTCCACATCCACGCCGGGGCCGCGCTGAGACATCAGCTCCAGCGGCGGCGCCCACGAATGCGGGCTCGAATCCGGATGCGGACGACGCGCCGCCAACAGGCGGTTCGCCAACTCCACCACCTGCGAATGCGAGCGGTAGTCGCGGGTCAGCTTCACCGTGTGCGCGCCACGGTACCGGCGCGCAAAATCGAGCAGGTAACGGCTGGTTGCGCCGGTAAAAGAGTAAATCGTCTGGGAGGCGTCGCCCACCACGCAAATATCGTCGCGGCCACCCAGCCACACATCCAGCAGGCGCTGCTGCAGCGGGGAGACGTCCTGGTACTCGTCCACCACAAAATGGCGGTACTGGTTGCGGACGGTCGCGGCGAGCTTCTCGTCCTCCTCCAGCATGGCGATGGTCAGTAGTAGCACGTCCTCAAAATCGATGAGGTTACGCTCATCCTTCAGATCTTCATACGCCTGGAAAATACGCTGCATATTCTGCGGGGTAACCGCCGAGGGCAGCTGCTTCTCGCTCAGACGCTGCATTATGGTGTCCGGAGTGAGCAGCTGAACCTTCGCCCACTCAATCAGCGACGCCAAATCACGCAGCAGGGAACGGTCCGTGCTGATGCGCAGACGGTTCGCCGCCTCCGTAATGAGCGCTGCCTTATTCTGCACAATGGACGGGAACGTACCGCCCACCACCTGCGGCCAGAAATACGCCAGCTGACGCAGCGCCGCCGAGTGGAAGGTACGCGCCTGCACACCGTGCGCACCCAACTGATGCAGGCGGGTACGCATCTCCTCCGCCGCACGCAGGGTGAAGGTCAGGGCGAGTACGCGCGGGCCCTGGTAGCGACCGATCGCAATACCGTAGGCGATGCGGTGCGTAATCGCGCGGGTCTTACCGGTACCGGCACCCGCCAGCACGCGCATGGGCCCGTCCAGCTCGGTGGCGACCGCACGCTGATCAGGGTCAAGCCCGGCAAGGATATCGTCTGCGGAGATCATATGCTGAGGCTGCTGAGGTGTGGCGGTCATAATGCTCCATCAGTAAGGCGGGCGGTACGGGCAGGCGGCGTGCGCTCGCGCGGGCATACGGACATGTTGTATGCGGGTGCGTGAGGCGGTAATAGCCGGTCTTCCATTGTATTCTCCCAGGCTGTGTTCTCCAGACCCGCCGCGGTTTCTTAGCTGTTGCTTTCATTCAGAGCGTGAGGAACCCGCCTCTTTTGGAGTGGGCAAGTAGAAGCTCAACAGGCAGCGCAGGCGAGCACGTTTAGGCTTGTCCACAAGTATCTTCACCACTTGGCATAAAGATCCTAAAAACTACTAAACGGCACACATAGGTTTGGTAACCTTAACCCGTGACTTTATCTCCCCTTCAGCTAGCAGCCATTGTCTCCGCCGGAGTGCCCGGGATTTACCCCGTCGGCGCCGAACCGGTCCGCGAAGACAGCGACGACTTCGACTCGGCAATCATCGCCGACTCCACCGGTCGCCGCTGGCGAGTGCGCGCCCCGCGCCGCCCCGACGCCAGCATGCGCCTGGAAGCTGAACACCTCATCCTGCAGTCGTTTAGCCCCGGCCTGCGCGCACGACTGCCCTTCGCCGTACCCACCGTTGCCGGCACCGTACCCTACGCGGGCGGCAACGTCTTCGTGTACACGCACATCCCCGGCACCATCTACGACGTGGACCAGCTCGCCGAGCTGAGCCGCCGCGAAGTTGCGGCGAACCGCCCCTCCCTGGCATCCATCATCGCCAAGGACATCGCGACCCTGCACGTGATGCCCGAAGACATTATTTACGAAGCCGACCTGCCCTCCTACTCTTCGGAGCAGATTCGCCTGCGCAAGAACGCCGAGCTCGAGCGTGCCGCCGCAACCGGCAAGGTACCCGCCGACCTGCTCGCGCACTGGCGTACCGTGCTCTCCCCCGGACCCATGTGGCAGTTCCGCCCGCGCGTGGTCCACGGTGACATGGGTGCAGAAAACCTCGTACTGCACGTCACGCCCTCGACGGCGCGCATCGTGGAGGTCACCGGCTGGTCCGAGGTACACGTGGGCGACCCCGCGCAGGACTTCGCCTGGCTGTACTCCTGCCAGGACATCGACTTCACCGACGAGGCAATCGAGGTGTACCGCCAACAGATGCCTCAGCTGCCCGACGCCTACCTGGCGCAGCGCGCGAACTTCTACGCGGAGTTCGCGATCGCCCAGTGGCTCACCCACACCGTGGAGGTTGGCGACCGCGACGGCGCAACCCACGCCGTGTCCATGCTCCTGGACATTCAGGACGACCTGCGTGCCTCCGGCGAACTGCTCGGCCAGGAGGAGGTCGGCCCGCTGGTCGGCCCGGCAGAGTAGCTATTGGCTCGGGTAGTCATTAGGTTGCCCCACTAGGGTGCCACCTGCCGCATAGGTTTTCAGTTCAGCCCCGCAGTACTGCACTGCGGGGCTGAACTGTATCTACGGGGGTTTTATATCCGCTTGCCTGTGCCCGGTGAAACCGGTTCCCTGAGTGTCTGTCAAACCGACGGAATTATGCCTCTATAAGGGCTAGTGGAGGGGCTTTAGTGGGCTTTTTACCGAAATTTCTTTAAGTGTTTCCCCTCACCTTTTGAGCACCAGTTTTGCATTTTTGTGCATGAATGACTCAGATTAAGGCTGAGACTTGAAGGTGCGCTAAAGGTGCCATTCACAATATTTCCCGGGTGCAAATACGCCGCAAACCCACATGAACCAACTTTTGACTTCAAGAGTCCACAGAGCCTCAACTCCACCTTGAACTATGCTCAAAATAGTGCATTTTAGGGTAAAAACTTACCCTGTAGATTTTTTCAAAAACTCCTGGAATACTTTTGCTGTGCCGCGAGAATACCAGCGGACACACTCCCCATAGCGCACTGACCAGCGCTGATATCGTGGCAGCGATAAATTGGGGAGACAGATTGGACGGGACCCTGACCGGTCATGTCAGGCCCGAGCCGGATTCATGCACCGCGCAACCAATCACCGATGGCAGAAATCTATAGAGTTACTTTCGAGGTTGTGTTTGAGAGTAAAGACGCACGCAAACCCCACGGGGCGCCGGCGGCGCGAGTGAGGCCGCGAGAGCGGCAGTCGTTCGGCGCGATTCTTTCCCGGAGCGTGCGAGGGCACGAAGTACCTCTATAGTTCTTCAGCGGCTGAGGACGCCTCATCACCCTAATGCAGTGGGGTGAAGAGGCGTCCTCTGCCATTAACCGTAGAAATCCGCACAGAAAAGCAGCTCACGAGGCGCAACGCCTACGTGAGCTGCTTTTCTGTATTCGGTTATTGGCTCAAGCTAACGCGCGAGCGCATGTCTCCGCCGCCTAGCCTCGCCGTTTAGCCTTGTTGCCTAGCCCTTGCGTGCCTCACGAATCACCTTCGCCAGCTGCGCCTCCGTGGGCAGGCCGCCACGAATCTGGTGATCCCACACCTCCGCAACGCCCTTGCCGCCCAGGTACACGAACACGGTGCTGATACGCTCCGGGTCCACGCCCATAATGCGGGAGAACGCGATACGGTACAGACCCAGCTGGAAGCGTCGGGACTGCATGGTCGACATCTTCGGGCGGGAACCACTCTTCCAGTCCACCAGGACCCAGCGTTCGCCGTCCTCATCCTCGGTGCGGAACACCGCGTCAATACGGCCGCGCAGGCTCAGACCCTCGATGTGGGTTTCGACCGGGTACTCGACCGCCCAGATGCGCTCCTTCCACTCATCGCTGCCCCACTCGCTGTTGGCGAAGCGCTCCCAGAGGCGCTGGACGGAGGCCTCCAGTTCGCTCTCGGACTCCTCGTAGGCGTCCTCGAAAGTGAACTCGTCCTGCTCCTGTTCCTGCAGATCAGCCGGCGCGGTGGAGGCGGCAGCGGAGCCAGGCAGGTCAACGCCCACCGTGTCCTCCGCATCGGGTGCCTCCAGCGGGTCGGCGCTCGGCGCCACACCGAAGTGCTCCTCAATCAGCGCGTGCACCGCCGTACCAATCGTTGCCGCACGTGAAGGACGCTGAGGCACCGGGCGCATCAGCTGATGCACCGTGCCCTGCGGGTCCTCGCTCAGGCGGATGAACGTGGATGCGGACAGATGCCCCGGCAGCTGGTTGCTGGGCACAGGGTCGGTCTGGCCCATCATGAGCAGTAGCAGGTCGGCTTCGCGTTCCCAGTCCACCGCCTGCTGGCGCAGGGATTCAGGAATGGCGGGTGCGGGGTGGTTTGCGCTCTCCCCCGCTACACCCTCCCCGCTCTGGTGCAGGTCATCGTCACCCGCGCCGACGGCGAGCTCCACAGCCAGGGCGGCACGCTCGACCGCCTCGCGACGGCTCGAGGAGTTAATCGCAATCTCACGCTCCAGGTGCTCATGCTGGCCGCGGCGAAGCACCGCCTTCGTACCCTGCGTGAGAGCGTCATCAGACGCCCAACGCCAAATCACGGGGCGTTCCAGCGGGTCAAAAGGCCACATGGCGGTCAGCACCGCACCCAGGTTCGGGTTCCTGTCCTCGTAGTTCTTCTGGGCGAATTGGCCGCGCACCTCAATCGGCAGCGCCGCCGCCACCGTGGGCGAGAAACCGGGCTGAGGCGGTTGCGTCTCACGCCATTTCTCCCGCTCGGTGGCTTCGATGATCCATTCGGGCACCGGCAGGTTCAGGCGGGTGCAGTTCTCCGCCACCGTGCGTGCTCGTACGGAAGGAGCCGCCAGCTGCCAATCCTGCGCGAGGGCGGGAGCCATGACCTCAACCAGCGCCCAGGCGTAGCGTTGCACCTGCTCGGCGTAGGTTGCCCGGGCGTTCGCGCGCGCCTCCGCCTGCTCGGGGGTGAGCTCGTCAGCATCTACGTAGAGTTCGAGGTCCTCCAGCAGTGCCGCCTCATCGGGGGCGGGCGGCAGGTTCGAGGGGTCCACGACCGTACCGTGCACCAGGGTCACAGGCTCAACCAGGCGGTACTTCGACTCGGCCAGTTGCTCAACCCAGCGGCGCACATGGTTCAGGTGCACCTTTTTGCGCTTATCGGCGGGGTTCGGCATCGTGTACGACAGGCCCATGCCGACCAGCTGCGGTGCCGCCCAGGGGGTATCCATCGTCTCTTGGAAGCGCACGGAGGGCGCATCTACCGTGGGCGTGCCCATGCCGAAGAGGGACTTGAAAAGCATCTCCATCAGCTCCTCCCAGAAGGGCTGCACCGGCTGAGGCAACGAAGAAGCACTCTTCCAGCAGTAGGCGCTCATCGCCAGCAGGTTACGGGCACGGGTCATCGCCACGTACATGAGGCGGCGGTCCTCCATGCCGGCGTGCTCGGCGGCGTCATCCTTATGCTCGGCCAGGTAGTCTTCCAGGTCCTTCGCCTTCTCGAAGGCGGTAATCTCCTCCGCAGTCTCAAGGATTGAGGGAAGGTACTCGCGGTCGCCACGCAGCGGCCAGGGCAGAGCCGTACTAGCCGACATCTGCCACAGGTTCGGGGTCTGCCCGCCGGTCGCGCTACCGCACAGACCCGGCAGAAGCACATGATCCCACTCCAGGCCCTTCGCCGCGTGCATGGTCATCAGCTGCACCGCGTTCGGGTCAGGCTCCACGGCTCCCAGCGCCAGGCCCTTCTCCTCATCATCGGCACGCTCAAGCCACGCAAGGAAACCCATCACGTAGCTCACACCGCCCGAAGACAGCAGGAAGCGGCGTGCCCCCGGGTCGCCCTCCTCCGCGCTCACGCCGTCAGAACCGGCGTAAATCATCGCGTTAATACGCGGCGCCGACATGCCGTAGGCGGCGGCAACCTCGTGGAAAGCGTCCAGGTTCGCGCGCGAACCCAGCGGATCGGTACCCGGACGGACCGCCAACTCAATATCCAGCAGCATGGTCCGCTCAATCTCGTACAGCAGCGTGCCCAAGTCCTCGCTCAAACCGGCACGCAGCACGCGCATCTGCTCAGCAAAAGCACGCAGACGCTCCAGCGCCGCCGGGGAGAAGCGGCGGCCGCGGTACTGCTCACCGTAGAGGGGTTCGCCGTCCGCGCCGTCCTGCGGCAGGTTCTCCACCGCTTCAATCAAGGAGGCGTACCCGGAGGAGTCCTCCACCGCGCTCTTGAGGGTTTCGTCCAGGCGTTCCTGGGCGGCACGCAGGTGCTCCGTCTGCAGGCTGATAGCCGCTGCGTCGTCGGCGTCTTCAGCCTCGGCGAGCATACGCAACGCCATCTGCTCACGCAGGGCACGCTCACGCTCACGCACCAGCGACTGCGCCCAATCGCCCAGCGCCAGCATATCCGCCGCACCCAAACGCCAACGCGCACCCGTCAGCAGGCGCGCCAGGGCGTCCGAACGGTTCGGATCAGCCAGCACACGCAACGCCGACACCAAATCCACAACCTCCGGCTGGGAGAGCAAACCGCCCAAACCCACCTGCTGCACCGGAATGCCCAGGCGCTCGCACTCCACACGAATCGGGTCCAGCTGACCGTGCACACGCGCCAACACCGCAATCTCGGGCATCTTCAGGCGCGGACGCACCGAACCGTCACCGGAACGATGCGCCGCGTAGGCGCGCTCATACTCGCGCACCGCCTGCGCACGCATCGCCGCAATACGCTCGGCAATAGCCACAGCCTCCTCGCGGTCAGAGTCGTGGTACGTCAAATCAACACGCCCCACCATGCCCGCGGCAGCCTGTTCAAAAGCGGGCGAACCAGGCTCGCCCACCAGGGCGCAGCGCGGGCGCAGGTCGGGAACCTGAGCGGCGGTAATATCGCCGTCGGCGGCACGCACCCACTCGGGAACCTCCTTCAGCTTCTCCGCCACGTGGTTTGCCGCGTTCAGCACCGAAATGTCGTTACGCCACGCGATGGACAGGAACAGCGGCTGCACATGCTCGGTCGGGAAATGACGGTAGAAGCTGAACATCTGACCGTCCGAAGCGCCACGGAAACCGTAAATCGACTGCTTCGGGTCGCCCACAGCCATCACCGGATGCGCCGGAATACCCGCCGCCTCATCGGCACCGTAAATCGAAGAGAACAAGCTCATCTGCGCGTGCGAAGTGTCCTGGAACTCGTCCAGCAGAACCACCTTGAAGCGGGCACGCTCACCCTCACGGATCGCCGGGTCAGCCTCCGCAATGCGGGCGGCAAAACGCATCAGGTCACCGAAATCCAGCACCTGCATGCGCGCCTTCACGCGGGCGTAGCTCATCGCCATACGCGCGTACACTCGGCGGTTACGCAGCAGACGCTGAACCTTCAGAATGTCCCTCTCGGTCTTCGTCTCACGGCGCGGATCAGGCACCGCCGCGTACGCCGCCAGCTGCTCGGTGCAGAAGTCAATGACCTCCTGCGGCTCCACCAGGTGCTCCGCGCACTCGTCAGAAAGCTGCAGCATCTGGTTAATCATGGTCGCCGCCGACACCGGCACACCGTCCTTATCGAGGGGAAGCTCCCCCTCCCAGTACTGCACAATCTGCGCGGCAAGCTGCCACTTCTGCGCATCGCCAAGCATCTGCGCGTCCTGCTCCACGCCCAGGCGCAGACCGTACTCCTTGACGAGGTTATTCGCGTAGGAGTGGTAGGTGAGCACGGTCGGGTCAGCGATGCCCTCGCGCAGTTCCTCATCGGTCGGGGCGACGCGGCGGCTACGGCGCAGCGTGTTCAGACCGGCACGCATACGGCTGCGAAGCTCGGTTGCCGCCTTGCGGGTGAAGGTCACGCCCAGCACCTCTTCGGGGCGCACAAAACCGTTATCGACCAGCCAAATCACGCGGTCAACCATGGTCGCGGTCTTACCCGAACCCGCACCGGCAATGACGAGGGTCGGGGCGGGGCCCGCCTCAATCATGCGGACCTGCTCGGGGGTCGGCTTCTTACCGTCAGCACCGTTGAGCATCTCAGCAATATCAAGGGCACTGCGGTAGTCGGCAGGCTTCAGCGCGGGGTCATTCGCGGCGGCTTCTGCCGAGAAGAGCACGCCGTTGGGCAGCTGCCAGCTATTGTGCTCGCACCACTGGGCGGGGGTGAGCATGCCGGTGCCAGAACCGGGGTGAGCGCCGGGGGTAGGAGCGCCGGGGTTAGTAGCGCCCTGCATATCAGCGCCGTATGCGCCAGAGTCAGTCATGATTCCTCTTCCTCATGGATCATTCTCATGGGAGGTTCGGGGTGAGTGATATCGAAAGTAAACGTAGGGTACGCGACTACTAGGGCTGCGTCACCTGACGGCCGCGCGTACAAATCGGGCAGATCTCCGGCAGACGGCACCCATAGCCGCCCTCACGGTGACGAGCCTGCACCTGCGAGCCAGCAATCAGCTCCGCGGCGTGCTGCACCAGCTCAACCGCCCACGAATCGTGCTCCGTCAGGGCGGGCTGAACCTGCAGGCGAGTCTTGCTCTCATCGTTCACGCCCGAGGCGCCCAGCTGCACGAGTGCCGCGCCTCCGGAACGACCCGTGTAGCCGGTGTACTCCAGCTCCTGGGGGCGGGCATCCGGTAGCGGTTCGCCCGCCTCCAGGGCGGCGGCTTCGGCGCGGTAGCGCTCCTCCAGCTGCTCGCCCGCGCCGGCTTCCACCGCAATCTGGTAGGCGGCAAGCTGCGGATGCGTCTCCATCTCCAACCCGGACGGCTTAGACTTGCCGGTTTTCAGGTCGACAATGGCGTAGCGGCGGGTGCCGTCCTCCGCCAGGGCAGTACCTTCGAGGCGGTCCACGCGACCGGTGAGCAGTGCATCCAGCTCGCCAACCTCACCGGCGGGGTCGAAGGGCACGGGCACACGCACCGAGAAGGAGCCTTCAACACCGAGGTTCTGCCAGCCGGCATCACCCATGTGCTGACGGTAGTAGTAACTCAGGCGCAGAATCATGCGCTTGGCGCGCTCGTAGAGGGCGTAGGATTCCCAGGGCACGCGCTCGCGGTACTCTTCATCGGTTTCGTCCTCCTTGCGGGCGGGCACGCCGAGGGAGCTAATGCGCTCGTCGAGGGCGGTTTGGAGCTCTTCGAGGGTGCCGGTCGGGTACTCTTCGGCGATGGCGTGAATGAGCGTGCCGAGGGAGCGGGACAGGTCGGTCTGGGCTTCCGCGCGGGCGGCGGAAACCAGCCAGTCCAGCGGGGAGCTGTGAATGGTTTCAAGGCGTGAGGGCGAGAGCGCAATGGTGCGGCGGCCATGATTTTCGGCTGGCTCTTCGGCCTGGTTTTCGCCGTCTTCACCGTGGTTTTCGTCCAGTTCAGCGCGATCTGCCGGGCTGTGCGCGAAGAGCAGCTCCGTGCTAGAAAGCGGCAGAAGACCCCACCACTCGTCGGGTGCGGCGCCGGGTGCCTGCGCATTCGCCAGGCGCGCCAGAGTGCGGGAGGCGGCATCGAGTCGGTACACGGAAGCTTCCGGGGTGAGCGCCTCTTCTTCCAGTGCGTTGTGCATCGGCGCGCCGTCCTGAGCATCTTCGGCACGCATCGCGTTCAGCGATTCCTCAACGAGGGTGCGGCGAAGCTCCGCCACCAGGGAACGCAGGGTCGCGGGGCGGCGCACGCGGGTGATGGGCACCTCCGTGGAGTCGCCGACCGCGTCGGTGGGCAGCACGAAGTCGAAGAACTCGCCGGGTGCCTGGTCGTCGTTGCGTACGGCGGTGAGCACGAGGCGGGCGCTGGCTCGGGTGGCGGCGACGGCGAACATGCGTAGCTCATCGTGGCGGGTGTCGCGCACGCGTTCGGGGTAGCTACGGATGCGCGCGGGCGGCACCGGCTGTTCGCTCTCCCCCGCATGTTGTTCTGCCTGCTGGGCGCGCTGGCGGAGGCGCGCATCGCACAGGTCCGTAAGGTCGCCGGTGCTCAGCAGCGAGCCGCGCACGGTGGTGTTGGGCCAGGTGCCTTCCTGCAGACCGCATACATATACGGTGCGCCAGGACTGACCTGCGGCGAGTGCGGGGGTGAGAATCTCGACCGCGTCTTGGCGTACGCCGCGGGCGGCGAGGGTGTCCATGGGTAGGTCCTGCGCGTCGATGAAGTCGAGGAACTGCTCGGCACCGGCGCCGCGCATCTGCTCGTCGAATCGGTCGGCGGCTTCGAAGAGGCCGATCATGGCGTCGAGGTTTCGGTGGGCAGCATCGGCGTCGGGGCCTGCGCCGCGCGACTGGGCGACCCAGGTTTTTTCGAGGCCGCTGGCTTCCCAGAGCGCCCAGAGCACTTCGGTACTGGTGGATTCGGGGCGGGCGAGTGCTTTACGTCCGGCGGAGAGCACGGCTGCGATGCGGTGCACGGCGCGTCCTACGCCCTCTTCGGGGAGGGTTTCGGGGTGTAGCAGGGCCCCGAGGAGCAGATCGTCGCTGGGTCGGTGGCCGCCGCTCTGCAGTTCGATGGATCGTAGCTGCTGGCGGAGTCGTCGCACGTCCATGCTGGATGCGCCACCGAGTCGGGAGGTGAGCAGGGTGATGGCGCTCTGCGCGCCACCGAGGGGGTTGGCGCGGCTTTCTTCGGCGATGACGTCGTCGAGGCTTCGGCGCATGAGCTCTTCAGCTTCGGTGGCGCTGAGGGTTTCGTAACCGCTACGCTCCGCCGCCTCCGCACCTTCTGCGCCTTCTGCGGCGGGCATGTGCACGGCGGGGTTGAGTGCCTTCTCGCCGCGCTTGCGGGCGTATACGAGCAGGCTGAGCGCGTCGAGGAAGGGGCGTACGGCGGGCTCGTCACGCACCGGCACGAGCGCCGCGGAGGTACGCGAGGGAATACCGTTCGAGGAGAGCACGCGGCGGATGCGCGCCACGTCCGCGCTGCTGCGCACGATGATGGCGGACTCGCGGTAGGGGTGGTTGCCGTAGATGCGTTCTTCGAGCAGCATTTGGGCGATGAGGTTCGCCTCGTCCTGAGAGCTGGAGAGCGCATACTTATACACACCGGCGGGTGCGGTGCGGTAGTGCGCGGGGTCGAGGATTTTGCCGTCGGCGCCCAGGTGCAGTAGCGGTTCGTCGGCGGCGCCCCAGGTGAGGGCTTCGTCTGCGGGGGTGGTGTTGATGCGTCCGAAGGTCGCGGGCGCGCCGTTCTTTACACCTCCCTGCGCACCATTCTTCGCCCCCTCCTGTTCAGCGGTGAGCGGCACGAACCGGGTGTAGCGCGGCAAGCGGCGGCGAATGTCCGCCACAAGCGGCATCATGAGTGCGGGCAGGCGGTACGAGGTGGTGAGCGTGCGGGTGCGCATGCTGGGGAAGCTTGCCTGCAGGGTGGTGACGAGGTCGGGGCGGGCGCCTCGGAAGCCCTGGACGACGGCTTCGTCGCTGTAGGTCATGACAACTTGAGGGCCTTCAGCGAAGAGGTCGGGGTGGGTTTCGGTCAGGTGCGCGGCGTCTGCGGGGGCGATTTCTGCGGCGATGAGACGTAGCAGTCGGTAGATGGAGGGGCTGAGTTCCTGCACGTCGTCGATGAGGATTAGGTCGTAGCGGCGGCGTTCTTCTGCGAGGAATTCGGGGGCGCGCAGCAGTAGCCGGCAGGCGTCGTTGATGAGTACTGCCGGGTCGTAGGCGTTTTTGGCGCGGAGGGCTCGCACGGCACGGTATTCGGTGTGGAGTTGGGCGAGGGCGTGCCAGGCGGGCTGGTTGTGTTCGTTGGCGAGGCGGTGTACGTCCTCGGCGGTGAGGTCGTATTCGGCCATGCGGTCGAAGAAGTCGCGGATTTCGTGACGGAAGCCGCGGGTGGGTAGGGCTTCGCGGAGGGAGTCGGGCCAGGCGGGGCCGGGGGCGATGCCTTCGGCGTGGTTGGCGAGCAGTTCGCCGATGATGACGTCTTGCTCGGGGCCGGAGAGGAGTTTGAGGTTGCCTTCTACGCCGGTGAGGAGCCCGCGGGTTTGGGCTCGTTTGAGCAGGTCGAAGGCGTAGGCTGCCCAGGCGCGGGTGGGTGCTACGGAGAGGCTGCGGTCGCTGGATGCGGCGATGGTGTCTCGCATGCGGGTCGCGGCGGTGCGGGTGGGTGCGAGGATGAGCAGGCGGGCGGGGTCGCGCCCGTCGGCGAGGTAGCGCAGGGCGCGTTCGGTGAGGTGATGGGTTTTACCGGTTCCGGGGATGCCGGTGAGAAGTTGGGTTGTCATGGTTTCAGTCTATCGGGTGGGCGGCGGGTTCACCTCCGCTGTCGGTCATTACTGCTCTTCGGCAGCTTATACGCTTCTAAGTGACGACCGGGCGCGCGCCTCCTTCTCTGCTGGGTTAGTCTTATAGCATGACCTGGATGAACGGCCTGCGCGCCACTTTTGACCTTGAAACCACCGGTGTGGACGTCACCACCGCCCGCATCGTGACTGCTTCCCTGATCCTGCTGGACCCTCAGGGTAATGTGGTGCGCCGTGGCGAGTGGCTGGCTGACCCCGGCGTCGAGATCCCCGCCGGTGCCGCCGCCGTGCACGGCATCACCACCGAGTACGCGCGTGAGCACGGCCGTCCCGCCCGCGAGGTCGTGTGGGAGCTTGCCGGTGCGATTGGTGCGCTCAATATTGATGGTGTGCCGATTATTGCGTTCAATGCTGCCTACGATTTTTCGGTGCTGCACCACGAGATGTTGCGCCACAATATTGCCAACGGTGAGCTGCCACCGGGTGTGGTGCTCGACCCGTACGTTCTGCATAAGCACGTGATTCCGCGTAAGCGCGGCAAGCGCACCCTTGAGGTTCTTGCCGCCGAGTACGGTGTCTCCCTAGAGAACGCGCATACCTCCGCTGATGATGCCCTGGCGGCAGAGCGTCTGCTCGTGAAGCTGACCGAGCAGTTCCCCGAGGTTCTCAACGTGGATGCGCGCCAGCTGCACGAGCAACAGATTCAGTGGGCGGCGGAGCAGGCGGCGAGCTTCCAGGCGTGGTTGCGAACGCAGCCGGGTAAAGAATCTGAGGTCATTGACGGCCGCTGGCCCGTGCGCCGCTAAACCTGCGCCGATAAAACTGCGCCGCTAAACTCGCCCCAGCCTCCCACCATATCTCTCTTTTACTGACGGGCTGACACTATCCCCGCAGGGGCTTCTCCCCTATGCTAGAAGGTAACCGCACCTCCACGAATAGCACGTGAATAGCACGACCCGGAAGGCCTCTCATGGATGATCAGCCCCGCACTACCGAGCCGTACCCTGACACTAATACGCGCAGTATTTATCTGGGGTCTACCCGCCTGGCGCATGAGCATTTGGTGGCGCAGTCGCAGGTGGTGCTCCGCCTGGGCCGCATCCTGATGAAGTCGGGTGCGAGCGCCTACCGTATTAAGGCGTCGATGGCGCGCCTGGCGAAGGCTGTGGGGTTGAAGGAGCATCACGCGCAGGTGACCTTCACCGAGATTTCAACCTCTTCGTACACTGACGGTAATTTCCGCACTGAGGTGGCTGAGCAGCGCACGATGGGCATTAACGCTCATAAGCTGGATCAGTTGGGCAAGTTCATTTCTGAGCTTCCTGAAAAGATCACCCCTGCGGAGGCGAACGCCGAGCTGGACCGTATCGATTCGGCGAAGCCGCTGTACACCCCGTGGATGCTGGCGTTGGCGTCGGCTGTTGCGTGTGCCGGGTTCGCGTTCCTGAACCGTGGCGGTCTGGTGGAGTGCTCGGTCGTGTTCTTGGCGGCGGGTGCCGGCCAGTATTTGCGTTCGACTCTGCTCAAGCGCGGGGTGAGCCACATGGCGACGTGGATGGCGTGTGGTTTCCTGGCGGCGGGCCTGTACATTGCGGTTGTTAATGTGCTGGTTGCGGCGGGTTGGATTAGCCCGAACCATATGATTGGTTTTATTTCGTCGGTGCTGTTCTTGGTGCCGGGTTTCCCCATGGTGACGGGCATGCTCGACATTTCTCGTATGGACTTTTTGGCGGGTATTTCGCGTCTGACGTATGTGGGTTTGCTGCTGATTAGTGCGTCGTTTGCGGTGTGGCTGTTGGGTTCGCTGTTCCATTTGCCGTTGGCTACTCCGGCGCCTCTTACTCTGGATCCGGCCCTAGATTTGCTTCTGCAGGTGCTTTCTTCGGGTGTTGCGGCGGCTGGCTTCGCGATGCTTTTTGCCGCCTCCCCGGTGGCGTGTGTGTGGGGTGGCGTGATTGCCGCGGTGGCGAACCCCGCCCGTATTCACATGGTGGAGGCTGGTATGCCCGCGCATATGGCGGCGACGATTGCCGTGTTTGGTGTGGGTATTTTGGCTGAGATTGTGGCGCCGCTGCATCAGCGTAAGTACACGCGTATTTCTCTGTCGGTTCCGGCGGTGGTGACGATGGTTCCGGGTGTGCTGTTCTACCGTTCCATGTCGCATTTTGCCAGCGGTGACATGTATTCGGCGGCGACCGGTTTTGTGCAATCCCTACTGATTTTCATGGCATTGGGTATGGGCTTGGCGTTTGTGCGTCTGCTCTTTGATAAGAACTGGCTGTTTGATCAGGACACTCAGGTGTTGAACCGTCTGGATACCGACCGGCACCTGCGTTAGCGCGTTGCGCATCCTCTCTGTTCCCTAACTTGTTTGTTGTGTTTTATCGTCACCTTTCGGTACGTTCAGGTGCTTGTCACCTGCGGTTCATCTGTAGCGCCTATGATGGTTAGGTACGGGACGCTCATAGCGTGCGGGCTTCGTCGCCTGGTGCACATCGTCCCCTGTAATTCTTTAGTTCGCCGTCCCTGTTGAAAGGCACCGATACGATGACTCCTTCCTCTACCCACCCGCTGCACCACGAAGCCAGCGAGAAGCTGTTTGAGCGTTCTCGCGCGGTGATTCCCGGCGGTGTGAATTCCCCGGTGCGCGCCTTCAATTCTGTGGGCGGCACTCCTGCGTTTGCGGCGAAGGCTAAGGGCGCGTACCTGTACGATGCGGACGGCAACGAGTACGTTGACCTGGTCTGCTCGTGGGGTCCGTCGATTCTGGGTCACGCGCATCCGCAGGTGGTTGAGGCGGTTCAGCAGGCGGCTGAGCGCGGCCTGTCCTTTGGTGCGGCGAGCGCGCCGGAGGCTGAGCTGGCTGAGCTGGTGGTCAACCGTATTAACGCGGCGATTCCCGGTGCAATTGATCAGGTGCGTATGGTGTCGACCGGTACTGAAGCGACCATGACTGCGATTCGTCTGGCGCGTGGTGTGACTGGTCGCGACAAGATTATTAAGTTTGCGGGCTGCTACCACGGTCACGTGGATGCGCTGCTTTCCGAGGCTGGTTCGGGTGTGGCTACCCTGGCGTTGCCGGGTTCTGCTGGCGTGACTGCCGCAACCGCCGCGGAGACCATCGTTCTGCCCTATAACGACCTGGACGCTGTACGTGAGGCGTTCGCGAACCATGAGGGCCAGATTGCCGCAATTATTACTGAGGCGGCGCCCTGCAACATGGGCGTGGTGACCCCCGAGCCCGGTTTCAACCGTGGCCTGCACGAGATTGCTCACGCGAATGGTGCGCTCGTCATTTTTGATGAGGTGCTGACCGGTTTCCGTGTGTCTTCGGCTGGTTACTGGGGTTACGCGGCTCCTGAGGATGGCGGCTGGGTTCCCGATATTTTCACGTTCGGCAAGGTCATTGGTGGCGGTATGCCCATCGCGGCGCTAGCCGGTAAGCGTGAGGTCATGGAGCACCTGGCGCCGGTCGGCCCCGTCTACCAGGCCGGTACTCTCTCCGGTAACCCGCTGTCCGTCGCGGCGGGCATTACGACCCTGACCCTGGCTGATGCCGCCGTTTACGCGCACCTGGATTCGCGCAGCGCCCAGCTGCAGCAGGCTCTGACCGAGGCGTTCAACGCCGCCGGTGTGGACCACTCCATCCAGAGCGCCGGTAACCTCTTCTCGGTCGCGTTTGGCACCTCCGAGGCGGGCGTGCACAACTACGCCGACATCAAGGCCTCGGCAACCAGCCGCTACAACGCGTTCTTCCACTCCATGCTCGAATCCGGCGTGTACCTGCCGCCGAGCGCATTCGAGGCATGGTTCGTTTCTGCCGCACACGACGATGAGGCGATGAACCGTATCACCTCGGCTCTTCCGGCTGCCGCAGCTGCTGCCGCATCCGCTTAAGGGTTCGAGAGACGTAAGGAGGTGAGCCGCTCATGGATCTGAGCGCTCTGGGCCTGCCCATGGAGCAGCTACGCGACGTGTGGCTAATCGCCTTCATGGTGTACGTGGGCTTGTGCCTGCTGGTGGATATCGCCTACCCGGTTCCCATCAAGAAGGAGAAGGCAGCCGAACTGTACCTTGAGGTGTCCGGTTCGCCCGTTGATGAGGCGCGCCGCGCCACCGCGGAACGCACCGCGATGGGTGCGCCGCTGAGCTCCTCCCGCAAGGGTAGCGCCACGAAGAAGGCGAAGAAGAAGCTGGATTCTATTGAGGGCGCTGGCGTGTTTGGCGGCTGGTTCCACACGGTCATGTACCTGTGGGGCTGGATTGTGGCGGTCTCCATTTTCACCCTGTACTGGGATATTGTGTACGACGGCGTTGTGCTGCCGGCGTTGCTTCTGCCGTTCCTCATGGTGTATCTGGGGGCGCGTATTGGCCGCCGTCACTGGCGTGTAGCCCGCGGATACAGCAAGGACGACCGTGTGTTGGGCATGCCGCGCATCTACTCGACGACGCTAGGTAAGCTGAGCGCGCCGTTCCGTGTGCGCGGCACCGTGCCGGGTGTGGAGCCGATTCGTGACGATCGCACCGTCTACTGGATTCTCAACGGTATTGCGTTCCTGCTCGCCTCGGTCTTCTTGATTTCGTTGGCGGGTATGAGCGACGAGGATTGGGGATCAATCTATATCGGTCACGCGTCTTGGTTCTTGGCGGCGGCGTATATTCCGCTGATTATCATGCTGCTGATGTACAACCGCGATTACGTGCTGTACAACCCGGATTCGTTCCAGGCTGGGCGTCTGTTCCTTCCGGCGAAGTCCCGCCCCTACTCTGAGGTTCGCGCGTTCCGTGTGTACCCGAAGAACCCGGATGCTATCAAGCTGAACCCGAAGGACGCGAGCCAGTGGACGCTGGAGATTCTGCTCCCCGGCGGCCGCAAGCACGACTATTCGCTGAACGATCACCAGATTGATTGTTTGGTGGCGCAGATTGCGTTCAATATTGAGCAGGGACGCTGGGCGCAGCTGGATTCGCCGGCGGACCGTGAAATGTTGGCGAAGTACTTCGTGGACGGCCGCGTCATCTGCACGACCATGGGGTACAAGCCTGCCGGTAAGCATGCGGAGGAGGCGGCACGCCGCGCATCCTTCCAGAAGGCGCAGTACAAGTAAACCTGCAGCCTATACACCGCGAGAAGCCACATGTGTTTCGAGAAGCCACGTTTTATGTTGCTTTTCGAAACACATGTGGCTTCTGAGCACCGTAGACACACCATCACCGATACCCGTAGAGAGGACAACTCATGGACCTTGCAGCCCTGGGCCTGCCCCTAGAGCAGGTGCGCAACGTATGGCTGGTGGCGTTCTTCATCTACCTGGCATGCTGCCTGCTGGTGGAGGTCGCCTACCCGACGATTATTGACGCTGAGCGCGCCCGCAAAGTTTATATCTCGGTCATGGGTTCCCCCATCGAGGAAGCAAAGAAAAAGATTGAAGAGCGCGCAGAAGCAGGAGATCCCTTCACCCCCGAGCAGGAAGAAAAAGCAATCCGCAAAGCTGAGGCTCAGTTAGAGGACATCAAGGGTTCCAGCGTCACTATGGACTTAGGACACCTCCTCATGTATGCTGCAGCCTGTTTTATCACCTACGCTACTTTCGTCCTGTACTGGTACATGGTGTATGAAGGCAACCTTATCCCTGCTCTCCTTCTGCCCTTCATCGTGGTTTATTTGGCAGCAGAATGGGGCCGCAAAGGCTGGCGTGAAGCACGCGGTTTCAACTCATGGGACAAGCACCTGGGCATGCCCGCAATCTACATCAACACCTTGGAGAAGCTGAGTAGACTCTTCCGCCGTGTTATGCCCCGACGTGTTGAGTCCCCCCGTATTGAGGACACATCGTTGAGGCTGCCGATCACTACATTTGGGACGGGCCATATGCTCCTTTTCACTGTGGCTATTTGCGGTGGCGGGTTCTGCCTGGTTCTATACCTGCGTTCCTTGTTGAACGTTAACATGCACACGTATATCTCATCCGATATTGGTCTGCCTTCTATTCTCTTGTGGGTCCCGTACGTTATGGCAGTTTTATGTGTGTGGTCTGTGAACCGTACATACTACTGGTTCACTCTGGGCCGGGTAAAGAGAGGGCGTCTCCTGCTGCCTACGAAGGTGTACAAATACTCCGATATTGAACGGTTCAAGGTTTATCCCTGGTATGGCGAGGATACGAATCCTCGCGAGGACATGCCGAGCGGATGGCAGTGTGTCGTCACGTTCTCGGATGATTCGTACGAGACTTTTGGGTTCTACGATAGCTCCATCGACCATTTGATTGCGCACGCTGCATTCAAGCTGGAGCAGGAACGCTGGGCGGATGTGGATTCCCCGGCAGACCGTGAACTGTTAGAGAAGTACTTTGTGGAGGGGCGGGCTACCTGCCTCACGCTGGGCTACAAGCCGACGAACGAGCTGACAGAAAAGGCAGTGGCGCGCATCGTAGCGTCCTACAGTAAGACGGACTAGCGGCTAATACGTGCAGATATTAGCCAGCAACCTTTAACCGACGCGAGGCCACACACCATCACCGATACCCGTAGAGAGGACAATTCATGGAGCTAAGCGCTTTGGGGATACCCCTAGAGCCGTTGCGCTACATATGGCTCATCGCCTTTATCGTTTACATAGGGTTATGCATAGTACCCGCTATCACCCACCCCGCAACAATCAGCACGGAAAAGGCGAAGGAGCTCTACATCGCCCGTTACGGCTCCCCCGTCAACAATGCAATGAGGTATGCCGAACGTCGTTCCCTGGAGGGTAACCCGCTACCAAAACATAAACTGCGCTCTAACCTCACCCGTGCCCGCAAAGAAATCGATAGCGTATACGGTATCTCCTCGATTGAGGCTTGGTTCCACGTGCTCATGTATGTGTGGGCATGCCTTGTCGCACGGTCCGTCTTTCGTCTGTACACAGATATTGCCCATAATGGCATTCTGCTACCGGCTCTGTTGTTGCCGTTCTACATGGTGTTCGTGGGTGCACGTTCAGGTCGCCGCACCTGGCGTAAAGCCCGCAGCATCGATACGGATGACATTACAGCCGGGTTGCCTCAAATCTATAGCGCAGCGTTGATGCGTCTCAACGTTTTTGCGGCACCCAAGGAAGCTCATCCCCAAGCTAAACCGGTTCGGGTAAAGAATGATTTCTACGTTGAAACCCACTTTGTACTGGTTTTGGCTCTCATCGTCTTCTTCTATTCGCTTGTCGGTTGGACAGTTCTAGGTGTCCAGCCAATGCCCATTGGAGGAGCTTCCATAACGCTGGCAATTGTTACCACCGTAACTGCAGTAACTCGGTGGGTTCATATGAGGCGGTACTTGCTGTTCAACCCCGATTCGTTCTACGTTGGGCGGCTTTTCCTGCCCGCGAAGAAGTACAGTTACCCCGACATTGAGGAGTTCTGCGTCTTCCCGAAGAACCCCGAACAGATCAAGCCGACCTTCTACGAACCGTCGCAATGGCAGATAGAGATCAAGGTGCCGTCCAAAATCCCGCCGAACCTTGCCAAGCGCATGCCGTGGCTGCGCAGGCACATTGTGGCGGTACACGATGAGCGGGTCGTCTGCCTGACCTCCCAGGTTGCGTTCTACCTGGAGCAGGAACGCTGGGCGGACCTGCGCTCCCCCGCCGACCGCGAAAAGCTCGCGGAATACTTCACCAACGGCAACGTTGTGTGCACTTCCCTCGGGTACAAGCCCGTGCGCGAAGAACAAGAATAAAACGGCGAGAAGCCACATGTGTTTCGAGAAGCCACCAAAGAAGTGGCTTTTCGAAACACATG
>ERZ772979.457-NODE-457-length-28998-cov-23.735929_pt1 | contig 28998 bp, 26 predicted proteins | sample MGYA00511130_ERZ772979 | MGnify/ENA primary metagenome ERZ772979 (study PRJEB29015, sample SAMEA2738103) | human oral metagenome | biome: human oral; feature: human-associated habitat; material: saliva | place: China | collected 2186 ... | reverse complement strand
CGGACATCTTGTCATCCGACATCTTCCCGTCGGACATCTTCCCGTCCTCGGTCTTCCCGTCCTCGGTCTTGTCGTCGCTCATCTTTCCGTCGGACATCTTGCCGTCACTCATGGTGCCGCTCGGGGTGGAGGTCTGCTCCATCTTGTCCTTGTTGGCATCCGTGGAGCCGCAGGCGGCGGTTCCGGTGGCGAGGGCGGCAACGAGCAGGGCGGCGGATACGATCTTGCGAGTACGCATGGAGAACTCCTTGATGACATGGGCTGGCGACGTGGCCAGGTGGGTAGTGGCGCACCGCAGGGGTGTGCCATCACCAGGAGTTCGGAGCCGGGCGAGGAGCGGATGGGGCCAGGTGAGTGGCTCCACTCACATATTGGGGAGATGTGTGGAAGTTCTTCCCGTGTGTCGGGGTGGTGTTTTTAAATGGGGGTCTCTCATATATTTCGTGGAATAGTCCTTGTTATTTGTAAGGGGGGTGATGTCTGATATCTGAGGTATAGATGTTTCTCGTGGTCAAAAGAGTGGGCTTCTTGCAGTGTGGCGGTGTGTAATGTCGCTGCGCTGCCGCTTGGGGGAGTGCTTGTGGGGTGCCGAAAGGGCCTGGAACAGCAAGCGCTGTCCCAGGCCCTTCGTGGCCGAGGTCGCTCAGGCGATCGCCTCGACGGGGGCGAGGACCGGACGGTCCTTCTCTCCGTTGGCGGTGGCGATGTTGTTGTGGTTCGTGGCCACGTCGCTCGCGGCGGAGGCGAAGACTTGCTCAAAGCTCACGAGCTTGGGCTTGAAGTCAGCCCACTGGGTGCGGAAGTCGTCAGCGTTCTTGCTCTGCCATACGGCGGACTCGAGAGAGGAGTCGGTGTCCTTCTGAATGTCGTCACACTTCTGGACGTTCGCCTTCAAGGTGTTGTAGAGGGCCTCAAGGGTGTCGAGGTCGGCTGAGACTGTTGCCATGCCAGCATTCTCCTTAATGGTTGGTTCATTGAGTCACCCGAAGAATACCCGGAGGCTCTTCATGTGATTGCGACTGTGACGGCCGTCGCTTCAAGTACCTTTTCATGATCCGCATCGGATCGCAAGGGGATAACAACGTATGTGACTTTTTTCCGGATCCTGGCCGTTCACCCCGCCATGTGGGTCACGGATAGGCTACGGTGGCGCCGCTGTCTTATCCGACTCGACGTGAGGTCCCTATCTATGGCACTGTCCCAGAACGGACGCTCCTCAGGGCGTCGCAAGAACGACGTCGGCCAGTCTCAGTCCGTCCGCCCGGCCCGGGACACCGGTGGGCACCTCCCTTCCGCGCCTCGTGAACGGCGCCCGCTCCTGGCCGCCCTCGCCGTCCTTCTCATCGTCGGCGGCGCTCTACTCGCGGGCCTGCTGGCGATGCGTCTGGACCAGCGCGTCCAGATGCTGGCCGCCAAGGACACCATCAAGGCGGGTCAGGTCATCAACAAGGAGGACCTGGCCCGCGCCTCGGTCTCCTCCGACCTGACCACCCTCGTGCGGGCGGATCAGATCGACCAGGTCGTCGGCCGAACCGCCCGCGTGGAGATCTCCAAAGGGCAGCTGCTGGACACCTCCCAGCTCGCCACCAACCCGGTACCCGGCGGGGACCTCCAGGTCGTCGGCGTCTCGGTCAACGCCGGTCGCTTCCCGGCCGGCGGCTTCCAGCCCGGCGACAAGGTTGACATCGTTGACATCGGCTCCCAGAACGTCATTGTCTCCGATGCTCAGGTGCTCGCTGCCAAGCCCTCCTCGGGCACCAAGGATGACTGGACCTCCGGTGCCGTCGTCTCCGTCATCGTCGACAAGAAGAACGCCGCCAAGCTCGCCAGCTCCTCTGCCAACGGGACCATCGCCGTCGTCCTGACCGCCACCGGACAGCCGATCAAGGATAGCTGATGCTCATCTCGATCGCCTCCGCGAAGGGGGCGCCCGGCGCCTCGACCAGCGCCCACGTACTCGCTGCGGTCTGGCCCCGCCCCGTTGCCCTGGCCGAGCTTGACCCCGCCGGATCCGACCTGGTCTACCGCACGCGCTCTCGCGACGGTCTCCCTCTGGACAGTGACCGGGGCGTCGTCTCCTTGGCCGCCGCCATCCGCCGTGATCCGGCCGCGCCGCTGCGCGACCACCTCACCCTCATCGAGGGCGACCTGCCGGTCCTTGTGGGACTGTCGCGCCCCGACCAGGCCACGGCCATCGGGGCGGGCTGGTCCGGACTGGCCACCAGCCTGCACCGTCAGGGTGATGTCATCGCCGACGTCGGCCGTCTGTCTCCCGGCGCCCCGAGTCTCGGTGTGGCCATGGCCTCCGACATCGCCCTGGTCGCCGTGCGCCCCGGCGTGGAGAACTATGGCCACCTGCGCGAGCGCCTGTCCTGGATCATCGCCGAGACCTCCCGTCGCTCCGAGCGAGTCCGTCTCGGGGTCCTCCTCATCGCTCCCTGGAAGGCCCGCCACGAGGCCGATGATCTCACCCGCCTGCTGCGCGGCAGCGGCCTGGAGGTCCCTGTCGTCGGCGTCCTGGCCTTCGATCAGAGCGCTGCCGACTCCCTTGCGGGTCGCCGCGCCCGCCCGCTGGGACGCACCCTCCTCGTGCGCTCCGCCCGAACCGTGGCCACCGCTCTCGCCGGTGCCGTTATCAACGGAGGTGCCGCATGAGCGTCGATCAGGGACTCGTCCGTGACATGCGTGAGGAGGTCGCCGACCTTCTCGCCCAGCAGCGCCGCGACGACGCCACTTCCGGCATCCCCCCAATGTCCCCGGAGGACGAACGCCAGTTCGCTCGCGCCCTCATCGGCCGTGTGCTCGAGCAGCACGCCCGCGCCGAGATCGCCGCCGGCCGTAGCCCGCTCAACGCCCAGGAGGAGGAAGAGGTCTCCCAGGGCATTCACGCGGCGCTCTTCGGCGTGGGCCGTCTCCAGCCCCTGCTGGACAACAAGGATGTCGAGAACATCGACATCAACGGCTACGACAACGTCTTCATCCAGTACGCCGACGGCCGTGAGGAGCGCGGCGCCCCGGTGGCCGAGTCGGACGAGGAGCTCATCGAGCTCGTCCAAGTCCTCGGCTCCTACTCGGGCCTGGCCTCGCGCCCCTTCGACTCCGCCAACCCCCAGCTGGACCTGCGCCTGCCGGACGGTTCGCGTCTGTCCGCCGTCATGGAGGTCTGCTCGCGGCCCTCGATCTCGGTGCGTCGCGCTCGCCTGGACCGGGTGGGGCTGGAGGAACTGGTTCGGCTCGGCTCCCTCACTCCGCGTCTGGCCGCCTTCTGCTCGGCGGCCGTGCGAGCCCGCAAGAACATCATGATCGCAGGTGCCACGAACGCCGGGAAGACCACCTTCCTGAGGGCCCTGGCTAACGAGATCTCGCCCGAGGAGCGCCTCATCACGGTGGAGCGAGCCCTGGAGCTGGGCCTGGGAGAGTTCGCCGACCTGCACCCCAATGTCGTCGCCTTCGAGGAGCGCCTGCCCAACTCCGAGGGCTCCGGAGCCATCTCCATGGCGGACCTGGTGCGGCGCTCGTTGCGTATGAACCCCTCTCGCGTCATCGTCGGTGAGGTTCTGGGCGACGAGATCGTCACCATGCTCAACGCCATGAGCCAGGGCAACGACGGCTCGCTGTCCACCATCCACGCGAACTCCTCCTCCGAGGTGTTCAACCGCATCGCCACCTACGCCATCCAGTCCGCTGAGCACCTGCCCCAGGACGCCACCAACCTCCTCATCGCCGGTGCTGTCGACTTCGTCATCTTCCTGACCCGGGAGAACCGCTTCTCCCAGGGCGGGGGACTGCGCCGCTACGTCGCCTCCGTGCGCGAGGTCAACGGTGTCGATGGGCGGGTCCTGTCCAGCGAGGTCTTCGCCGACGACGGAACCGGGACCGCCCAGCCTGCGGCGCCGATCTCCTGCGTCAACGACCTCATCGACGCCGGATACGACCCGGCCGCCGCCTACAGGGGTGGTTACGCATGAACCAGGCCACAGCCACCGTCGCCATCCTCGCCGGCGCGCTCGTCGGGGGAGGACTCTTCCTCCTGGTCGGCTTCTTCATGGGCGTCGACATGCTCCCCGACCGCCCCGGCTCCTCGGGCTCCCTGCGAGACAGCCTCAAAGGACTATCCGGCCGGCTCATCGCCTGCCTCGTCGTCGGCCTCGGCATCCTGCTGCTCACCCGTTGGATCGTCCTGGCCGTTGCCGGTGGTGTGCTCGTCCTCGTCTGGCCCCTGCTCTTCGGCGGCGCCAAGCAGGAGAAGCTCGCCGCCGCCAAGATCGAGGCGCTGGCCACCTGGGCCGAGTCGCTGAGGGACACGATCGCCGGTGCCGTGGGCCTGGAGCAGGCCGTTCCCGCCACCGTCTACGCCTCCGCCCCGGTCCTGCGCGAGGACCTGGCCCTCCTGGCGGACCGTATGCGTGTGCGTGTCCCCCTGCCGACAGCGCTGCGCCAGTTCGCCGACGGCCTCGACGACCCCACGGCTGATCTCATCGTCTCCGCCCTCATCATGAACGCTCGCCTGCGCGGCCCCGGCCTGCGCCAGCTCCTCGGTGCTCTGGCGGACACGGCGCGCTCCGAGCTCGACATGCGCCAGCGCGTCTCCGCCTCCCGCGCCGGAACCCGGCGCTCGGCGCAGATCGTCGTCATCTTCTCCATTGTCGTCATGCTGGGCCTGGCCGTCTTCAACCGGAGCTTCGTGGCCCCCTACTCCAGCGTGCAGGGACAGCTCGTACTGGTCGTTGTCGTCGTGCTCTTCGCCGTCGGCATGCTCTGGATGCGGCGCCTGGCCGGTGTCCAGCTGCCGCGCCGTTTCCTGACCGTGTCAACCCAGGCCGGAGGTGAGAACGCATGATCACCTGGATTCTCATCGGCGGGGCGCTCAGCGGAACCGGCTTGTTCGCCCTCGCCCTTATCCTAGCGCCCCCGGCCACCCAGCCCGCCGCCGCCCTGGCGGAGCTGGACACCCGCCGCGACGAGGGCCGCATGCGCGAGGACGTGCGCCGCCTCAACCCCTCGGAGGCGGACACCCCCGAGTGGGTGGACACCCTCAGCCTGCGCATCACCGCCCTCGTGCGGCGCACCGGCATCGACCTGTCCTCCCTGACCGGAGACCTGGCCGTGGTGGGACGCTCTCTGGAGCGTCATATGGTGACCTCCGTCTTCCTCGGAGTGGGAGGATTCGCCGCACCGCTGCTCGTCGTCGGCCTCATGCAGGTCATGGGGGCGCCCCTGGGGTGGTCCGCACCCCTGCTGCTGAGCCTCGTCCTGGGGGTCGTCGGTCTGCTGCTGCCCACTCTGCGCCTGCGCAGCGAGGCAGATGAGGCGCGCCGGGACTTCCGCCACGTCGTCGGCTCCTACCTGGACCTCGTGGCCATGTCGCTGTCTGCGGGACGCGGCGTTCCCGAGGCTCTCGACGCCGCCTCCAGTCTCTCCGACGACCCCGCCATGATCCGCATCCGTGATGCCCTCGACATCGCCCGACTGCGCGGGGACACTCCCTGGGCGGCCCTGGGCCGGCTGGGTACCCAGCTGCGCATCGACGAGCTGCGCGACCTGTCCGCCGCCCTGGCGCTCGTGGCCGAGGACGGAGCCAAGATCCGCGAGTCCCTCGGTGCCCGCGCCTCCAGCATGCGCCGCCGCGACCTGTCCGACGCCGAGGGCAAGGCCGGAGAGAACTCCGAGTCCATGCTCGTGGCCCAGCTCGTCGTTGCCATGGGCTTCATCGTCTTCCTCGTCTACCCAGCTCTGACCGGGATCATCGGATCCATGTAGCCCACTTTCAGACCTCCTCACCCCAGCCGACGAACGGAGAATCCGCGAGAACCAGTTGACTGCCTTTCGACCGGTCGCTTGACTGAGCATGTCTGCGACGATCCACCGTCCATACCCCGAACAACCAGTCTCCCCCAAGGAAAGGACAAAGCATGCTCAAGCTGCTGTGCACGCTTCAGACGCTTGCCGGCGACCTGCGCGAGCGGGTCGGCAACCGTCTGTCAGAGGAGAAGGGAGCCTCGACCGTCGAGTGGGTCATCATCACCGGCTTCCTCATCGTCCTGGCAGCCGTTGTCGGCAAGGCCATCTACAGCTTGGTCAACAACGCCTCCTCCAACCTCCAGGTTCCGTCCATCGGTAACGGCGGTGACGGCACCTGAGAAATCTGGGAAGAGAAAGAAGTGACGTCAATGCAGTCGCGGTGGAGAGGAATGGCGAGGCGCTTGCGCTCGGAGGCCGGGGCCTCCAGCGTCGAGCTGCTCGTCTTCTTCCCGCTGCTCCTGCTCATCGTGCTGCTCACCGTGCAGGTCGCGCTGAGCTGGTACGGCAACGAGGTGGCAACCTCCACCGCCCGGGAGGTAGCCCGCGAGGTCCGCAGCGGCTCGGCCGACTCCTCCGCGATCGCTGCCGCCAAGGCCGACGGTGAGGCCTACGCCCACCGAGTCGGCGGCAAGGCACTCACCGAGGTGACGGTGGACGTCGTCGTGATCGGCAACCAGGTCAGTGTCCAGGTGACTGGCAGGTCCATGGATATCATCGCGGGCTTCTCCCCGACGGTGAGATCCTCGGTCACCTCCGAGCGCGAGACCTTCCGGGAGGACACGTGAGACGCCCGACCTTCGTTGTCTCCTGCCGCGGGGCGCACTCCTATGTGGTTGGAACACTCCGGGCCCGCCGACGCCGGTCCACCGGCGCCTCCGAGCGGGGCAGTATGTCCGTCGAGATGATCGTCCTGGTGCCGGTGCTCCTGCTCATCGTCATGATCGCCGTCGCGGGAGGTCGGCTGGTCTCCGCTGAGGGCATGGTCCAGGCCGCCGCCCGTGACGCCGCCCGGGCCGCCTCCATCGAGCGCTCCGCCGGAGAGGCCGATGCTGCCGCCCGCCGAAGCCTGGCCGCTGCGGACACCGCCAACGCCCGGTGTTCAGGAGGCGTCGACGTCGGCGGCTTCGGCCGGGGCGGTACCGTCACCGCTACCGTGAGCTGCCGCGTCGAGCTGTCCGACCTGGGCCTGGTCTTCCTGCCTGGCGCTACCACTGTGACCGCCAGCTCCACCGCGCCCGTCGACACCTGGAGGGGAACTCGATGAACCGGATCGTCTCCTCCGCACGTCGCAGATTCCGCCATGAGAGTGAGCGCGGAGCCGTCTCCGTCTACGCCGTCATCATCGCTGCGGTCCTCATGCTCCTGGCCGGCCTGTGCATCGAGGGCGGTCGCGTTCTCAACGCCCGCGCAACCCTGGCGGACCAGGCCGAACAGGCCGCCCGCGCCGGTGCTCAGCACCTGTCCACCGACGACGTGCGTGGTGGCGCGACCGTCTCGGTGGACCGTTCCGCTGCCACCTCCGCCGCCCGTACCTACCTGGCCCAGGGCGGCCTGGCCCAGAGCTCCAGCGTCGACGTCACCTCCCGCGGGGTCGCCGTAACTGTCGAGCGCGATGTTCCCACGACGATGCTGCGACTCGTCGGCGTTTCATCCATTCATGTCACCGTCACCGGCGAGGCCCGTAACGCCGTCGGTATCTTCGAGGAGGATCAGTGAGCCGCGCCGCTCAACGAGCCCAGGCCGCCGGACCCGAACGCTTCCGCGCACCGGTGCGTGCCGCGCGCCCCCCGGTGTGGAAGTCCCTGCTGGCCGCACTCCTCCTCATGCTGGTCATCATCGGTCTGCCGGTCGCCCTGCTGGCCGTAGCGGGGCCTCCTCCCATCCCCACCGACCTGGGCATGGACACCTTCACCCAGGCGATCTCCGTCGACGCGCTGCTGGGCGTTCTCATCTGGGTCATCTGGCTGGCCTGGATGCAGTTCACCTTCTGCACCCTGGTGGAGACCGTCTCCGCCATTCGCGGCCGCAGCGTCCCCGGGCACGTCCCCTTCTCCGGCGGAGTGCAGGCCGTAGCCCGCCGGCTCGTGGCCTCCGTGCTGCTGCTGGGTGCCGTCAGCGGCCCGCTGGCCGCCGCGGCCGCACCAGTGGTCGAGGAGCCCACCCCCGCCGTCGCCGCCGCCCAGGACTCCGCTCGTGCCACCACCCAGACCACCGATTCCTCGGGCGCCTCGATCACCTCTGGGACCGCGGCCCAGAACCCCAACGGCAGCCAGCAGATGCGCTACATGGTCGGTGGCGTCGAGATCGATCCCGCGCTCGGCTCGCAGCTCGTGGGCCAGCGCGTCTATGTGGTTCAACCGCCCGAGGGTCGCTACCACGACAACCTCTGGGACATCGCCGAGCGCAGCCTTGGTGACGGGCGCGCCTACACCCAGATCTACGACCTTAACGCCGGCCGTGTCCAGCCCGACGGCGGTTCCCTGGAGCTGGCCCGACTCATCCAGCCCGGCTGGCTCATGGTCATGCCCGAGGAGGCCACCTCCGTGCCCCGGGTCGAGGCGATCCCGGTGGCGCCCGCCCCGACCACCCCGGCCCCTGCCACGCCCAACCCGGAGGAGGCCCGCTCCGGCGGCGGCATCGACCAGGGCCTGGCCTCCACTCTGCGCGACGTCCCGCCCGTCCAGATGCCGGCGGTCGGTGCGCTCCTGGCCGCCTCCCTCGTGTCGGTGCTCGTGCGCCGCCGGCGCCAGCTCTCCGGCGGTGCCTTCGACGAGGGCTCCGGTGAGCTCGAGCGGCTCCTGCGTGTGGGTGCTGATGAGCGTCGCGCCCAGCGCCTCAACGCCATCCTGCGCTCCCTGGACTCGATCCCCGGCAGTCCCCGCCCCTACGCCGTCGCCATCGACGACGACGCCTGCTACCTGCGCTTGGCCCGGGCGGTTCCCGAGGCTCCCGCCCCCTGGCGCGTGCAGGAGGAGGGTCTCACCTGGGTGATGCGTGCCGGTCAGGAGCCGGCCCCCACCCCGAACGGCTCCCTCCTACCGGGCCTGGTGACTGTGGGGCGTATCCCTAGTGGCGCCGACATCCTCATCGACCTGGCCTTCGCCGATGGTGAGGTCGCCGTCACCGGTGACCCCGCCATGGCAGCGGAGGTCGTCACCGCCCTTGCCCTGGAGCTGTGCACCAACCCCTGGTCCCAGGAGGCCGTCGTCGTGGGTGCCGGTCTGCCGACATCACTGCGCGAGGTGGCCGGCGGACGCATCCAGTCCCCGGAGGCCCTTCTGGCGAGCAATCCGTTGCCCGGCCGGGTCGACGTCATCACTGGCCGTCGCCCCGGAGCGGCTACCACTTTCGTCCTCGTGGGCAACGGCGAGGCCACGCCGAGTCTGCCGCCCGGCGGTGACTACGCCGTCGTGCGCACCGGCGGGGACGGTCAGGCGCGCTGGACCATTGATATCGATGCCTCCGGCACCGCCCGGATCGAGCAGCTGGGCATCGCCGTGCGGGCCACTCGCGCCACCGAGAACGAGGTCCTGGCGTTGGCGCACCTCTTCGGCCCGGCCCAGGTCACCGACGACGGCACGCGCCCACCCATCCCCGATCCGCCCACGCCGCCGATGATGACCGCCGCTCTGCGCACCGCGGACGTGCGCATCCAGGTCCTGGGGCAGACTCTCGTGGAGGCTGCCGGAGCGGTGGAGCCCGAGCGCCGCTCGATCCTTACCGAGGCGGCGATCTGCGTGGCCCTTCATCCCGAGGGGATCCGCCCGGCAGTGCTGGGCACCATGCTGTGGCCCCTGGGGGCGACAGCGGACGTTGTGGCAGGAACCGTGGAGCGGTTGCGCGCCTGGTTGGGTCACGATGCCCAGGGGATGCCTCACCTGCGTGAGGACGCCGAGGGGCGCCTCGTCATGGGGCCGGGGGTCGTCGTCGACTGGGACGTGCTGCGCTCGCTGCTGGCGTCCTCCCGTGGTTGCCAGCCCCAGCGCGAGGTCGAGCTGCTCATCGAGGCGATGCGGTTGGTGCGCGGTCCCATGGTGGCCGGTGCCGAGCAGGGCAGTTACACCTGGATGGCGCGTGTGCGCGCCGCCCACCAGTACAACGCCCTCGTGGTGGACGCCGCTCATCGCATCGTCGAGCTCATCGGGGGTACCGACCCCGATGGCGCGGCCATGGCGATCGCCACCGGCCTGGCGGTCGTGGACCTGGACCAGGGACTGTGGCGCGACCGGTTGCGCCTGGCGGCCCAGCGCGGCCGCGGCGAGTTGGAGCGGGAGGTGCACGGGCTCCTGTCGGCGGCGGGCGCCGATGACCTGGCTCAGGTGGATCCGGCTACGGCCGCCCTCGTGGAGGATCTGGCACCGGGGCTGTCCGTGGCCCGCCGGCCCGCGTAAGGAGGAGCAGGCGTGCAGCTGTTCATCAGTGTCCTGCGGCCCGGTGAGGCCGATGCCGCTACTCGAGATCTGTTGGTGGTGGCGCCCGAGGATGCCACGGTCGGGGACATGGTTGCGGGCCTGGAGCCGGCCGTTGAGGGCAGTGTGCCTGGGGCGGCCCTGCGGCTGGTGGTCAACGCCGGCGAGCAGGTGAGCGCACCACCGGTGGCTCTGTGGGACGGCCCGAGGCGCCTGGCCCCCGCGGACAACCTGGTTGATGTGGTCCGCAACGGCATGCTCCTGGGCCTGGGCGGCCCGGTGCGCGACGATGTTGAACCGGTGGGAGTCGTCGAGCTGCGCGTGGTGGCCGGCCAGGGGACCGGCGCTGTCCACCGCCTGAGCCTGGGCGGCTACACCCTGGGCGGGCCCGGCTGCGACCTGGTCCTGGAGGGCGTGGAGGGCCGGATTGCTGACCTCGCGGTCGCCGTCGGGGGACGCGTGACGATCACCCCGGTGCCGGAGGTCGCCCGGCGCGAGCTGCCGATGCCGTTGCCGAGGCGCCGCCCTCTGCCGGGCCCCCTCGTCCTGGCCGCCCCGGAGCGCGGCGAGGAACAGGAGGCCAAGGGGCGGGCGGCCCGGCGCCGTCGCCGCAAGGAGGCGCGCAAGCGCCGCCGCGCCAAGAAGAAGGGCCTGGACTCCGAGGCGATCCTCTCCAGCCGCGAGACGCTGGAGCCGGACGGAGTGCGCCACTACCTCGAGCTGGATCGCCGGCCTCTGGGTGTCGGCGGCTCCGCCTGGTCCCCGGACGCGCTGCTCACGGTGGGGGAGACTCTCCTGTCGATCGGGGCGGTGCCGGAGGCCGATGCGGTGGTCTCGCCGACGGTGGGCGCCCCGACCCTGAACTTCAACCGGCCGCCGCGTCTGGCTCGGCCGGTGCGGGAGACGAAGTTTGCGCTGCCGCGCAAGCCCGAGGAACAGCGCAAGCGTCCATTCCCCTTTGCGATGCTGGTCTCTCCACTGGTGATGGGGCCCGCCATGTATTTCATGACGGGGCGCGTCTACTCGCTCATGTTCATGTTCCTCTCTCCGATCATGGCGATTGCCAACCAGATTCAGGGGCGTTCGCAGCAGAAGAAGGAGTACCGGGACCAGCTGCGCAAGTACGAGGAGCAGCGTGAGGCCACCGAGGAGGCGGCCTTCAAGGCTCTGACCGCTGAGCGGGGGGTGCGCCGCGGGGACCACCCGAATGCGGCCGAGCTGCTGCTGCGCGCCACGGGGCCGCGGGCCCAGCTGTGGGAGCGGCGGCCGACCGACCCGGACTGGCTGGATCTGCGGGTGGGGGTGGCGGACCTGCCTAGTGACGTGGAGATCGAGGAACCGCTGCGCGCCAAGCACGAGGAGCCGCTGCGGTGGACGGCGCCGGACGTGCCGGTGCGGGTGCCGTTGGGTGAGCTGGGCGTGGTGGGCGTGTGCGGCACGCGGCGCCACGACGTCGCCGACTGGCTGGCGGCCCAGGCGGCGGTGCTGCACTCACCGGCCGAGCTGCAGATGGTGCTCCTGGTGGAGCCGGTGCGCGGCGAGAATCCCGCGGGGCGCTGGGCCTGGACGAGGTGGCTGCCCCACCTGCGCAACCTTGAGGGCATGGGCGCCCGGGCGCGCGTGGGGCTGGACGATGAGACGATCGCCCGGCGCATCAACGAGATCTCCGAGCTGGTGGAGCGCCGGCTGGATAAGGACCGTCGGGGACCATCCACGACGGGACCGCAGGAGCAGATTCTTGTAGTGCTCGACGGCGCCCGGGGCCTGCGTCTGCGCCCGGGCCTCATCTCCGTGCTGCGCCGGGGGCCGCAAGCAGGAGTGCGCCTGGTGTGCATCGACCGGGATCGCACGGCCCTGCCTGAGGAGTGCCGTGCCGTGGTCGCGGCTGAGGCGGGGGCGGCGAGCGTGTCGCAGACGGATGTGGACGAGGTCGAGCGGGTGACCCTGGACCTGCTCCCGAGCGGCTGGTGTGAGCGGGTGGCCCGGGCGCTAGCGCCGATCCACGATGTCTCCGCCTCGGGGGCGGACTCGACGATCCCGACCGCCTCACGGCTCCTGGACGTCCTGCCGATGCCGGATCCGAGTGCGGAGGCGGTGCTGGCGGCCTGGGAGCGGTGCAGCCGGACGACGAAGGCGGTCATCGGCGAGGATGCCGAGGGGCACTTCTGGTTGGATGTGCGCGCTGACGGGCCGCACGCCCTGGTGGCCGGGACCACCGGTTCGGGTAAGTCCGAGTTGCTGCAGACGCTCATCGCCTCCCTGTGCGTGGGCAACACGCCGGATTCGATGACTTTCGTGCTGGTGGACTACAAGGGCGGTGCGGCCTTCAAGGACTGTGCGCGCCTGCCGCACACGGTGGGGATGGTCACGGACCTGGACGGGCACCTCACCTCCCGGGCCCTGGAGTCCCTGGGAGCTGAGCTGCGCCGCCGTGAGCACCAGCTGGCGGGGGCGGATGCGAAGGACATTGAGGACTACGTGGCGGCCATGCAGCCTGGGGATGAGCCCATGCCACGGCTCATGATCATCATTGACGAGTTCGCGGCCCTGGTGTCTGAGCTGCCGGACTTCGTGACGGGGCTGGTGGATATCGCCCGGCGTGGGCGGTCTTTGGGAGTGCATCTGGTGCTGGCGACGCAGCGACCGGCGGGCGTGGTCTCGGCTGAGATCAAGTCGAACACGAACCTGCGCATCGCCCTGCGTGTCACCGATGAGAACGACTCCCAGGACGTCATCGAGGCCTCCAACTCGGCCTATATCCCGCCCTCGATCCCCGGGCGTGCTTACGCGCGGCTGGGGCACGCGAGCCTGCGCCAGTTCCAGTCCTCCCGGGTGGGGGGACGGCCCCGCGGGGCGATGCCGCAGGCAGCGGTGCGGGCGGCGACACTGACCTTGGATGAGCTCTCCCGTCCGGAGATGAAACCGCCGGACATAGAGGAGGATGCGACGATCCCCACTGACCTGGCCACCCTGGTTTCTGCGATGGGGGCGGCGCACACGGCCACGGGCCGGCCGGCCCCGCACAGTCCGTGGCTGCCGCCGCTACCGGAGCTCATCACCCTGGCGCAGGTTCAGGAGCGCATGGAGGCTGCTCGGGCCACTGAGGGAGCGGACGCCCTCGGATGGCCCGATCCGCGGGCGGCTGGCTTCCTGCCGGCGCTGCCGCTGGGCTTGGAGGACCTGCCCGGCGAGCAGGCTCAGCGGCCCATGACGTGGGACTACACGCACGCCGGCCACCTGGGTATTGCCGGCGCCCCGCGCTCGGGGCGTTCCAGCGTGCTGCGGGGGATCGCGGTGGCTTTGGCACAGACGGCCTCGGCCGCCGAGGTGCACGTCTATGGTATTGACGCTGGTAATGGGGCTCTGGCCCCTTGTGTGAACCTGCCGAACTTCGGGGCGGTGGTCACTCGTGATCAGGCGGACCGGATCCGCCGCATGCTGGCGCTGCTGGGTGGCCAGGTGGCCTACCGTCAGCAGTACCTGGCCACGCACGGCTACGCGTCCGTGGCCGAGCAGCGGGCCGCCACCCCACCGTCTGAGCGCCTGCCGTACCTGGTGCTGCTCATTGACCGGTGGGACAACTTCATGGCGACCTTTGAGAACACCGACGCCGGAGCGATCCCCGGGATGGTGGAGACGCTCATGCGTGAGGGGCCGGCGGTGGGGCTGCGGGTGGTCATTGCAGGGGACCGCACCACGTTCCGGGGGCGTTTCGGGATGATGCTGGAGGACCGTCTGGTGCTGCGCATGCCCAGTGCCGACGACTTCGATCTCATTGCTATGCGTCCTCGGGATGTTCCCTTGTCCATGCCGCAGGGGCGGGCCTTCCGTTCGGGAGAGAGACCTCGTGAGGTTCAGCTGGTCATGCTGACCGATGACTCTGCGGGGACGGCGCAGGTGGCGGCAGTGCACCGGGCAGGCGAGCAGGCCGCGGTCACATGGGGCGTCATTGACCGCGCCCAGCGTCCGGGGCATGTGGATGAGTTGCCTGTGGCGATCTCCGCTGAGGAGGCGCTCAAGCTCGAGCCCGCACTGGAGCCGAACGAGATCGCCTTCGCCGTGGGCGGGGATGATCTGCGTCTGCTGCCGGTGTCGCTGGAGGACATTGGTAACGCCTTCCTGGTCACCGGGCCACGGCGTTCTGGGCGGTCCACGGCTCTGCACTTCGCTACCAACCGCCTCCTGGACAAGGGGCAGAAGATCGTCCTCGTGCTGCCCCGCAAGTCCCCACTCATGGAGTTCACTGACCACCCGAGTGTCCTGGGCGTCCTGGGTATGGATGCGGCGCCCAACGATCTAAGCGAGCTTTTGCAGGTGGATCCGGAGAACACCGTCATTGTGGTGGATGACTTCGATACACTGACAAACGACCACAAAATCAATCCGAGGATTGAGGAGCATATCAAGACCTGCCGCGACCACCATGGCGGCGTCCTCGTGGCCTGCGGCATCGACGACATGGGAGGTATGTACCGCGGTGTCGTCGCTACCGCGAAGAAGGCCCGCACGGGCCTAATCCTCGCCCCCCGCGGCTCCGATGATGGGACGCATTTCTCAGCCCGTCTTCCCCGGTCCGTTGGCGGACCGGTCCCCAAAGGAAGAGCCATTCTGATCACCACCACAGGATGGATCTGGACACAAGTACCACAAAAATCGACGACGCGTGCTTGAAAGAGTTGATATGTATTTCTTACCTTCAAGGTGTCCTACCTAGCCTGGTGGTCTAAAGTGCAGCAAGCTGCGGAAAGTTAGAATAGTCGGCGGAGGCGGTCTATCCCCTCCTTGCGTTGATTGATTGGAGAGAGTCTTGGAGAAAAAAGAGAAGCTGGAACGAATGCGCGACTATGTTGCGGGTGAAAACAGGCGTTTGAAGTTTACTGAAGGTGGTCAGACGTTGTGTCCCGAGCAGGGGATTGCTCAAGCGATCTGTGCTGAGGGGACGTGGACTGGAAAGGCGGCTGAAGAGCATGCTGCTGCGGCGAAGGATAACATTGCGGCTTTGAAGAACAAGTTTGTTGGTCTGCATGACACGCTGACGCAGCAGGCTTCGGCCGCTGAAACGGGTTAGTCCTAAGATTGGTCTCCAAGCCTGGATGATTCCGCACTCTCTAATCAAGTTTCACCTATTTTACGAAGAAGGAACGCGTTGAGATGGCTGAGAAGAAGAAGACGATTATGTTGAACCCAACTAAACTGAAGGAGCAGATTAAGAAGATTGAGGATCTGTACACTAAAGCCAATCAGTCGAGATACGACATCGATTTCAAGAGCGATCAGTATGGGAATCCTTCCCAGGAGGCGTCCTCCTTCTATGGGGATGTTGTTCCCGAACTGGTCATGGTAAAGAGAAGATATGAGTGGATCACGGACCGCATGAATCGCATCATTGAGATTAATGAGAACGGGGTCGGGAAGCGTGATTCGAACACGGGTGCCATTTCGATTGACATTCCGGAGTCTGTTGATATGGAGGGTATTTCCGGATTCGACGCCTGGGGGCAGGGTGTGCTGGACTCTAAAACTCTCGTGAAGTACTCCGAAGAAGGATGCACCCCTCAACAATATGAACAACTTTTGGCAAGGATGCAACGCTACCAGGACAATCCGGCCTACGCGTCTGCCACGTTTGATGAAATTGGTCCAGGTCGTCTCCTCGACCTCCCTATCGATATTGGGGACAACTTCATCGAAACGACGGGCTCCGGTCCCGCTAGAAGTACTAAGAATCTGCGCCCTAATGCTGAGAAGGATCTCGCCAACGTGCTTGGTCACCTTCTTGCGGCGCGTTCGCAAAGCTGGACAGATGAAGAGGCATCTAATTATGCAGACTCTCTAGTTCAATATGCGGAAGAAAAAGACAAAGGTCAAAGGTTGGGGTCTCTCAACGAGATTCTCTCTGCTTCAAGGGGTGTAGATATCGATGGCGATCGCAACAACGAAACCGTTGGACTGGATTATAATGACGCATTTTTGCTAACGCTTGCCAACAGGCTTGAAAATTACAAATCAAAAGGAGGCAGAGACTCTCGAGTCACTTATGGGGACCACTCTAACTCCCTATCGGGGGTCGTTCACGCTATGACAGGGAATCCTGATGTGGCAACAAGTTGGTTGACGGTAAAAAGGGCTGACGGCACCGTAGATGATCGAGCAACTGCAGAACGAACAAAAAATTTGATCGGCCGAGCAAGTCTAGACGAGTATCAATACAGCAATAGCACCCAATGGAAAGATGACTGGATGATGTTATCTGCTGAAGAGTCTATTCGAGGCGTCAACGATCCTGATGGCGGAACGGCGCAAGCGGCTATTGCTTCCGGGGCTTTGAATACTATTGGCGCGGGGGGAGACAAAATTAAATTGTCTACGGCGGCAAGAAATTCTGCTTCCATCACTCTATCGAACTACGTGTATGGTGCGCAGCAGTCGGCCAAGCCGGACGGTCTATCCGGCTGGACCGTTCCAGTTGGCGGAGGCGATTGGGCGCAAGGAATGCCGAGACAACCTGTTATAAACCAGAAAGCTCTGACTAATATTTTAGGTCAAGTTGGAATGGATAATCATGCAATTACGCGATTTGCCGGAGCCCAGGAAGCATTCAATAAACAACAGGTCGAGGGTGCGCGAGGTAACGATGAAGTAGACATTACTGGCGTTCTCAAGGATCAAAGCAATTTGCGTGGTTTCGCGGCCGGAGCTATTGCGCGGCAGAGTGAAATCGACGGTGCTGCATCTGACGAGAGGGTAGGCGCATGGGCGAATGCTGTTTCGACTGCAGCAAATGCCATTCCCTTGCCTCAAACCAAAGGTGCTGGAGTTGCCCTTAGCGTTGGCAATAAATTTGCCTTCAATGCTGGCAAAAGCGTTGCTTCTGATGGCGCTGAGAGTGGAGTTAATTCTTTGTTTGGGGGTAAGGAAGACAAGAAGAAAGATGAGAATGAAAAAATTAAAGCTGCGGGATCAAGGGCTAACACTGAAGTTGACGTTCTTACGTTATTGAATGCTGGGGTCTATTCCCAGCAGGAGTTGGCTAAAATCAAGGCTGACAATAAAGGTGTGGACATTTCGTCTGTCATTGATGACGAGGGCAATCTCTTGATTGATCCAAACAAAGTGAACCCCGATAACCCGACCTTGTCCGACGATCAAAAAAATGCTCTCGCCCATTTGGGGGACAATCTTCCTGTCGATAACCATCCCGGGATGGCTGGTTTTGGTAACAATACAAGACAGTCGTACGGCCAAGGATACGACACTGCCCACGGGCAGAAAAGGTAATAGGGGTTAGGGATGTCAGGCTGCGTTAAGCGGGATGCTTTGAATTATCTTGAATGAATGTGGGGTAATGGCGTTGACTTTTAGGCGATTTGTCTGGCTCTGGCTAATCGTTTCTCTCGGATTGACTGCATGTGGCCGCTCGTTGGAGACAGGGAAAAATAGCCATGACTCTAATACTGCCGGAACGGTCGCCAGAAGTGTTGACCCTTCGAGAGGAAGTTTCACCTGTCCGGGAGTGTCCGACACCTCGGTGGAGGCAATGTTTGAAGACGTGAAGTTAAACGGAAGCGAAATTAAAGACCCCTCTGGTTCTATTGAGCATTTGGAGTGTTGGGGGGAGAGTCATGGTTCTGCCGTGTTCTACTCCGAGTCTGGAAGGGTGACGCCTTACTCGGATCACAGTCACGACTATCGAGGTCCAGGTTCAGAAAAGTATTCAGTGCCGGGAATTGAGGGAGCTTCAGGAGATTATCGCACGATGCCCGAAGGGGTTGGAGCAAGTAGCCTGATTATTTGTGGCGATGTGTTTGTGCTCGTGCGAATCTACTCCAACCGCGCGCCACTTAAGGGGGACCTTAAGGAGAATGTCAAGAATATTTCTCTTTCGATGACTCCCTGGGCTTGTAAAGGTGAAGCGATTCCAGGTATTGGGTTGACGTTAAGTCACTCCCGGCCTAGCGACGGCGCCTCTACGGCCGTTTCGAATGCGTCTCAATCGGCGGCATAGGTTTTAAATGGGGTTATTTTGTGGTTCGGTACCGGGGGGCTTGTTTGTCTGGATGAAGATCTTGGGTGCCTGGTGGGTTTGGGCGAGTGTGGCTCTCTGGTGGTTGCTAATGGTGTCCTTTGCCGGCTTTTCGTGTTTGAGGGTGTGGTAGGTGGGGTCTATTGAGGTGCGTAGGTGGGGGTGGGTGCGTCGTTGTGGTGGGTAGGGGTCGAGGTCTCCCGATGATGGGAGCTGCTACGCAACTCAGCTGAGAGGTCTCGACGTGCCTGAGGCTACTTTCACCGGTCCTGATCTGACGACCTTGCTGGGCCTGGAGGTTTTGGGACTGACGGCGGTGGGCCAGCTGCGTCACAGCCAAGCGCGCGCTGATCGACTGTCGCATGCCGATCGGGTTTGAGGACCCGTTCTGCAAGGTCTGCGGGGCTCGGGGGCAGGCTCGTGGGACGGTGGCCCGGCGCCTGGCCCACGTGCCTGTGGGGTGGAGGCCCACGCAGCTGGTGGTACGCCTGCGGCGCTTCGCCTGCACCCGCTGCCGCCGGGTGTGGAGGCAGGACGCCTCCACCTTGGCGGGCCCAGGGCGCGGCTGACCCGCTCGGCAGTCGTGTGGGGGCTGCGGGCCCTTGCCCTGGAGCGCATGTCGGTCTGCCGGGTAGCAGCTGCCCTGGGGATCTCCTGGCACACCGCCAACAACGCATTCCCGGCCCAGGTCGAGCAGGCCATCACCGGCACCCCTCACCGCTTCGACGGCGTAGAGGTCCTTTGGGTCGATGATTCCCCTCGCGCGCTTCGCTCTCGTGCGGGAGGTGCCCCCTGTGTGTGGCGCCACAGCAAAAAAGGCGACGAGTGCGCCCGCCGTCATTATCGACCTGCCCCCCGTACGCCACCAGGCGGGGCCAGCGCGTCTGCTGGACGTGGCTCCGGGCCGGACCAAGAAGGTCCTCAAGACCTGGCTCTCCGTCCGGGACGAGCCTTGGAAACAAGGCGCTCAGGTGGTGGCCACGGGGTGGTTTCACCGGGTTCAACAGCGCCGCCGGTGAGGAGCTGCCCAAGGCTCGGGCAGTCATGGGCCGGCGGGGCCGGGCGGGTGTCCGGCTCTACCAGGCCCGGCGCACCCTACGCACCGGGGCCGGCCTGCTCACCGACACCCGGACCAGGCGTCTCGAGGCCCTGTTCGCCGATGAGCGCCGCGCTCCGGTCCGGGCCTCCTGGGGCGTCTACCAGCGCCCGGTTCCAGGTCTACAGGGTCGAGGACCCGGGCCTGGGAAAGTACCTGACGCAACAGGCCATCAGCTCCCTGAAACAGACCGTCCCAGACGGGCTCGAGGAGACCACGACGCGGGCCAGGGCCCTGACCGAAAGAGCCTCCGACACCCCTGGCCTACTTCGACCGCCCCCGCACCTCCAACGGCCCCACGCCAGGCGATCAACGGGCGCCTGGAGCACCTACGCGGCATCGCCCTGGGCTTCCGCAACCTGGCCAGCTACACCATCCGCAGCCTCATCCACACCGGACGCCTCAAAGACCACCTGACAGCAACCACCTAAACCCCTCGATAAGCCCCACCCACCACACCCCCAAACACAAAGAGCCACTAAGCGTCATGAGTCAGGTCGGTGGTCCGCCACGATTGCTCACCAGGGACCTGACCCTAGTCAAGGAGGCGTTGTCCTCATGACGATGATCGGACAGGTTTTGCTGTGCCGGCACCTGTATATCCCTTGCGCTGCTGCTTGTGCTGGTCGGCGTGAGCTGCTGGCGGGAGGTGGGGTGTGGCCTTCGTCGGGGTGTCGTGACTTTGTTGTGATCTGGCGGGTAGGGTCGGAGGGTTGCTGCTGCGCCGGGAGATTCTGCTCGGCCTGATCGTGGAGGTGCGCCCTGATGGCTCGTTCTCTCGTTCGCCTGTCTGGTCGCCGTCGTGTCGCAAGTGCACTGGGCGCGGGCGTGCTGGTCGGCTCGTTGGCGCTGGCTGGTTGCTCGTCGAGCAGCCCGCAGGGTGGTGGCACTATTCCTCCGGTGAGCAGTGCCAGTGCTGGTAGCAGCTCGACGGCGTCGCCGGCGCCCTCGGGTGGGGCGTCGCCCAGCGCGGGTGGCGCTGCCAGTGCTGGTGCGGTGACTGCTGAGTCCCTGTCCGACCCTGACCTGGGGTACACGGTGGTCTCCATCCCCGAAGGGCTCGACGCTGCTCAGACCAAGGTTCTCCAGGACTACGTTGCCTATGACAAGGCCACCTGGCGGCTTTGGTTCACACGCGAGGGACTGGACGAGGCTCTGGCTCGGTCAACCGGATCAACCCACGATGCGATTCAAAGAAACTATGAGGCCATGACTAAGCATGACAACCCTCCTGTGAGGGTTGGTGTCGGAGACATTGACGTATCGGGAGATGCGAAGGGTGCTGACGTAACAACGTGCTCCGATACAACGCAGATGAAGAGCACTGACTTCCAAGGAAACGACGTGACTCAGAAGGCGGCGCAGAAGCGATCAGCGATATTGGTGCACATGGTTCCAAACAGTGAAGGTCTGTGGGTCACAGAAAGTGAGACGGTGCTTTCCATAAACGAGTGTACCGCCGAATCCGGGAAGTGAAGAACGAGGCGAGGGTTCTACATTGAATAGAAGCATTACAAAAGTCGCATTGACCGGGTTGCTTCTACTGTCTTTCAGCGCGCCTAGCCTCGATCTTTCATTGGTTGGTTGAGTGGGGTTTGGTGGCGTCGTTGCCGGTGTCGTGGCTGGGATTATGCCGGTTGGGTGTGACGGCTTGCCGCGTGTCGTCTCGCGGTGGTCGGGCCTTTCCGGGGGCCAGAGGGTTCTTCCTTCAGGGGCGTGGTGGACAGGAGGCAGGAGCCGTGTGTCTATGGAGCCGGTAAGGGCCTGGAGGTGCCCGAGGCCGTCAAGCAGAAGGCTGGTCCAGGGGTGCTCGGTCTTGTAGCGCAGGACGGTGCGGCGGGCGTGGTGGGCGATGACAGCGAGGATGCTCATCAGCCGCAGGCGGATCGTCCGGGGCTCCCAGGCGCGGGCGGGGGTGTCGGCTAGGGCGAGCAGCTGGGAGAAGGCCAGCAGGCCTGCGGGCCAGAGCCACGATCAGGCACCAGACCCGGTTGGCCGCAAACCCCTGCAAGGGAAAGCGGTCAAGCCCAGTGTCCTTGGCACAGCGGATGCGGTCCCCTGGCAGCGGGCCCGCAGCCGGTGGCGCACCTCGAGATCGGCGAGCTGACCCACCCTCGTGCTGGTGGCGAAGGCGGTGGGCCGGTAGCCGCCCACGTCCTCGAAGCGCAGCTGGGCGCCCTGATGGGGCCGCTCTCGGCGCACGGTTGACCCGCATCCCCTTGGGCCAAGCGGTCAGGTCCAGCAGGTCGGCGGGTCTCAGCGACGTCCGCACCATCCCTGGGCTGGCCGTCAGCGTTGTAGGCCGGGGCCCAGGCGGTCTCGGGGATGGTGCCCGTGGATCTGCGGCGTGTGCTCGGGAAGCGTGAACCCCACGCTGTAGGACACCCGCCGACGGGCCAGGAACTCAATGGTCTCCTTCGTGCCTCCGGCCCCGTCGATGCGCACCAGCACCTTTCTACCGGGTCTGGGGCCGAGCCCGGCCTGGCCCAGTGCCCGGCGGATGATCTCGACGTGGTCGGCGGCGGTATTCGAGCCCGCGTTTCCGGGCCGCAGCACGAGCGCCGCGCACTCACCCCCACCATCGGGGCCGTGGTCGAACCATGCGGTCAGGGGGTGGTAGCCAAACCCCTTCTTGAAGGTCGGGGCCGCACCCTCTTTCTCTGAATGCACATTAACCAAGGTGGCGTCAACGTCGATCACCAACGGACGCTCAGCGCTGATTCCAGCCGTTGGTGAGTGCTCGCCGGCCAGGTCCCACACCCGCTGCCGCACCGTCTTGCGAGCCCGGCCTCGGCGGCCTCGACCACCTCGACGTGGTCGGCCAGGGTCCCCACAAGTCGCGAGACCGTCGGGTCAGAGGCAACAGGCCCGAAGACCTCCTTGTCGCACCGCAGCAGCGAAAGGTCAGTCAGGCACCGACCTCCCAGGGCCACGCACACCGCCAGATCCAAGATGATCTTGCCCGGGTCGTGCACCGCCCACCACCGCCGCCACACAGACAGGACCCGTGAGAGCTCGTCGCCCAGGCCCGTGACCCTGCTCGTCTCGGTCAACAGCCTCACCCCGGCCAGCCCCACCGCAGGAACACCCCCCGGACTCCACACCCACAACCGGGTACAACCCGATATTCTTCACCACGAAGGTGTCCCTCCCCTGGAGCTCTCGGATCTCAGCAACCCGCATTATTCCAGGCGAAGCGACACCTTCACCCCATCTTCAACACCCCAACAATGAAAACTCGAGGCTAGTCCGAGCACAATTGCGACTGAGGTTGATAACGCACCGTCTGAGGTGTCTGGTTCTGCTGGGGGTACTGGTGATGGTGGTGGTCAGGTTAGTGTTTCTGTGACGTCGAGTGTGACGACGGCTGGTTCTGGTGGGGGTGATGGCGGTGGGGTGACGGCCTCGTCGTCCAGCGCTGAGGTGACAGTGGCTCTGAATCGCCCTGGGTTTGATGGAGGCAGTGATGACACGGAGGGTTCACTGTCGTGGGACAGAAGAAGTATCCCGATGAGCTGCGCGAGCGAGCCACGAGGATGGCGTTGGACGCGTTGGCTGACCCGGCGCGGGCTAAGGGCGCGATCCGCAGGATCGGCGAGGAGCTGGGTGTCCACCCCGAGGCTCTGCGCACCTGGGTCAAGAAGGCCCAGGTCGATGGTGGTCTGAGGCCGGGAACCACCACTGACGAGGCACAGCGGATCAAGGAGCTTGAGAAAGAGGTCCGAGAGCTGCGAAGAGCCAACGCGATCCTGAAGAGCGCGTCGGCTTGTCTATCGCGGCGGAGTGTGAGCGCCCGTCCCGCTGATCTGCCAGTACATCGAGACCAAGAAGGAGGAGCTTGAGGCCTGGCCGATCTGCAAGGTGCTCACTGGCGCCGGAGTCAAGATCGCCCCGAGCACCTACTACGCAGCCAAGACCCGTCCCCCATCAGCCAGGAGCGTGCGCGACGAGGCCCTCAAGACGGAGATATCCAAGGTCCACAAGAACCAGCTACTCGGTGCTGGGGGGCCCGCAAGATGCACATAATGCTCAACCGACCCGAGGTTGCCGAGCGTTACGGTGCTGGTCACGTGGCCCGCTGTACCGTCGAACGCCTCATGGGCGACCTGGGCCTGCGCGGAGTCAGACGCGCCAAATCACCACGTACCACGCGCTCGGTGTCTAAGGACCAGTGCCCGGCCGACCTGGTCAAGCGCCACTTCGAGGCCTTCGCCCCGGGTGGGCTGTGGGTCGCCGACATTCCCCCGCAAGCGGGAGGTGCCCCCTCCTATGTACGCGCCTTCTCCAGGTGGGTCTATGTGGCTTTCGTGACCGACGTGTACTCCCTGAGGATCATCGGCTCGCAGACCACCTACCGGCCAGTGCGCACCGACCTGGCCCTAGACGCCCTCAAGATGGCCGTCTGGCAACGAAAACGTCAGGGGGCTGATCGGTGCATCACTTGCGACCGCGGCGTGCAGTACAGGTCCATCCGCTACGGGCAGGCCCTGTCCGACTGCGAGGCGGTCACCTCGGTGGGCTCCAAGGGAGGCCTCCTTTCGGCTTCGCCCTGGCCGAGGCGCTCAACTCGCTGTACAAGGCCGAGCTGATCCGTAACCAGGGCCCTTGGGAGGACATCGACGCCGCCAGTGGTCGCCACCGCCGAGTGGGTGCACTGGTGCGGGCACCATCCGGCCACACTCCGCCATCGGCATGCGAACCCCCGCCGAGCACGAAGCCGCCTGGGCACCCGACCGCCACCACCAGGAACAATCACAATCGGCTACCACCGGCACCAGATAAACCAGCCTCCACAAAACCCGGGGCTTGACACCCTGCACGATCTCCTTCAACCGGTCCAGTGCGCATCTGGGTGGTTCGACGCCGTTGACGGTCAAGGTGGCCTACTCGGCCTCCTACACCGCTACCGACGGAAACAGTGGGACCCTGCCGGCGATCACCACCACCAGCACCGTTGACCTGCCGGTCGCCGAGGTTCAGTCCCTGACCACCAACGGCAAGAACCCACGCAACACCTGAGTCGGCCGTGACCGCTTTCCTCCAGCTGATGCAAGCAACCTGCCTGCACCAGTTGGGGTGCTTCATTCTCGGCTATGAGTCAGGGGGTCGGCAAAGTTGGTTTAGGTGGGGGGTGGGTGGGTAGTTTGATGGCTGTGGGTCGTCGTGACAGGGATCTGGTGGTGCTGGCGATCGCGGTTTTGGCGCCGTGGGTCAGGTGGATGAGGCTGATGGCTAGGTTGCGTAGGGTGGCCATGATCTGTGGGCCGTTAGTGGTGCGTAGCTGGTGGTGGTCCTCGTCGAAGATGACGTCGCGGATCCAGTGGAGCTGGTTCTCGATTCGCCGGTGCCCTTGGATCCAGGCGGTGACGGCCTGGGGCTGGGCGTCGGTCATGGGTAGGGAGCAGATCAGGTAGACCACCTCAACGCTCGTCTTCTTGCCGGTTGTCTTAGCTCGGCTGTTCCTGCCCGCGTTCTTGTGGTTGCTGGTGGTTCGGGTGCGTCGGACCTGGAGCACCTGGGCGGCTGCGGGGAAGTCCACCCGGGCGGGGCCTTGACGGCCATGACGGTGCGTCGCACCCTCCGCCCGTGTCCGGTATCGACCCGCGAGATGGATGGGACTCTCTTCCAGGGCAGGGCCTTGAGAGCACGGTGCAGACTCTTCTGGTTGCCCTTGACGGTGAGGAGGTAGTGACCACCGCGCCGGGTGATCCACTGGGCTGTGTCTGTCTGGGTGGGTGGCGGCGGCGGGCCACCGCCCCGTCGAGGTCCAACGGTTCGAGCAGGACCGGCAGGGAGGGGATCTTGTCAAACCCAGGGCGGTTCAAGCACCACTCATTGCCCCCACGGGGCCCGCGCTCCCGTCTTAGCGACACACCACCCCCGTCAAACCAGCTCAGACACCCTCACCCACCGACTTTGTCGACCCCCTGGGCTATGTGGGCTGCGGCAGAATGATGGGTGTGGTTCGTTGGGGCCGTGACTTTGTTGTGACCCTGTCGGTAGAGTCGGAGGGGTTCGTGCTGTGCCGAGTGGTTGTGCTCGGCGTGATTGTGGAGGTGTCGTGATGGCTCGTTCCCTGTTGTGTCTGTCTGGTCGTCGTCGTGTGGTGGGTGCGCTGGGTGCGGGTGTGCTGGTCGGCTCGTTGGCTCTGGCTGGGTGCTCGAACAACGGGGCGAAGGGTGGTGGCACTATTCCTCCGGTGAGCAGTGCCAGTGCTGGTAGCAGCTCAGCGTCCTCGTCGGCCGCGACGGGTGGGGCGTCGGCTGATGCGAGTGGGACCGCCAGTGCTGGTGCGGTGACTGCTGAGTCCCTGTCCGACCCCGATCTGGGGTACACGGTGGTCTCCATCCCCGAAGGCCTGGACGCCACGCAGACCAAGGTTCTCCAGGACTACGTCGCCTATGACAAGGCCACCTGGCGGCTTTGGTCCAGACGCGAGGGACTGGACGAGGCTCTGGCTCGGTCAACCGGATCAACCCATGAGGAGATTCAAAAAACATATAACGCCATGACCGATCAGGACAACCCTCCCGTGAGGATTGGTGTCGGAGACATTGAGGTGTCGAAGGATGCGCGAAGTGCCGACGTGACGATGTGTCTCGACAGGACGCAAGTGACGAGCACTGACTTCCAAGGAAACGATGCGACCCATAAGGAAAAACAACGGCGAATTAAAATACTTGTCCGCATGGTGCCGGATGATCGCGGTCTGTGGGTCACAGAAAATGAAACGAAGGTGTCCATAAACGAGTGTACCGCCGAATCCGGGCAGTGAAAAAGGAAATTAGGGATCTTTGTGTTGAATGTCAAGATTGTAAGAGCTGGGCTTGCGGGGTTGCTTATGCTATCTCTCGGTGCAGTCGCCCCAGGGGCAACGGCAGATGGAGGTCAGGGTGGCTCGTCTGAGGTGTCTGGTTCTGCTGGGGGTACTGGTGATGGTGGTGGTCAGGTTAGTGTTTCTGTGACGTCGAGTGTGACGACGGCTGGTTCTGGTGGCGGTGACGGCGGTGGGGTGACGGCCTCGTCGTCGTCCAGCGCTGAGGTGACAGTGGCTCCGGTGTGTTATTACAAGCCTGACGAAACGGGCGCTGAGACCGCGCAGGGCATCAATAATGTGAAGAAGCGGCTCGACGTTGATGCTAAGAAGGTCGCTCCACGTGACAGGAAAAAGGCTCGGTCTGAAGCTGATACTGCCGCAAAGAAGATAGACGATAATTTCCCCGACTACGAGTCCCACAAGGACGACGCGCAGGGGCGCTGGTACGCGCGCTACTGTGATGGTAGTTTCTTTGACCCGAAGAATCCTGATGAGTTCAAGAACGAGCGCAAGGCGTTCTATGAGGCCAACCCGGATCAGAACATCTGGGTCCCGGCCGGCCAGCAGGCTCCCCGGCCCTATATCTCCGGGGCCAGGTTGGCTAAGGTTGCCTGGGAGGCGGTGAAGATCCCGGCGCCGACGGTGGAGACGAATCCGAAGGTCGGTGATCGGGGTGCGACGCTGGTGGGGATGGATACGTGGGTGTGGGCTACCGGTAACACCCCCACGAGTGTGACTGCCACAGCCACTGCCGGTGGCACCACCGCGACCGTCACTGCTGGGTCGGCCGGTCTGCAGCTTTCGGCTCCTGATGGGAAGGCGTCCTGCACTGGTTTCGGTATTGCCTGGCACTCCGGTATGGCGGAGGGGTCGAGTCCGTGCACGATCTCCTTCAACCGGTCCAGTGCGCATCTGGGTGGTTCGACGCCGTTGACGGTCAAGGTGGCCTACTCGGCCTCCTACACCGCTACCGACGGAAACAGTGGGACCCTGCCGGCGATCACCACCACCAGCACCGTTGACCTGCCGGTCGCCGAGGTTCAGTCCCTGACCACCAACGGCAAGAACCCACGCAACACCTGAGTCGGCCGTGACCGCTTTCCTCCAGCTGATGCAAGCAACCTGCCTGCACCAGTTGGGTGCTTCATTCTCGGCTATGCGGGCTGCGGCAGAATGATGGGTGTGGTTCGTTGGGGCCGTGACTTTGTTGTGACCCTGTCGGTAGAGTCGGAGGGGTTCGTGCTGTGCCGAGTGGTTGTGCTCGGCGTGATTGTGGAGGTGTCGTGATGGCTCGTTCCCTGTTGTGTCTGTCTGGTCGTCGTCGTGTGGTGGGTGCGCTGGGTGCGGGTGTGCTGGCTGGCTCGTTGGTCCTGGTGGGTTGCTCGTCGAGCAGTCCGAAGGGTGGTGGCACTATTCCTCCGGTGAGCAGTGCCAGTGCTGGTAGCGGCTCGACGTCCTCGTCGGCCGCGACGGGTGGGGCGTCGGCTGGTGCGAGTGGGACCGCTAGTGCTGGTGCGGTGACTGCTGAGTCCCTGTCCGACCCCGACCTGGGGTACACGGTGGTGTCCATCCCCGAAGGCCTGGACGCCACGCAGACCAGAGTCCTCCAGGGGTTTGTTGCATACGACAAACTGACCTGGAGAATCTGGTCTACCGGGGAAGGGGTTGAAAATATTTCAGAGGTTGCCACGGGAAATACTCGAAGTGCGGTCGTCAGCAACCATGCGGCGATACCGAAGGGACAACGGGACAAGCCGCCCATGCGAATCGCGGTCACCGAAGTTGCTGTTGACCAGACTGGAGCGACGGCGATCGTAAAAGTTTGCGTGGACGCAACTAAAGTGATAACGGTGGACTCGAGTGGGAAGGACGTCAGCAATCCAGATAAGCAGGTCCAAGCGCCAGCTACAGAGGCAATGACGCTGGATTCTAGGGGAAAATGGTTGGCTAGCGATGAATCTGTCGACAGGACCACATCGTGTGCGGTTGAACAGTAATGTATGGCGAGGGTTTTGAGGTTTCAAGATCATGGATACAGTGTATTTCCGGAGTTTCATTGCTGTTGTGTGGGCTATTGTTGTTCTGGCTGTCCCTCAAGCGGTGGCGCTAAACGACTCCGGAGGGTCGCAGGCCTCCGGGGCGACGCAGGAAAGTGGTGGCGGTGGGGCGGAGATTTCAGCGCATGTAGAGGTTAGTTACTCATCCGCCGGCGGGGGCGGGGGGTCTTCGTCATCCACTTCAACCTCAGTACCCATAAAGCCTTCATGCGGGTATATTCCCGGAGAGACGGCTGAGCAGTTTGAAAAAGATCACGGGCTCCTCGCAAATGCTCCCACGTCTGGCGGTTGGGACTCCGAGCTCAAAATAATGTATCCTAATTTTCGAGACCACCGAGGTGACTCGGGAGGGCGTTGGTGGAAAAGGTATTGTGACCGCGACGCATTTCCGGACGAGTTGACTTGGGCTCGAGAGGGATCGAAATTTATTAATAACAACCCTCAGAATATGTGGATCCCAAGCGGGCAATCACCTCCTGCGCCATATATTTCTCCTGCATGGCTGGCAGAAGTTGCTTGGCAGGCGGTGAAGATTCCGGCGCCGACGGTGGAGACGAATCCGAAGGTCGGTGATCGGGGTGCGACGCTGGTGGGGATGGATACGTGGGTGTGGGCCACGGGTGAGACTCCTACGAGTGTTAAGGCTACTGCCTCGGCCGGTGGCACGTCGGTGACGGTGACGGCGTCGTCGTCGGGGTTGCAGCTGTCGGCTCCTGATGGGAGGGCGTCGTGTCAGGGGTTCGGTATTGCCTGGCACTCCGGTATGGCGGAGGGGTCGAGTCCGTGCACGATCT
>ERZ772979.456-NODE-456-length-29041-cov-7.241875_pt1 | contig 29041 bp, 29 predicted proteins | sample MGYA00511130_ERZ772979 | MGnify/ENA primary metagenome ERZ772979 (study PRJEB29015, sample SAMEA2738103) | human oral metagenome | biome: human oral; feature: human-associated habitat; material: saliva | place: China | collected 2186 ... | reverse complement strand
TAGGTTGTTACCACCGTGGTGAGAGAAGTTGTTACCAACCTCCCAAGAGAGTGCACTCAAAAACACCCCTTTTTCGAACCCAGCGATGGACTTATTTTACCTAAACATCATTCAATAACCCCACAGAAGAAAATCGGCAGGAATGCTACGACGAACGCGAGCACTCCGCATCGCGGGTTGCATCCAAGCCAGGCAACCCGCCCCAGCTTCCCCACCGCCTACTGCAAATCGCTTCCCCCACGATACTGTTTCAGGGCGAAGCGCTCGATGTCTTTGCAGAGCTGTTCTTCGGTGTAGAGCACACTGATGAGCATGCTGATGGCGGCGGCGACGCGGCGGTCGATGATCGGGTCGTCGAAAAGCACATGTGCAGCCTGCGCAACGTTGTGGATTGCCTGGATTGCCACGAGGTCAGGCCCGAGTCGGGCGCTGGATTTTTCCAGCAGGTATGCGTATTTGATGGCGAGTTCTTCGCTGCGCGGGTAGGTGTCGCCATTTTGTACGTCTTTGTAGCTGATGAGTGAAATGAATTCTCGTAGGTCTGCTGCTGTGTAGGGGGTGTCGTCGATGATGTGGACGCAGGTGTCTTTGAAAAAAGGCAGCGCTTCTCCATCGGCGATGAGCCTGTTTATGAGTTCGTTCGCTTTATCGCCAAGCTTATCGATGCGCACAGCCACGTTGTTTCCTTAGGGCTAGGGTTTGTGTCTGTTTTTGTCTGGAAAGTGCCTGCTTATCTACCGCCAGCTTACAGGTTTTTGCACGTTCGGGTATGGCTAGCTGTTGCTTTGTGTGGGTTCGTGTGGCCTTGAGGTGTTCCTGTACTGCGACATGTGTTTTTTCGTGTGGTTTCTCACACCAGACTGCCCGTTCCCCACACGCTCCAACAGTCGTTTTTCGACGTCGCTTATGCTGCCGCCCCTCCCATACCCGGCCGCATCCAACCCCTCGCGATCATCGCTGGTTCTCATCCCCTGGGCGTAGGCGCGAAGATGAATTCTAGGTCACAATGTTCCGCCCGTCGGGTGATTCTTTTGCACCTCCGAGCAGCGATGATGGTTATCAGACAGTTGTTGTTCTCTACGCAAGGAGGAGTTATGAGTCGCGTTGTTAAGGCCAAGGATGCCGTGGTCGCGCAGGACCTACGGAAGACATACGGCGCTGGGGAGTCACAGGTGACAGCGCTCAACAATGCAAGCATTCGTGTGGGTGTGAGTAAGTTTTTGGCGATCATGGGACCGTCAGGTTCGGGCAAATCCACACTGATGCAATGTTTGGCCGGACTTGACAGCATTGATTCGGGCAATATCAAAATTGGTGGGATTGACATCACAAGTCTGAATGATCGTGATTTAACACGCCTTCGGCGTGAACATGTTGGTTTTATTTTTCAGCATTTCAATTTGGTGTCCACCCTGACCGCAGAGCAGAACATTATGCTGCCCATGAAATTAGCCAAGCGTCAGGTGGATCAAGAATTGTTCAACAATGTGGTGGAGCGACTGGGCATTAAGTCACGCTTGTCGCATAAACCACATGAAATGTCGGGCGGACAGCAACAGCGTGTCGCTATTGCCCGCGCGCTTGTTGCTCAGCCGACGGTGATTTTCGCTGACGAGCCGACGGGGAATTTGGATTCCGTATCCAGTTCGGAGGTGCTGCGCTTTTTGCGCGACAGCGTTGATGTGTTTGGCCAGACCGTGATTATGGTGACGCACGATCCCATTGCCGCGACCTACGCGGATGAGACGATTCTGCTTGCCGATGGCCGCATCACCGCCACCCTCGTCTCCCCCACTGTGGAACAGGTTGTGGCTGCATTGCAGGAGGTTGAGTGATGAACTTCCTCGTAGCATCTAGTTTGAGAAATAATCTGCGCAGGCTCATCGCCACCGCCACCGCAGTGGCGCTATCGGTGGCGTTTATGGTGGCCACGCTGCTGATTATGGGCACCTACAACACTGCCCTGTCGAACAGTGTGACGGAGCAGATGAAGAACTCCGATGTCTGGGTGGGCTATGACAGCTCATTACCAGACAATGCAGATGAAGTGCTGGCCAAAACCGCTGACCGCATCCGCGAGCGTCCCGACGTGCAGGCCGCCGATGTGCAGCGCTTTGCAGCCGGTGAGGTACGGCACGATTCCCGCAGAGCAAACGCACAGATCCAGGCGATGCCGAGTGAGCCTCTTCGCTGGGCCACGCTGGCGGAGGGTGCGTGGCCGCAGTCACCGGACGAGGCCGTACTGAACAAATCTGCGGCGGATTCTTTGCAGGTATCTGTGGGTGATTCGGTGCGCTTAGATGATAAGAACTCCGTTCGCGTCGCGGGCATTACCTCTCAAGAAGATCAGATGATGTCCATGGGTTTCGCCGAGATTAGTGTGATGCCGGAGCTGCTGGATCGTCTTGAAGCCCAGAAATACGCTACGAGTATTCTGGTTCGCAGCACTGCCCATGACGGCACGAGCAACACCACCCCGGATCAGCTGGCACAACAGATAAAAGACCAGACTCAGGGCACTCCCGACATCACGGTGCGTACTCGCGACGAGCAGGCGCAGCATCAGATCGCGGACCTTTCCGGCAATACCGCGACGCTGACCGCCATGCTGGGTGTGTTTGTGGCTATTTCGATGATTGTGGCGGGCTACGTCATCGCGAATACCTTCCAGGTTCTCGTCGCGCAGCGGACAAAAGAACTGGCGTTGCTGCGCTGCATTGGTGCAGATAAGCGGCAGGTGCATGGCCTGATTCTGGGCGAAGCCGGTATCACGGCATCGGTGGCCGCGCTGGTGGGCTGCCTACTGGGTGTCGTTGCCACAGTGATCTTTGCCCAGTTCATGTCAATGATGAGTGCGTTGACCATCAGTCCGCTGGCGTTGATCGCTGGTTTTGTGGTGGGCGTTGTGGTGACGGTTGCGTGTGCTCTCGGGGCGTCGAAACGCGCGACCCGCGTGCATCCGGTGGAGGCACTTCGCCCGCTTGAGGCAGTGGCTTCGGACAAGCTGCCACTGGGGCGCACGATCGTGGGTTCCGCTCTGACCCTGCTGGGCGCGGCGGGCCTGATTTACGGCGCGACGAGCGGTATGGCTGTGGCTATTGCTGGCGGGTTTATATGCGGCATGGGCGTGCTACTGGCCGCCACGACGTTGCTACCAAGGCTGGTGTCGCTGGTGGGTCGGGCACTGTCGCGAGTGTCGCTGCCGGTGGAGTTGGCCGCCGCCAATTCAATGAAGAACCCGCTGCGCACAGCAGCGACAGGTATTTCCATGCTGATCGGCGTGGCTGTGCTGGTGTTGATGGCCACGGGCATTCACTCGGTGCAGGAGTCCATTGTTTCTCAGATCAATCGGGAACGCCCCTTCGACCTCATGGTGACCACGAGCAACCCGGCTGGCTTCTCGCCGCAGGAGCTTGAGCAGATTAAGAACAATCCCAAGGTCACGGCCAGCGCTGATTCCCAATCCGCACAGGTGACAGTGACCACCTCTGATGGTCAGGAACATCCAGTGAAGGCCGAGACTGCGGATAGCTCACAGCTCAGCGAGGTGTTCTATGCCAAGGGTGATACATTGTTCCCACAGTCCGGCGTGGGCACGGTGGGCACTATCACCGAGAATAAGTCCCCCATCACCATTCAGGGCGATGCGGGTAGCATAGTTGCCTCGGCGGACGTGAGCGACAAGCGCGCCCCGGATCAGATAAGGATGTCGAAGGATGACTTTTCCAAGGTGGCGCGGAACACCGTCACTGACACCGTGTACCTTCGGCTCACCCCAGGTCTCTCAGCGGACGAGGTTCAGCAGGTTACCAGCGATCTGAGTGCCCTGAACGACAGCTACAACACCGGCGGCGGCGCCCAGGAACGCGCCTACTACACCAAGATATTGAACATCATGCTCATGGTGGTGCTAGCGCTGCTGGCCATTACCCTGATCATCGCCTTCGTAGGCATCGGTAACACCACAGCGTTGTCGGTGCTGGAGCGCCGTCGCGAATCCGCACTGCTGCGGGCGGTTGGTTTGGAGCGCCGCCAACTGGTCACCACCATCGTCGTGGAGGCCATGCTCACCGCCGTTGTCGCCGCCGTGTGTGGCTGCGCGCTGGGGATCTTCACCAGCTGGTCCGGCGTGAACGCGCTGGAACACACCGCCGACAAGCTTGAGCTGGACCTGTACATCCCGTGGTTGCAGGTCGCCCTGATCATCGCAGGTGCAGGCACCGCCGGTGTGCTCGCCGCCCTACTTCCCGCCATGGGTGCTTCACGACGCCCACCGGTGCAGGACCTCGCGGCAGAGTAACTGCCCCAGTGTGCCTGATGTATCGTGCCTGGCGTAGCCGCTACCGAAGCGTGCTACGTCAGGCACGCGGCGTTCACAACGCCAACCATCACCAGTGATACGGAGGCCACAATGGCACCGGCGCGGAGCTTCTTATCTTCCACAATGTCCCGGAACCTTCCCGGAATGGCCAATTCCATGGCCACCAACGCCGCGGCCTGGAGCGCTATTCCCAGAAGGCCAAACACCCCGGCCTCAATAAGCCCCTTGCCTAAGCCCAATTCGGAGGCGGAACTATGCACGGCGGTGGCCACCACAATTCCCGTGGCTATCTGCTGCGCCGCCGCTATGAAACCAGCATTGGGCAGGTGATCCACAAACACCAGGCGATGTAGTTTCCCGGGGGTAAGCAGGTCAAGAACCACAAACCCCAGCACCAGCATCACGCCAGCGAGGGCGAAATAGGCCAGCGTACTCACGACCTCTGCAAATACGTCCATTTTCTCTCCTTTTATTTCACACCGGATCCCGACGATCCACCGCTACTGCTGCCACCATTACTTCCCGAGCCAGACGACCCACCAGAGGAATCACGTGGTGAGGATGGACTGAACCCAGGCCCCAGGAAAATCAAACTGCCATTGTTGTAGCGGTGCAGGTCCTCCACCTCAATCTGGCATTTTCCGTTATTGTTGGACACCACAATAAGTCTCTTGTCGTAGCGCAAGTATTCCGACCCCGACGCGGAGTCAAACTGCCTGGCCATCGGCTTAATCTTATTCGCAATATCCGAGGCCGTCTTCTGCACGCTATCGCCAGACTTGCACTCGTAGGTATTGCCGCTCTTTCTGGTGTAGTTCTTTGACACATAGCTTTCGGGATTACTCGCGTTAGCGAATCCCGCGGCAGCCGTCACAAAAGTCAGGCCCACGGATGCTGCGCTCACAAGAACCAGCACAATGCCAAGAAGTCTCCAGCGGCCACTATTCATGACGGAAAACCTGCCTTTACTATTGTCGGGAGCGTTGTTGTCGGGGCGTCGAAAAGCATATTAAACCGAGTAATCGGGCGCTGGGGGCGCGGGGTAAATGATCAGTTCACCGGGAAGAATCACCCGCCCCGTGGACACTTCCCAGGAATCGTCATTGGACCAGCCCTCAAACCCCAGGCGGAACTGCTCGGACGCATCGGCGTAGTCGATGTAGGCCATTTCCCCCTCCGGCGGAAGCCCGGTTGTGCCGTGCGACACATAGCGCGCGTGACCGCGCTCCTGCTCCACGTAATGAACACCCTCAAACTCCAGAACGCTCTGCGGAGTGAGACCCGTTGCCTTCCGCGAGGTCCACCACACCAGCTCAAGCTCACCGTCGTCGATTTCCACGGCCAGGAAGCTGCTACCGTCACCGCCGTCCAGCAGGTGTTCGTACCAGGTGAACTGCCCCTGGGTCACCTCCAGCGTGCCGCGCACCAGGTAGTCCGTCGCCCCATACGTAACGACGGCCCCCGGACCCAAGCGATCCGGGCCGAAATCAGCGGCATCCGGGACCTCGGCAAACAAATTACGTGCTGGCTGCTGCTCATCATCAACCTGACGCGCCTTGCTGAAGCAATATAGCGCTCCTATACCACTCACACCCGCAATAGCGAAGAAAAACAATGACAGAAGTAGCACTACAGTATCCTCAGTCTCAGCTTATTTTTATCCAGCATACAAGCATAGCCCTGGGGAAGCATGTCACAATGGGCCTATGAAGAAGCGAGCATGGATCGGTTATGCGTCCGCTTTTCTCTCCTGGGCGCTTGTTATAGGGGCGCTCATCGCGTTTTTTATGGGGCATTCCGCACTGGCACTCTTTCTGTGCCTGCCGGGAATATTATTGATCTGGCGCAGTGGCAGCATGTTTGGCGACACCAAGAAGCTCCCCAAGGGTGCCCCCATCCCCGATGCGAAACGCGTCAAACGCTACCGACAAGAAAACCCCGGTGCCACCATTGTTGACGCCATTGACGCGATCAACAGGCAGGACGGGGTGTACTAGTTACTTCGGGTTAGTGATGCGCGGCGCATTACCTGAACCATCCCAGCCCTCGGCCGACGCGCTCGCATTCCCCACAGTCGCCGATACCTTAATCGGCTTATCACCAGCGGCAACGCCCTTAGCCGTGTACACGGCACGCGAATATTCCTTCATCCGGCCGCTATCGGTGTCCTGGCCGTGCTGACGATCCTGATCCCCAGCGAACGCAATACTGACATTCACATTCTCTTCCAAGCCCCAATGACGGCCCTCTTTAACCAAAATCGCACAATTCTGGTTATCCTTCGACGAAAAATACACCTCAATAGTGGCGAAACGCTCCCCCGACGCGTCCTTCACCGGCACACGACCGTCCTTCACCATGCGGTAACTTGTGCCACACGTATTCGCCGCCGCCGCCTCGGGAGCATTCAACACGGAGACAGCGCCCAGACCACCACACGCCAAAGAAAAGGCCATGAACAGCTGAAACACACTCTTACGAGTGATCATCATCTACCTCCAACGGATACTCACCAGGACACTTAGCAGGTTGCGATATCTGCTAATCCTACGCGCAGCACATGTAATATTTTTCCGACGCGCCGCGATAGGGGTAACGCAACGCTAAATTTTTGCGATACTTTTTGGCAAATTCTCATACGCGTAAGGGTTCATGCAGGTAGAAGCTTTTCGACGCCACCATGGCTACGGTTGGCAGATAAGATGCGGGTGAGTTGGGGGTGGGTATAAGGGTTAGCGCAGTGGGGTGATTTTATTCAGAGGAAGGTCTGTGTCTTGAGTGTCGGCGTAGCGGGCTTGTGAGGTTGTGGGTGTGAGCTGGGTGTGGTTTTGAGTGTGAGCTGGGTGTGCGCCGTGCGCGGTTGCTTGCTTGAGCTAAGCACGGGCCGGCACTTTGACGAATCCGCAAGCCACTGTATGATTACCCCCTGAAGCGCCTGTGGCGGAATTGGCAGACGCGCTGGATTTAGGTTCCAGTGCCTTAGGGCGTGGGAGTTCAAGTCTCCCCAGGCGCACCACGATTCCCTTACTTAAACACGCATTATCATGCACACCACTTGCGGTACTCACCCAAGTGGTGTTTTCTTTACCCCCATCATCCCCGTCCGTGTGAGCCATCCCTTCTGAGCCCGCCTGGGTAACGTTGTTGGTGGTAGCAACACTGATCTCATCATCAAGCCTCATGTGAGGTACACCACCATGCTCGCTTGTCACGCCCTCACCATCAAACTGCCTCAGAACCGAGATAACAGGCTGCAGGTGAGCAGTCGCCATGCGACTCACCCCACTCGCATCATCCTGCGGGTTAATCGCAACCGCAGTAAAAAACACCCCATTAAGCAACTTCTTCAGACTCGGCGTTGCCTGCATATACAAACGAAAGCAATCTTCGAGCAGATCCAGCACATACCCAAGGTGCGTCTGGACTACGTGGGACTCGAGGCTCAGTGCAGCACGCTGCTGCTCAATGCTAGCCAGCTGCGCTGCAATCTGGTCCTGCTCTTGCTTCAGTAGATCGAGTGGAATGGCATCAGCGTAGTGAGCATCAAGCAGCTTTTGGCGCTTACGTAGAAGAGTACGGCTCTGCTGCTCCAGCTGGCGAACATGCTCCGCCCGACTAGCATAGATACGCTCTAGTTCCCGCTCGGCATGGGCTGCAATCCGGTTGCGCTTAGCTGGGGTTATACGGATCGTGCGGTAGAGCTCTGCTACCTTCGTTTCCACCTCATCGATGAGCACTGCTTTGAAGTGGCACCCATCACGCTGACGCTGCCGGTACGAGCAGACAAAGTATGGGTACACAACCCCACGCTTGTTCTTGGTGTTCTGGATAATAAGGCGGCTACCGCACTGACCACAACGCACCGTGGTCTTAAGGTGGTGATGATGAACCCGCCGACGCTCACCGTTGTAGTGGGCACTCAGGACGGTTTGTACCTTATACCAGGTCTCATCATCAACCAGGGCCTGGTGGCGGCCGGGGTACTCAACGCCCTGGTAGCTCACAACTCCACGGTAGTATGGGTTATGCAGCAAATCGATCAGTCGTGACTGCGTCATAGGCCGCTCTGGGTAGCGACTCGTCGCTGGCTGGGTCAACCCCCGAGCGCTCAGGTGTTCGGTCAGGTGTTTGGCGGTCCACTTATCCGTGGCGTACTCACGGAAGGCCTCAGCGATGAGCGGGCCACGTACTGGGTCAACTTCCACCCAGCTATGGCGTTTACCATGCTCATTTTTGCCCTGTTTATTCACATATCCCAGCGGAGCCTTGCCAATGGTACCGCCATGCTTTACCTTCTCACTCATACCTTTTGATACTTCAGCTGCAAGGTTACGGCTATAAAATTCGGCGATGGAAGACATAATGCCATGGAGCAACATGCCGCCAGGCGTCTGATCAATATTTTCGCTGGTCGAGACAAGGCGGACGTTGTGCTGTTCGAGCACACGGTTAATATCCACATCATCAGCCCGGTTACGTGCCAGGCGGTCAAGTTTGTGCACAATAACGTAGTCAATATCATTGTGTTCGGTAATGTAGGCCAGCATCTTTTGCAGTTCTGGACGCTTGGCATTGCGAGCAGATTCACCCCGATCAATAAATTCCTTGACAATAAAGGCACCAAGTGCCGCTGCCTTATTTTTATTGGCCTCGCGTTGGGCCGGAATAGAGAAGCCTTCGGCAGCGTCACCACGCGCAGCTTGGCCTTTGGTAGAGACGCGGATATAGCTGATGGCTCGCTTGGGTGTTAGATCTGCAGCCATAGCCGCAAGTGGATTGGCTGGAGGCGTGGTGCTCATGGGTCTCGCTCCTTATGCGTTCGTTTATGTCGTGTACTGTGTATCCTTGCCGCCAGGTACTGCCGGTGGCGGTCAGACTGGCTTACTCCTATTGACGCTCGTTTTGCGCTAAGAGTCCAGTCCTTTTGCCTGAAAATATGATGTAGAATTCACGTCACGCAGCGGATGCCATACTGCTAAGCAGGCTGGGCCAATCCTTGAGGGCGACGACCTGGAACATGCCAGCGGGCAGATCGGTGCGAGTACTGAAGATGTTGATCAGCTGCTCGGCTCGCTGGAGTGTGGAGGTAACCCATACAACGACCGGGAAGATGCCACGGCGTCGCTGCTCTACTCCACTAGTGAGATGGCGCAGGTAGGCATCGGTTTTACGGTTAATGCGTATTGGTCGTTCGGTGCCCATATCTAACTCACACCACCAGTTGTATTCGTAACCAGCGCAAGCGGTAACAAGGCCAAGGTCTGGTTTAACCCATTCGGGCTGGCCATATGGGCCAGGGTGTTTGGCCCAACAGGTTGGCTCCGGCTCAGCTTTGACAAGTTCTATTTCGCACGTACGGCATGTTTCTTCGCTGACAAGTCGAAGCTCAGTTACTGCCAACGTATGAGCAAGAAACGTCCATGAAGGTTCGGTGATGCGCCGCCGCGATACTGGCCGTGTAGCAACACTGTCTTGGAGGCCGCATAACTCATCAAGTCGATAGCCAGCTTCGCTGAGGTGCCATACATAACTGCTCGATCCAGCACGAGCACCGCCAACTCGCCGCTGAAGTGTTTTGACAAGTGCGCTTTCTTGGAGCGTTCCCATCAAGCGATTGGTTTGGCGTAATGCCGAAGCGTCACTCTGGAAAGCGGGCCTTAGAAACCGTGCAAGCTGGCGAGTGGTGGCGAAACGTTGATCGGAAAGTATCCGAGTAACGGTGTGCGCATGGTCGCTTAGCTGACTGGCGAGCCATGCCAGGCGCGACCGAGTAATGCGATGAGTCATATTTATGCTCCTACTTCCTGATTAGTTGATGAGATAACCAAGGGCTTAGGTAGGTAACCGAACGGTCAACGGGCTTTTTGGATAGATAGAGTGCGCCCCGGTGCGTAACTCAGTGTGGCTGCTACGAAGAGGCAGACAGTCACCTCCCTTATTGGCCAAAATTATGTGTCTTAGCGGCGTGTATGGGGACTAGCTCGTATACGCGACAGGTCTTGCGATTGGTCATTAGGAAGCCACACAAGTGAGTACTTTTTTCTGCGTGGATTAGGGCGATTTGGTCGTGCGGCCAAAGTGTGTTTGGACTGATGACGTCCCCAATATGCCACTATTACGTGGCGTGGTCTGGTAAACCGTCGGGGTGTCCCACCCCAGGGCGTGGCGCAGCTCTGCCTCAACCTGTTCGGTGGGTTGGCCATAGCGGGCACAACTAGCAGCTGCTATGGCCAGTGGGTCACTGCATATACTTGGTGGCGGCAACGTTGTGCCGGACAGCCAGCCAGTTTTAGCGCCCTCGCACCAATAACTGGCATAAATATGAAACCGCGACAGCAGCATAAAATCTGCCGGAACAAGGTGTGACGCTGCCATGGCTGCCATGTCCTTTGCATCCGCACCAGAAAGCTCAAAGCAAATCTTGTTCCGGGCATTAGCATCAATGGCGCGCTGCATCGCAAGGCTCAGTTGACTGCGGTACTGGTGAGCCATCGTAAAGCCCACACCAAGTGACCGGCTTTGCGCTAAGGCATCAGCCAAGTCACCAGGAATGCCCTGGATAAAATCGTGAACCTCATCAATGTAGATGCTGGTAATAGCGCGCCGGGTGGGTGGATCGTTCGTGCGGCCAAGTATAAGTGGCCACAATTGCCCCATTACCAGCGAGCCAAGCAGGCGCGCAGCTTCTGCACCTAAAGTGCCCTTATTGAGGCGGATGAGCACAACTTTACGTTTGGTAAACAGCTCATCTAGCTGAAAGTGTGGAGCGGTTTGACCAAGTACGGCCCGCATATGTGGACGCACTACTAATTGCTGCAGTTTGTTTAACACTGGCGCAATGACTTGGCGCTGCTGCTCAGGGCTCCAGCTATCGAACTTAGCCCAGAAAGAAGACACACCTAGAGGGTCGTCAATCTTACTAGTAATGCGGCGGCGTAACTCGGGATTAGTAAGCAAGCTTGGGATAGCAACCAACGTCGCCACGTCGGGCAGGGATTGGCTAACGCGCGCTAAGGTCAGCAAGCAGGCTGCTAAGACTTCTTCTGTACGCACACCCCAACTTTCAGCAAATATGCTTTTGAAACTAGCTAGCAGACTATCCGCAACCAAGTCAGGCTGCTGGCGAGCAGCCTGCGACACCAACGGATTGAGGCCGACTACCTGTGGCATAGTTGGATCAAGCAGTACCACGTCTTTATGGCGGCTGGGTGGGATGCGTTCAAGCAGACTCGTCACGAGATCAGACTTGGGATCAATCACAAGCACACCGCGCCCGGCACGTATATCTGCCAGAATAAGGCCTAGCATAGCGGTCGATTTACCAACTCCAGTCGGGCCAAGTAACACGGTGTGGAGCAGACTATCGGCTGGCGAAATGCCTAAAGAAGTATCCGTATGCCCCGGCGCGTTACTTACCCCAAATACTCGGCCAGCCAGATTGGATTGTGTGCTGCTCAGCCAGTGCGGGGGTGGCATGACCCGAGGCGAGATAGGCCCTAGCACAGGCAATTCACTATCACCGATTGGCCAGCCGGTTAAAAGAGCAATTTCGCTTGCAGCCAGTAGGCTCGTTGTATAGAAGGGATACCACGGTACACTCGCTTGGTTAAGCCGCGTTGCTGATTCTGGGGTGAGCCGGAGACGAGTATGACTGGTCTCCACGCTGCGCATAGCACCAAATATGTTGAGCAGCTGCTGGCGAGCACGGGCGTGGCTCATTCCAGCAACCCCAATACGCACACTTACCTGCACGCAGTGGTACTGACAGCGATCGGTTTTGTCTAGACGTGTATTCGCAGGTGGCCGATAGCCGTTCATCAGCACATCCCACCATGACTGATACGGCAAATGACGCGGTGGCCTACGCCGCCCCAGCTGAACCTGCACGGTTACACACTCGCCAGGTGAGAGTCCACTACACGCAGCCAGCAGTCTGCGCGTGGCAGCTTCTACCTGCGGAACCGCCAAGAGGCGTTCGCTACGATTGGTGGTAACTCGGGCTGCCTTGTCCATACGCGGCCGAAGATTAGCTAGTGAAGTAGCTTCACCAGAGTCAGCAGGTTGTTCCGTACTGTCCGTATACTGCACTCCTGGCACGAGTTCACGAACAATGTGCGCAATAGTGTCACGCTGGCTTGAACGTACCCCTAGCAAGAAGACAATGCCTTTGACATCTGCCCTGGTTTCAAACACAAGCCGCCCACTATGCGGGTCAGCCACAAGACGCTGAAGAAGCTCACTCACTGTCTGGGTGCTTAACGGTCGTGGCCAAAAGAGCTGCAGCCACACTAACTCTTGGGAGTATGGCATAGGTCGTCTCCTCCATGCTGATTTACGACATACAGCGCCAGCACACGAGCGAGTTCCAGCTCAGCGATTGGCTTCCAGCAGGGCACAGCCCGTACATCGCAGGAGCGTGAGCGGCGGCTTATTTTGCCTGTATGTGGGAATTGTTTTGATGATGCTTGCTTCGGTTTCTTTGACATAATTTCTCCTTAGTTATTATTTGTTAGCTATATCCAGGGCATTTAGCATTACCAATACCGCAGTTCGAGCATCCAACAAACCAGTCTTCGCACAGCGGGAATGAGCAGGATAAGCACAAAAATGATCAGCAGTTTGATCCAAACAGCTGTAAGTAGCATGGCAGCTACGTGGAGACACACACTGGCAAGAAGCAATGTGGCAGCTACTCGTAAACAACGGGTAGGGAAAGACGTTGGCGTCGGGCGCATAGCAGCACCTTTCTGTCGTGTTGGTGAGGTGATGGCGTAGCTGGATCATTGTTTTTCCTCCAGCCGCTGCTCTGGTACTGGGTAGCCAGGAATAGCAATGTCTGACTCGACCTCGTTACCCCAAATTGACCAATCGGCATTTGATTCGGGTCGCCTGCGGGCAAATAACTCTAAGTATGGCCCGGGCGAAATCCGCTCAATAATGGCGAACTGTTCAGCTGGCTTACGGGAATGCTCCTGCACTGGCGCGTTAAACCAGGTCGGCTGGGAGCGATAACGCACCGGTGCTTTACCACGAGTGCAGAACAATAGTTGCTCGGTAGCGTTGCGGAGCTGGTACTGACTCGATAACCCAAGGCGGAACTTAACCCAGGTAAGCGGACTGCGGACAGTAAAACCCCACGCTGCTGCGACTGCGTAGGCGTCAACTAAGAGGGCATTTGTTGTCCAAAGCCACAGGTGAGCATTTGGCGTAGCCAAGGCAGAAACTGGTATATCCGCAATGCGGTCTAAGCTCATGGTGGCGTAGTGCCGCTCACCGCTTTGGCCAGGCCATGGTGGGTCTGCCAAAATAGTACAAAAGCGTTGTTCGGCTACAGATTCTGTGTTTATATCGCCATTTTGTTTAGGCATAACACGTCTCCTTATCCCTTGTTACATAGCGCTTTGGCGGGGATTTTTCGCGAATAATATTCATCCCCCTTACCTCCATTACGGCCTATTTATTTCCATACGTAAACCGTCTAGGCAGCAAGACAGGTGAGCGGTAAGACATTGTCAAACGGTGGTTAAATGGCCTGTTGTGGCACTATATTTCGGCGCTGTGGTTTTTGCATCAGCCTGGAAATTGACTCTTTATTTACATCAGCCACAGTCCCGCGCTGCCACTCATTGCTTCCTAACCCTCCACATCAAACCGATGTTGAGCCTTCTCTAGCTGCACCATCGCCTGCCGAAAGGCTGCTTGGTCAGCTGCGAGGTCTGTATCGAGCTTTGTAGCTTGCTCGGCCAATGTGGTGGTTTGGATCAGTCTCCCTTGGCTATACATGTAGCCAAGAGTTTGTAGGAGGTAAGAGCTGTTACGCTGGCAGCGCCACACTGCATATATGGCGCGCATGCGCCGCACCACTTCACGTGTTCCACCAGCTACATATACGTCGCCCATTACAAGGGTGAAAAGTACAGCCGTACACACCCAGCAGAGAAAAGCGTGGCCAATGTTTGTGTATATGGCGGCCCATATGCCGAGCATAAAGCTAACTATGCCAGCGCAGCCGCCGCATACTATGTTCCTCATAAGTCCGCCACCCGCCGGGCTGCGCCACTGGCGTAGGCCGCCACAATCTGGGCATAGTACCCAGTACCTGCCGGGGCAGATTTCACCTGCGCTTCCATCTGAGTCATGAGCGCTGCGGTATGGCTGAGCACCTGTGAGGTGAAGAGCGCGCGGGTTTGTTCGGCCAGCATGGCACGATCCGTATCGGCGGCCATTCGGTAATGTTCACGCCGGAGCAGCGGCCGCCTGGTCGGTGGCAGCATGGTAGTTAGATTCAGCGGAGCCGCGCCACCGGTGGCGGGTGTAGGCCGGTTGGGGGTGTTCATACGGAGCCTCCAGGTAGTGTAATGGCAAACCCGGTTAGCTTGCCTGGTGAATCTCAATCTATGGCTGCGCCAAATACTGCGGTTAAAAGTGGAAAAAAGTTGGAAACACCCGCAAAAATGGAGCACATTGGTGGGTCTGCCCAGACCACATCCGTCCAGGGATACAACACGAGGTGAGAGAACCATGACCAGGCCACATATTGGCAGCGAAGACCTGCTCACCGACCTTATTTACCTGCGAAAGGGTGGGGGACTTAGCCCTGCCCGGCTCGCGGCATCTGGACTGGTTGACCAGGTGCTCACCAACTTCCCCGACGACAACTACGACACTAAAAAACAGCGACTGATCTCGGCGATTCAGTCGCTGCATACCCCCGACGCAGATGTTCTCTTGGCAACATTTGGCCTTGATGAACACACCGCCGGGCTTGCCAGCCTCAAACAGCGCCGCCAGGTATATGGTCAGCGCATTGGGCGCGGTATTGACACGGTGGCAGACCGTGAAGCCAGCGCGCTGAAGCATCTCCGCTTCCAACTCTTGACCGGATGGTACCCTGCCTCTCCCCCAGGCAAACGTCTGCCAGAGTTGCATGGCGGCGCAGTCCACGAATCTACAGGGTTAACCACCATCTTTAGCGACGGCTGCTGGCAAGAAACCCGCCACACTTACCGTCTGCTTGCTGTATTTGACCAGGTAGACTACTACAGCATTACCAGTCTGTTTCCAGCCCCACCACTGCCACGTGGGCCATGGCGGACGACTACCACTGCGACGCAGGGTGGCTACGAACACCGGTTTTGGCCACCAGAGCCACTCGAGCGCGGTGGCAGCTACGAACTTGGTTTTAGTTTCAAGCCAAACACTCCCAGTGTCGCGGATTATGCCGAACCGCACTGCATTTGGGAAGAATCTCTGGCCTTCCACGAGCGCACGCTCCACGGTCACTTCGAAGCCATCTTCCTTGGCCACAAACCACGCTGTATTTGGCAATTCTCTGGCTTAACCCACCTCGAACGCCCTGGCCGTCCAACCTCTCAGAACCAGCTCACTCCTGGCACTGGTTCTGCCGTGCAAGCGCACTTCACCGACCTCTACGGCGGGTTGTTCGCTGGGCTTGCTTGGGAGTGGTAGCAAGGGGCAACACCTACTGGCAACGTCCAGCAAAAACTACATCACCTGGCACGTGCAGATTCATTGAACCACCAGCCTCATCTCGGTATAATTAATAACATAACCTAATAACTAAATAGGGGACCATGCGATGAATACGGACGCCACAAAGCAACTCAACCAACTCACAAGCTCGGTAACAACACTGAATACAAGGGTAGATAGCCTTTCGGAGCGCATGGATACCATGTCGGACCGAGTCGACACACTTTCTACCCGGACGGAAGACTTAAACGCCCGCCTAGATAGTCTGCTCGAGCGCATGGACAAAGAGAGCGCCGAGACAAAAGCGCAGTTCAAGCAGATTGACGAACGCTTCGAGAAAATTGATGAGCGGTTTGAGGAAATAGACGAACACTTCGTCGAAATCTACGAACGCTTCACCAACCAAGAAGAATTTAATACCAAACTCTTCGACCTCGCCTACAAAACTCAGCAAGACCTCGAAGACTTTAAGCAGCAGGCTGCTACCAAAGACGACATCAACCGGATCATGAACCGCTTGGATGACATCATGAACAAGCAATCCGCCGACAGGCTAGAACGCGCTGCCACCAACCACCAGCTCAGCCGCCACGAAGAAGCCAACGCCAAGTTTGGCGAACGCCTGACTCGCCTGGAAACCATGGCCAAGCAGCATGGCTGGGCGGTGTAGGCGGAGAGGACACAATACCACTAATTAGCAACGTCCCAGCCAAGAGCAAATTCACAACGACATCTACAATCTCCAGGTTGACCTCAAAGGCCTGGATAAGCGCATGCAAATTGGCTTCGCCAAAACCAAAAGCCAAATCAGTGCCACCAATGCCAGCATTAACGCCATGAAAGCCGACATCATCACTATTAACTGTAGCCTCTTCTTTAAACCCTACGTCCACGAAACGGCAGTTGGCAGCTTTAGTCAAACTCAAAATGTGACTATTGCGAGCACGAACGCCAACGTTGGCAATGTCGTAACCTTCCTAAGGGGCAAGTCCGGTGAACATGAGCGAAGGACAGCGCAATGACGTAAGTCAGCCACCAGCTTTCACCCCCGCCCATCACCCCCGACAAGCATTAAGTAGCCAAGAGTCGAGCCACCCGGCTATAAATGCAGAGTTTAGGTTTTGAACGTCCCGCTACGCTGGAGCGCATAGCGCTAATCCCCATAAACGCCCTCTAGCTGCGCTAATAGTGAGCACTTAATCAACTTACCAGAGACGAGCGAGGAAGTCTCCCACGCCGAAGACCCCTGCAGGAAAATCGAGTGTGACATAACTCATATCAGATCATTGAAGCGGAGTTTAGATAGATCTCCCCGACTGTTATGATGACGTTGAGCTTGAGAGATCTTTAGCTTTCATTTAAGGCAAATTTGCCAAAATATGCCTTGACCTGCGTATACATAACTTGCTACACTAGCTTCAGTTATGGAACGCGCCAAATTCAACTACCACACAGAGGAAGCCAACGGAGCTTACAACGAGACACAGGCCAGTGAACTCGGGCGGCAAGCCAAGTTGGAGCTGTCGGAAAATGACAAGGATAACGCGAATACTATGCCAACAAAAGAAGAAGTCATGACTCGTTCCGGAGCTGGGATTATTGAGGTCAGTGTTCAGCGTGTTGATAAAATTCGGCATGCCAAACGAGAAATTTACGAGAAAATGGATGCCAACCCAAGAAACATTTTCCCTTATACGACCTAGTAGTGAGATGGGTGTCCAACCATTTTTGAGCCAATCGCCGCAAATATAGACCCCGCTGAATGGGAGTTCTGTCACGCATTATGCACACAGCGTGGATGGATCAAACGGCGTGTTGACAAAATCACACCTCTAAATGATGACACCACTCGTGTCCACTCTACTTTTGATATTAACGTTGCTAAATTATATAGAATAATAGAAGAATTCCTGCCCCCTGGACAGCGCAAACGACGGATTCCGATACCAATTTTAGCGCGCGCACCTGAGCCCATCCTCAACATCAATGTTCAGCTCAACGGTGTTCCGCAATCTATCGCAAGTAGAAGCGCTTCAGCACGGTATGCAGAATGCGCGATTCTGCACAACATACAGCAAGCTGTTGACCTCTTCGAAAAAGCTGAGTTTCCAACCTTATCAAAGCATCTTTTTGACTGGGTTAGAACCGGCGAATCTGACACTATTCGATCTGCACTTGCGGATGCAGCAGAGATTGAAAAAAGGATCAACAGCAAGGCTTTAAGCTACGATCAACTAGTTGCCAGTCCGGCCACCCTAAATAGTTTGACATATGGATGGCTTTGGTCCGATATCCTGGCAGAAGAAAGTACACAAGAGTTAATCATCAGGTATTCATCTGTTCATTTGGTAGTTGTATATATCGACAACATCGACGAGGGCACTAATACAATCTTGAAAATCACGCAAGACATTCCAACCACTAAACCCGATAATGGAGTCTTATTTAGCTTGAAGGGTGCATCCTATCAAATACCAAATGTACCATTAGGGTCAAACTCGGAAGGTCGATATCATCTAAAAATTGAAAGTCCCGATGAGTTTAAAATTTCGTCTCTGCAGATAAAATATCGAGATAAGAAAAAACGACCTTGGTATAGGCGAAAGCAGAAGGTTAGTATTAGCAAAGACACTCGGATCGTTTCAACAAAAAACCTACTAGAAATTCACGATGGAAAAGATCAAAATAATCAAATAAGTAAAGACTTAACAATACGATTTGAGCCCAACATTGAAGCGTTCACCGCTCGTGCGCTCGCACTTGTTGCATTGCTGATTGGATACTCTTTCTTAGTAACCGAAAAGACTTTTGAGACAAAAGAAATCGCCGCTATTGCCATGGCGATCGGAGCAATTGCAGTTACTATGCCAGTGCTGTTTCGAGGACATAATGAGAGCCTCTTTGTAGCGCAGATGCTGCAAGTTAATCGAAGTTTACTCGGTTTTACCATCGGCATTTCATTACTGGTGGGCGTGGCGCATAGCACGTCAAGAGTTCCCAGCCACTTAACATCGCCCGTGTTCGGGTTGGTCAGCTATTTTCTAATAGGATATTTTCTATTCTTGTTAGCTTCGGCAATGCTGTCACACTATCGCGTATACAGATTTAAAAAGTTCTTAAGACAACATGAACAAGCAAGCCGAGGAATTTAGACCTTTCCACTAGACGGAATCACATCCACAGACATGATCACACTACTACTTGGCATAGTTCTCGGATGGATAATATCAAAACTTGCGGATTACCTGCTTGCACTTGGCATTGATCAAATTCAGGCGCGAAGGAGAAGGAAGATACGCAAACAGTGTCTGGTCAAGCTGCGTCTCGAGCGCGAACACGCTCTAAAGGAGGCGTACCGTAGGTACCAAAAAGCCTCAGCAACTCCTCCGCGCCTATGGTCTTACGCAAGGGGTAGCCGACCAGGCACGTTCATCATCACCTATCACGGCATTGATGAAATCGGCGTTGCCAGACTTCAGTCGCACGGCAACATAGACGAGGTCGTCCTAGAGATCGCCAACGGCACAATTAAACAAGGCTGGAACTCGGGCTCGCTGGAACTTGAACTCTTAGGGACTGATCTAGAACAGCTTGAGGTGATGTGGATTAAGGGTTCCTCATACCCGGAACAAGAATTCATTCCTGTTGACCCCGCCGATTCGTGGATACAAAACTTTGACACCTACATTAATACCGAGCGCGGGCAACGGCGCCTTGATACATTGATCAATGCAGAGTACCAAAAAATGGAAATACGAAAACGTTATATACAGAATCGACATTGCTAGTTGGAGCGCAGATTTCTTAACGTTTAACATAATGCGGTAGCTACATCATCACACTCGAACTAGCCTGCTTCAGCCAATTAGCACACGTTATACTAAACTTATATATGCGCCCGTTTCAACTTCGCCAGAAACATGCCACCACTCGTTCTGCAATTGCATCGGTGGAGCTTGAAGAAGTCAAAATTCTCAGCTGAAGTCAAACAAATTCTTCAACAGTATTCCCAAGCCTCGTCGCCAGCTACACGTGCCGAGCTGGTCCAGGCCGTTTTACAAGCGCACCGTCGTTCACACGTGGTGCAACGCTAAAGGGCAAGCAACCACCACACCTGCAGAAAACGTAACAGCCTGCCAGGCAGTATATCGGGGTGACGAGCGACCACTACGCAACTTGATTCAGCGCATTGCAGTTCGCACGTTTAGTGACACAACCACATAAATTGCGCAGAGTATTTTAGTCGTCGTATCATTACTCCAAAAGGGCCACGCTATTAAATAGAAGGATATTATTTGGAGGATATTGTGAAGAAACGCACACGTGTTGCGCTGTCCGAGCCTGCGTATCTCCAGCGGATTGGCGAAATTGCCTACGTCGCCTCATCCATTGAATGGACGATACTTGGCGACATCAACCGACTCAAAGATCGCTTACCAGAAAACTTTTGCCTTGACAAACTGGAGTCTCAAACTACCGGAAGTATAGCAAAGGAGGTTAGAGAGGCCGCGAAGCAATGCCAAGACCGCGAGGTGCGCACCTATCTTGAAGCTATGGGGGAAGCCTTAAGCCTTATGGCGAGTATCAGGAACAATGTGCTCCATGCCCGACCGGCGACACGCCATTCAGAAGGCGTAGAACAGCAGCGCCTCTCCCGCGCGGAGGTTGGTTTGGAACGGAAACTGACAGGGAAACGGTTCTGGATTGACGACGCTTGGTTCGATGACCAGGTAGATCAGATCAATCACGCCCTCGATAATATCAATGCCGTCCGCCCACGGTTTAATGATTAAGCCCAGCATGTTCCGCTGGTGAATCTATGCCATGTCCGGGCGCATTAAATGAAATGAAGAAAGCAACTCATCCACTACATGGTTGTCTCAGGCACGCCGCACGTTTCTGGAACTGGCGGAAGTCGTCGCCCAGGAAGGCTTCGATCATATCGATACGCTGGTTGGCCTGTGCTTCGCGGCTGTCTTGGACTTTGCCCAGTCCATCAACCTCAGTCTCACGAATACCGCGCTCCAGGAAGAGTTCGCGCTTGATTTCCATCATCTCTCGCTTTAAGCCGCTGATCTGCTCGGTTGTACTTGCGAAACCAATACCCATACGTCGATCAACATCTTCCAGGTTAACACTGAGGTTATAGGTCGCATCTTGTAAGTTGGCAATATCTTGCTTCATGCCAGTGATATCTTCTTGCATAGCAGCTTGGTGTTGCTTGAGCTCGACAATGTCTTGCTTCATATCAGAAATGTCTTGCTTGACCTCAACAAACTGCTCATCTACTTTGGCAAACCCCTCCCGCATCTCTGCCTTAAGGTCCGCGACAGAGCTAGTAAGTGATGCCACTGACTCAGTCAGAGTTGTTACCGTTGCCCCGAGTGCGGTAACTGTTTCCGTTAATTGGTGTAGTTGTTGCTTCGATTCCTTGTCCATAGTGGTACATCTCCGCTTTATTAAATTATGTTATTAATTATACACGATTTAGAAGATTAAACCAATCGATGAGGTTGCGGAAGGCGCAGCCACGACTGCACACAGGAGTACAGCCCTTCGCGTGTCGTATACTCTAACACCGGGCTCCGACTCATACTCCAGCGTCACTCGTCAGGCATTCGCTCAGCACATCGTGGACAACACCATAGCGGCCTGCGATGGCGGTAAATGCTACACCGGACGCATGAAGCGCTTTGGCTTTTGTTTGTTCCGCGCTACTCAGCATCCTGCGCTGGTGCGCCTCACCATTTCTTTTGATAATTTCGGCAATAGTTGCTCTGTGAACACCGAGCGCCCGTCCAATCTCGGCGTAGCTTTGGCCTGCGTGGTAGCGTTCGAGTGCTTCTTGGCGCTGCTGCTTGGATAGCCGTCTATGAGGCGCACGCTTTGGCGTTGCCACAGGAACGGAGTCTGCAGTGGTTTCACTCGCATCGTTACGCGAACGGAGCTGCTGCCGCAGTTCGATGAGCGGCATAACTTTGTTCATATCAAGATTAGTAAGGAGCACCACGATTCCCTTACTTAAACACGCATTAGCATTATCATGCACGTTGCACTTAAGTAAGGAGGCAGTCTATAAGCTGGAATCTCAGCGCATTCCAGACAAAAAGCCCGGTGACATCAATTGATAGCCTCACCGAAGATGATCTTGTACCGCTGCAGCGCCATCAGATAATGACTGACCTTGCCGTGATCGCCAAGGCATTGGTGCACAGGGGAATTTCTTGATCTATCGAAGCAAAGCAGCTTTCAGAAGTGGAAACAGTGGCGCGAACGGGCACTTCCCAAAGATTAGGCTGACGGAGCAGCAGCGATGGTTGTCAAAAAGTCAGCTATAGCGATAGCCATATAGTCGTTGGACGTGCTAGTATCGGCGGCGCAAAATTATATTCGCAGATTAACTACATGAGACAATTTTGGCTTCCACGCTGACAACTGACACTGCGGGCTATCAAGAAAGCCACAATTAAAGCTTCCGGCAGAGCACAATAAGAAGGTGATTGTTAAACATCTAACCGACAATCCAGGCAAAACGATCCCAACAAGGAAGAGGCCATGGACAAGACACTACTCACCATAATTTTCGCGTCCGTACCTAGCATTATTGTTATTGGTTTCATTTCTCACATAATCTATCTAATGGCGCGTTATAATCGAGAAATTTCGCAAGGAATACGCCGTTCGCGATCATTTCTAGTAGACCAAATAATTTTTGAATCCGGCATCGTTATGATGGCCGCTTTTATAGGGTCAACGTCATTCGAAATGGCATCCCACATCATTCAGAATGAAAATTCCCCTGGACTCATACTTCTTGCCATATTTTTAGCAATTCCAACTTTAGTAACCATTGTCGTTACATTCATCATAACCGGCCTCACGCTACGGTACGTGGAGGTAAACCCTATCGGGTTTACGTTTCGAAATAAACTTGGGCGGATGCGCAATTTTTCCTTCAACGATGTCGGCGGGTATCACTTTCGGCCTTTTGTTTTAGGCAAATATGGCCCACCTCCTGGAGGCCATCTTCAGTTTGTCGACACGACAGGTCGACAACTTTTTGAGGTGCAGATTCGCTCTACGTCCAGGCCCGACCAGGTAGGCCAATATGCTATGTTTTGGACGCTACAGGGCAGGTGGCCCCAGTACGGCAACCACATGGATGATCAGGTTTTAGCAAGCTACACATCAGACGCCATGATTTCCTTTTTCAAGCCTTATTCGAGCTACACCCCCTCCCAAAACTCCCATCCCATCTGAATCCTTCTGCACTACAATAGGCATTTCACGGGATCAGGGAGCAGAAGTAGATGATTCATTGGTTTAAAGACGTCGGCAGTGACCACCTCGCACTCGTGGGCGGCAAGGGAGCCAATCTCGGGGAATGCGCCGCAGCGGGGTTTCCCGTCCCGCCGGGGTTCATTATTGATACCAGCGCTTATACAACCGCAACCAAAGCAATCCAGACCGAGTTGATCGCGGCCGTCGATAAGCAGGACATTGAGCAGGCCCAACAGCTAGTCAGAAGCGTCACCATCCCGGCAGACCTGCGGGCGGAGGTTGAGCAAGCGTATGCGGCGTTGGGGGAACACGCGCGGGTGGCGGTGCGGTCGTCGGCAACCGCAGAAGACCTTGCCGAGGCCAGCTTTGCCGGGCAACAGGACTCCTACCTGGGCATAACCGGGGTGGATGCGTTGTGGGACGCGGTGCGCAGGTGCTGGGCGTCGCTATGGAACGAGCGGGCGGTGTCCTACCGGCGCAAACACGGCGTGCCCAGCGAGGGGCTGGCACTGGCGGTGGTGGTGCAAACAATGATTAGTTCCGACGTCTCCGGCGTGCTGTTTACCCGCAACCCCATGGCCGATAACACCGACATGATGATCAGCGCCGCCTACGGGCTCGGCGAAAGTGTGGTCGCGGCGCTGGTCACGCCGGATACGTTTACGGTGACGCGGGAGCCGGTCACGGTGGTCTCACACACCATCGGCAGCAAGGAAACCCGGATCGACATGGCCGACGGCGCTGCGACCATAACCAAGCCAGTACCACCAGAGGACCAGGCACTCCCCTGCCTTGACGAGCAGGCGATCCAGCAGCTGGTGGCATTGGGCCAGCTGGTTGAGGAGCATTACGACGCCCCGCAGGATATTGAATGGGCCTTCGCTGACGGCGAGCTGTACCTGCTGCAGGCCCGGCCAATCACCACGGTCGCGGACGAGGCGAGCGTGGAGGGGCATTCACCTGCGCGGAGTCGGGTTGAGCGCACGCTTCGGGATGACCTGATGGAGCATTATCCCACACCGTATCCGCTGGATTTGGTGGCGGTACATGCGTTGCAGGAGTCGATACAGGATTCTATGCGGATGATTGGCCTGAACGCGCCGTCGGCCCACGAGATTATTGTTGGCGATGATGACGGTGTGATTCGTATTCATGCACAGGCACCGCGGCCTGATGTGGCTGTGGTGTCGCGGTTGCCTAGGACTTTTGTCAAGGGCATGCGCCACGATCCGACCCGCTGGCCTGCGGAGGAAAAGGAAGTGCAGGAGGATCTGGCTCGGCTTGCGCGCCGCGCCGCTGCCTGCGGGGATGCGTCTGATACCGAGGTGGTGGTGTTGCTGGAGCAGATTCTGGCTCAGGCAGCGCAGCTGATGTCCGATCGTTTCCTCTTTTACCTGGCACCGATGACGGTGCTGCGGTCCAAGGCTAAGGCGTTGATTCGTCTGGCTCGGCAATCGGATCGCGTGAGCACGGAGGACTTGTACGAGGATCTGGATTACGTCACCGCAAACGTGTTGGCTGGGATTCGGGATTTGACCGCTACCGCGCAAGAGTCTGGCTTGGGGGATGTGTTCACTGAAACCCCGCCGGAGCAGATCGAGCAGGCGCTGCAGTCTGCGCCGGACAGCGCGCGGTTCCTGGCTGAGGTGAACGCGTTCTTGCAGCGTCACGGCGCGCGGACTGCCTGCATGTATGTGCCGTTTTCGCATACCTCATGGCGGGAGACCCCACAGAGTTTGTACGAGCTCATTGCGGTGTCGCTGCGGGGCCAGCAGGCTTCGGGTTCGGAGGTGAGTGGCTCGGCAGTCGCGACCGTCGAGAAGCATCTGCCCAGGTTGCTGCGTGGCAGTTGGCGCACAACTGTGGAGAAGTTGCGGGCGCTGCATGTTGGTCGCGAGGGCACACTGTATGCGATTGAGGAAGTGCTGGTGCTCGCCCGAACTGCCATGCGCGAGCTTGCCCGGCGGTTGGTTGATCGCGGCGTGCTGGAGACTGCCGATGATATTCGCTACCTGTATTTTCACGAGGTCACCGACGCTTTGCGCGATGGTATGCCGCGTGGTGAGGTGGTTGAGCGTCGTCGGCGGCAGCGCGGCACAGCGGAGGCGGTGTGGTGGGATCGCGGCGAGTCCACCAGTGATGTTGACGCGATCACCGGTGTTCCCGGGAGTCCTGGTCAGGTGGTGGGTACCGCTCGGATTATCCGCACGCCCGCCGATTTTGGGCGTCTGCAGCCCGGAGATATTCTGGTCTGCCCCTTCACCGACCCCACGTGGACACCGCTTTTCGACGTCGCGTCTGCCGTGGTTGCCGACATCGGCGGCCCACTCTCCCACGCCGCGATTGTCGCTCGGGAATACGGGATTCCGGCTGTTCTTGGGACGGGTGATGCCACCTCGCGGATTAAGGACGGCGAGAAGATCATGGTGGATGGGCGGAAAGGAAGCGTTGTGGTGGTGGGGTAGTTCTGGGAATGCTGGCTGTTGGTGGAAAAATAGCTATTCCCAGCAACGTGTACCGCTTTTTGATGTTAGGGTGGCATTCATGAAGGACGCTGAAGCTGAAGAAGAAAACGAAAGCGACATATATGCGACTCTTGGTATCACCTTTGGGGTCATAGGTTTTGCTGCTAATGGGATGGGCGTGCTAGGGCTTGTTTTTAGCATCCTGTCGTTCAATAAAGGTGATGATCGAAAACTACCGCTTATAGCGTTTATTATCAGCACCATCACTACCGCGATTCCTTTTTTACTTTAGTAAGCACCAGCTGAGTCTCCGCATCGATGATCAGCAGTTCAGCTGCGGGTGTGTCACAAGCATTATGCCTTGCATGTTCCAGCAGTACCGAACCATCGAAGCGACTATGGATTATTAGGGTCTAGCTTGCGGATTGCCTGTTCATATTTCTCGGCGCAGGTCTTTGATAAAGCCCTGTTGCGATTGTAGAGCAGCAAAGAACTGCACATACTTCTGCCTCTGCTCTTCTGATATTCCCTGCATAACTTTTTAGCCGGCTATGTGGTGAGAGGTGCGATCAGCTGTTTCAAGCTTGCTTCTGGGTAACGGCGCAGTAGCCATCGTGTTAGTGGCCATGTGGCTTGTTCGACCAGTCGATTGAACAGAATGTGCACTGCAATACACATTGGCGTACTGCGCCATGAAGCTAAGCTGACCAGTAACAATGTATTGACACGCTCGGGATAGAGTTCTACAAATCTCATGGCCGCGCGGTCACCAGCGGAGATTCCAACGACTGTAGCCGAGGCTACTTTTAGGTCATCCAGCAGTCGGCACAGAGCTGCCTCAAAATCACCATTGTGCCCTGCTAAAGCGCTGCTTGTTCGCCCATAACCTGGCCGCGATACCGTGATCACCGTCCAGTCGTGCTCTATAAACCACTGGATGTACACCGCGTGTATCCACCAATCAGAAACAACACCGCAGGACCATTGCGCGGTTGGATGCGGTATTCAAGATGATGCTCGCCGACGTTGAGCATAGGGTAATGGTTATAGACTAGTGCGTCGACTCAAGCGGAATAGACTTGTTTGTTGTGTGTCACATGTAGGTCTTCATACCTCCTCACCAGCTGGAACCTGCTCTGTTAGACTGAGTACTTATGAGCGGCACAACATCAGCAAAGCCGGACTACACCCTCCCCTATGAGCAAACAGTCTTGTCAATTCTGCGAGATTTCGGGATTGTTCGAGCCCAACTTTTTGGAAGCGCAGCACGTGGCGAACTGACACCCGCTAGCGATATTGACCTACTCGTAAAACCAGATGGCCCTGTTGACTATGGTCAACTATTCTTACTTCAGGAAGCACTCGAAGCAGCCACTGGCAGAAGCTTCGACATTCTTACATCAATCAAGGAACCTTTCCGTCCTTACATTGAGCCAGAACTTATTGAACTACCACTATGAAATCACCAGCGCCATACATTGAAATGGCAGTTGAAGCAGGAGGTCGTGTCCTGCAGTACGCGCCTGAGACCGAAGGTGAGTTCCAACGGTCCCCTGTTATTCAAGATGCCATCTGCATGCGGTTACAGGAAATGGGCGAAAATCTATCCAAAGTTCGTCAGCATTTCCCCGACTTCTACGAAGCGCACCACAGTGACGATTGGCATCGCCTCATCGGACTACGCAATGCCATCTCCCATGGATACGGCGAAATTGATATGCACATAGTCTGGCGCATTGTATCTACAGAACTGCAGCAAGTCGTGGATGCGCTTGCAAGGCTGAACCACTCCGAACATGCCTGACTTAGCCAATGGGCGTGTTGCGTGAATTATCTCGATGTCTTGGCCAGTGATTTCAAAACATCCAGCAAACGATCGAGACTACTAAGAGGGCAAGCTGGCCTATGTAAAATCACTCATACCGGTCCGACTATTCACAATGGTTACGCTCAGTTTGAAGTAGCCCCTTCGGGGTAGATAAATGGGCGGCATACTAGTCAACAAGCTTCAAGCACCTGTGGGGCGAAATGTTTAGAGATGGTGATTTTATAATTTTGATGCCCCGCATCCAATATATGAAGCGCAGGCGATCAGTGCGCTGTTACATGTTGATGGTCAAGCCACCCCAGGATCGCCGAATACAGATTAGTGCTAGATAATGATGTCCGCGAGGAAAAATTATGGTTCCTGGCCGGCACTGGGATAAAGCACCTGGAAGTGGCTTTACGTACGCAGGTTCAGCGGCTACACAACAAGTATTGGCTGCTATCCCTCAGATCATGCAAGCATTGCAGTAGTTCAACCTAAGCACCGTCCACCTATTTCAATTTGTAACGCACCAAGGCGTCTATCGGCAATAGGCTCAGTAATCCTTAACGGGGGTAAAGCGGGTAGCAGGTTACATAAAATCAGACTCACTAAGGTTACTATCTAATCTGATAATTTCAGCTCGCAGCATGCTGCGCAGTAGATGAGGAGATTCCCATGGTCAATGGGCACGATGATGAGCGAAACGTTCCTGATGAACGGTACGCTCATTCCCCCACACACAATACCGATGCCGAGCCTTCCCCAGAGACGGTGACCCTCGCGGACGTCGCTAATGCCCAGGATGCAGAGGCAGAAGAATACGCCAGGGTTTTCCTACTCAAAGCCATGCGCCTGCGTGGGGTCGCCATTAACCGCGAGCATTTTTTACGCGCTGAGCTGCGTCGTCACGGAATCGGCGAGGAAACCATCATGGCTGCCATTGCCTTGACGCCGATCCAAGCCGGCGTGGATCAGAAGGTTCTGGATAGCATTGCTTCGGGTGCGATCAAATTTGAGACCAGCAAGAGTTCACTCATTTCTTTCGCGTCCGGACTTCCAGGCAGTTTTGCCGTGCTTGCGGCAATACCTGCGGATTTGTTGCAGTACTTTATTCACGCATTCCGCATCATGCAGAAAATTGCGTACACCTACGGGTGGCAAAATCTGATCGACGATGTTGACGAGATTGATGACGAGACTTTCGCAAAAATGGTGACACTACTCGGTGTCATGATGGGGGTTTCTAGCGCATCAACCAGCATCAAAGCTTTTGCGACAGGTGCCACCAAAGCGGTTCAGAAGCAAGTCACAAACGCAGCGCTTACCAAAACCGCGTGGTACGGCCCGATGAAAAAGGTGCTTAGAGTTGTTGGGATCAAGATCACCAAGGACACCGTCGGGAAAGGTATTTCCAAAGCTGTTCCTGTACTGGGCGGCATCATTTCCGGCGGCATGACGTTTGCCACCTTAACCACAGAATCCAATCGGTTGAAGAAGCATCTTCGTGAGCTTCCTCCGCCGGGCGTTGATGGGGCGGAGTTCAAGAAGATGAGGAGCAGGCAGGGCAAGAATCATCCGACAAAGTTTGCATAAAAGTTTGCTTATCGCCAAGTCGCAACCCTTTGTGTCTGGGTGGTTGTGAACCGGGGTCCCCTTACCCGGTAAGACAAG
>ERZ772979.455-NODE-455-length-29065-cov-17.230576_pt1 | contig 29065 bp, 24 predicted proteins | sample MGYA00511130_ERZ772979 | MGnify/ENA primary metagenome ERZ772979 (study PRJEB29015, sample SAMEA2738103) | human oral metagenome | biome: human oral; feature: human-associated habitat; material: saliva | place: China | collected 2186 ... | reverse complement strand
ACAACGGGACGGTTTTTACCACCACCATCACCACGACCACCTGAAAGAACCGCTGTAGCATTGTATGGAACGGTTGTTTTTGGCATGTTGTCAAAGATGTAGTCTGCACGGTTGGTTGGGTTATAAGATTCTGAGACAGGTTTTGTCAATTTACTCTTATACCAAACGTAGATCATTTTGTTGAGGTTGGCAATTTTGAAACTGAATCCTTTTGGATTGGTTTTAAGGTCCAATAATTCGTTCATGACGTCACCTTTTGAGACATATGGTGTTACACTGGTGATGTGTTCGGCACGAATGCTGTCTTCAAGAAGGACTTGGTCAGGACCAAGAGTGTCAAGCAATTGGAAGTTGGTCAAGACTTGGTTTGACCAAAGATTACCATAGTTGAGTTGAAGGGTCCAATCGATAATGCTTGGGTCTTCTTTACTTTGAATACCCCATTTGGCAAATGGACGTGTGCCGTCTTGTTGAGCGATTTCTTTAGCAATTGCAATTTTAAGAAGGGTGCCGTTGACACTTGTTGTAAACGTCGTGTTGTCTTTAACGTAGGCTGTCCATTTTTGATCAAATGCAAGGTTAAGGAATTTGTTTTCAGGGTGTTTTTGAAGATAGTCATTGAAGGTGACAGTCACGGCATTTGTTGTGACGTCTGTGGCCGCTTGACCAATGGTTTCGCCTGCTTCGTTAGTGACAGGGAATTTTGTGCTTGTTGGGAAGGTCATTTCCTTTGGAAGGGTTAAGACAAATTGGTCACCGTTGTTGATAGCAAAGTTATCTTCAAATTGCGCGTGGAAAACAAAGGTGTTTGTTGCGTAAATGCCATGACCTTTTGCAAAGTCAATGTGGATGTCAGGGTTTTGAACCGTAATGGTTGTTCCTGTTTTTGTGTAAACAGGTTGTGGGGTTTTGGTTGGATAAGCTGGTGTTGTAGTCGCTGTTGTGACACTTGGGTCTGTAGTTTCAGACGCTGATGCTTCAGAGGCTACAGCTTCAGAGGTTGCTGTTGGTGTTGCCGCTTCTGATGTTACTGCTTCTGAGGTCACTGCTTCTGACGTTATAGCTTCTGAGGTTACGGCTTCTGAGGTTACGGTTTCTGTGGTTACGGTTTCTGTGGTTACGGCTTCTGAGGTTACAGCTTCTGAGGTTACCGCTTCTGAGGTTACAGCAGGCGTTTCAATAGTAGGAGTTTCTGGGGTTTCGATAGCAGGAGCAACAGCTTCAACAGTTGGTGTTGTGGTTGCTGGTGTAACTTCGTCAGCAGAAACGCCAGGGCCCATGAGGAAGGCTAGGCTAGTGAAAAGAGCAATGGTTCCAATAAGGCCATAGGCTTTACTTTTGATGTATTTAGGGGTTGATGTGGTTGTTGATGTGAACATAAATGGGTTTCCTTTCTAAAATTCGGGGTCTTCTTCTGCGAGACCTACAAGACGGAGGGAATTGATAAGATGATTTTTTTGAGCCATTTGACGACGCAGGCGTCTACGTTGTTTATAGGTTGGGTCACGCTCGTCCATGAGACGTTCTAGAGGTTCTAAGTATTTCTCACTGTGTGATGTAAAACACTCATTGACGATGGCACTTTCTGCGATTTGCATAAAGTCATCAGGAGAAAAAAGTTTTTCCAGACGGAGAATAATACGAACGTCCATGCGTCGTTCTTCTTTACAAATAGTGTTGATGGTTACCATGTCATTCTTAACTGTGGTTGAATTTTCGACTTGATGTAAGATGCTTCGGATGTCTTTTCGAGGGGTTGTTTGAATATAATGGTTAAAGGTTTCAAAGGCCTCTTTAGACAGTCCTGCGTAAGGTGTGTGTTGGAGTTTATGGCTTTTTTTGTTTCTTAATTTTTCAATTCCCTTAGGGTCTTTGGTGATGCTTAGTTTTATGTGAGGTTTGTGTTGTCTAAGGGCCTCTAAGATGTATTTGGCATCGTCATAGTCATTTTTTCCGTATCGTTCTTTTTGAAGGACGTCTTTAGCTATGGCGATGAAGAGGTCTTGAGAGAGAAGACCTTCTAAGGCTCTTAGAGTGGTTGCGGTCATGAGACTTTTCTGATTATATTTGCTATTAATCGCTGTGCGTTTAGATGCGACTTCGCTTTTACTATAACCCTTATCATAGAGTCTTTGGGTATAGGTGTATTTGCGATTATTTTTGATGTCGACCATTTCTCGATGGAAACGTTCAAAAAGGTCGGGTTCAAGACCCGCATGTGGCACCTCACCAATGGGATGAGCCATAGCTAATGAACCTCCTTAATAACGATTATGTTCAATGTTAAAGAGGTGGCGTTTGATAACGTTGAGTTTTTGGTTTTCTTTGTCAAAGACCTCTTTACTTTTGAAGTAATCGGTTTTGTGTTTTTGCAGATTAAGGAAGGCTTCTTGACCAAGATTATGCAGGCGGTCAGTTTGGTTTTTAATGTCTTGGTTAAGGTCTTCGTTTTGGCTATCAGGGAGTTTTTTATAGGTGTCATAGCTATCGGTAATATGACTAAAGATGTCGTCCGCACGGTTGACGTCGCTTTGCTTACGTTTCATGTCATCACGCGCCTTGTTGACGACTTGCGATTGACTGTTAAGGTCTGTTTTTGCTTTTTGAAGCGCTTCGTCGCGACTGTCAGCGTGAGCGGTAAGAGCAAAAAGACTAAGGGTTAGAGTTGATAGGGTGATTAGTTTTTTCAAGTGGTGTCCTTTCTAAATACCAAAGGTTTGGGTAATGAAGTCGATAATTTGGCGATGATCTAAGCGCTGATTATTTTCTTGAATGTCACAACGGATATTAAGTATTTTGTCGTCAAGGGAGATGCCTTTTGGTTCTTTTTTAACAATGGCTTTGACATAACGCAAAGGTTCTCGTGATTTAAACGGTTCTTCAATAATAATCTCATAGGCGTTGCAACTATTGAACGGATTGTGTTTTACGTTTTTTGGGGTCATTTTGATGGTGTAGCCGTCAATGGAATTGGTTGCTGATAGATTATTTTCAAGACCTGTGCTAATAAGGTCTTGTTGTTTATATAAGATGTCTTGAAGTTCTTTTTCGAGTTGTTTATTTTTTTCTTGATTTTGTTGGATAAGATCAATTTGTTCTTTAATGGTAGGCATGGGTTTCCTTTCTAAGCTTTAGAATAAGTGTTATAAAATGGGTATTTTACAATTGGCTTTTAACTGCATTTGATAATTCAGATACACTTAAAAACCAATCGTAGCATTGGTTTTTTTCACGTATTTAACGATGCGTCCATCAACTTACGGGATCTAAGAGCCACAATTGCATTTGGTCTAGATCGGGACGACACCATTGAATCAAGAGACCTTCATGGTCAGACATGTGAGTATTCATGTAAGAAATGGCTTCTTGACTCATGGTGTAGCCGTAGGATGGAGTCGGAATCATTCGTGTAAAGCGATAGGTTTTCACATTGCCATTTTTGTCATGGACATCAATGGTTTTTCCAAGCTCTGCGTATTGTTCCAGGGGCGTCAAAACGCCAGGATTGTGTCCTGCCAAATAGGTGACGTGGTTGTCGTTGTTGTCAAGAGTATAATAACCTTGGACAATTTGTCCAGCGTCAATGGCACGTTGACTAGCTGATAAGTCACTGTAAATGTTTGGCAAGGTAAAGTCACCAATTGGAAGGTCTTTACCGTCAAAGGAAATGACATTGGTTTTGGTTGGAACAGCAGTTGTTCGTGGATAGATTTTGTTAGCAAGAATTTGTTTACGGCGGTGGGCTGATTTGGGTTTGTTTGATTTAGGTGCAGGTTTTGTTGATTTAGATGCAACTGTTTTTTCAGGTTTCTTTGTAGATACTTGTTCTGTTTGAGGGGTATGACTTTGAGCGCTGACAGGGGCGATGGTGTTAGTGCAAAGGGCAAAAATAGTAATAAATGTTGTGATGAAAACTAAAAGCTTTTTCATATGAGTTGGGATCCTTTCTGATAGATAAATGAATGTGCGACAATAATGACCGGTCTTATTATTGTCAATACCAAAAACAGGAATCGAACCTGTTTGTGTGATACGTCTTCCAAAGACATTTTGGTATTATTTAATTTTAAAAAGATAATTGTGTTCTTTTGATGTTATTGTTGTTTTTTAATTGACAAGGTAATGATTTGTTAAATATGCGTTTGTATGTGCGAGTCGTATTAATTTTTTGTACATTCGATTTTCATCTTTTAAACCTTCTATAGAAATAAGAGCAAATGACCCTGAACTTCGACGACCTTTAATGTAATAGTAATGATTGTTATATAATACGAGGTCATATAATTGAAAACCGAAGATAATTGTTGGTAAGCTTGCAGCTTTGCGTACGTGACCTTTACTAAAAGTTGCACGGTGTAATTGACGATTATGTTGCCGCATTTTTACTTTAACAACAGTTTGTTTCATGGATGGCACTGTTGGAAAATTAGTGATACATTTAGCGTCAATATGATGGGCTTTTGGAAGACCTGATCGAATACGATTATATTTTGTAATGTAACCATAAGTCATTTTTACATTTGTATATTTTTTCTTAATGGCATTGTATAACGTCCATCTTGTAGCATTCATGTGTGCCATATATTTAAATAAACGTTTTTCAGTAGACAATTGTTTTAATTTTGCAGCTGCTTTTTTAGCCGGTAAGGTTTGTTGAATAAATTCTTTTGCAGTTAGTGTATCTTTTTTTTGATTACAGTCATGGCAAGATAAGGTTAGATTGTCAATACGATTAGATCCACCTCTTGTTTTTGGTATCATGTGTTCTACTTCGAATTTAGAAACGCTTTTTCCACAATAGAAACATTTGCGTCCATGTTTTTCAAGAAGGTAATTATGAATATTATAACCTTGTAAGGTACCTTGTTGATATTCGATGCCTGAAATATCAGGATTTTTGATTTTTTGAATATCAAATTCAGCGACTTCAACAATGATTGTTTCAATAGGAAAATAGCGATGTACGTGGTCGATTTCGTTTAATTGCACTGCAACTTTTTGTTCAAGAGATGGCGGTAACCAGCCTTTTTTCTTGTTTTTACGGTTATTAAATCGTGGTTTGCGGTAACGTGTTTTTCTAGAACGACGATTATAGCGAGACATTCGTCTATTTGTGAGACGTTTAGAAATGTCGTCACGCGCAATGACTTCGGCATTATAATATTCACGGTGTTCATTAGCTATAGAATAGCCTGAATGAATAGCACCACTGTCAACACCGAGCGTCATCGGTTGGATAATGTGTGTGTCAGGTTCATAATCCAATTGGATTGTAAATGGCTCATACGACACAATATGAGCTTTTTGTGTTTTTAAAAGACGGTAAACTTTGCCAAGACGTGTGGTTGGCATTAACGGTTTACCTTGTTGGTCTAATACGCAAGCTTGCGTTGTTTGTTTGGTTAGTGTTTTTGTCATACTGCTTGACAAAGTCCTTTCTAGTTTATTTTTTGCGGTAAGCGGGTATAAACAAACCCTTTGTTGCCTTCGCCAATGTTATCTTGTAGTTTTCTATCGTTATCACACGGTTCCTACCAATCAGAACGGTTTAATGATAACGCGTAGAGCGTGGGACTAGGCAGACATCCCAAGGTACCTATATATTTACAAGTAACGGAGTTTAAAAAAACTAAGGCTAATCAATCACGGTTTGATTAACTCACTATGATAGAGTTAAACAAACTGCCCACGTTAATGGATGGTTATTGATATGAGTTAAGTTCCTTTTTGATAAACGGGAGTTTTGATAATGACATTTTAGTGGGTGGCTATTGATGTGAGTTAGTTCCTTTCTGACAAATAAATATATGACAATGATGACCGGTCTTATCACTGTCAAAGCCAAAAACAGGAGTCGAACCTGCTTGCGTGATGCGTCTTCCAAAGACATTTTGGCATCAATCAATTTTTAGAAACAAACGAATACGATTTCGAATGTCTGTGATTGATAGATTTTTAAGAGGGATGTCAGCTTCTTTAGTTTTTCCTTTGATGTGTAAATTTGTGGTTTCATCAAAGGTAACCGTGAAGGTGAGCTGTGGATAATCGTCTTTAAGTAAAACGATATCGTCAAATAAGGTTTGTTGATTCATGAGATTTATCCTTTTGCGACTTGTTCAGAGAAGGCAATGAAGGTTCTTGCGTCGCCACAATCGGCGCCTGTAAATTCAAGGCGAAGGTTGGTTTCAATGTTTCGAATGTTGGCCCATTCGTTTTCAGTAACGGCTTCAAGGGGTTGGTAACCGTGACGGGGAAGGGGTTTTGTGGCGAGGGTTTGGCTAATGGCCTTGATTTGATGGGTTTCCGTATTGTAGGTAATAAGAACATTAGCGTCTGTGGCTTGAATAACGATGTGGCGTTGGTTATTTACCGTGATGGTATTTCCGGGGTTAAAAAGAGGTTGCATAAGTATTTGTTTGACGTCAGATTCATAGGCTTTGACGTTCCTTTCTAGTTATAATAAAATAATTCAGCACGCGCTTGCGCGTGCCAAAGGCACGCTGCCGAAGGCAGCGTGCACGACATAGCGACTTTTCCATAACCGAAATCATGGGTTCGGGGGCGAGCGTCAGCGAGACAGCCCGCAAAAATAACCTGCTAGGCATTCGCCTAGCAGGTTATTTTTGTATTTAATACTGTAATTTTTACCGTGATGGTATTTCCAGGGTGATTCAGCAGTTTCAAGAAATAGTGTGTTTTGCTGAATTTTTTCGTTTTTTACTTGCTTTATCATGCCTTTTGATGTATACTTAATCATAGAAAGATAACAACAGATTGTGAGTTATTAATTATGATTAGATTAAGTCAATTATCTAAAGAAATTTATCGTCCAAAAGATATCGCATTTTTTGTTGGTGTGACAACACGTACATTACAAAATTGGGAATCTGAAGGAAAACTTGATTTTAGGCGAAATCCTGAGACAAATCGTCGTTTTCTTACGAAGACTGATGTTATTGCTCTTTTGAAAGAACGTGATTTATTGGTTGATGATTGTACAGATGTTCGTCGTGATGTTGTTTATGCACGTGTTTCATCTCATGATCAAAAGAATCATGGTGATTTGGATCGTCAAATTAGATTTTTGATTGATCAAAATAATGATTTACAAAATGTACTTGTTTTGTCAGAAGTTGGTTCTGGTTTGAATGATAATCGTAAACGATTACAACAATTGTTAAAGATGGTAATGAATGACGAAGTAAATCGTATTTTTGTTACGTATAAAGATCGTTTGACTCGATTTGGTTTTCATTATATTGAGACAGTGTGTCGAGAAAAAGGTGTTGAAATTGTTGTTATGAATCAAAAAACTGAAAAATTGTCTGTTGAACAGGAGTTAACTGAAGATTTAATGGCATTGGTTGCTTCTTTCTCAAGGAAATTATATGGTTTACGGTCTAAAAATCATCATTTGTCAAAAATTAATGATGATTCAAAACAGGTTGTTGCATCTACTAAATTAGTAGATAATATTGTGTTAAGTGACGTTACGGATTAATAAATATGATAAAAAAGAAGTTTACAGTTGTTACACAACTTCATGCAAAAAATAATGAAGATATTATTCGGTATTTTGAAGAATCTCGAAATGTGTATAGCAGAGCTGTTCGTGAGACATTTTATGTTGTTAAGAAGTCTGAAGACTTTGATAAAGCGAGCTTTAATACATATTTGCAAAATAAATATGGCATTTTAAAACGTACTGCAAATAGCATTATTTCTGATGCAGTCGGACGTTTAAATGCGTTAAAAGAATTAAAAGCGTATGAACAAAAACAATTACGATATAAGATTGAGTCATTGATTGATGATATTGGTGAATTAGAAGCGATTAAAGCAGACAATTGTGCTATGTTGCGAGCAAATGTACCTGTTAATTTGATTAAACATCGTAATTTGCGTCGAAAATTAGTAGCTAAAAAAGCTAAATTAAATCGGTTAACACAACGTTTGAATACTTTAACATATCAAATAGAACATAATATTTATAAATTGTGTTTTGGCACAAAGAAATTGTTAAAGTCTGATTATGATGCGTTCATTGCTCAACGAGATTCTCAAATTGGTTTTGTTGGTACTAAATCTGAAAAAGCAGGGAATCAATTATTACAATTGTCTTTTGATGCTCCTGGAAATCAATTTAATGTTCAGTTACGAAAAGATTTTGGTGGCTTTAAAAACACTGCTGATAAGTATGCTTTTGGACGTGTTTATTTCAATCATCATTTGCCAGAATTAAAAGCAATTTTGCAATACAAAAATAGTCCGTTGAGTTTTAAAATCATTAAACGTAATAATCGTTATTATTTGTATTGTACGTTTGAAATTCAACGTAATGAATCTGATTTTAAAACACGTTCATCGTATGGAACAATCGGATTAGACTTCAATAAAGGATTTGTAACATTATCTGAGACAAATCAATATGGCCATTTAGTGGCGACTGAAGTTTTACCTTATCGTTTTAAGGCAGGATCTTGTACAACAAATGATTTACGTCAATTGGCAAAGTATGTTGTTGAAAGAGCCGAGTCTGTTGGTAAGGATATTTGTATTGAAGATTTAGATTTTAAAGTCAAGAAAGCAAAAACGCAAGCGAAAAAGAATAAGAAGTATAACGAGATGATTCATTCATTAGCATATCGTCAATTTACAAACTATATTGAATACACTGGTCATTATCATTTTGTTCTTGTTAAACGTGTTAATCCAGCTTGGACATCTTGGTTAGCAAAACAATTATATTGTCCTAAAATGAAATTAAATACGCATATTGGTGCAGCCTTTGTCATTGCTAGACGTGGACAAGGTTATAAAGATTCCGTTAAATCGTAATTTATATATGATACAACGTTATACAGATATATAAATGCAAGACAATTTAGTATCTCCCTTTAACGTGGTGTTTTTGAGAAATATAAGTGATAAGTTTCATTGTGTAGCTATTTTTAGTTGAAATGAAATGAATTTATATGGAATAGGTTAACCGTAAGACCTTGTGTTGAAAAACATTAAAATTGATCTAAAAATGAGATTTCTGAAATTTCTTTATTTTTAGTTACGGTTAAATGTAAGAGGTTGCATAAGTATTTGTTTGACGTCAGATTCATAGGCTTTGACGTTCCTTTCTAATTGTAATAAAATAATTCGCACGCGCTTGCGCGTGCCGTGTTGCCAACGGCAACACATTAGCGACTTTTCCAAAAACGAAACCATGGGTTCGGGGGCGAGCGTTAGCGAGACAGCCCGCAAAAAAAGCCTGCTAGGCGTTCGCCTAGCAGGTCATGTTATAGTCTCCTGCTAGGCGTTCGCCTAGCAGGTAAAGACAACCTGCTAGATATTTGTCTAGTAGGTTATTTGGCATTAAGTGATGTGATTTTATCTTGTATTAGGGTCTCTATGCTGTCTAGTGGAAGAACGTTGCCATCATGGTCGTGAACAGAACTGTAACAAAGACCTATGACATCAGTATCTTTGGTTTTTAAAACGCCTAGTCGATAAGGTTTTCCTGTTTCTGGGTGTCCAGAGAGTGGCCAGGCATAGATTTCGTAAAGACGTAGGGTCTTAATGATTTCTGCCCAAAACTCATCGATGTTTTGATGAAGGATTCTAGAGCGCTCTTTACGATAGGCATAATAGGAGCGTCCATTATCCATGTGTTTTGACCAATCAAGGAGATGGTCTAAAAGGTCAGATAAGGTTTTTTGGGTACATTTTGAAGGCGATTTGATACCGTCAATAAAGGTAATGATATGAATAGGATGCTTTTTGAGTGTTGCTTTGGTTGTTGTGGGTTTTGTTGTTTTTGCTTTGGGTGTTGTGGTTGTTTTAGGTGTGGTTTTAGTTGCTTTAGCTGTTTTAGCTGTCTTAGTTGTTTTAGGTGCGGTTTTAGTTTTAGGTGTGGTTTTAGTTGTTTTAGTTGCTTTGGGCTTAGTTGTAGTTGCTTTGACTTTGGTTGTGGGTGTGGTTTTGGTTTTAGTTGCTTTTGATGTTTTAGGTTTAGTTGCTTTGGTTGTTTTAGTTGTTTTAGTTGTAGTTGTTTTGGTTGTCTTGGCTTTAGTTGCTTTAGTCGTTGCCTTGGCTTTGGTTGTTTTAGTTGTTTTGGGTTTCGTTTCTTTAGCAGTTTTAGTTGCCTTGGCTTTAGCTGTTTTAGTCGCTTTAGTTGCCTTGGTTTTAGCTGTTTTAGTTGTTTTAGTTGTCTTGCCTTTAGTTATTTCAGCTTTAGCCGTTTTTTTAGTTTTAGTTGTTTTAGTCGCCATCAGCATCACGGCTTTCTAAAAGGTATTGGCGTCCTTGGGCTTGAATGTCTGTAAAGGTGGCTAGACGCACAACGGGATAGATGACTTTATAGTAGTATTCTAATTGATCATTGCTATAAAGGGCGTAAGTTTCTTCAGGGTCTTCATCATTTTCAAGGTAGGTTTTTGAGCGTTCATACCAAATGTGGCATTGGGCTAGAAAGAGACGAGGTTCTTTGTCCAGAGGGAGTTCAATAGGAAAGCCGTCAATTTCTAAGGTCGAGCCGTCTAGAAAAGGCATGACGGTTTCAAGGTCTTCTATTTGTTTGGTGTAATAGGCAGCTGTTCGTTTGTTTGTTAGTTGGGTGATGAGTTGTTCTTTTGGTTTAATAGGTTCAAAATTTTCATCGTAAGGCATAAAAAAATTTCCTTTCTTAAGAGATTGTCTTGTTTTTATTATAGCAAAAAGCGTCTTTTTTGACTAGAATAGGACATTTTTTTGTTCAAGAAGGGTTTCATTTTGTTCGAAAAGTTGTCTGAAAAAGGGTTAAAATTTTGTCTGAAAAGAGTTAAAAAGGGCTAAAATTTTGTCCGAAAAGGGCTTGATTTTGATTGAAAATCGTCTAAAATTTTGTCCGAAACAGGTTTAATTTTGTCCGAAAATGCTTTGATTTTGTCCGAGAATTTCTGAACACTGTGTTCAGTATCGTCTCAAAAAAGTGCCTCAATCCCTTGCTGTGCTTGTTTTCATGAATTGTTTTCAAAAAAATGTCATTTTGTTCAAAACTCGGACAAATTTAGGGGCATTTTGTCCGAAAATGTCCGAAATTTTGTCCGAGAATGCTTTTTTCGGACAAAACTCGGACAAAAGTTTGTGAAATTCGCACAAGAAGCTTTGGAGTGTCAAATGAATATTTCGAGTTGGTTTTCGGACAAATGGATTTTTTGGTAGGTCATTTTTTTGTGTGTTTATGCATTTTTAATCTTTAAGAGGGGTTGATGTATTGGTATGAGTTGTTTTCATAAATTTTCATTAGAGCTTTTAATCTTATAAATATACGCGTCTCTTGATTTTTTAAGGCAATTTTTCTTATGAAAACAAACAACGACGCGGTTTGTGGCATGTGTTGACACTTGTGGCTTTTTATGTTCTCGGACATTTTCGGACAAAAATTTTTTAATCTTCGGACAAAATTTGAAGGTTTCGGACAAATTCGGACAAATTCTCGGACAAAATTCAAAATATACATTTTGTGTATAAAACCTATAGTGGTGGGTTTTGCGAGGGTTTGGTTTTATAAATATGTTATGGAAAACGTTTTCAAAGACCCCTTTTCGGACATTTTCAAAAAAACTTTATAAAAAAATAAAAAAAAAGAAAAATTACTATAGGGGTTTTTTTGGCGGGACAAATTTTCGGACAAAATTTTTTGGTCGCGATTAGGTGGGACGAATTTTTTTAGCCGCGATTTGGTGGGACGATGGTTGGCGATTTTTAGTGTGCGCATTTTTTTTCTTGCACTTTAGTTTGGAATTTGATACACTAGCAGTACGAAAAAAAGACAGAAAGCGAGATATCTTGTATGCCAAAGTTTTCGGCAGATGCATTTAATAAAGCTGTAGATCATGACGACGATGTTTATGATGACGATGTTTATGAAGAGGATGAAGAGGAAACGCCTAAAAAGAAAGGCTTCTTTGACCGTTTTAAACGCGATAGAAAGGACGACGCCAGTGACGACCCTGAAGACGATGATGCTATCGATGATGGTGATTACGATGATGACGATGACGATTTTGAAGATGACTTGGAACCAGAAAATGGGCCGCTTAAGAAAATTATTTTCGGGATCGCAGGGGTCATTGTAACTTTTGGGGTTCTTGGTTTTGCTTGGAATGCCCTTGTCAACACGCCTAAAGCCATGTTTGCGAAACGTTTGAACGCCTATAGTGAATTATCTGATCAAACGGTTAATGCGACGCTTGATGCAGGTAAATTGTCACTCTCAACCAGTGGTGAAGTGGTGAGTAAAGACGGTAATCTTCGTGTCATGCTTGATAAGACAGATAAAACACCTAAGATTGACGTAATTTATCACAAGTCGCTTTATATCAATGGCGGCCTTTTGTCAACCTTCCTTGAAGATAATTTTAACTACAAGGCCCGTGGTCTTGATGATTCTTTCATTGACACCAAGGATATTGTTCAAGTCATCTTGTCTAAAAATGATGTGAAGACTTACGATAAGAGTTTGGCTGATTTTGGAAAGACTTACAAGAAAGCTAGCAAATCACGTGACACGGCTACGCAAAAGACCTTGACAAAAATCTTGAAAGACAAAGACACTTATGAACATAAGGACTCTATGTATCATGTGACGCTTGACGGGAAAGATCTTGATTTGTTGTATCAAGCAGCTATGACTGATGCAACGCTTGGAAAAGACCAAAAAGAAGTCGTTGCGTCTTATGTTGAAGCTTTGAATCTTAAGAAGTCTGATGTGAAAGCTAAGATTTCAGTTGGTGATAAAGGAAATGACCGTATGCGTTTGACGGTATGGTCTAAGAAGGACAAATTCAAATTGGTTATCTCATTGTCAGGTAAGACAAGTAGTGGTGTCAAAGCGCCAAGTAATGTGATGTCAACCAAAGACGTGAAGAAATTGTTTGATGATGTTCAAAATAATCTTGTCGCTCAAATGGATGAAGATGGTAACGTTCCTGGCGTTATTGACAGTAGCAAAGACGCTGAAAAAGCTAAAGATAGTGCTAAAAAAGATGCTGAAAAGTCAACGGATAAAAAAGGAAATGGGATTAAAACCAAAGAATGAGCGAGTTAGAAAAACAAGAGTTGTCTAAACAATTGTTTGGATCGCCTGACTATAAGGCTTTCTTGACCTTTTACCCGCCTTATCATCCAAGCGTCAAAGCCTTTAAAAAAGCTTTGGGAAAATAGCAAAGGAATCTCCTGTTTGGGAGATTTTTTTGTTATACTAAATGTAAGCTTAAGAAGTAACTAGAAAGGATTTTAAATTCTATGGCTAATTCATTAGTTGAACGTCGTGAAGTATTTAAAGACGTTGGACAATATTTTCAATATGAAAAAGGCTTCGTTCATATGGATACTGAAGGTATTAAAGAACGTTTTGGGCGTGAGGTTCCTGCCTTACAAACAGCAGGGGACGCCTTTAAAATTTATAATGATTTGACCTCAGAGGTGCTTGGGACACGTTTTGAGATGAAAAATCCAAAAGGGTACATGCCTCTTAAAAAATCAGCTTATCAAGTGCTTGAGGATGCTTATGTAGAGGCGTATCGTCGTAATTTAGATAGTTATGAGATGGGTAAAACCTTGACCCGTGATGAACGTGTAGCGACTTATTTCATGCTTAAGAAAAGTCTTGAACGTATTCCTGAAGACATTAAGACAAATGTTAAGGATTGTGTTTCTAAACATGATGAGCTTCATGGGACTACAAAGACTTTGTTAAAAGAAGTTAACGGTGAAGGTTTAGAGACCTTAGCTGAAAACGTTGCGAATGCGACCATGGCTATTATTGACATGGAGTCTAAGAAACGTCGTATTGCCCATCGCTATGGGGCTGACGGTCGTCGTGAACGTTTAAAGAAATTGTTTGGACAACGGGATGAAGCTTTGGCAACGTTTTTGGGTAAAGCCATTGAGCCTTATCAGGTTTCTGAACGTGCGGTTTTTGCGCGTGAAGAAGTTGTTGACATTAGTGCTGTCATGAGTGACCTTCGTGCCATGATGGGAATTACGTCTGAAGACGTGTCTAATCTTGTCAATAGCAGCGTACAAAAAGAAGCTGATAAAGAATTGATTCCTGGTGTAATGTGTTTGTACGAAGGCAAGACGCCTGTTGGCTTTAAATATAAAGATGTGACAATTGACTTTAATGACAATACGGATGTTAAGGCTCTTATGGCTGAAGATGGCGCTGTCATGATCTATAAAGACAAGGATACAGGTGTTCGTCTGAAGGACGTTGAAGGGCCTATGCGTATTGAATTAGGTCAACTTACGGGTAAAGTTGATTTATCGAATGTTAAAGCAGATGGCGATGCGATCATTAAAGCGTCCAAAGATACAACCGTTGTTAGTGATAGTACGCTTTCTGGAAAGACTTTGATTGAAGATAGTGTTGTTGCTAATTCATCTTTAGTTGATTCAGAAGTGAAAGCTCATTCAAAAGTATCGGCATCTACGGTAACACATAGTTTGGTAAGAACGGGTGTTGTTGATGCTAGTATGTTGGCAAATGCTGGTGTTTTACAATCTTATGCCTATAAAGTGTCTGGCGATGAGGTTAAGTTAGAACGTTCAGCACTTGCAGGAATGCAGGTAGAAGGTGATTATACCGATGCTTTAATGGTTTCTGGGTCTACTGTGGCGTCTAAGAAAGACTTTACAGCTGCCTTAAATGACCTTCGTCAAGGTGCTCGTCAAGTGCAAGACAATTACCTTGGTATTGATTATTTGAAGAAAACTGGTGAAGATACACTGTCTTATCAATTGCCTGATCAAGATGCGATTAACATTTATTTGCCTAATCTTGAAACAGCGGTGGCTGATAAGAAAGACAAGGGCTTTACTTTGACAACATCTACTGGCTCATCGGTATCCTTATTGGGTGATCTTACGGTAACCGGCGGTGATTTGCGTGTGGTGGTCGGTGAGATTGATAGTTCTGTGTCCATTGATGGCTTGACCATTAACAATTATCATCAAGATAATGTGATTGCAGCTAGTGACAATTGGATAACGATTCTTGATAATGTCGAAGCGACGGATTACCTTAATCTTGAAAATGTTTTTGTGGACAAGGCGACCTTGTCGAATGTGACTATGCGTGAGACGACGGTTAAAGAGAGTCAAGTGATTGATAGTCTCGTAACAAAGAGTGTTGTTACAGATAGCCTTGTGGTGTCTTCTGAAGTTGTGGATTGCTCGCAAGTAAGAGGTGAAGCGGTTTATGTCAAGGCAAAAGAAGAAGTGCTTGATGGGCATCGTTTTGGTAAGATTACGTATGACGATAAGACGGCTTATGACGCGGTTGTTGCTGATTACAAGGCAAATCGTAATCGTTATGCGACCGATGGTGCCTTGCCTGGACGTTTGACGGAAGACAAAGAGGGTTGTCATTTGGATAACTTGGTGGTTCCTTTAGAACTCGTGTCTGCGCGTGTGGATGCAAGTGGTAAAGTGGATGCTGTTTTTAAAGATGGTCAGTTGTCTGTTGAGAAAACGTCTGCAACCGATAACGTGGTTGTTGATTTGGCGGATAATGCGTCTGTGACTCTTTCTGGGGCACGTTTTGAAGGGCTTGACAATCGCTTGTCTGGTAATGTGACAGTTGTTGATAGTACGGTTAAAGAAGGGTCTATCTTAGAAGGTAGTGTTACGGTAACACGTTCGACAGTCGATTCAACAAGTCTTAAGGATGCAACCGTGCGTAATAGTGACTTGCTTGGTGTCGATCAAGAAGTTGGCTCGATTGTTGACAGTACAGTAGTCAATAGTCGTTTGCAACAATCTGATATCGATGCGGTGAAAGATTTGTCTGAGTCAGTCGTGCTTCAATCAACGCTTAAGGGAACTGGTCGTGAGACGGTCGCTGATAGCCAATTCTTGGAATCAGACGTAACGCTTCAAATTTCTCTTCACGATACAGGTATGGCTTGGGCCAAGACGACAGCGACAGAAACCCGTTCTTATGTGCTTGGTAATCCTGACAATCGTTCAGAAACCTTTAGGTATCATGATGCTGAAGCGTTTGAAAAAGGGGTAGCTGCTATCTCTAATGGTCAGTCTTATGAAGACGTGCTTCCGATTTATGAATCCATGCCTGCGCCTGAGAAAGAGGATACGACAGCTCTTGCTGATTATGATATGTCTATTGGTAATCCAACGGTTGAACAAGAAGGAACGCCTATGGTTTCTGAAGTAGACAAGTGGTTTGAAGAAGCCTTTGGTCCTTTACCAGAAGAAGATGAAGTTGTTGTTGAAACGACAAAACCGTTTGAATTGAGCAATGAAGCTGATTTAAGTGGGTTTCAAGTAAAAGATTTAATGGATAAGGTTGAAGATTATCAAGCCAAAGCTGTTGAGAATCTTGATCCTAGTCAATTTGAAATTCAAGGGGCTAGTTTAAGCCAAGGAAAATAATTAAGAAAAAGTTGTTCGTTTGAACAACTTTTTTTGTGTATTTGATGCGTTTGATGCGTCGTAATTTGAAATGGATGAAGCAACTAAAGGGCTTGATATGGGGATTGATGAAGGACAATTTGATATCGGTCCGTTAATAAGAAAGAAAAGACGGTTTGTGCTGTCTTTTTTTGGTATAATAAAGCTATAGAAAAATAAGTTATTCATAGAAAGGAGTTGCTCTTATGGCAATTTCAACAGCTCTTCTTGATCGTACCAAGGAACGCTTGAAAGAATTACTTCCAACGAAGTCGTATGCGGAACGTATTGATTTGCTTCCTAGTGACGTTCTTGAAACATATCATGAATTACTTCATGATCCTCAGTTACGTATCAGTAAAATCAGTGAAGGTAAAAACTATAACGGGGTACGTATCAAAACTCCAACTGGCCTTGAAATTCAATTTCAAGAAGACATGACAACCTTTGATGGGATGTATGTGAACGGAAATCGTTTTTATTTAGACCCTGTTTATGATGGGGAAAATATGCATGACATTCTTCAAAAAGCCATGTCTGGTTTAGATGGTCTTAAAGAGATGATTGACCTTGAACGCACCAAAGATATGCGTGATCAAGAACGTCGTGACAATTCGCAAGTTCGTGAACGTGGCCCATTAGGACGTTCAGAAACTTTGACCTTTGAGAATCAGCGTGAAAATAATGTGCGTCGTGAAATTTATCGTTTTGCGAAATTAGGGGCCGGTCTTCGTAGTGATGCGGCATCTGATAGTACCTTAGAGGCTGGTGGTAAAGATGTGGTTCGTATGGATGATGCGATTGCTTATATTAAGATGAAGTTTAAACAAAACACGGTTTTGACACGTGATAATTTTACTTATGAGGTGTCTAATCGTTTGTCTATCAATCCACGTTTGCGTCCAGAAATGATTGAAGCCGAATTGTCTCGTCATAAAGTCAGTAACGATGACTTGGTTGATTTTTTGTTTGATCGTTCAGAATATCGTGTGGAATTTGCACTAGCCATGGCTGGGTTGTCACATGACCCTGATGCTATGGAACAATTTAATTTTACAACCATTACGCAAGAAGATCAAAAGGGACGCTATTTGGGTCGTTTGATGGAAGCCTTTGGTCAAGAGGAAATGGATTTTGACTTTGAAAAAGGGGTTGCCCGTATCACTAGTACTACGACGGATGAGAATGGAGAAACGGTTGAAACGGAACGTTTCATTCGTAATTTAAACTATGAAGATGAAAATGGGATTTACCATGCTCCTTCAGGTGGTTCTCATATCCCACATATGCGTGCCTTTTTTGCAGGGGAAACAGACGATGAAAAGACGCGCCGTGAACGTTTACGTGTTATTGATCCAACGCAAGAGTCGATTGATCAGTTGGCTATGGAGTTTGCCTTGACCAAAGGGGAACTTTATGCGAAACCTATTCTTGATACAACCCGTGATTTTGTAGATATTGAAACCGTGTCTGATAAAGAATTTGGGCGTGCGGCTATTGCGACCCTTAAACGTAAAATCAAGTTGGATGATTTTTATAAAGAAACCAATTCCATGATTAAAGAACGTGAAGGGGCTCTTGAACATGATAGTCTTGGAGCGGTTTCTAACCTCATTTTGGATGATGATGCTAAAGGGGTGATTGATCCTTATGGAACGTCTAATGGGGCCAATCTTGGTTATATTTTGTATTTAGCAAAAGACGCTAAGGTGACTGAAGATGGGCATGTGATTGCTGGGGAAGCTGAATTTTCTGAAATGGGTGAATGGTTGAATGACCATATTCCAGGGATGGAACACGATAGTTTTAACCGTAACCAAATGACCTTTACCAATGCTTTGGTTGCTCTTGATTACGCCAAATTAAATGTTGTGGTCGCAGATACCGGTTGTCTTAACGCCGAAGATGCAAAACATATTACAGATAGTGGTCGTAAGGTTTTGGATCTTCATACAGGTGATAAGTTGATTGAGGGACACGGGAATAAAGGGGTATCTAATGTGATTACCTTAGACATGGATCCTGAAACCATTAAGGAACGTCATTTGGAAAATGCGATTCAGATGCAAAAGAACAACCCACATGTGCATATCTTTGACTCGCCACAATCGATTTCGTCTCGTAAGAACCTTGGTTTTATGCATGAAGCTATGGCGTCTGAAAATAAAATGGATTATGTGGCGCTTGATGGGACTGTGGTTAAAGATGCTGTTGTTCAAATGATTTACTTTAAGTTGCCTCAAACGGCTGAACATAAATCGATTGATTATGGCGCTGAAGATGCTCAAGGGGCACGTAATTACTCAACGCAGTATCGTCATGGGATGTCCTCAAAACTTGGAAAAGAGTTATATGATGCTAACTTTATTGACCCTGAAAAAGTGGCTAAGAATAAATTGGAAGTCAAAGGACGTTTTGAACGTCTAGGGATTGGGGTTTATGATTATCAAAAGGGACTCACGGCTGATAATATTTCAAATGTGGTTTCGTCTCCTGTAACCTTTAAGTTGAATGGTGATGACCGTGTGTCGTTCCCATTGCATGGTTTTGTTGAAAAGTTAGATGAAGTCGCTCCAAACTTTTTGAAAGATCGTATGTTGTCGGTTAATATTGATATTGGGGATTATGAATTGACGTCACCGCTTCTTCGTGAATATGGTGATGATAAAGTTAAGATTCCAATTAAAGACGAAAATGGTCGCAATGTTTTGCCTCTTCGTATGCGCGTGTCTGAAAAAGAAGACGGCTTGGTTTCTTTTGGAAATCGTTACAATGCTGTCTTTAATAAGATGCAAGAAGGTGAACCTAATGACGTGGTTCAAAAGGCTTATGAGCGTGCCGTTTACGATGACATGAAACAAATCACCAAGAAAAACAATATTATGAAAAATATTGAAACGGTTTCCTTTGTTGAAGGTGCAGGAACCATGGTTATTGTTCCTGACCCATCGCTTCCAATTGACTGTGTGCGTGATGGGAAAGAAGCAACGGGTCTTGAACTTCTTCACCGTGACCCTGTGGTGCGTTCAAGTAACGTGGTGGCGACACAAAATGTTGGTCATGGGGACGCTAATGTTGTTCACGTGAGTGTTCTTATTGACGAGCAATTGGATATGGACCATGACGGGGATACAGGTGGTAAAACTAAAGGCGATCAACTTCATGGTACGGAAGAACAAAAACAACAATTGTTTGAATTGGCTCGTCCGTCTGCACAAATGGAACGTGATGGTAAGCTTTTCCTTAGTACCGGTAGTCGTAATGTTGTAGCGGTGACAAAAGCTGCTGGCATTAATATTGAAGAACGTGCAGCGGCGGTAGAAGGTCGTGAAGCTAAAGCACAAGTGATTCATGAAGCCATGCTTGAGATGATGGATAATCCAAAATCTTGGGAAGCTGGTTTGGTATCCTTTGAAAATGAGGCGACCTTTAAGAAGACTTTTGCTAAAGCGGTGTCTATGGGTATTCCTGATGGGGAAGAACATGCCAAGAAGTATCAAGAAGCTTTGAAAGAGATTGGGGAACGTTGGAATAATCCAGTGTCACGTGAATCCAACCGTCAAGAATTGAGTGCCCTTAACATGAAATCTGAAGGGACAGGTCGTGGAGGAGATAACTCTAATAAGGCGGTCTTTAATCGTCCTGTGAAACCTGGTGAAGAACAATTGAACCGTGCCATTTTGGATGTCACTTATTGTGGCACGCAAGCCATTCTTCAGATGAAGAAAAATGCTGACAAGTACGAAGAAATCGCTCAAGAAGTGCGTGATATTCGTGATGTTTTTGGTGGTAAGTGGAACATTTCACAAAGTCGTCAAAAGTTGCTTGAAATTAGTGGTAAACACGGTCTTTCTGAAGATAAGGCGCATTTTATTGCTGACTTTGTTGGACTTCATCAATCTGATGCGTTAACGCCAAAACGTTTGATTAAGGCCATGTATGAAACCGATGAATATGGTGAAGTTCATGTGCGTCCAGAAGTTAAAGATAAGATTGCAAAATTGCGTGAAGGTATTGATAAAACGCCTGGTTACTTTGGTGAAGGCGTTTTGACCAAATTACCAATTTCAACAGAAACCTTGGCTTATAAATCTGCAGGTGACTTAAAAGACGTTTTGCGTTCTGAAATTTTGCAAAACATGCATGAAGATCAACAACGTCAATTGCGTCAAAGTGACATGATTCGTGACTTCCAAGATGCGCTTTATAAGGATGCTGGTCTTGAACAACGTGATTTGTCCAAAGTGGCACACGCGGAACGTACTGAAGCGCTTCCAGAAGTGACACAAGAAAGTATTCAAAAAGAAATTGAACGTCAAAATGCCGCAGAAGGCCCTGTTGTGCCTGAATATGATAACAGTTTCTATGAAGCACAAGCAGCGTCTTATGATGGCCCTATTTACGGAGAAGACTTGGATTATGGTCTTCCTGATGAAGCGTCCTTCTTTATGCCAGCGTCACTTGAAGAGATGATGCCGCCTGAAGAACCTAGCTTTGATCCAAGTCAGTTTGACATGGATGAACAAGCTAAAGGTTTGCAACGTTAAAAGTTTGCAACGTTAAAAAAGCTTCCCTTTTGGGGGCTTTTTTTGTTATAATGAGTGTAAGAAAAGATTTAGAAAGCGAGTAGTTTTTTTATGGAACAAACTGATAAAAAAGCCTTGGGCCAAGCCAAAGGACTTTTAACCGCCTTGCAAAAGAAAGAACATGTGGAAGACTTTTTCGGCATGTCTTTAACAGGGTCTTTGGCGGATGATGGCTATCAATTTAAGGCACGTCTATATGGGGATGATTATTTACAGTACCGCGCCTTTTTAGAATTGTTTTTACAATCGCCAAAAACCGCCCGTCTTTTGACCTTGGCTCTTCTTCGTTATGAACAATTGAGTGATGCCTTTTCCTTTGAAGACATGAATACTTATGCCGATACGGTAACGTATTTGACTAATTTAGGGGATGAGATTGAAAGCTTATCTGCTGAGATTGCGGCTTATAGAGATGCGGTTGGTTTTCTTTATGGACGTGAAGGGTTTGAGGACATGGATGTTCAGCATGCTTTAACGACAAAAGAGTGTTCCCTTGGTCTTTTGAAAACCATTTATCGTACGGTTGAACATGATTTAGTGGATGACCTTGGGGGTGATGAAACATGCTAAAAAAAGTAGCTAGAGCGATTCAAAAAGGGTCTTGGAAAGTAACAGTGGTGATGCTTAGTTTAGCTGTTATGGTTGCTATGGGTCTTGGTGCTTTTGGGGTAAACTAACAGTTTACGCAAATATAGAAAATTGATGAAATATTTCTTGATTTTCTATATAACGTAATAATGACAATTAGAAAGCCCTGCACATCCTGTAAAGGGTGTGTATCATTACAAAAGTTAAACCGAGGAAATACCTTAAAGCCTGTTTGCCACAACGTAGGATGAAAATCCAAGCGTGAAGGTAGCGAAAGCAGAAAGAAGAAACAGGATATTGATACAGCCTAGTAGTTAACACAAGAGTGAACGGTTGTAAAGCTGAAATAAAATCTAATTAGTGTCTGGTAAATAAAATAGTGACTGCTAGAAAACGTTAGTGCTAAGTCAATACAAATAAGGGTAAGTTTCGGTAGGAATGTCCTAAGTCTCAAAAGAGATATGGATAACCTCTAACGACTATCTCCTGATGGGAGAGTAAAGCCGCAAGCTAATGGCGGAAGAAAAATATTTGGTCTTTTCACTCATGAAAGTTGTGATAGAGTGATTTAGATTGACATATAGTCTGCGCACGTTCTGTAATGGAAGTGTCTAGGAATTGACCTAGCTATTGGGGGTTGCGCCTTAATGGAAACTGTCAAAAGTGCGAAAAGAACATTGAAAATGGAATAACACGATAAAAAATTGTTGCATTAAATTAAACGATATGCTATAATAGTTTTATCAAATAATCAAGGAGATGAAACTATGGCAGGAAGACCTAAATCTAAAAAAGGTGTTAAAGCGCATACTGCTTTTAAAATCTATCCGGATGATAAAGCAAGAGCGCAGGCTATGGCCGATAAACTAGACATGAGTTTATCATCTTATATCAACGAAGCTGTTTTAGAAAAGGTAGAACGTGATGAGAAGTCAGAAAATTAGGCTGAGGCTAACCAGAGAACAAGAACGTCTTGCATGGTGGTATAGTAAAGTTTCACGTAATTTTTGGAATCTTTTAGTTGATATCGATAAGCGTAACAACAAAGGTGAGTTTGATGAGATTTTGAATAAAAATGGGAATAAGACTTATTATTCGAAATTTCATAATAGGGATGTGTGTAAACTCAATCAATCGGATTATCTTGAACTCGCCAAAATAGTTGTCGCTAAGAACTATGAGGAAGATGAACAGTCGTGGTCTTGGTATTATCAACCTAATCAATTCTTTATTTATAATTTTCTTTCTAGAGAATTGGTGAAGATTAGGAAACAAAATAAAGGTCGATTGAATTTTAGGAGTATTGGTGATAGTCAACCAAGTTTCAATGTACGCTGTGACGTTTCTTCTGATAAGAAACGATCTAGTCGTATTTATTTGAAAGATAATGGCAAACTCCAAATACCAACTATCGGAGACGTGTGTTTTGGTTCTGTCCGAGCGGATTTTGATTTATCTTGTAAGAAACAAATAGCTAATATTTCTTTTGATGGTAAATATTGGTATTTATCTTATACGGAAGACGTTGAAACGCAAGTGGTTGATTTGCCAGATTATACAGATGGCGTTGGAATTGATTTAGGAATTAAGACGCTTGCGACGATTTCTGATGGAACGACTGTACCCAATATTAAGACTTTTAGGCGAGTTCGTATTTTGAATAAGCGCTTGAAACGACTACAACGCAAGGTTTCTCGGAAATATCATATCAATAAATGCAACAAATACAATAAAACAAAAAACATTATTAAGCTAGAACGACAAATCAAATTAATATATCGTTCGTTAAGGAATATCCGTATTAATCATATTCGTAAATTTGTTTCGGATTTGGTTAAAAAACAACCGCAATATATTGCAATTGAGGACTTGAATGTAAAAGGAATGATGAAGAATAAATATCTTGCAAAAGATATTGCGAATTGTTCTTTTTACACTATCAGGGAACATCTTATTAGAAAGGCAACCGAACGTCATATAGCTGTTAGGTTGGTGGATAGATTTTATCCCTCTAGTAAGACTTGTTCAAACTGTGGTAGTTACAAAAAGGATTTAAAACTTGGTCAACGGATTTATCATTGTGATAATTGCCAAGAGAAACTCGATAGAGACTTCAACGCCTCCTTGAATATTGCGAAAACTGATAAATATGTACTAGTTTAATTAATTTGTTTTATTGCCTTTGGAAACTAGAGGAATGTAGTTTCAGTGGTAGGTCAGCCGTAAAGCCGAACCACTTTAATATACACGCCCTGAAAATTATGAGTATACCAAACGAAGAGTAGCTTTCAGCAAAATTTGGCTCAATATGGGAATGTCAATCGTGTTATTCATTTTCTGATTTTTCGCACTTTTGACTGACGGTACATTATCTAAAGACACAAGTGGTTGAAGCGTCAACGAGTATCGCTAAGAAACGGGCAGCTGACGCCAAACGTGATAGTGAACAAATTCTTAAGGATGCCACAAAAGGGGTTAAGAAGAAGGTTAAAGACTCACGCGCGGCTGAGAAGAAAGAAAGTCGGGCAAAAACGCCTGACGAGGCTAAAGCGTCAAGCGTTTTAACGGATCAGGTGCGTGCGCAGTTGCCTGGGGATTTGGTTTATGACCATGGAAGCTTTATTGTGAATGGCAACAAAACGCCTCTTAATGCGTCGATTGCGAGTACCCCTTATGCAACCAACGATGTGGTGACGCATCAGGGAAAGCAAATTGCAGCCAAAGGAAACGCCCTTTTGACCAAACGTACCCGTCAGTATGAAAACCGTGAAAGTACAGGAAATGGTCGTGGGGCTTTTACGCCTGCTGGTTGGCATCAACAAACGCTTAAAGGGAGTTATTACAAGTATGCCATTAACCGTGGACACTTGCTTGGCTATGCCTTGGTTGGGGGTTTAAAAGGGTTTGATGCGTCTGAAAGCAATCCTAAAAATATCAATACCCAAACGTCATGGGCTAATCAAGCACGTGAAGACGATTCAAAAGGGCAAAACTATTATGAAGGTTTGGTGCGTAAGGCGCTTGACCAAAATAAGCGTGTGCGTTACCGTGTGACCTCTATTTTTGCAACAGACCAAGATTTAGTTCCTGTTGGTAACGAAATTGAAGCCAAATCAAGTGACGGAAAACTCGAATTCCATGTCTTTGTGCCAAATGTGCAAAATGGCTTTAGTATTAATTATTATGACGGAAAAATCACGCTCGATTAAAAAAAGATAGCCGTAGGCTGTCTTTTTTTAATCTCAAAAAAGCGTCTTTGGCGTTAGCCAAAGGCGACAAACCGACAGCCCAAAAAGCGCTTGCGCTTTTTGGGCTAAAAAGGCGATGTTATATTTGGGAAAAATATTATCTTGAATATAGACTTAGACTTTGTTATAGTTGTTATAGAAAATAAAAAAGGATGTGTTGTTATGCAATATCAATTAAATTATCTTATGTCTGCTGAAGAAGTGCGTGATTTTTTAGTGGAACACAAATCGGAATTAAAGAGTTTGGCTGATGCTTTTGGTGTCGGTTATAGTACGCTTCGTAATTATGTCTATGGACAAACGCCACTTGAGAGTATGCCTTATCGTTTGCTTAAGGCGGTAACGGAGTATAATCAGGTGCCTGACTTGTTACACCCCTCAAATGGTCTCATTTTGCCTCAAAATGCTTTTTATTCGTTGGCACGCTTGTCAGGACATAGCTTTTCAACACCTAAAGCGTTTGCCTTAGAGCAATACAGTAAAGCCATGATGGTCTATTTTGACCGTAGAGAATGTGTGTTAGCAGGGGAGCCTGTGTCAGCTTTTGAGCCGTGTTATTTTTTTGTCGATATGGCTTATCAAGCGGACTTTATTTCTTATTTTCGTTATGAGACAGATGTGACGGTTGTGGAGCAAATGCGTCAACAACTTAAAGATATCTATGGGATTAAAGATGACTTTTTTGATGACCTTGTTCGAGGGAATGAAGGGAAGCTTTTTGTGGAATCATCAAATGAAGAGATGATTAATCAATTGGTTAGTTTGTCTTTTCCAAAAGCAACGGATGATGTTCTTTATGAGCTGTTTGCTATGCGTCATAACATTCATTTAATTTTGACTAATACTGACCGTAGTCGCGCGCGTGTCACGGATGATTTTATGTTTATGACAAGCGTCTATTTTGATAAGATGGAGTATCAATCGCGTTATCATTTTGATGGTGGGCGTTGGTATGACGGCGTGCGTTTGTTGACGGCTGATGATGTGGCGCATTTAGTAGAAAAACCGTATAACTATCAATTGCCTGAAGATAGTCTTTATGCTAAAGCCATTTGTCATAACATGATCTCAAGTTTAGAAGCGGATAAGGGTGACGATTTGTTGTGGATAAAGATGGGACTTCAATATTGCCATCGTTGGATTGATTATGTGTCGTCATTACGTTTACCGATTCGTTTTGATGAAGACTTGTTTAAAGAAATGCTTTCAACGGATGCTTTTTTGCTAGTGTTTAGCCAGTTGGAAGTTGATGATATCGTTTATTTGAATATTGAAAACATGACCAAGGAAATGATTGAAGACGTTAATGTCGAATTAGGTGTCTAACATTTACGATGGCGACTATATTTTGTTATAATAAAAACAAAAAGGATGTTTTTGAAATGTTAGATCGTTTTCGTTGGCATGCAGGGATTGCCTTTGTTATGGCTGTTTTTTTAGGAATACTTGAACAAGTACCTAATCTTTTACTTGGAAAAGTGGCTGATTGGATGCTTATTTTAGGGATGCTTGGTTTAGCAGGGCTGGTTTTTGGCTTTGGCTATTTACTTGGTTATTTTAAGGTACCAAAGTCCTGGAAGACCTTACTGGTTGGACTTAGTTTGATGATTGCCTTGACGCTCTTAGGCAATTGGTTATTATCTTGGGCAGGGCATCATTCGACGCTTAATCAAGATAGTCTTAAGGCGCTTAAGGGACATGGGTTTTATTTGTTTACCTTGTCTGTGGTTTTTGCACCCATTATGGAAGAGGTTATTTTTAGAGGGTTACTGCTTGCTCAGGTGAGTTTAGCGTCCTTGTTTATTAGTGGTCTCTTGTTTACGGTTTTGCATGTACCGACCAGTATTGGTGCCTTGGTCATTTATGGAGGGATGGCAATCATTTTTATGGGTCTTCGCTTGAAAACAGGTTCCTTAGAATATGGTTTGATTCTACATGTGCTTAATAATTTGGTTGGGGTAATACTCTTGTTATTTTTTGGCTAAATTTGTTGACAAGATTTTAAGAGTTTTGTTATAATGAGGATAGATGTGGGAAATACCATGTCTATCCACCTTCTTTCTATTATTTTTTCTCTGCTTGCTTGAGGCAAGCGGGGTTTTTTTTCTTTGTTTTTTTTAAGCTTTTTCGAGGGTCTTATGCTATAATAATCACATAGTTAGTAAAAACAAGGAGATAAGACTTTTATGTCTGAAACACTTAATCATAAAACCTATTTGCAAGTGCGTCCTTTATATATTTCGGATGCTCAGTTGTTTGGGCCTCTGTATAATGCCATTCAAAAAGATGACGAGGTGACCCTTTTGTATCCTGATACGTCTGATGTTGAGGTGGCCCTTGATGTGCTTGAATCGTTGATTATTTCTTATGATCAACCCTATCATGATTTTAGAACGCTTTATCGTGATGGGCGAGGACGTAGTGTGCGTGAAGTTTATGACGATTTACGTCATCAATCGCCTGATATTTGTTTGCTTTTGTCGTGTCAGGTTGATGGAAAAGCTATTCGTGGGGTAAAACCGTGTGTGGTTGATTATACGACGTCTTCGGTACTCGCAGATGTGGATCGTGAGCGCTTGTCTGATGAGATTCCTGATTTACGTTACGCCCTTATTCGTGAGCCGATGGATATGGACCGTATCTATTCTTATCAAGAATTGCTTGATTTGATTGACTATCGTAAGTTGTTACCGTTTGATTCTAAATGTTCTTATGAGGCTTTGGACGAATATGTGAGAACTTTGGCAGACATCGAAAGTGCTAGCGATTGGCAACGCACGCGCCAGTATATCAAGAAACGCTATGACCGTTATGAGAAAGATAAGGCATCAGCAGCCTATCGTTTGTTCTGTAGCAGTAAATTTAAGAATCGTTCGCTTGACGATAAGTTGACTTATTTGGAAGATTTGCATGCTTATACGCAGTTGATGTCTGGGTTTTATGCGGATCGTCACATGCTCGATTTGCAGTTGCTCAAAGTTCTTCCTCAAGAAAGCATGGTGGTGTGATGAGTGAAACTTTTGCACTATTAAAACCAGATGCTCTTAAAGAGGGTCTTGGGTCGATTATTCGTCATCAATTGCTTGAGGCGGGCTTTAGGATTGTTAAAGAACGCTTGGTTTTTGCGACCAGGGAACAGTTGGATGAGCATTATGTGCATTTGGTTGATAAGCCTTTTTATGAGTCAGTTTGTGCTTATATGCAGTCAGGGCCCTGTTATGCCATGCTTTTAGAAGCGCCTGATGCGGTGACTAAGCTTCGTTCCTTGGTAGGTGATACAAATCCCTCAAAAGCGGCCAAGACGTCTATACGAGGGCGCTATGGCCATGTAGGCGAGAATGGGACGATTTATAACGTGATTCATGCGTCAGATAGCGATGACGCTGTGATTAGAGAAGAAGCCATTTGGCTATAGAGAAACCTAACGACGTTAGTCGTTAGGTTTTTTAATGGGTTCGGGGGCGCTTTGCGCCAACCCGCAAAAAGCCGTTTTTGCGTGAGCAAAAACGGTAACAGTAAAATATAAAAATTTTACTGTCTGAAAGGATAACAAGAATTGCCGTAAAAGGCAATGCTGATTATCGGGATTGAACCGATGACCTCTTCCTTACCATGGAAGTGCTCTACCGACTGAGCTAAATCAGCATACTGTAAGCGTCAAGGTGACGCTTACAATAGAGGAATGTTATTTTTCAGTGCGACGTTTGCGTCCTGCAAGTCCGATACCTGCAAGAACACCGATTCCTGCGGCTGTGAGAAGAAGAGAGCTGTTTTCCCCTGTTTCAGGCAAGGTTTTGTGACCTTGTTGTGGGTAGTTGACAGGAAGGGCAACAGTTGTGTCTTCTTGAGTGACAGCTGGTGCTTGTGGCAAACGTTTGGTGCTTTCAACAGCGGTGTTGTAAGTGACACCAAGTTTTTGTGAAGCCGCTGTAGTACCAGCTTTGACAAAGGTGAACTTAGCAGGTTTTTCTGCAGGCTTAGCAGGTTCACCTGGTTTAGCAGGTTCTACTGGTTTAGTAGGTTCACCTGGTTTAGCAGGTTCTACAGGTTTAGTAGGTTCTACTGGTTTAGTAGGTTCTACTGGTTTAGCAGGTTCTACTGGTTTAGCAGGTTCTACTGGTTTAGCAGGTTCTACAGGTTTAGCAGGTTCTACTGGTTTAGCAGGTTCTACTGGTTTAGCAGGTTCTACTGGTTTAG
>ERZ772979.449-NODE-449-length-29214-cov-18.230083_pt1 | contig 29214 bp, 25 predicted proteins | sample MGYA00511130_ERZ772979 | MGnify/ENA primary metagenome ERZ772979 (study PRJEB29015, sample SAMEA2738103) | human oral metagenome | biome: human oral; feature: human-associated habitat; material: saliva | place: China | collected 2186 ... | reverse complement strand
GCTGAATGCCCAAAATATCGGCAGCGGAACGGGCGGTAACTTGGAGTACAAAAAAGCGGAGCAGTTCTTTCTGTACTTTTTTCTTTAATTTGTAGTATGTTATCTTTATATTTCGAGGGTAACATAACTGCTAATCTACGTCAGCCCCTAGGATTTTTGTTTGTGGTTTGGGTGTTGGAGAAGGAACGGTTTGTTGTTTAAGATTTTAAAACTTTGTTGAAGCTGATGTTTTCAGGCAGCATTGGAGGCCGTCTGAAAACCCAAAAGGCAGCCTGAAAACCAAGTGGTAAAGCAATCCATGCCGCCGCGTACACATCCTACAAATGTTTCAGGCTGCCTATCATGCCGTCTGAAAACCCCAAACCCCCAAACCGCACCCCACATCTCAAAAAGGAACCCCCATGCCCGCCGAAATCCGCATCACCAATGCCCGTCTAAAATCGCTGCTGGTGTCGCTCATCTCATTCGCAATCGCCGCTGCCGCATCGCCGCTGCTGTTTGTTGGCAGCCTAAAATCTGTCCTAAGCGGAGCTTTTATTGTTTTGTTCTGCTTGGTGTTTGCCGTCCTTTTGCTCTACCGCGCCGCTGACAGCCGTACTAAACTGGTGTTAAACGCCGACGGTATCCGCATTGTCCAAGCATTTGTTGAAGAAGAACTCAATCTGGACAACACAGAAAGCAGCAGCAAAACCAAGCGCGAAAACGTTTTCTATCCGTGGGAGCAGATTAACAGCGTTGTTTTCGTTGATCCGTTTCCTGCCACCCTGTACCTGAGCAGCCGCCCTTTACGCGAAATCGAAGCCGAACTGGAAGAACTGGAAGCCGAGCAGCCGCTGCCCGATAACGCCACGCTCGAGCAAATGGAAGCGCGCGTCGCCAAATATCTGCGCCTGTCGGAAAGCATGGCCCGCCAGCGCGACTTCTCCATCACCCTGCCCGTGATGTACCTGCTGCACGGCAAACACCTGCCCGATTTAATCCGCACGCTAGCGGCCGAGTCCGACAAAAGCCGCCGCCAAGCCGTGCTCAACGGTTTTTGCCAAACCTTTTTTCCCGAAGCCCTTGGTTTGTACCCCGTCGCGCTGCCCGAGTCGCGCGAATTCCCCGTCCGCCTGCCCGCCCAAATCAGCATCCGCAGCATCGGCGGCGGCTATCCGCTGGCAAACATTTTGTGCACCCTGATGCTTATCGGCAGCCTTGTTTTTGCCGCCGTAATTGTGCGCAACGCCGCCGATCCTGCCGACATCCGCGGATTTCTGCCGCTGCTGCCCTTTGCCGTCATCACCGCCGCCACGTGTGGGTGGCAGCTGTCCCGCTACCGCCGCCGTCGCGCCGTGCTTGCCGCCATCAACCGCCCCGAAGCGCAGCCGTGGAAACTCGTTGCCATCCCGATTTACATCGCCGGCACCAATCACAAACTCAGGCGGACGTATTATTTCTACCCCGCGCCCATCAACGGCAAAATCCGCAAAATCACATTTAGCGACCACAACTTCCAACCCGTGCGCCGCCACGGACAATATCTCGCCTTCGCCCCGCAAGGCGGCACGCCCGTTCCCATTGATGCCGAATTGCGCAATATCCGCGGTCTGAACGAAAGCGAACGCCGCGAGCTGCTGCGCCAAATCAGAGAATTGGCGGCAGAGTTTTAGACGGCAGCAAAGGCAGCCTGAAAGTTTGCAGGTCGGCGCATTGATGCCCGACAAACACGGATAAATGAAAAAGAAAACCGCCCGAAAGGGCGGTTTTTCATATCTTGCCGAATTAGCGTTGTGCAGACTGCACGGTGGGTTTCAACAAATGGTCTTTGTTGAAGGCCGAAGTATCGACATGGTTTTTGACAAAATACATGCCGCCGAAAACGGCTGCGGCGATAACGAAAACGCTGACTTTCATTTGTACTCTCCTGTGGTTGCCTGACGGCTGTTGTTTTGATTTGAATCGTGGGGAGGAATGTGCGGCATGGTAATCGAACAGGATTTTTTTACACAAGCTTACGGATAATCGGTTTATTTTTTAGGCAAACGGTATAGGCGGCGGGCGGCTTGAACCACGGCGCCGATGCCTGCGGCGGCCAGCAGGAACAGCAGCGGCCACACAACCAATTGCGGCAGCAGCCACAGCAGCAGGGCGGCGAGCAGGAATGTGGCGCCGATACTCAGTTGCGCCCATGCTTCGGAGGGCGCGACGGGACGGATTTTGCCGAGCTGACCGTCCAGCATGGCGGCCAGCTGCAGTGCCCGACGCACCATGCCGTTTACGCGACCACGACGATATGGCCGCTTCCATGCGCGGGCGCGCTGCCGCAAGAGTTGCGTGTGGGATTGTTCGTCGAGTACGACTTCGGTGGCGTGTTGCAAATCGTCCAAAAAGATTTTTTCCAGTTCGGCCACGGTGTCGGAATCTTCGATGGAGATGTCCAGTTCGCGGTTGGCATACCAGCTCGACAGGTTCAGGTTGGTGCTGCCGACCCGCGCCCATGTGCCGTCGATGAGGGCGGATTTGGCGTGCAGCATGGTGCCGTCCCACTCGAACACGCGCACGCCCGCATCCAGCAGCTGGCGGTATTGCGTGCGCGACACGGTGCCTATCCATTTGATGTCGGAGGTGCGCGGGACGAGTATCCGCACGTCCACGCCGGCGGCTGCGGCGTTTATCAGTGCCTGCGTGTACATGCGGGTGGGCATGAAGTAGGCATCGGTAATCCACAGGTTGTCCCGCGCCAGGCCGATAAGGTTCAAATCCAGCCTTACGGTGTTGGTGTTGTCGGGTGTGGTGGCCAGCACGCGCGCTTGAATGTCGCCGCAGGGGTCAAGTGTGCCGCGTTCGTAGTTTTTCAGCGTGGCGGGCAGGGATTTTCCCTGAGAGGCCAAGGTGTCGGCAAAGGCGGCCATGATGTCGTGCACCACCGGGCCGTCGATGCGCAGGCCGGTATCGCGCCACGGGGCGATGCCGCGGTTCGGGTCGCCTTCCCAGGCCGAAGAGATGCATAAGCCGCCGACGAAGGCGGTCTGCTCGTCGATGATGATGGATTTGCGGTGGTTGCGCGAGACCATGCCGAGTCCGAGCGAGAGGCCGGGCGGGTTGTAGGCCGTGATGTGTGCGCCTGCTTCGCGCAGGGGGCGGAAAAAGCCGGTAAGGTGTGCGGGCAGGCAGCCCAGCCAGTCGTAAGCCAAGACGACGGTTACGCCCTGCGACAGTTTTTCCAGCAGGATGTCGCGGACGCGGCGGCCGAAGGCGTTGTCGGCGAAGATGTACATTTCGATGCAGATGCTCTCTTCGGCCGCCAGCATGGCCGCTTCCCAGGCGGGGAAGTTTTCCGTACTGTCGAGCAGGATTTCGATGCGGTTGCCCGAACCGGCCTCCGCACCGGAGGCGCGGGAGACCAGTTGTTCGATCAGGCTGTTGGTGGTAACGGCGGATTCGCGGCTCATGCTGTTCCTTTGTGCTGTCGCATATATCTGAGGCCGTCTGAAAAAGTGCCGGGCGACTTTTCAGACGGCCTGTGCGGTTCGGTTACATTTGTATCGAACCGCTCACGGTTACGCGGATTTCTTCGCTGCCGGGCGAAACGGGCAGGTCGGGGGCGGCGGGCGCGGACAGTGCTTCCGGCATGGCGGCGTATCGTCCTTCGGCCAGGGATTTTTCCAGTACGGCGGACGGGTTGCCGGATTCGTTGATGCGGAGTTTGACGATTTTATAGCCGGAGAAGCCCAGTGCTTTGCCTAAATCGGCGGCGCGTTCGCGGAAACGGTGCAGGGCGGTGCGGCTCAGTTCGTCCACGGTTTCTTTTTGTTTTTGTTTGGATAGGGAGAAAGAGGTGTTTTGCACTTCGGCTTCGGCCTGCGAGTCGGCAATCAGGCGGTTGAGTGCGGCGAAATCCTTGCTTTCCACCGAAAATTCCACCGATTCCTGCCAGCCGGTCAGGATGCGTTTGTTGTTGCGGTATTCGTAGGTTGGGACGGCGGTGCGGCCGAACTGCGCGGTTTCGAAGGTTTTGCCTTCGGCACGGCGGGAAAAAGACTGGAGTTTGGCAGTAAAGGCGCGGTTTACCGCCGAACGGTCACGGCCTTCGGCATGGATGACGAAGGAGGCGGTCATGGTGTCTCGCGGCACGGTGGCGGAAACGCTTTCGTCAAATTCGACGATGTTGTAGTTCAGCGGTTCGGCACTGGCGGCGGTACAGGCCAGCATCAGGCTCAGGAGTAGGGCGGGCTTGTTTTGCATTTCGGATGTCCTTTCCTGCGGGCGGATATTTTTCAGACGGCCTTACACTGCGGTAGAGGCCGTCTGAAAAGTGTTGCCGTCGGGTTTATTCAAGCTCCAGGACGGCGGAAGTGTAAACGTTTTGCACGTCGTCCAAGGCCTCGAGCGCGTCGATGAGTTTCTGCATTTTGACGGCATCGTCGCCGCTCAAGACGGTTTCGTTCTGTGCGCGCATGGTAACGTCCCCGTCTTCCGATTTGAAGCCTACCGCTTCGAGCTTGGCTTTGACTTCCGCCCAATCGGCGGGGGCGGTGATGACTTCGATGATGCCTTCGTCGTCGGCAATCACGTCTTCCGCACCGGCTTCCAGCGCGGCTTCCATCAGTGCGTCTTCATCGACGCCGGTGAAGACCAGGTAGCCCTGATGGACGAAGTTGAAGGCCACACAGCCGTCGGTGCCCAGATTGCCGCCGTTTTTATTGAAGGCGTGGCGCACGTCGGCGACGGTGCGGGTTTTGTTGTCGGTCATGCAGTCTACCATCAGAGCCGCGCCGCCGATGCCGTAGCCTTCGTAGCGCAGTTCGATGTATTCCACGCCTTCGAGGTTGCCCGTGCCTTTGTCGATGGCGCGCTGGACGTTGTCTTTCGGCATGTTGCTGGCCGCGGCCTTGTCCATGGCCAGGCGCAGGCGCGGGTTTGCGCCGGGATCGCCGCCGCCCAGGCGTGCGGCTACGGTGATTTCTTTAATCAGACGGGTGAAGATTTTGCCGCGCTGTGCGTCGGCTCGGGCTTTTTTGTGCTGGATGTTTGCCCACTTGCTGTGGCCTGCCATATATTTTGTCCTTTTTATTGCTGTTTCGGAGGGCGGTTTCAGACGGCCTGCCAAACGGCACCGCCTGCCGCATTGAAAAAGAAAGGCGCGATTTTATCATACCGCGCCGTCTGAAAACACTTACCCGCCGGGCTTGCAATTTCGCCCTGCGCCTAAATATTGCCGCCCAACGAAAAGGAACAATCAAACCATGGATAATCTGACCGACCATTTCCTGATTGCCACACCCTCGCTGGAAGACCCATTTTTTGGCGGCAGCGTGGTCTATATGTGCCGCCACGACGGGGACGGCGCTTTGGGGCTGGTCATCAACAAACCTTCGCCGATACCGATGGATGCGGTATTTTCCGCCATCGACAAACCCGTGCCCGAACAATTCCGCAGCAGCCTCGTGATGATGGGCGGGCCGGTGCAGATAGACCGCGGCTTCGTCGTCCATTCGCCTTGCGGGCAATGGCAGAGCAGCATCGCCGTTAATGCCGATACCGCGCTGACCACGTCGCGCGACATCATCGAACGGCTGGCGGAAAACGATGCCGTCGGCAAGGCGATTTTGACCATAGGCTGCGCCAGTTGGGATGCGGGGCAGTTGGAACGCGAATTGGAAGAAAATTCCTGGTTGGCCGTGCCTGCCGACGGCAATATCCTGTTTGATTTGCCGTTTCACGAACGCTACCGCGCGGCACTGGCCAAGCTCGGTATCGAGCCGGTGATGCTGATGAGGGAGGCGGGACATGCCTGAGGCCCTGTATTCCGCACCGGCCGGGACGTGCCTGGCCTTCGATTTCGGCGAGGCACGCATCGGCGTGGCGCAGGGCGGCGCAGAAGTCGGCATCGCCCATCCGCTGCAAACCGTTTCCGGCGAGGGCAACGAACGCAAATTTGCCGCGATTGCCCGCCTGATTGAAGAATGGCGGCCCGATTATCTGGTGGTCGGGCTGCCCGTCCACAGCGACGGCACGGAACACGAGCTGACGCGGTTGGCAAGGAAATTCGGCCGCCGCCTTCACGGCCGCTTCGGCCTGCCTGTTTATTGGGCGGACGAACGACTGACTTCGCTGTACGCCGAAAGCCTGTTGGGTGAGGCGCAGGTGTTCGGCCGCAAACAGAAGGCGGTGTCGGACAGTGTGGCGGCACAGGCCATTTTGCAGGGCTTTTTTGCCGGCGGGGCGGTTGAGTTTTTCGACGGCGGGGAATGACTGCCGCCGTGTGTTTTTTGTTTGAATTATCGTTGGAAAGGCCGTCTGAACAATTTGTTTCAGACGGCCTTTTTGTGTTTGTGTTGCGGTTTATTTGTCCAACAGGGCGACGAGTACGGCCTTGATGGTGTGCATCCGGTTTTCGGCTTGGTCGAAAACGATGCTGGCCGGGCTTTCAAATACTTCTTCCGTCACTTCCACCCCGTCGAGGCCGAAGGTTTTGTATATCCATTCGCCGACTTTGGTTTCGCGGTTGTGGAAGGCGGGCAGGCAGTGCATGAATTTGACTTGCGGGTTGCCGGCGGCGGCCATCAGGTCGGCGGTAACGCGGTAGCCGCGCAGCAGGTCGATGCGTTCCTGCCAGACTTCTTTCGGCTCGCCCATGCTGACCCATACGTCGGTGTGGATGAAGTCTGTGCCGCGCACGGCTTCTTGCGGGTTGTCCGTCAGCAGCAGGCGCGCGCCGCTTTTTTCGGCCAGGCTGTGTGCCTGCGCGATGATGTTTTCAGACGGCCACAGGGCTTTGGGTGCGCCGATGCGCGTATCCATACCCAGCAGCGCGCCGATCAGCAGCAGGGAATTGCCCATGTTGTAGCGCGCGTCGCCGATGTAGGTGTAGGCGGTCTGTTGCAGGGGTTTACCGCTGTGTTCGCGCATGGTAAGGAGGTCGGCTAGGATTTGGGTGGGGTGGAATTCGTCGGTCAGGCCGTTGAATACGGGCACGCCGGCGTAACGCGCCAGTTCTTCCACGACTTCTTGTCCGTAGCCCCTGTATTCGATGCCGTCGAACATTCTGCCCAACACGCGGGCGGTGTCTTTGATGCTTTCTTTGTGGCCGATTTGGCTGCCGCTCGGTTCGAGGTAGGTAACGCCCGCGCCTTGGTCGCGTGCGGCCACTTCGAATGCGCAGCGGGTGCGGGTGGAGGTTTTTTCGAAAACCAGGGCGATATTTTTGCCGCACAGGCGCGGTTTTTCGCGTCCGGCTTTTTTGTCGGCCTTCAGTTCGGCGGCCAGGTCGAGCAGGGCACCGATTTCTTCGGGAGTGTAGTCGGTGAGTTTGAGGAAATGTTGCTGCCGCACGGTCATTGTCGTCTCCTTGTTTTCAGACGGCCTTTCGCAAAGCCGTTTCAAAAGGCTATCTTAAACGGATTTAATCTTTTTTAACAGTGCTGTTTCAGACGCTTTTGCGCCGCGTCAAAGGCCGTCTGAAAACATTCGGCGGCGAAATCGGGTAGAATCCGCGCTTTTGTTTTGAAGTTGCAGAATTAAGTTATGTTGGAAATATTGAAGGCCGCGTTGTTCGGCATTGTGGAGGGCATTACCGAGTGGCTGCCCGTCAGTTCGACAGGGCATATGATTTTGTTGAACGAGTTTGTGTCGTTGGACATGACGCCCGGGTTTTGGAAGATGTTTTTGGTCGTGATCCAGTTGGGGTCGATTATGGCGGTGGTGGTGCTGTATTTCGACAAGCTTTGGCCGTTTGCCGGCGGTCTGCGCCTGAAGCCCCATGCCGTGCCGCTGTGGAGCAAAATCATGCTGGCCTGCGTGCCGGCGGCGGTCATCGGTTTGGCTTTGAACGATTGGATAGACGAGCATTTCTACAATCCGTGGACGGTTGCGCTGGCTTTGATTACGTTCGGCGTTGCCTTTATCGCGGTGGAAAACCGCAATCAAAGCCATCGGCCGCATACAGTCGAGCTGGCGGCGATTTCCTATAAGCAGGCTTTTTGGGTGGGGATGTTTCAGGTGATTGCCGCCGTGTTTCCCGGAACCAGCCGTTCGGGGGCGACGATTTTGGGCGGTATCGCCGTCGGCCTGAGCCGTGCGGTGGCGGCGGAATTCACGTTTTTCCTGGCCGTGCCGGTGATGTTCGGTGCCAGCCTGCTGAAAATCGCGAAACACGGTTTGTCGTTCAGCGGCCATGAGTTGGCAGTGATGGCTAGCGGGATGCTGGTGAGTTTTACCGTCAGTATTCTGGCTATCAAGTTTTTGATGTCGTATATCAAACGCCATGACTTCAAGTTGTTCGGCTGGTATCGGATTGTGCTTGGTTTGCTGGTGATTGTGTATTTCACATTGATTAAATAGCGGTTTGAAAAGGAAGAGGCCGTCTGAAACGCCGGAAAACGGTTTTCAGACGGCCTCTTTCACATTGCGCCGTAGTTGGGCCCGCTGCCGCCTTCGGGGCAAACCCAAGTGATGTTCTGCGTCGGGTCTTTGATGTCGCAGGTTTTGCAATGCACGCAGTTGGCGGCGTTAATCTGCAGTTTCGGGCTGCCGTTTTCCTGCACGATTTCGTACACGCCGGCCGGACAGTACCGCGTTTCGGGAGAGGCGTATTCGCGGAGGTTGATGTCTATCGCGGCCTGCGGGTCGGCGAGTTGCAGGTGGACGGGTTGGTTTTCTTCATGGCTGACGTTGGCGAGGAAGACGCTGCTCAAACGGTCGAAAGTCAGCACGCCGTCGGGTTTGGGATAGTCTATCGGCGTACAGTCGGCGGCCTTTTTCAGGCTGCCGTGGTCGGTGCCGTGGTGGCTGATGGTCCACGGCGTGCGGCCTTTGAACAGGTATTGTTCCAAACCGGTGTAGGCGAAGGCCGGCCACATGCCCCATTTGAAAGACGGGCGGACGTTGCGGACTTCGTGCAGTTCGCGGTAGAGCCAGCTTTGCTCAAACAGGGTTTGGTAACTTGCGGCTTCGCGGCCGCTTTCGGCATGGTCGTTTCCGTCCAACACGGCCAGCACGGCTTCGGCGGCCAACATGCCCGATTTCATGGCGGTGTGTATGCCTTTGATGCGCGGCACGTTCAAAAAGCCCGCCGCATCGCCGATTAACAACGCGCCCGGGGCGGTGAGTTTCGGCAGGCTTTGCAGGCCGCCTTCGCTCAGGCTGCGCGCACCGTAGGCGATACGCCGCCCGCCTTCGAAGGTTTTGCGGATTTCGGGGTGGGTTTTGAAACGTTGGAATTCTTCAAACGGCGACAAGTAGGGGTTTTGATAGTCGAGTCCGACGACGAAGCCGACGGCTACCTGGTTGTCGTTCAGATGGTATAGGAACGCGCCGCCGTAGGTTTTACTGTCGAGCGGCCAGCCCGTGCTGTGCATTACCAGCCCCGGCTGTGATTTTTCGGCAGGGATTTCCCAGATTTCCTTGATGCCGATGCCGTAGGTCTGCGGCTGGCTGTGCTTATCCAACTCGAAACGGCGGATAAGCTGTTTGCTCAACGAACCGCGGCAGCCTTCGGCAAACAGGGTTTGTTTGGCGTGCAGTTCCATGCCTGCTTGAAACATTTCGGTCGCTTCGCCGTCCTTGCCCACGCCCATGTTGCCGGTGGCAATGCCTTTGACCGAGCCGTCGGCGTGATACAGGATTTCGGCGGCGGCAAAGCCGGGATAGATTTCCACGCCGAGGTTTTCCGCCTGTTCGGCCAGCCAGCGGGTCAGCAGCCCGAGGCTGATGACATAGTTGCCGTGGTTTTGGAAGCAGGGGGTAACGGGCAGTTTGAACGCCCGTTTTGGGGTAAGAAAAAGTACGCGGTCTTCGCTGACGGGGCAGTTGAGCGGTGCGCCGTTTTCGCGCCAGCCGGGCAGCAGTTCGTTTAAGGCTTTCGGGTCGATGACTGCGCCGGCCAGAATGTGCGCGCCGACTTCCGAACCTTTTTCCACGACGCAGACACTGATTTCCCGCCCGTCTTTCCCGGCCAGTTGCTTTAGGCGGATGGCGGCGCTCAGCCCGGCAGGCCCCGCGCCGACAATCACGGCATCGTACTGCATACTTTCGCGTTCGATGGTTTGTTCCATGTTTGTGTGTTCCTTGGTTTTATTCAGGCGCAATTATACCGCAGGCCGTCTGAAAAATATGTTCAGACGGCCTGCGGTGGGGGCGGTTTAGCGGTTGAAGCGCAAATCGTCCGACGGTTTGCCGAATTCGATGGGCGGGCATTGCCAGTGCTCCAGCAGTTTGTTGATTTGTTTGATTTTGTGCCGGCGCACGGGTTTGTCGAACATCACCGGGGCGTTGATGGCGAAACGCCGCTTGGCAAACAGGAAATTGACGACTTCTACGATTTCCATCTCGTTGCCGTGAAAGCGGATTTCGGTGGAGCTGGTCAGCAGGCCGCGGCCTTTGGTATAACAGTTTTCTTCCGTGCGGCGGTATTTGTTCAACTGCGCCCACAGTTCGAAATCGGGGCTGTAACGCGCGCCGTTGGGTACGGGGATGGAGAGTGCGGGATAGGTGCGTTGCGCTTTGTTTGACATTACCCACAATATAACGATTGATAAAATCCCACCGAACAGTCCGCCGACAATCGAGCCGATAACAATGGGAAGGAGGTCGCCCTGCATAATGTTCTCCCGATATGGCAACTCATGGAAAGAGGCCGTCTGAAACCCTGTTTCGAAAAAGGGGTTTCAGACGGCCTGGACAGACGAATCTGCGCCGATTATTTAGAAGCGGCTTCTTTAGCTTCTGCAGCAGCTTCAGAGGCGGCTTCTTTAGCATCTGCAGCAGCTTCTTTGGCTTCTTCAGCAGCTTCGGAAGCGGCTTCTTTAGCATCTGCAGCAGCTTCTTTGGCATCTTCAGCTGCAGCAGCTGCGTCGGTCGGTGCTTTACCGTTTAAAGCGTCTAAAGAAACCTTACAAGCGGCTTCTTTTTGATCTGCAGGCAGGTTTTTCAGTGCTTCTTTGCTTTGATCGAATGCTTTTTGCATTGCTTCTTTAGTAGCGGCATCGACATTTGCAATAGAGGCGGCAAATGCTTTTTCATACTCATCACAAACTGAACCGCTGGTAGCTGCGTTGCCACCGGTAGCGCTGGCAGAATTTGTGGAACCAGAGTCTCCACCACAAGCGGACAATGCCAATGCGGCCAACAGGGATGCCAGTAAAGCGGATGTTTTCATTTGTATCTCTCTTTGGTTTGATGTTAAAAAGAACTTGGATTGTTATGATATTTCTTTCGTTCGTCAAGATTTTTGCGATTATTTATTTGCCTCTTTCAGTAAATTGATTGCAAAAAGCAACATTTCAAACTGTTTTTGCCGACGTGTTTTATAATCGCGCTTCTTTGTGTCCGATGCTCCCGAAATAACGTATGAAATGGTTGAAACGCAGCAATACCCTTTGGAAAACCGTCCGCCGCTACGGTTTGGCCGAACTGTTTGTCCCGTTAGCGAAAAAGGGTTGGCAGCGCAGGTTGCTGGCCGCCCTGCCGCAATCGCGCGATTCGTCAGCGGAACCCCTGCCTGTGCGGCTGCGGCTGGCTTTGGAAAGCCTGGGGCCGGTGTTTGTAAAATTCGGACAGGTCCTTTCTACGCGTCCCGACCTGATTCCGCACGATTATGCGGTGGAATTGGCCAAATTGCAGGACAACGTACCGCCTTTCGATGCGGATTTGTCGCGCCGTCAGATTGAAAAGGCCTTCGGTAAGCCGATTGCGGAACTTTATGCCGAGTTTGAAACGCAGCCGGTAGCCAGCGCGTCGGTGGCGCAGGTGCATAAGGCGCGGCTGCACGGCGGCGAACGTGTGGCGGTAAAAGTGTTGCGGCCGGACATCCTGCCGGTTATCGAGCAGGATTTGGCCCTGCTGCGTTTCGGTGCGGGTTGGGTGGAGCGGTTGTTTGCCGACGGCAAACGACTGCGGCCGCGCGAAGTGGTGGACGAATTCGACAAGTATTTGCACGACGAGTTGGATTTGATGCGCGAAGCGGCCAATTGCAGCCAGCTCGGCCGCAATTTCAAAGACAGCGAAATGCTGATTGTGCCGAAGGTGTTTTACGATTATTGCAGCCGCGACGTGCTGACCATCGAATGGATGGACGGCACGCCGGTTTCCGATATTGCCGCCTTGCGGGCGCAGGGGCAGGATTTGCACAAGTTGGCGGAATACGGCGTGGAAACTTTTTTCACGCAGGTGTTCCGCGACGGCTTCTTTCATGCCGATATGCATCCTGGCAATATTTTGGTGTCGGCCGACAACCGCTATATCGCGTTGGATTTCGGCATCGTCGGCAGCTTGACCGATTACGACAAGCGTTATTTGGCGATTAACTTTCTGGCTTTCTTCAACCGCGACTACCACCGCGTCGCCACGGCGCACATCGAGTCGGGTTGGGTGCCGCCCGAAACGCGGGCGGAAGAGTTGGAAGCGGCGGTGCGCGCGGTGTGCGAGCCGGTGTTCAACAAGCCGATTTCCGAAATTTCCTTCGGTTTGGTTTTGATGCGGCTGTTTGAAGTGAGCCGGCGGTTTAACGTCGAAATCCAGCCGCAGCTGGTGTTGCTGCAGAAAACGCTGTTGAACATCGAGGGGTTGGGGCGGCAGTTGGAGCCCGATTTGGATTTGTGGGCGACGGCCAAACCGTTTTTGGTGAGATGGATGAACGAGCAGGTCGGGCCGAAAGCCTTTTGGCGCAATTTGAAGAACGAGGCGCCGGATTGGGCGGAAATGCTGCCCGCACTGCCGCGCAAGCTGAATGCGCTGGTGGACGAGGCCCGGCAGAAGGAAATGCGCGACGCCTATGTTCATTTGGTGAAAATCCAGCAGCGGCAGAGCTTGTGGCTGGCGGTGATTGCCGTGGCTTTGGTGTTGATTTTGCTGTTTAAATAGGATTTTTAGATAAGGGGAGGCCGTCTGAAAAGGGTTCAGACGGCCTCTTTGTATGTCTGAATGTTATAGTGGATTAAATTTAAATCAGGACAAGGCGAGGCAACGCCGTACTGGTTTAAATTTAATCCACTATATTTTCAGACGGCCTCAAACCTGAAAGGCCGTCTGAAAAACTTATTCTTTGACATAAACGATTTCGACATCGTAGTCGTCTTCGTTCCAATCGTCGTCATCGTCATCGAGTTTGTTCCTCCATTCTTCTTCGCGGCTGAGCGGGGAGTCGAGGCCGCTTTCCAGCCGCAATACGGACAGCAGGCGGTAAATATCCTGCGGCAGCGGGGCTTCAAACTGCATTTCTTCACCGTTTTGCGGATGGATGAAACTCAGGCGGTAGGCGTGCAATGCCTGTCGGGCCAATGCCTTGATTTCGGTTTTTACCGTGTCGGAGCAGGGGTGGCGCGGGTTGCCGTAAACGGGGTCGCCCGCCAGCGGATGCTTGGCTTCGCGCATGTGGACGCGGATTTGGTGGGTGCGGCCGGTTTCCAGCGCGCATTCGATGTAGCTGTGCGCCTGGTAGCGTTCCAAGACTTTGACGTGGGTAACGGCTTCTTTGCCGCCGAATTTTACCACCGCCATTTTGACGCGGTTGTGCGGGTCGCGTCCGATTTGGGTTTCGATTTTGCCGTCGAACGGCACGATGCCGTCGGCAACGGCGCGGTAGATGCGTTTGACGGTGCGGGTTTGCAGTTGCTGGACAAGGTGGTTTTGCGCGGACAGGGTTTTGGCCACGACCATCAGCCCGCTGGTGTCTTTGTCCAAGCGGTGGACGATGCCGGCGCGCGGGATGTTTTGCAGCGCGGGGCAGTGCGCCAAAAGGCCGTTGAGCAGCGTGCCGGACCAGTTGCCCGCCGCCGGGTGGACGACCAGTCCGGCGGGTTTGTTCAAGACGATGACGCTGTCGTCTTCGTATATGATGTCCAAATCCATGGCTTCGGGGGTGAAGGCTAGGGTTTCGTTGCTTTCGCGGATTTGCACGGCCAGCTTCTCGCCGCCGATGAGTTTGTCTTTCGGCTTGGCCGGTTTGCCGTTTACCGATACCGCGCCTTCTTTAATCCAGTCGGCTAGCCGCGAGCGGGAGTAGTCGGGTAGCAGTTTGGCCAGCGCGGCATCGAGCCGCAGGCCGGCATATTCGAGGGGGATGGTTAAATTTAGACAACTTTCCGCAGCGGGGGCTGCACCAAAATCGAAATCGTCGTTATAATCGGCGGCATTTTCAAAGGAAGAGTTCTGCATGAAAAAAATTCTTTTAGTAGTAGCTTTGGGTATCGCGCTGGGCGGTTGTGCCGCCAACAAGGGAACTTCCGACAAAGATGCGCAGATTACCCAGGATTGGCCGGTCGAGAAGTTGTATGCCGAGGCGCAAGATGAGTTAAACAGCAGCAATTATACGCGGGCTGTCAAGTTATATGAACTTTTGGAATCGCGTTTCCCTCAGGGGCGTTATGCGCAGCAGGCTCAGTTGGACACGGCCTATGCCTACTATAAGGACGAGGAGCGCGAAAAAGCATTGGCGGCGGTCGAGCGTTTCCAACGCCTGCATCCGCAGCATCCGAATATGGATTATGCCCTTTATCTGAAGGGTTTGATTTTGTTTAACGAAGACAAATCGTTCTTGAACAAGCTGGCTTCACAAGACTGGTCCGACCGCGATCCGAAAGCCAACCGCGAGGCTTATCAGGCGTTTGCCGAGCTGGTTCAACGCTATCCTCAGAGCAAATATGTCGAAGAAGCGTCCAAGCAGATGGAAAAACTGGTGGATGCGCTGGCGGGTAACGAAATTTCCGTCGCCCGTTATTACGCCAAACGCGGCGCGCATCTGGCCGCGGCCAACCGTGCGCAGAATATCATTACCGGCTTCCAGAATACCCGCTTCACGGAAGAGGCCTTGGCGATTATGGAGGTCTCCTACCGCAAGATGAACCGCCAGCAGTTGGCAGACGATACACGCCGCATTTTGCAGCAAAACTTCCCGCAAAGCCCTTATTTGCAGCAGGAATGGAGGAGCGACGATGCGCCGTGGTGGCGTTATTGGAAATAGCTTTTTAACAATCGGCAGGCCGTCTGAAAGGTTTTCAGACGGCCTGCGGCGTATAATCGGAACGGCAGGGCTAATTTGAGGAGTCATCATGGATTTGCACGGCATACGCGAAGATTACAGCAAGCGGCAGTTGTCGGAGGAAGATTGCGCGGCCGACCCGCTCGTTCAATTCGAACAATGGCTGAACGAAGCCATGACGGCGCAGGTAAACGAGCCGACCGCCGTCAATGTGGCCGCCGTCGGCACCGACGGCCGGCCGAACAGCCGCATGGTTTTATTGAAGGAAGTCAATCCGCGCGGTTTTGTGTTTTTCACCAACTATCAAAGCCGGAAAGGGCAGTCTCTCGCTGCACACCCGTTTGCCGCGCTGACGTTTTTCTGGCCCGAGCTGGAACGGCAGGTGCGCGTTGAGGGTAGGGTAGAAAAATTGGATGCCGCCGCGTCGGACGAATATTTCGCCAGCCGCCCCTATACAAGCCGCATCGGGGCGTGGGCGAGCGAGCAGAGCAGCGTGATTGCCGACAAAAGCGTGCTGGTCAAACGTGCCGCCGCCATTGGTTTGAAATATCCGTTGAACGTGCCGCGCCCGCCGCATTGGGGCGGCTACATCGTTATCCCCGACTTTGTCGAATTCTGGCAGGGTCGGCCGAGCAGGCTGCACGACCGCATCCGATACAGGCTTTCAGACGGCCTTTGGTTGAAAGAACGTCTCGCCCCGTAAAACGGGAAGGCCAGCATATTTGCAAGGAGAGCGACATGATTTATGCAGACAAGCCTTTCCCGCGCGTTTTGACCATTGCCGGCTCCGATTCCGGCGGCGGCGCGGGCATACAGGCCGATTTGAAAACCTTCGGCGCGTTGGGCGCATACGGTGCAAGCGTCATTACCGCCGTTACCGCCCAAAACACAAAAGGCGTGCAGGGCGTGCATACCGTTCCGGCCGAAATGGTACGGCAGCAGTGCGAATCGGTGTTTTCCGACATCCGCATCGACGCGGTAAAAATCGGCATGTTGCCCGATACGGAAACCATCCGCACCGTAGCCGACGTGTTGCGCCGTCATCCCGCGCCGTTTGTCGTTGCCGATCCCGTGCTGGTGGCCACTTCGGGCGACAGCCTGGCGTTGGAAAATACCGTCGAAACCATTTTGTCCGAGTTGATGCCTCTGGCCGACCTGCTGACACCGAACCTGAACGAACTCGCGCAACTGACGGGAAAAACGCTGCCGCAAGATGAAAAAGAAATGTTGGAACAGGGGGAAATGTTGTTGAAACGGGGTGCGAAAGCCGTATTGCTTAAAGGCGGCCATTGGAGCGGGGAGTTCGCCCGCGATTGGCTGGTGCGGCCGGATGCCGATCCGCAATGCTTTATCAACAGCCGCATCGATACCCGTCATACGCACGGCACGGGTTGCACCTTGTCCAGCGCGATTGCCGCGCTTTACCCACACCGACGACAGTTGCCTTTGGCCGTTGCCGCCGCCAAAAGTTACCTGCACGGCGCGATAGATGCGGGGCGGAGCTGGCGTTTGGGAGAAGGTGCGGGGCCGGTCGCCCATTTTTGGCGTACCGTCCGTTGAAGAGATAAATTCAGGATAAAGCGAAGGCGCATACCGAACGGCAAGGCAGGCAATGTAGAGACGCAGGCAATCCGCCATACTGTGCCTGACCTATAAAAAGGCCGTCTGAAAACCATGTTTCGTGTTTTCAGACGGCCTTTCTTTATGGCCGGAACATATTCCCCGCAAAGCGTATCAGCGCGGTAGCAAGGGAAAGATAGGGTTTATTTCTTCACCGCCAGGCTCACGGTAAAGATGCCGTCTTCGTCTATCCATTGGCGGATTTTTTCAAAACCGGCTTTCTCAACCAGCTGATCCATTTCCCGCTGGCTGCGGCGGCGCATTACCCAGTTCGGGCTGCCTGCTTTGTGGCTGGTCAGCGCGCGTGCAATCATTTCGAGCTGCGGATGCCACGGCTGGCCGGTGTAAATCAGGTAGCCGCCCGTTTCAATCGCATCGCCGAAGCCGTAGAGCGAGTTCAAAATCAAATCGTTGTCGGCAAACAATTCGTGCAGTCCGGAAACGATGCCCAGAGTAGGGCGGGGCTGCAAATTCTGATAGTTGGCGCGGTCGTAGGCATTGACTTCGTCGAAGGTAACCGTGTCTTGTAGACCGCGTTCGGCAATCAGCTTGCGGCCGGCTTCAACGTTAATCGGGCTGTAATCGCGCAGGCGCACGGAATCGGGCAGCGTGTCGGCAGTCAACGCATCGAGTACATAGCGACCGTGTCCCGAGGCAATATCGAGAACATGTACGGGTTTGCCCGCTTCACGCAGCTTGGCAGAGGCCGTCTGAATCGCTTTGCCGATATTGATTTTGCGTTGGCGGATGCCGCGCCAGCCGATGGCGTTGAGATAGTGTTTGTCCACCGCCACACCAAAGGCGTTGCTGCCCTGCGGCTGGTTGCGGTACACATAATCCAGCGTGCTGCCGGAGTCGTAGCCGGTTTCCTTGCCGATTTTCAAACCCTCACTCCAACGCGCGCCAAGGTCGAGGGAAGCGCGGTAAACCGCCCAAAATGCACCGCGCGGCGAACAAATAGGCAAAGGTGTTGCCAGTTCGTCGGCTTCGCGGCGGCTTTCGCCGTGCAAGTGGGCTTGGGTCAAATCGAATTGATATAAAGGCTGATTGAAACGTTCGCGGATAAAGCGGCGCATTTCGACAAAGGCGATTTCGCGGTTTTGTTCGCCCAATGTGTCGTGATAGAAGCCGGGCAGGATATGGCGTTCTTTGATGCGGCTGCCCAAACGGTTGTAGAAATCGTGTTGCGGTTTGTGGTGAACAACCCAGTCGCTGCCGGAAATCAAAAGCTGTACGGGCGTGGTAATGGCTTGCGCATCGGCAACCACGCGTTCGGCAGCTTCGTACAAACCGAGCAGAATGCGCACGGAAATGGCGCGGGTAATCAGCGAATCGTTGTCGTAGCTGGTTTGGCGCTCTTGGTTGTGCGTCAGGTAATGGGCTTTGACGTAGCTGTTGACAAAGAAATTGCCGCGCCATTTCTGCATGATTTTCAGGCCGGCGCGGGCAAAAGGGACGTAGAGTTTGACTTTGAATGCGGGCGATGCCAATACGGCGCAGCGGATTTTCGGCGCGTAGTCGTGCAGCCAAGTGGACACCAATACCGCGCCGACGCTTTGCGCGATCACGCAGATGTTTTCGGGTTTGATGCCGTATTCGTTCTGGATGTGGCGGATAAAATCGTCCACGTCAGCAACGGAAGTACCGATGCTGGGGCTGTCGCCGCGTTCGCCGGGGCTATGGCCATGACCGCGCGCGTCCCATGCGAAATAGGCAAAATCGTCGAAACCGAGTTCGTCGGCAACAAACATCATCCGGCCGGAATGTTCGTGGCCGCGGTGGAACAGCACGATGGCTTTATCGGCCGAGCCGTCGGCAGCGGGTCGGTAGCGGTAGAAAAGTTCGGTACCGTCTTGGGTGGCGAAGTGTTTTTGCTGTTCCTGCATGGTGGCTCCAGGTGGTTATCAGTTTGCGAACGGTATCACGACATATCGGCTGTATGCAATAGAAGGAAGGACTAGTGTAGGCCGTCTGAAAAATTCGGCAGCGGGAAAATTGGGCGTAAAAAAATGGTGTGGCGGTATTACTGCCACACCCAAACACACACACATCAAGAGGAAAGGAAAGAAAACTTGCCTGCCGCTATGGAGATTCGCAAATTTCACCGATTTTATCGGCCGATTACATAGAATCCCGTTGTCAAGCGGGGGCGATTATAAGCGAATCCTTTTCATTGGCTTTGATGCAGGTCAAGGTTGGATGCTTCGTGGGTTTTTTATTGAAGCGGTTGGTTTTTCCTTGTTCCGACTGAAGGCGGTTATTTTGACTACATGCAATTACATAAATTTTACTTTCAGGGTATGATGCGGCCCTTGCTGCAAACAAAGGTGTGGAAATTTTTATGAGCCAGATCGGTAATCATGCATTTATGCAGAAATTTGTCGAGTTGCTAAATAGTGCGTCGCCTAAATTGGCGGTGGAATTGATTGCTCCGGATGCCGTTTTCAATTCGGTCATTACCGGCAGGGAGCATACGGGGCCGTCGGGATATTTGGAGATTTTGGCTGCTTTGAAAGTAGGTTTTCCCGATGTGCGCTGGGAATTGCAGGAGTTGGTTGGGGAAGGCAATGTGGTGGCCGCCCGTTTCAATATTTCGGGAACGCACCTGGGTGAGTTTCAAGGAATCAAACCCAGCGGCAAGGAGGTAAGAATTTCTGCCATGAACCTTTACCGACTGAAAAGCGGAAAGGTGGTTAAGGAGTTTAACCAGTTTGATAATTTGTCTTTGTTGTGGCAGATAGGCGTGTATCCGCCGATGGAATAATCGGATTGAACGGAAAGTTTAAAGGCCGTCTGAAAAAGTTTTCAGACGGCCTCAATGCAAATTCGAAAGCGGAAATTAAAAAACTGCCTTAACGGCAGTATTTGTTTTTGGTGCCCAGGAGAAGACTCGAACTTCCACACCCGTGAGGATACTAGCACCTGAAGCTAGCGCGTCTACCAATTCCGCCACCTGGGCAATTTAAATTTTCTTAAGCAAAGAAGCACCAAATTATTTGGTGCCCAGGAGAAGACTCGAACTTCCACGCCCGTGAGGACACTAGCACCTGAAGCTAGCGCGTCTACCAATTCCGCCACCTGGGCTTTGCTTTAATAACCGTCTTGCGTTAAAGTAACGGAAAACAGAAGCGGGCATTATATATCCTCGCGAAAGAATGTCAATGATAAAAACGAGGTAAAAATGAAGAAAAAGGTTAAGGTATTAAGTTTGCGGGAAAAAGACCCGTTTTTAGCCCGCGAGCAGCAGCGTTATGAATTTCCTTTGCCCAGCCGCGAATGGGTGATTGAAATTTTGGAAGCGGAGGGTGTGCCGCTGAGTATCGCCGTGCTGGCGGAAAAGTTGTCTATCCGTGCGGATGAGTATGAATTTTTCGAACGCCGCCTGAAAGCCATGGCGCGCGACGGGCAGGTGTTGATCAACCGTCGCGGCGCGGTGTGCGTGGCGGAAAAGTTGGAGTTGGTGAAATGCCGTGTGGAGGCGCATAAAGACGGTTTCGGATTTGCTGTGCCGCTGGACAAGCAGCCCAAGCAGGCCGATTTTGTATTGTATGAGCGTCAGATGCGCGATTTGATGCATGGCGACATCGTTACCGTCCGTCCCGCAGGGGTGGACAGAAGGGGGCGGCGCGAAGGGCAGGTGCTGGACATTATCGAGCGCGCGCAAACCGATGTGGTCGGCCGTTTTTACATCGAGCGCGGCGTGGCGATTATTGAGCCGGAGGATAAGCGGCTGGTGCAGCCGATTTTGTTGGAACCGGATTCGGTTGCCGAATTGCAGCCGAAGTCCGGCCAGGTGGTGTCGGCGAAGATTGAAAGTTATCCGCACAATCATCAGCCTGCCGTGGCCAGATTGTCGGAGGTTTTGGGCGATTATGCCGACAGCGGGATGGAAATCGAAATCGCCGTCCGCAAACACCGGCTGCCGCACGAGTTTTCCGACGGCTGCCTTCGCGCTGCCGCCAAGATTCCGGAAAAAGTGCGCCCGTCGGACACGAAGGGCAGGGAGGATTTGCGCGATTTGCCGCTGCTGACGATAGACGGCGAAACGGCACGCGATTTTGACGATGCCGTATTTGCCGAAAAAATCGGCCGCAATTACCGCCTTGTGGTAGCGATTGCCGATGTCAGCCATTATGTCCGGCCGGATGATGCGATAGACAAGGATGCCTATCAGCGCGCCACCAGCGTGTATTTCCCGCGCCGCGTGATTCCCATGCTGCCGGAGAGTTTGTCCAACGGCATTTGTTCGCTGAATCCCGATGTCGAGCGCCTGTGCATGGTTTGCGACATGACCATTACTTATGCGGGTAATGTTAAAGAATACCGTTTTTATCCCGCCGTGATGCGCTCCCATGCGCGGCTGACCTATACCCAAGTATGGCAGTGGCTGGAAGGGGGCGGCGAATATCCGCATAAGGAACAGTTGGAAACCTTGCATAAGCTGTTCCACATCCTGCAAAGCAAACGGCATAAACGCGGTGCGATGGAGTTTGAAACCGTCGAAACGCAGATGTTGTTTGACGATAAGGGCAAAATCGAACGGATAATCCCCGTGGTGCGTAACGATGCCCACAAGCTGATTGAGGAATGTATGCTGGCGGCGAATGTTTGCGCGGCCGATTTCCTGTTGAAACACAAACACCACGGTTTGTTCCGCAACCATTTGGGCCCGACGCCGGAAAAACTGACTGCTTTGCGCGAACAGCTGGCACTGTTGGGATTGAGCCTGGGTGGCGGCGACAAGCCGATGCCCAAACATTATGCCGAACTTGCGGACAAGATTGCCGACCGGCCCGACCGCGAGCTGATACAGACCATGTTGTTGCGCTCTATGCAGCAGGCCGTATACGAAGCGCGGAATGAAGGGCATTTCGGTCTGGCATACGAACATTACGCCCACTTTACCTCGCCCATCCGCCGTTATCCCGATTTGATGGTGCACCGCGCGATTAAGGCGGTATTGGAGGGCGGAGCCTATGCGCCGCAGTCTTGGAATGAAGCGGGCGTTCATACTTCCGCATGCGAACGCCGTGCCGATGAGGCAAGCCGCGATGTCGAAAACTGGCTGAAAACCTACTATATGCGCGACAAAGTGGGCGAGGTGTTTGGCGGCAGAATCAGCGGCATGGCCAATTTCGGCCTCTTCGTTACTTTGGACGACATCTATATCGAAGGACTGGTGCACATCAGCGATCTGGGCGAGGATTATTTCAACTACCGCCCCGAAGTGATGCGGATAGAAGGCGAACGCAGCGGCATACGTTTTGAGATGGGCGACCGTGTGGTAGTCAAAGTGGCGCGTGCCGATTTGGATACCAGCAAAATCGATTTGACACTGATCAGCGGCGGCAGCAAAGGCCGCAAGCGAGCCGTGTCGGAACGGGCTGCCGAAAAGGAAAAACCGAAAAAGACCGGTGGCAGGGGCAAGTCGGAACAGAGGCCGTCTGAAAAAGGAAAGAACATTGAAGGCGGAAAGAAAGCCGCACGTTCTTTACGGACGGTAAACGGAAAAATCACGTTGGTGGCGGATAAGCAAAAGCAGGCCAAGGCAGAGAAAACAAGCCGGAAGGCCAAGCCGAAAACCAAAAGCGAAAAGCGCGTGCCGAAGAAAACGCGTAAATAAGCCGTAACCGTGAAGAGGCCGTCTGAAAGAATGCTTTTCAGACGGCCTCTGATTATTTCCCGACGGCAATCACAGAGTCGCCACGGCAGATGAAGTGTACTGCCGTTATCGGGCGGGTGGAAAGCGTGGGCAATTAAAAACCGATGCTGCCTTTGTATCTTTGTATCAAAGATTCGACAATTTCTTGGAGCTAGGGTGCGGTAATGATGCGGCGGAGCCGGTTTGCCTGCATAAAAGCCGCAACGGGAAGGTATAGCAGCCGGCGGATAGGCCGTCTGAAACTAGCTGTTCTCCGATGAAGCTGTTGGTTTAAACTGGCTGCGGAAAAAGAAAAAATCGTTTGGCCGGATAATCTCCACCGCATGTCCGTAAGACAGTTGGTTCAGCCGACTATAGGCATTTTTGAAGCACTTCCGTTCGAATTCGTGCAAATCCGCAATGGCCTCCTTATATTGCCCAGCAGGCATGGAAGAGGCATGTTTCAAAGCTTCGATAAGGTGTCGGTAAAGCGGGTTGGCCTCCAATTCTTCCTGATAAAAGTCTTTGAAGGCGGTATAGGCGGCAGCATGGGTTTGATATGACATAGTGGTCAATACGCAGTACAAGATATGTTATTAGCTTACGTTAAATCGATACGGATTGCCATGGTTTTTCAGACGGCCTGCAATGTTTTTTTTGCCGCCTCCACGCCCCAATAAACGGCTTCTTCAAATACCGAATAACCGCTCAAATCGCTGTGGGCAAACAGCAGCGGTGAGTTGTGCCGCCGCAGTTGCAAAAGTTGCGGGCGGTTCAAGTAGCCGGGGTAGGGGATACTCATGCCGTGGCCGCGCACGGTGAGGTCGATTTGTTCGACATGCCCGAAAAAGCGGTTGCCGTACGCCTGCAATAAATCGTGTGCGGCATACGGCAGCAGTTCTTCAGACGGCGCGTGCAGCAGCATCCGGCGCGATTCGCCTGCCTTTCTGCCGCCGAAAGCGGTGTAGGAGGTGAAAACGGCACGTTCGGGCTTGGCGGTGCGGATGAATTGGTTGGCAGCGGAAACGTAGCCCAGGTGCGGGCTGCCGTACACGACGTTGTCCCAGGCGGTTTCGCTGCGGCCGATTTCGGCGGGAAAACGGTTTATGACGAAATTGCCGACCAGCCAAGGCGCGTAGTCGGGCTTGTGCAAGCCGTAATATTCGGTACGGGAAGTGATGCGGGCGGCTACCATCAGCGGCATGGCGCAAATGACGCGGTTGGCGAGGACAGATACGGTTTCGCCGCTGACATTGTGCCTCAGCCAGACGTTTACGCCGTTTGGAAGCTCTTCGATTTTGAGCGCGGAAACGTCGCAGGAAGCGGGCGGGTCGAAACGCCATTGCGGCTGTTCGGGCAGGCGGGGCAGGGTTTGCAGGCCGCTGCGGCGGCGCAGGGCCTCGGAGAGGTGAGCCAGTCCTTCCGGCCAGGTGAGGACGGTGTCGGCATGGTCGCCGCGCGCGCAGAAATAGTGCAGCCCCGCAAAGGCGGATACTTCGGCGATGCCTGTGCCGTAGTCGTCGCGGCAGCAGTAGTCGAGATACCAAAGCAGTTCGGCGGAGCGGTAGTTTTGACGTTGCAGCCATCGGGCGAAAGTCAGTGTGTCGAGCTGCCGCCATTCTTCGTCTTGAGAAGATAGGTCTATCGGGATGGCGAAGATTTTGCGCCCGTCGCGGCCGTAGGCCGTTTTCAGACGGCCTGTGAGGGCGAAGAAGCGTTTGCCGTCGGCATCCTGCGGGGCGAGATGGTCGCGCCAGCCGCCTTGGTACAGCAGCCTTTCCTGCGGAGCGTAAACCAAATCGGTTTCGTTGAAGCGGCCGTCTGCCATGATGCCCAAATCGTGCAGCATTTCGCGGACGTAAACGCTTTCTTCCGAAGGCAGGGCGAGATAGTGCGCGCCGGACGGGGCGGCGAGGTTTTGGTGGCGGTAGGCGGCGTTGTTGCCGTTGCGTTCGAAGCCTTCGGCCAGCAGGATGTCGCGCCGACCGTGTTTGGCCAGATACCACAGCGCGCTCAAACCGGCCGCGCCGCTGCCCAGAATCAGGATGTCGCAGCGGTGTTCGGATTTTGCCTGCGGCGGCAGGGCATTGTCGCGCAGGGCATGGCCGAGCGGCAGGCCGGCGCGGTTTACATGGATGGGCGGCAGGGCATTGAGGCCGCGCCACAGTTGCCATGAGGCGGCGGACGCGGCGGCAAGTGCGGCGGAGCTGTAGAGGAATTGGCGGCGGGTCAGCGGCATGGCGGATGGGGTATCGGAACGGGTAAAAAAACTGCCCCGGCAGGGCAGTTTTCAGTGGTATCGGCGGGGGCTTAGAACCACTCTTTTTTACCGATGACGTAAGTTTGCTCAAACTCTTCGGGTGTGCATTTCAGATATTTGACGATATCGATGATGCAGAAAACGAAGATGATGATTGGTCCAACAAAGATAAATGAGCCTAAGATGCTGATCAGCAAATAAATTATGCCGACTTTGTTCATGCCCAGATAAAATTTATGTACACCTAAGCCACCCAAGAAAAACGCCAAAACGGCCGCAATAATGCGTTTGTCGCTGGTTGCAGGGGCTGGAGCAGGTTGTTGCGGGATATTCTCAGACATTTTTTCTCTCCAAAAGGTTTATATGAAAACAGAGTGTCGCATTATAACAAAATACGTCATGTATTTCACAAGAATTATCATTCAAGGCAGTTCGGAGGCCGTCTGAAAGCATGGGTTCGGGCAAAAGGCAGGTTTTCAGACGGCCTAACTCATTTTCAGGCATCAATTCCCTTATAATCGCGCTTTTTTGCCCGTTTCCGCTATGTCCGACCTCTTCGCCTCCGCCGCCTTATCCGTTTCCGAACTCAACCGCCTGGCCAAAAACCTGTTGGAAGACAACATGGCCGGGCTGTGGATTGCGGGCGAGGTTTCCAACCTGACCCGCGCCGCCAGCGGGCATTATTATTTTTCGCTGAAAGACAGCCACGCCCAAGTGCGCTGCGCGATGTTTAAAGGCACGGCTCAACGGTTTCCCGCCTTGAAGGAGGGCGACCATATCGAAGTGTGCGGCCGCATCGGCATCTATGAGGCGCGGGGCGAATTTCAGATTACGGTATCCGAAGTGCGGCTGAAGGGTTTGGGGCGGCTTTACGAGGCATACGAAAGGCTGAAGGCCGTGTTGCAGGCCGAGGGGCTGTTTGCGGCCGAACGCAAACGTCCGCTGCCCGAACGGCCCAAACGCATCGGCGTGGTAACCAGTTTGGCCGCCGCCGCGTTGCGCGACGTGGTGTCCACCCTGAAGCGGCGCGCACCCGAAATACCCGTCATCGTGTATCCCGCCGCCGTGCAGGGGGCGGACAGCGCGGCACAGATTGCCCGTGCGGTTCAGACGGCCTCCGAACGGGCGGAGTGTGATGTGCTGATTGTGTGCCGCGGCGGGGGCAGCATCGAAGACTTATGGTCGTTCAACGAAGAGCCGGTTGCGCGCGCAATAGCCGCCTGCCGCATTCCCGTCGTCAGCGGCGTGGGGCACGAAACCGATTTCACGCTGGCCGATTTCGCGGCCGACGTGCGCGCGCCGACACCCACAGGCGCGGCGGAACTCGTCAGCCCGAACCGTGCCGAATCGCTGCAATCCCTGCGGCAGGCGGAAGGCCGTTTGAAAGAAGCCTTGCGGCAGCGTTATTACGATGCCAGCCAAAAGATAGACTGGCTGTCGCGGCAAATCCGCCATCCGCGCCAAAAGCTCGACGCGCAGCGCGTGCAGGCCGAAACGCTGTCGCGGCAGTTGCGCCACGCGCTGCAAACCGTCTGCCGCTTCCAAAGGCAGAATGTGGCCCGGCAAAGCCAGCTTCTGCGGCATTTGCGGCCGGACACGCGGCAGGCGGATGCACGGTTGGCGCAGTTGCAGGCGGATTTGGCGCGCGGCAGGCAGCGGATAATGGCCGATAAGGCGCAACTGCTGGAAAAACAGACCGGCCTATTGCAGGCCGTGTCGCCGCAGCATATTTTGGCGCGCGGTTTTTCGGTGGTGAAAAACAGCCGCGGGCAAGTGATACGCGATGCCGCCCTGTTGAAGCAGGGGCAAAAGCTGCACATCACCTTTTTTGAAGGCGAGGCCGACGTTCGGGTGACGGGCGAACAGGCGCAGCCGGATTTGTTTGATTTTTCATGAATGGTACCGAACGGCTTAAATACACTTGATAATCTCTTGCAAATAAAATTATATTTCAATTAAAATAAAAACTATTATTAATTAAATGGAATAATACGATGATGTTGCAACAGAAAATATTGGCTTGTGCTGTGGCCTCCACTTTTGCCACACCGTTGTATGCGGCGGACGCACAGCCCGTCCAGCAGGCGGAGCTTGCTCCTGTTTTGGTTACCGCCGACCGCAACGCGCAAACGCTGGACAAAGCTGCGCCGAATGTGTCGGTTATCGGGCGCAAGACCTTAAACCAAGCGTCGGCGCAGAATTTGGACGACATCGTTTTGTACGAACCCGGCGTCAGCGTGCCGTCTGATAACAACCGTCGCGGTCATGCGGGCATCAATATCCGCGGCATAGACGGCAACCGCATCCTGATGATGGTGGACGGCGTACGCATTCCCGAGTCCTACGCGGGCGGCGGCTCCAACGGCGCGATTTCGGGACGCGATATGGTCGAAAGCGACACGCTCAAGCAGGTTGATATTGTCAAAGGTCCTTATTCCGCGCTCTACGGCAGCGATGCGCTTGGCGGCGTGGTGAACATGGTCACGCTCTCGCCGCGTGATTTTGTCGATGCGAGCAAACGTGGTCATTTAGGTTTGAAACACGGCTACCGCAGCCGCGACCGCAGCCACGGCGTAACGGCGACAGCCGCCGGTTTCCATGAAAACGCCGAAGGCCTGCTGATGCTGACGCGCCGCCAAGGACACGAAACGGAAAACATGGGCGGCGACAAAAGCTACTCGACTTCGCGCACCGCCACCAACCCGCAGAAAAACAATGCCTACAATATTTTGGCGAAAGGCAGTATCGGCAACGAACACCACCGTTTTGAAACCTTGTACGAACAGTATTACCACGCCAACGACACCGTGTTGGCAAACGGCTTGGGTTCACAATCGCGCGGGCCGGTAACGGTGGCGACTTCGGAAAGCAACGCCCGCGACCGCATCCGCCGCCAACGCATTGAAGCGAGCTACCGCTACACCGGCGAGGGTCGTCTGAAAGAAGCGAACCTGACCGCCTATCAGCAAAAACTGCGCACGGAAGACGATGCCGTCGATGTCAGCATTACCCGCATGGGCGTGCGCCAACTGGGCAACTCGACCCGCTATTCCGATTACGGTTTCGAGCAGGTGATACGCGGCTTGACCGGACGCGGCGTGTGGGAATTTGACGGCGCGGTCAAACAAACCGTCGTTGCCGGAGCCGAATACAAACACACCGAAACCGCCCGTCCGCGCGACAGCCTGACCGTGGACAACCTGACCGGCGCCGTCAGCAAAGTCTATGCGGGCAGCACCTATCCGAACAAAACCTTTCCCGACAGCAAACGCAAAACCGTCAGCCTGTACGCGCAAGACAGCCTGACTTTCGGCAACGGCATCGTCCTGACCCCGGCCCTGCGTTATGAAAAAGACAGGTTGACCACCGAAACCGACCAAGCCTATCTCAACGCCAATCCCGACGGCACGGCAACCCGCTTCAACGATTCCGCGCTCACGCCCAGCCTGCGTCTGAGCGTTCCGATGGGCGAGCATTTCACCGGTTTCGCCACTTATTCACAAGGCTTCCGCACGCCGCCGTTTGACAGCGCGACCATGGCGTTTGCCAACACAACCTACGGCTATGCCGTCATCCCGAATGCGAATCTCAAATCCGAACGCTCCAACAGCTTCGAATTGGGCATGAAGTTCAAAAACGAACGCGCCCGCGCGCAAGTTACCGCGTTCTACAACCGTTACCGAAACTTCATCGACCGCACCGAAGTCGGCACTGCCTCCATAGGCGGCCGCCCGATTATCCAGTACCAATATCAAAATCTGGATAGGGTCAAAACCTACGGTGCCGAAGCCTCCGCCGCCTACAAATTCCTGCCGGGCTGGCAAGTCTCCGGCAGCATCGCGTGGATGCGCGGCAAGCAGCAAGACGGCACGCCGCTGGATTCCGCCTACCCGCTCAACGGCGTTTTGGGCGTGGACTACGCGCAAGAAAAATGGGGCGTCGATACCAAACTGCGCTGGTCGAAAAAACACAGCCGCGTCAGCAGCGACAGCGTTTTCCAAGCACCGGGCTACGGCGTATGGGATGTCGGCGCGTGGTACAAGCCGTCTAAAAACGTCGAAATCGGCGCGAACATTTACAACATCGGCAACAAAAAATACTGGCAACACGCAGACGTCGCCGGCATGAGCCGCTCAAGCGTGATGGATTTGTACACCGAAACCGGACGCAATTTCGCCGCAACCGTACAACTGAAGTTCTAATGTGATTCAACCGTTTTCAGACGGCCTGAGAAAACGAGCAGGCCGTCTGAAAGCATTCGACAAGGAAAAACAATGAAACTCAAACTCCTTCTGCTTTCCGCGTTTATTTCGTTGGCCGGCACTGCACACGCGCAACGCATCGTCGTGTTAACCCCCGATACGGCAGACATTGTTGCCGCGCTCGGCGCATTGGACGAAATCGTCGGCCGCGATCAGACCGTTCAAAATCCGGCATTGAAAAACAAGCCCAGTATCGGCATTCATCGCCGTCTGACGGTTGAGCCGATTGTGGCCGCCAAACCCGACATCGCCATCGGTTCATGGATGGCGCAGCCTGCCGATATTTTTGCCCACCTGCAAAAAGCAGGTATTAAAGCCGTCAATGTCGCACCCGACGACAGCATTGCCGCCTATCCGCAAAGTATCCGCAACGTCGGTCAGCTTATCGGCAAAAGCGCACAGGCGGACAAGTTGGCCAGCAAGTGGCAGGCGGATATGAAACAGCAGCCTTCCAGCGGCAAACGCTACCTCT
>ERZ772979.440-NODE-440-length-29592-cov-5.654027_pt1 | contig 29592 bp, 27 predicted proteins | sample MGYA00511130_ERZ772979 | MGnify/ENA primary metagenome ERZ772979 (study PRJEB29015, sample SAMEA2738103) | human oral metagenome | biome: human oral; feature: human-associated habitat; material: saliva | place: China | collected 2186 ... | reverse complement strand
TTTCTCATTGCATCTGATTCAGATAGTTCTGACACATAGTCTTCTACATTTTTTCTGCTTACAATGACATCTATCTTTTTCTCATCTGATTTCACTGAAGCTTCTATCATTTCAGGTGCTTCCACTCTGGCAAACTGTCCGTTTACTCCGCCTTCAGCTTCAATTACTGTTGCACTCATTCCTTTTGTAGTAATATATCTGCTACCCATTGCCTGTTCCAGTACAGTATCTCCATTCAGATTAACTGTTCCTTTTACAGTAAGCTTTGTCCCTATTTCAGCCTTTGTAACAGCTCCATTTCCTGCAGTGTAGTCTCCAGTTATAACTGCTCCAGATCCTCTATTTTCAAGAGTTCCACCATTATTATTTACATTTCTCTGATCATTTATTATAGCTGTTGGAATGATAATATTATTTTATAATTCCTTTGCTGATTTTACAAGAGATATTTTGATAAGATTTATCATATCTGAATTAGTTATCTTATCTTCAACTATGTATCTTTTCTGTTCTATTAACCCTGCATTGCAAGCAATTTCAATAAAGAAAAGATTAGAGGAATTAGAATCATAAAATCAAAAAGTTACAATAAGAAAAATACACCATAAGGGTGTTGTGTCCTCAAGTTCTCTTGTGAAGACTACATCAAGCACATCGAAGAAATCGTATCCAACCTTACTGAACTCTCCTTCCAGTTCAATGACCACTATGATGACAAGAATGCAATATCATTACTGAGTAAAAAAACACTACTCCTTAATTTACCTCCTAATAACATCATTATTATGAACGAAAAAACACCCGCTCTATTTGTAGGACACGGCAACCCAATGAACGCTCTTGATGAGCAGAATCCTTTTAACCAAAAGTTTGCCGAAATCACACAGACTTTTGATAAACCAAAAGCTATCTTGTGTATTTCTGCTCATTGGTATAGTGAGGGGTTATTTATTATGGGGAACCCTAACCCTCCAATGATGTATGATTTCTACGGATTTCCAAAAGCTCTCAGCGAAGTGCAATATCCCGCTAAAGGTTCTCCAGAGTTAGTAGCACAAGTGCAAGAATTACTTGCGGATACTGACCTAAAAGTAGACCCCGAACGTGGATTTGACCACGGTGCTTGGGCGGTATTAAAGTTCTTGTACCCCAAGGCAGATATTCCCGTAGTACAACTGAGTTTAGATGCTACCAAGCCTGCTCAATGGCACGCCGATTTAGCCAAAAAACTTGCTCCCTTGCGCAAACAAGGAGTATTGATTTTAGCAAGCGGGGATATCATACATAACTTGCGCCTGATGAACTTTCGTTATATCAATGATTTAGATGCTGGTTATGATTGGGCTTTTGCCTTTCGTGATCAAATCAATCAAACGATAACCGATAATAACTTAGAGGCATTAGTACATTTCGAGCAATTCGGAGAAAACGCAAAACTATCAATCCCCACTCCCGATCATTACTTGCCTTTACTATATGTGATGGCTTTACGAGAAGAAGATGATGAAGTGCTGATTTTCAATGATTCAATCGTAGGAGGCTCTATCAGTATGACCTCTGTACTGGTGGGAGGGAGGTCTTAGATCATAAGAATTAAACCTATAAAAAAGGCTGTTGCAAAGTAAAGTTTGCGACAGCCTTTATTGTTTCTCTCCATAAAAATCACTACCTTTGTCCTTTATTAAAAACAATTCCCTATGAATGACAACCATTCGCCTATCGAAATCCCCGAAAACTGGGACTTCTACCGCACTTCTTTCGGCGAGACTCCCGTCTCTATTCGGCTGAATTTAGCGCTGAAGAGTATCGCTCCTATCGCAGATTTTCCTGTGGTAGTGCGTGCCATAGTAAAAATGCAACACCCTTACGATAATGGCTTTTCATCTCAAGAAGAGTTCGAAATCCTTGCCAATATTGAGGACGCTCTTTGCGATGCTATCGAGAGTGCAGGAGCTATTGAGGTAGCTATCGTTACCGGAGGAGGCAACCGCGAAGTCTATAGCTACAGCAAAGACACCGAAACTGTTATAAAAGCCTGCTATAAAGCAATGGAAGCCTTCCCTTCCTATGAGTTTAAATGTCTTTCAGCAGAAGACCCTCAGTGGCAAGAATATTTGCATACACTCTATCCCAATAGTGTAGAAATCCACCAAATCCTCAACCGAATGGTGATTGAACAACTAAAAGAAGGGGGTGATACCCTCGAAAAACCCCGTGAAATCGACCACTGGGTGTATTTCGGTGAAGAAAACGAACAAAAAGCCTTTATCGAACTGGTGAAAAGCTCAGGTTTTAAAATCCTTTCAGCCAACTACAACGAAGAAAACAACCCCGAAAGCCGCTATGTACTCAATTTCTCTCGCGAAGACCACATCGAGCACATCGAAGAAATCGTATCCGACCTGATTGAACTCTCCCTCCAATTCAATGGTTACTATGACGGCTGGGGATGTAATATTATTACTGAATAATAGATAAAAAATACTATCTTTGTCCTTTCTTAAAAATCCACTTAATTATGGGATATTATATTTTTACTTATGGAGTGAAAACTCCTGAAATCAAAGCTGTTTTTGGCTCCAAAGATGAAGCCCTTTTGCAAAAGGTAAAAGCTAATGATGTTTTCCAAAACTATGCCGAACAAAACCAAGAAACCTCTCAAGCCCTTATCGATATTATAATGGGCAATCCTTATTCCCTAGAAGGCTATCACTATGGGTATGCTTTTATTGGAATTTGCGCTACTTTAGGGGAAACCTTGCCCCAAACACAAGAAATTAAGTTAGGGTATATAACTGACCTTATCAACCAAACCGTTGCCGAAGATTATGATATTGAGATTGATATAGAGGCAGAGCTATTCCCTGCTGATTATGCCGACCCTTTTCCGCTACCTCTAATAGCTGATTTCCCTATGATAGACCTATTAGACAAGAAAAGACTTGAACATTTAGCCTCCTTGTTTGCCAAAGTTCATAAAACGGAGAATGAAATAGAAGCTTTGTTAGATGGAGATGATGATGAAAAAGGCTTTGCTTATGAGGCTATTATGGGGCTAAAAGAAAATATCGATTTTTGCCTTAAAAACGAATTGGATATGGTAGTTTTTTGCCATTAAAAAAAACAAAAATAAAAAAGCTGTCGCAAATCTTATTTTGCGACAGCTTTTTTTATACTATCTTGCCGATTTTCCTTCGCTTATTGTTCGCTTATTGTTCGCTCATTGTTCGCTTATCGTTCGCTCATTGTTCGCTTATCGTTCGCTCATTGTTCGCTTATCGTTCGCTCATCGTTCGCTTATCGTTCGCTCATCGTTCGCTTATTGTTCGCTCATTGTTCGCTCATTGTTCGGTGAAAGTAAGGGTAAATTAACTTAGGGGTTAATTCTTTATATATTTTGCTAATGTTTTCATTAGGTCTTGTCCGCGTAGGGTTTCGCCTTGACTTAATAAGTTGCCCTCAGGGTCGATGAGGAATGCTGAAGGTAGGCTCTCTACTCCATAACTGTCAGAAGTCTTTTTGTCGTCTAAAAGTTGCGTCCAAACTAAACCATCGGCCTTGATGGCGTCTAACCATTTTTCGCGGTCGCGGGGTTTGTCTACTGATACTGATACAATAGTGAAGTTCTGATTTTTGTAGGTATTATAGGCCTTGCGCAGGTGGCGACTCTCTTGTCGGCAAGGGCCACACCACGATGCCCAAAAATCTATCAGCACATATTTGCCTTTTAGAGAGGAAAGGTTGAACTTTTCGCCATTGGGCTGTGCCAATTCTATAGCAGGTACAGGACTATGGCGCTGTAGCGATTGTGCTAAGCTGGGTAGCACTCCTAAAAAAAGAAGGGCTATAGTAGCTATGCATATTCTCTTTTTCATAAATATAATAAATTGTTTATTAATACATTGGCACTCCCCACAAAAACAATGCCACTAAAAAATATAAGATTTAATTTCAGAAAAAGTTTGTCTATTCAAAAAAAAGAATTACCTTTGCGACAATAAACGTAAAAATTTAGAAAAACTATGAAAAAATTATTTTTATTTGCAGCAGTTATTTTTGCTAGTGCTTCTTACGCACAAACTGAAAAAGGAAATTGGTTTGCTGGTTCTGACTTAGGACTTTCTTACACATCTGAAACTAAAAAAGTTACGAATGATGGTACAGAAGCGAGCAACTTAACAAAATCTACTCTTAAATTCACCCCTAATGTTAACTATTTTGTGATAGACAATTTGGCGGTAGGTTTAGGTTTAGAGTATGAAAACATTAAAGAAAAAGGAGTATCAGATAGTGAAAATACTTTTGCTATAGCACCTAATGCTACTTATTTCTTCCCACTAAGTGCTAACTTGGCACCATTTGTAGGGGCTAAAGTAGGTTATGCTATGAAGTCAACAGGAAGTTCTGATGCTAATAAGGGTAACGGATTAGTATTGGGTGGTAAAGCAGGGATTGCTTATTTTGTAAACCAAGGAGCGGCTATCACCGGTTATGTAGGCTATGATGCCTATTCATTTAAAAATAAAGCAAATAACAAGATTAAAGCCGAAAAAGGAACCTTAGGAGTAGGCGTAGGGGTTGCTTTGTTCTTTTAGTATAAAGACGAGAGACAAAAAACGAAAAAACAATAATAACTTTGCCAAAGGGGCTTGTGAAACCTTTGGCAAGGTTTATTGCTAACTGCAGACAACTAATGCAATCAATAACAACTACTGACAACTAATAACTAACAATTAATATGAAACACTTTGTATTACCGGTAGGGCTGCTGCTATTAGTGGCTTGCCAGCAAAATCAAACTCCTTCCTCTACTAATGAAGAGAAAATGAATTATCCACAAACGCGCAAAGACAGTACTGTAGATACTTACTTCGGTACTCAAGTGGCTGACCCCTATAGATGGTTAGAAGATGACCGCTCGGCTGAAACTGCTGCGTGGGTGAAGGCTCAGAATGCTTTCACTTTTGACTATCTCTCTAAAATTCCTTATAGGCAAACTATCAAAGAGAAATTAGAAAAGCTGTGGAACTACGAAAAAATAGGTTCACCTTTTGTAGAAGGCGATTACACCTATTATTATAAGAACGATGGACTGCAAAACCAGTCGGTGTTGTACCGCAAAGACAAAGACGGTAAAGAAGAAGTGTTTTTGAATCCTAATACTTTTTCGGCTGATGGTACCACCTCATTAGCTACAGTGGCTTTCACCGAAGACGGCTCGCTTGTGGCGTACCTCATCTCGGAGGGCGGTAGTGACTGGCGCAAAGGCATTGTATTAGATGCTAAAACTAAAAAACAAATAGGCGAGACCTTAGTAGATATAAAATTTAGCGGCATAGCGTGGAAAGGCAACGAAGGTTTTTACTATTCGAGCTATGATAAACCCAAAGGTAGTGAGCTATCGGCTAAGACTGACCAACATAAGCTATACTACCATAAACTTGGTACGCCCCAAAGTCAAGATATATTGGTATTTGGCGGTACTCCTGCTGAAAAATACCGCTATGTATCGGGCAGTGTGTCGGACGATGGCACTTATCTCTTCATCTCGGCTGCCAATGCGACTTCAGGCAACAAGTTATTTGTGAAAGATTTGACCAAACCTAACGCTCCTCTTGTAACTATCACCGATAGCTTTGACGGCGATACAAGCTTTGTGAGCAACCAAGGTACGACCTTCTTCTTAGAGACGAACCTAAATGCTCCTAATGGCAGATTGGTGAAGGTAGAGGCTAAAAATCCGCAACCTGCTCACTGGCAAGATGTGATTGCAGAAACGGATAATGTATTGAGCATCAGTACCGCTGGCGAGTATCTTTTCGCTCACTATATGGTAGATGCGCTTTCAAAAGTAAAACAGTACGACTATACAGGCAAGCTCGTGCGCGAGGTGCAATTGCCTAATATAGGTACTGCGAGTGGCTTCCACGCTAAGAAGAAAGAAGTGCATACTTATTTCACTTTTACTAACTATGCTACCCCCAGCAGTATCTATAAAATGGACTTAGCTTCAGGGGCTATTGAGCAATATTGGAAACCAGCGATTGCTTTTGATGCTACCCAATATGAGTCGAAGCAAGTATTTTACACTTCTAAAGACGGAACCAAAGTGCCAATGATGATTACCTATAAGAAAGGCTTGAAGTTAGATGGCAAAAATCCTACCTTATTATATGGTTACGGAGGTTTTAACGTAAGTTTGACTCCTGCTTTTAGCGTGGTAAATGCTGTGTGGATGGAGCAAGGCGGTGTATATGCTGTACCTAACTTACGCGGTGGAGGCGAATATGGTAAAAAATGGCACGATGCCGGTACTAAGATGCAGAAACAGAATGTGTTTGACGATTTTATAGCGGCAGCTGAATACCTTATTAAAGAGAAATACACCTCGCCTGCTTATTTGGCTATCAAAGGAGGTTCTAACGGTGGGCTGTTAGTAGGCGCTACTATGCTACAACGCCCTGACCTCTTTAGGGTGGCACTTCCGGCAGTGGGTGTGCTTGATATGCTACGTTATCACACCTTTACGGCAGGTGCTGGTTGGGCGTACGACTATGGTACTGCTGATGACAGCGCCGAGATGTTTGAATACCTAAAAGGTTATTCGCCCTTGCATAATGTGAAAAAAGGTGTCAGCTACCCAGCAACCCTCATCACCACTGGTGACCACGATGATAGGGTAGTGCCTGCCCACAGTTTTAAATTTGCGGCAGAGCTACAGAGCAAGCAAGAGGGTAATTTGCCTATACTTATCAGGATAGAAACCAATGCGGGGCACGGAGCAGGTACCCCTGTGAGCAAAACCATAGAGCAAAATGCCGATTTGCAAGCGTTTACCTTGTGGAATATGGGTATTAAAAAGTAACGAAGCAAGTATAATAAAGACGATTTTCTTTTAATCTTTTTTTACAAATAGGTGTGACGAAACGCGGTGAATTGTAAATAAATTGTTAAAATTTGCCCTTCACGAAAAATAAAAGTAAATAAATTTTGCTGGTGTAAAATAAAATGCGTACGTTTGCGCCCTAATTAAATGTGAATTTAAACAATGTTTATGGCAAGAAGAATATTTGTAGTGCTACTATCATTCTTTGTAATGACAGCGTGTAGACGTGGAGGTGGCGATAACAAAGGAGAGCTTGTAGGTGTAGGGGGTAAGAGCTGGAAGCAGCCTACTCCGTATGGTATGACGCTTATCCCGAGTGGTTCTTTCATTATGGGTAGTTCTGATGATGATAAGACCGCGAGTTTAAACGCTCCAGTCAAAACTGTGAGTGTTGGTTCGTTTTATATGGACGAAACTGAAATTACAAATAGTGAATACCGCCAATTTGTGAATTGGGTACGCGACTCTATTATCCGTACTCAGTTAGCCGATATGGCTGAACAAACAGGCCAAACCTCAGGTAGCGGTGGTATTGGTGACTTTGCATACTTAGACACTAATACAGAGAAGATGAACGCTTACCAACAGTATCTTCAAAATACTTACGGTGACCAAAAAGCGCGTAAACTCAATAAGAAGAAAGCACTTATTTGGGATACAAATAAATATCCTGATGAGTACTATTCTGAAGTAATGGACAAAATGTACTTGCCCGAAGAGGAAGCTTATAACGGCAAGCGCATTATGGACGTACAGAAATTTGAGTTTAAATATCAATGGCTTGATATGGAAAAAGCTGCTCGTGCAAGAGGTAAACGTAAAGACTTCATTAAAGAAGAAATAGTGAAAGTTTATCCTGATACTACTGTATGGATTAGAGACTTTAACTACTCATATAATGAGCCTATGCACAATGACTATTTCTGGCATGAAGCCTACGGCGACTACCCTGTAGTAGGTGTAAGCTGGATACAAGCGAAGGCTTTCTGCGAGTGGCGTACTCTTAATAAGAATGCTTATCAAAAATCAAAAGGTGATTATACGGTGAATGCTTTCCGCCTACCGATTGAATCGGAATGGGAATATGCAGCACGTGGTGGGCTACCAGGAGGTACTTATCCTTGGGGAGGTCCTTATACCTATGATGATAAAGCGTGCTTCTTGGCGAACTTTAAACCACTACGTGGTGACTACGCCTCAGACAACGCCCTTTATACTGTAGAAGCAAAATCGTACGAGCCTAACGGATACAACCTATATAATATGGCTGGTAACGTATCGGAATGGACGAATACTTCATACGACCCTAACTCTTATGAATATATGTCTACAATGAACCCTAACGTATTGGACGACAACAACAGACGTAAGGTAATACGCGGTGGTTCTTGGAAAGACGTAGCCTTTATGCTGCAAGTAAATACCCGTGACTATGAGTATCAAGACTCTGCGCGTAGCTACATTGGCTTCCGCACAGTACAAGACTTTATGGGTATCAGCGAAAAACAACAAGCTAAATCAGCACGAGGCTATAGATAGAATAGTAAACAAATAATCAAAAAAAACCAAAAACAAATAAACTAACAACATTTTTAATTTCAGAGTATTATGGCAGGAAGTAAAGTAACAAAGAGAATTTTTAATTATGCTTACGGTATAGGTGCTTCTATAGTAATTGTAGGTGCCTTGGCTAAGATTTTGCACGCAGACATTATGGGTATTAGTGGTAGTGTGCTATTGGCAGTAGGTATGGGTACTGAGGCTGTTATCTTCTTTATGTCGGCATTTGAGCCAGTAGAAGAAGAGCTAGATTGGTCATTAGTATACCCAGAACTAAAAGGTGGAGAGCCAGTATCGCGCCAAGTGCAAGCTGTAGCTCAACAAGTAAATCCAGCAGAAGAGAAAGCATTAAAAGAATCTCTTTCTGAAAAATTGGATGCTATTTTAGCAGAAGCTAATATTGACGCTAACTTAATGCGTTCATTAGGTAAATCGATAGAGAACTTTGCAGAAGCAAGCAAAGAAATCGCTCCTGTAGCAAGTACTATGGTAGCCACACACAAATATGGTGAAGAGCTATCAGAGGCAGCCTCTAACTTAGAATCACTAAATAGCCTTTACAAATTACAATTAGAAAGAACTGAACGTCAGGTTTCTGCTCAAGCAGGTATTGCCGATAACCTAGACTCATTGAACAAACAAATGCTTTCATTTAAAGATAATCTAAAATCTTTGAACACAATTTATGGAGGTATGTTGTCAGCAATGGGAGGTGCACGATAAGAAGAATTTATTAACTTAACTAATTTAAAAATTTAGCTTATGGCAGGTGGAAAGGCAAGTCCTAGACAGAAAATGATTAACCTGATGTATCTGGTTTTCCTTGCGATGATAGCGCTTAATATGGGGAAACAAGTATTGGATGCATTTGGGTTAGTTAATGCAAAATTTGAATCAGCAAATACAAGGGCCAACGGTACCATCGCGGCTACTTTTGCTGATCTGGAAACTAAAGCGAGTGAAAACCCAAAACAATATGCTGAGATTTTAGAACAATCGAAGCAAATAAAATCACTCTCTTCTGATTTGTATAGCTATATCCAAGAGATTAAAATCGGATTGGAAGATGCTATTGGACAGAAAGATAAGAAGGTAGAGGAGAAAGATTATCAAGCAATGGATAAATCTGACTATACAGACCACTTATTTTTTGCTGAAGGTGCTACAAAAGGCACAGAATTTGTAGAGAAGATTAATGCGTATCGTGAAGGAATTCTAAAAATATTGGGTGAAAACAAGGCTTACGCTGAGTTAGCTACTAAAGTAAAAGAAAACTTTAGCACTGATGACCGCAAAGATAAAGACGGTAATACCGTAAAATGGTTGCACTTCAACTTTGAAGGATTCCCTTATATCGCTTCTTTGGCGAAGTTCTCTATGATGCAGTCAGATATCTTATCAGTACAACAAGATTTCTTTGCTAAGGCACTTGAAGGTAGTTTGAAACAGCAAGTATCGATGACTAACTATACTACTTTGCTTGAACAAGGTAAAGGAGCTTACTATCAAGGTGAGAAATTTGATGGTTCGATAGTATTAGGTCGTAAAGATCCTCTTACACGTCCTAGTGTAGTAGACATTTCATTAGACGGAAGAAAGCTTTCACAAAGTGAATTTACCATTGAAGATGGACGTGTGAAACTTAACATATCAGCAGGTAATACTGGTGAGCACAAAATTACAGGTAACCTTTACTTTGACCAAGAAGGTGAGCGTATAGCAGTACCTGTATCACAAAGTTTCTCTACTATTCCTAAACCAAACTCAGCTGTTATCTCGGCTGATAAGATGAACGTAGTATATCGTGGGGTAGATAACCCTATCACCATCTCGATGCCTGGTGTGCCTGATAACAAAATTATGGCTTCAGGACAAGGACTCTCTAAAGCCTCTGGAACAGGAGCTTGGGTGATGAGACCAGGACAAGGTAAAGATGTAACCATCACTGTAACAGGTGAGTTAGACGGACAACGCTTTAGTTCTTCTAAACTTTTCCGAATTAAGAGTATTCCGCGTGCTGTAACTAGTATAGCAGGAATTATAGGTGATGGCAAATTGCCAAAAGATAATATCGGTGTATTACCAATCAACGCTGTACTTGAAGACTTTGACTTTGACTTGAAACTACAAGTAAATGAGTTTAAAGTATTTATACCAGGACAACCTAGTGTGGTAGTGAAAGGAAATAAATTTAATGAGCAAGCACGCTCAGCTTTATCACGAGCTAAACGTGGTGATAAAGTACAGATATTCGATGTAAAAGCGAATATAGTAGGCAATAGCACATTGAAATTACCTCCTGTTTCACCTATCGTTATCGAAATAAACTAAGAAGAATTTTTATGTTACAACTAAAAAATATAATAGTACTATTAATTTTAGTGTTTACTTTTCAGCTTTCATCAGCACAGGTGAACATTCTCAATGCTAAGGTAGCATCGGATATCGGTGTGAAAACAGCTGCACAGATAGAGGCTGACAATGATAAGCCCCTACCTTACGGCTATGTAGATGACCGAGATATCCTATGGTCTGTAGAAGTATGGGAAGTAATCGACCTAAACGAAAGGGTAAACTTTCCGCTTCTTTTCCCTACTGATACACTTGAGGTAGACGCTTATCGCCGCTCTCTATACGATGTGCTTATCAAGAATATCAAAAATGGTAAGATAAAAGATCTATATGTAGATTCATATTTTACACAAACAAAGACAGCAGAGGCTATTCAAGCTTCTATGTCTAAGATTGATACGCTTGATATAGGGTATGAGCAACTAAATGCTGGAGAGAAACTTTCGCCTGAGTACGTTACTCGTCGTAACTTAGAGTCATCGGATATTGCTCAGTATCACATACGTGGTATATGGTACTTCGACAAACGCCAAGGAGAGCTTAAATACCGTTTATTGGCATTGGCTCCTGTAGCGCCTGATGTAAACTTTATAGACTCAGACGACTCTACGATGTCAGCATTAGTACCTTTATTCTGGGTGTTCTATCCGCAGGTGCGAGAAATTCTGCACGAGGCTAAAACGTTCAATAGAAAGAACGACGCCCGCCCAATGTCATTCGACCACTTGCTCAATGCCCGAATGTTTAGTTCTGTTATCTATCAAGAAGCTAACGTATACGGCGATAGAAAGATAAAGGACTACATTCAAAACAACGCACTCTTCCAACTCTTAGAGTCTGATAAGATAAAAGAGAAGATTCGCGACAGAGAGCAAGATATGTGGGCTAATTAGAATTTAAATTCACAGAAATATTCTTTTAACTGTTAAAAAAAGCATTGTTGTAATGACAATGCTTTTGTTTTAGATATAAATTAAGGAAGAAACAAATGGACATTAAGAATGCACAATTAGAAGTAGATAATTGGATTAAGGAGCATGGAGTGAGATACTTCAATGAACTTACCAATATGGCACAACTTACTGAAGAGGTAGGTGAGGTGGCTCGTATTATAGCACGTCGCTATGGGGAACAATCAGAGAAAGAAAGTGATAAGAACAAAGACTTGGGCGAAGAGCTTGCAGATGTAGTATTTGTAGTACTCTGCTTAGCTAACCAAACAGGTATTGACTTGCAACAAGCTTTTGATAAGAAGATGCTTAAAAAAACTGAGCGAGACCACAATCGCCATCATAATAACGAGAAATTGAAATAAAAAACAGGGGATACTTAATTAAGTATCCCCTGTTTTTTATGCGAAAAATTATCTATTCTTCATCTTCAAATAGTTCTTCATCGTCATCAAAGTCCTCATCTTCTACTTCATCATCAAGGTCTTCTTCTTTAGCTTTTTTGCTAACTGCTTTCTTACCTTTTTTCTTGCCTTTGCTTGGCAACTCGTTACTCTTAAGCCATTCTCTTATAGCGGCTTCTAATTCTTCAGTTAGCTCAGGGTTGTCTTTTAATACTTTTATTACAGCATCGCGACCTTGTCCGAGCTTGCTTTCTTTATAGCTAAACCATGAACCGCTTTTGGTTATGATATCGGCATCTACACCTATATCTAATATTTCACCAATCTTAGAGATTCCTAACCCGAAGATAATATCAAATTCGGTAGCCTTAAATGGAGAGGCTACTTTATTTTTCACTACTTTTACCTTAGTACGGTTACCAATAATTTCACCATTTCCATCTTTGATGGCAGCACTACCTTGGGGGCCTCCAGCCTTGCGGATATCTAAACGCACTGACGAATAGAATTTCAGTGCATTACCTCCTGTAGTAGTTTCAGGAGAGCCAAATGATACGCCTATCTTATCGCGTAGCTGGTTGATGAATATCACTATACAGTTAGCTTTGCTTATGCTAGCTGTTATCTTACGCAAAGCTTGTGACATTAGGCGAGCGTGGAGCCCCATTTTAGAGTCACCCATATCGCCTTCTATCTCTCCTTTAGGGGTTAAGGCAGCTACCGAGTCGATAACGATAAGGTCTACTGCACCAGAGCGTATAAGGGCATCTGCTATTTCGAGGGCTTGTTCACCACTATCGGGTTGTGTAACCAATAGATTTTTAACATCTACTCCTAAACGCTGTGCGTATACAGGGTCAAAAGCGTGCTCAGCATCTATAAAAGCTGCTGTACCTTTAGCTTTTTGTACCTCGGCTATAGCGTGTAGGGTAAGAGTGGTCTTACCAGATGATTCTGGTCCGTATATCTCAATTACGCGCCCTTTAGGGTAGCCACCTACACCGAGGGCTGCATCTAAGCCAATAGAACCTGTAGAGTATACTTCTACATCTTCTACAGGGCTGTCGCCTAAAGCGCGTACGGTACCTTTGCCGTAAGCCTTATCCAGCTTGGCTAAGGTTAGCTTGAGGGCTTCTCTTTTTTGTTCTTCTACACTGAGTTCTTTGTTCTTTGCCATTAGTGTTTACTTTAATAAGGTGCAAAAATAGTAATAAAATCAGTAAGCTACAAATATTTACTGATGGGCTTATGCACTAAAGTGCCTGCCGTTTGCTTTGTTCTACTCTCACTACAAATAGTCCGATGCCTAATCCAATGGCGAAAATGCCTAAGTCTTGCAGGTGCAGTGTATTTACTTCTTTGTAGAGAGCGCTAACAGTCATCAGACAGATACCTAATAATAAAAGGGCAGGGTAGACTTTAGTAAAGCTAAAATCTTGCTCTAAGCTGTTTAGGCGACGCAGACTAAACTGTCTCTTTCGTCTATAAATTGTATTAAAATAGAGCCATACCCCTAATATAGGAGTACCTAGAATCATCAGCGTCCATAAGATAACATCTTGTTTCTTTTCGTTCTTGTACCTTTTAAAGAGGTCAGTGAGTGCCCATATAGCAAAAGCGACTTGTAGCACTACAAGGGTAATAATTAGTTCAGTTTGCATAATAGGTGTAGTTCCTTTTGAGTGGTTATCAAAAAGATGCCACAAAGGTAGCATTTATATTTGATATTTGCAAGTCTTTTTAAGATATAAAATAAAAAAAGTCCGATAAACAATTATCGGACTTTTCCATTAACCAACCAAAACTTTAAATTATGAAAACTATTATTTGAAGTTTTACAATGAGCTACCACCCTCATTGCGTTGGCAAAGGTACGGCGTTTTTTTGAAATACCAAAATAAAATCAGACTTTAACAAAAAATTAACGCATCGTACTTTTTTAGGTAGCTCATTATCAATATTTTAACTGTTAGCTAAAGAACTGATTACTTTATCAGCTCCTTTCAGAATTTCCGGACTTCCTACTCCTATAGCAGTCATTCCAGCGGCTTTAGCAGCCTGTATACCTGCAGGAGCATCTTCTAATACACAGCAGCGGTCGGCACTAAGGTGTAGGGCTTCGGCTGCTTTCAAGAAAACTTCTGGGTCAGGTTTAGCTTTGCTGACCATCGTTCCATCGACTATAGCATCAAAATAAGGCAGTATACCGGTGCGTTCTAATACTAAGCGTGCATTTCTACTGGCAGAACCAAGAGCTATCTTTTTGCCTTTGCTTTTCAGTTGCTGAAGCAGTGGCAATACCCCAGGCAATAGTTCCTTATGGTCTATATGACTTATTTTTTGCAGATAACTTTTATTCTTTCTAAGAGCGGTCTGCGCAAAAACTTCCTCGCTAAGGCTCTTACCTGCCCACGATAATATTTTGTGCAGCGATACCTCTCGCCCTATGCCTTTCAGCTTCTCATTATGCTCGGGAGTAAGCTCAAAACCAAACTCTTTAGCGATTTCTTTCCAAGCCAAATAATGATACTTAGCCGTATCTACTAACACGCCATCGAGGTCAAAAATATAGCCATCAGCATCAGGCAGAGCGCATACAGGCTGCGAATTGTCAGAGGCAAACCATTCAGCATACGAACTTTCGGTTTCGCATAGGCGTATAGAGTAAAGTTGCACATTGGGGGGCAACTGCTGCTGAATACGCTGTGCAAAGTCGATTACCAGATTTTCGCTTGTAGGCTGATAGGGTACACTGATAATATTGTGTCCTTTGGCGCGTAGGCTTTCTGCCAGCTCTTGATGAGGTGAGTTAGAGTTGAACACCATAGCGTGGTCAAAAGGGGTGATAATCTGTTCTTGTACGATGCGTTTTAGGTCGCCAAAATCGATAACCATACCGTTTTTAACGTTGTGAGGGTCATTGATGGGCGTACCAATAACGGTTACTAAAAGTTTATAGCTATGTCCGTGCAGGTTTTTGCACTTGCCGTCATAACCATAGAGGGCGTGACCTGCCTCAAAATCAAATTTCTTTGTAATACGAATCATTTTTTAATCGTTAATTCATTTATAATTCAAAATTCATCAGCTTTGTTTCTTTGCCATCGAATACAGCATAAGTGTAGTAGTGTATCCAGTCGCCGGTATTTATGTAGGTAGCTTTGCCGCCCAAATCGATGGTCATTGGTAGGTGCCGATGCCCAAAAAGGAAGTAATCATAATGGGTAGTCTCTAATTTGCGCTTGCAGTACTGCACTAACCATTCTTTGTCTTCGCCTAAGAAATGCACGTCTTCATCGCCCGAAATCATTTTGTTTTTCACCGATAAATACTGTGCTAAACGCACGCCTATATCAGGGTGCAACCAGCGAAAAAGCCACTTGCAAAAAGGATTGGTAAATACTTTCTTCATTCGCTTGTAGCCCTTATCACCAGGCCCTAAACCATCGCCGTGCCCTATCAGGAAGCGTTTGCCGCAGCTCTCCACCTCTTGCGGACGGTGAAAGACGGGTATATTGAGTTCTTTTTCAAAATAATCGTCCATCCATAGGTCGTGGTTGCCTACGAAAAAGTAAATAGCGATGCCGCTATCGCGCAGTTCTGCCAACTTGCCTAAGGTGCGTACGAAGCCTTTAGGCACTACTGTGCGGTACTCAAACCAGAAGTCGAATAAGTCGCCTAAGAGGAAGATAGCCCCTGCATCGGCTTTTATAGTGTCGAGCCAGCGTACGAATTTTGCTTCGCGTTCTTTGCTCGCCTCAGGGGTAGGAGCGCCCAAGTGATTGTCTGAGGCAAAGTATATTTTCTTATTTTCAGTTAGTGATACGTGCAACATCTTATTTATTTCGTTTATCTTCACCCCAAAGTAGCTTGGTGCGAAGGGTTTTGATAAAGCTATCGCCCTCTAAACGAATCATCTTCACTACGAAAGGGGCTTTCCTAACTATGATACTCTGTTTGTTGGGTATCGATTTGATATGCGAGTCAAGCGACATTAAGAACTTCTTTTCGCGCCCCGAAATGCTCAGTTTAACCTCTGCATCTTCCGGAATGATAACAGGACGAGCGCTCAGATTATGAGGAGCGATAGGGGTAAGCACAAAGTTCTTAGCGGTGGGCAATATTACCGGCCCCGCACAGCTTAGCGAGTAGCCCGTAGAGCCTGTAGGGGTAGCGATGATAAGTCCGTCAGCCCAATAAGAGCATAGGTAGTCGCCATTTAGTTCCGTATCGACCGTTATCATCGAGGCAGTATTTTTACGAGTAACGGTTATCTCGTTAAGGGCGAAGTTCACCGTATCGACAGGCTCGCCTGTATCGGCAAAGACGGCCTCTATAACCGAGCGTTCTACCACCTGATAATCGCCTTTGCGCAGTTGTTCTAATACATTAGGCAAGTCGTCTTTATGGGCAGTTGCCAAGAAGCCTAATCGCCCTGCATTGATGCCCAAAATAGGTATCTGCAAACTGCGTACATAGGTAATGCCCTTTAGCAGCGTGCCATCGCCCCCTATAGTCAGCATAACGTCGTAAGAGGTGTTTAGGTCTTCGAATGAAGCAAAAGATTTAGCGCTGTTGAATGTATCAGACCTCAGCTGCAGTTCCGATAGTATTTCCTGCTCTATATACACTTGGTCATCAGGGGTAAAGAGCGAGAAAAGCTGCTGTAAGATGCTTTCGTTTTCAGTAGTATATTGGCGTATATAAATAGCGATTTTCATCTTTCATCAAATAATAATAGAGTACAAAGATAAGGAGTTCTAAAGAAAGTACAAAATTTTTAATTTTAATGTATAATTCCCCCTCATTACCCCCTCTGCAATAACTTATAAAACGAAGCCGACTTTATATAGCTCTGTTTCTTCTTATTCACGGGTATTACTTCTAAAAATCCTAAATCTACTAATTGTTTCAGGTCAGTGCGGGCGGTGTGGTTAGAGATGAGAAACCGGTTTTCTATCTCTTTGATGCTGAGCACTCGTTCGGGGTCGTCATAAATGATTTTGATAATTTGCGCCATACGGTCGTTTACCCCTGCTATCTTCATAAACTGCGAGGCTTGAAATATCTCTTTTTGCTTTCTGTTGATATACGTTTTCAGCGCCTCAAAAGCCTTTTCCATTGCTTTGAGTTGATAGGTGATGAAATAACTGAGGTCGTTGTCATCAGCTTCAGTGTACAGAAAGGCTTTTTCGTACTGCTTTTTCGTTTCTTTTATAATACGCGAAATAGAGAGGTATTCGGTAAGCCAATAGCCCGATTTAAGCATATACCAGTAGAATACCGCCCGTGCTGTGCGCCCGTTGCCATCGGCAAAAGGGTGTATAAAACCTATCATAAAGTGCAATACACAGGCTTTGATAAGAGGGTGTATAAAGGTATGAGTATCAGTGTTGAAGAAAGTGCAGAGTTGCGCTATAAACACAGGTATTTCAGCCGCATCGGGTGGGGTGTGTACTACCTCGCTATTAGTAAAATCAACTACATAAATATCGTTATGGGTTCTAAAAGCGCCTTCTTCTTCAGGTAGGTCGAGGGTTTTATAGGCTATAAGCTGATGTATATATTGCAGACTCTCAGGGGTCAGAGGCTCGTGCTTGTGTTGCACTATGTGCTGCATAGTGTTGTAGTTGTTCATAATCATCTGCTCCGACTTGCTTTTGGGCTTAGCGCCCTTCTGTATCATCTCTTTAGCCTTCTTACGAGTAGTATTAGCCCCCTCTATCTGACTGCTTGCGATAGACTCCTCAATGATAGAACTCACCATAAATTTATGCGTATCTACTTCAGCAATCCCCATATTGCTCGTTAGCGTACCGCCTATATGCATATCAAAGGTGTGTAGGGCTTGCTGTATATAGTCGGTAAGCACGTAGCTAAACTGATATTTGCCAAACTGTAGCGTACGCTCATTTAAGCGGCGATAGAGTTTCACCGCTTGCCATAATTGCTCAGGAGCGGTATCTTTAGCCTTGTACTTCAACTGCGACCAATATAGGTATTCATTCTGTATTTTCTGTAGAAAACCCTCTGATAATAAAGGTTTTATAAGGTTATAAGTATCAGCAGTAGGTGCAAAAGTAGGGGGAGTTTCTATCATAGGTAGATGAGTTTTAAAATGCAAAAATAATAAAAATTGCGTGATTTTCCACAAATCACGCAATTTTTATTATTCTGGTATTCTCTTAAAATTAAAGCGAATTTTCTTTAGTAAACTTCACGATTTCAGAGATGCGTCCGAAAGCTACCCCTACTACTGTATCAGCAGCGCCGTAGTATACCGCTACTTTGTCCTCTTCAATAGAATGTAGGGCAGCGCAAGGGAATACTACATTAGGCACATCGCCGGTAGTTTCGTAGAGGGTGGCTGGCGCCAAAAGGTAAGGCTGTGTACGAGCGATTACCTTGCTTGGGTCGTTTAGGTCTAATAGGGCAGCCCCCATAGAGTAACGGAAGCCGTTGCAAGTATTAATCACCCCGTGATAGAATAACAACCAACCGTCTTTAGTTTTGATAGGCACGGCACCAGCTCCTATCTTAGTGCATTGCCAAGCGCTATCAACAAAAGGTGTTACTTTCATCACACAGCGGTGTTCGCCCCAGTACTTCATATCCGGACTGTAGCTGATGAAAATATCACCAAAAGGAGTATGTCCGTTATCACTTGGGCGACTAAGCATCGCGTATTTACCATTGATTTTCTCAGGGAAAAGCACTCCATTGCGGTTGAATGGCAAAAAGGCATTCTCGCATTGGAAGAACTCTTTAAAGTCGAAAGTGTAAGCAATACCGATGGTAGGGCCACAATAGCCGTTGCACCAAGTCACCCAATAGCGGTCTTCTATAAAGGTTACGCGAGGGTCGTATTTGTACTCAGAGTGTAAGAAATCAGTATTACCCCCTTTCATCACGATAGGTTCGTGGTTGATTTCCCAGTGGATAGCATCTTTACTAAAACCGGCAAAAATGTTCATTTGCACGGCTTTGTTATCGCAGCGGAATACCCCTGCAAAACCATCGCCAAAAGGCACTACAGCCGAGTTGAAAATACTGTTAGAGGTAGGAATATCATATCTACCGATAATAGGGTTTTCAGAGTAACGCCACATCACATCGGTACAACCTGCAGGGCGTTCTTGCCAAGGAATTTTATGACTCATTATATTTTTATTATTTTAATTTTTTAGGTTAATTATTTACCCTGTGCTTCTATCACAGCCAGAGTCGCTAAGTTTACCATCTCATCTACGGTCGACCCGATAGTGGTGATGTGTATAGGCTTAGTAAGACCCATAATCACAGGGCCTATGGTGTCTAAGTGCTGAGTTTCCTTTAGTAGCTTATAGCTGATGTTAGCAGCCTCTAAGTTAGGGAATATCAGCGCATTAGCTCCCTTGCCATTGTTCAGTTTAGAGAACGGATAGGTCTTGGCTATCTTGTCAGGGTTAAGGGCAAAGTCCGCTTGTATCTCGCCATCTACTACTAAGTCAGGATAATGCTTGTGTAGGTAAGCCACAGCCTCGCGTACCTTTAGCGTACTTTCAGAGGTAGCCGACCCAAAGTTAGAATACGATAGCATCGCTACTGAAGGTTCTAAGCCGAAGAATTTTACCGCTTTAGCCGTTAGCAGCGCTATATTAGCAAGGTCAGCAGCCGATGGGTCTATGTTGATAGTAGCATCCGATAAGAAAATAGGTCCTTGCTTGCTAAGCATTATACTTGCAGCCGCTATGCGTGTTACACCTTCTTCTTTTTTGATGATTTCTAATACCGGACGTATAGCGTTAGGATAAGCGTGCGAGTAACCAGTAATCATAGCATCTGCCTGACCGGTTTCTACCAGCATAGTACCGAAGTAGTTGCGCTCGCGCATAAGTCGGTCAGCCGCCTCGTAGGTTACCCCACGGCGTTCGCGTTGTTTCCAGTATAGCTCGATGAAGCGTTCGCGGCGTTCGCGTTCGGCATCGCTCTTAGGGTCTATTACATCTACACGGGCAGTAAAACCTATTTCGTGTTTTAAGGCTTTGATAACATCTTTGTTACCCAAAAGCACTGGTATACCGATACCGTCTTCGTAAATGCGTTGTGCCGCTTTTAGCACTTCTTTCTGGTCACCTTCTGCAAATACTACTCGCTTAGGAGCGCGTTTAGCACGGTCTTGCAATAAGCGTATCTCTTTGCTACCTACCCCTATTCTGTCCATTAGTTCGCCTTTGTAGGCTTCCCAATCGCTGATAGGGTGTTGTGCTACTCCTGTAGCGATAGCCGCTTTGGCGATAGCAGGCGGTACTTCGTATATAAGTCGAGGGTCAAAAGGTTTAGGTATGATGTAGTTTCTGCCAAAGGTTAAGTTCTCACCTCCGTATACCAAACTCACTTGCTGAGGGACAGGTTTTTTAGCCAATTCAGCTATAGCACGTACCGCAGCCAACTTCATTTCCTCATTTATCTTAGTAGCGCGAACATCTAATGCCCCACGGAAGATATAAGGGAAGCCAAGCACGTTGTTCACTTGGTTAGGATAATCTGAGCGACCAGTAGCCATTATAATATCCTGACGGGTTTTCACTGCCAAGTCGTAATCAATCTCAGGGGTAGGGTTAGCCATCGCAAATACGATAGCGTCTTTGTTCATCGAAAGCAGCATTTCGGGGGTAAGTACATTACCTTTAGAAAGCCCGATAAATACATCAGAACCCTTTACAGCTTCTTCCAGCGTGCGAAGGTCGCGGTCGGTAGCAAACTCAGCTTTTTGTTCTGTTAGGTTAGGCGCATCTTTGCGGATAACCCCTTTGCTGTCGCACATTACTATGTTCTTAGGGTCAGCACCGAGGGCTACGTATAAGCGAGTACAAGAGATAGCAGCCGCACCAGCTCCGTTTACCACTATCTGTGCTTTGCTGATGTCTTTGCCTACGATTTCTAACGCATTTATAAGAGCTGCAGCCGAGATGATAGCCGTACCGTGTTGGTCGTCGTGCATCACCGGTATATCTAATTCTTCTTTTAGGCGACGTTCTATTTCAAAAGCCTCAGGTGCTTTGATATCTTCGAGGTTAATCCCTCCAAAAGTAGGAGCAATCGCTTTTACGGTTTCTACAAACTTATCTACATCGGTAGCATCTACCTCAATATCAAATACATCTATACCTGCGAATATTTTGAAGAGCAATCCTTTCCCTTCCATTACAGGCTTCGAAGCGTCAGCACCTATATCGCCCAAACCAAGCACTGCCGTACCGTTCGAGATAACGGCTACAAGGTTACTTTTAGCGGTATATTTATAAGCGTTGCTTTTGTCTTCTGCGATAGCCAAACAAGGCTCAGCCACACCAGGCGAGTAAGCCAATGACAGGTCGTGTTGGGTAGCGTGTTTTTTGGTAGGTACAATAGCTATCTTACCGGGTTGCGGAAACTCGTGATAGTGTAATGCTTCTTCTTTCTTTCTTTGATCCATTTTTTTAATCTCTGATTATACGGTTTTATTGATAAGGTCTGTTATAAAAGCTATTTGCTCCTCTTCCAGCTCGGTGTGCATCGGTAGCGAGATAACCTCTTGCACTAACTGATTGGTTACCGCGAAGTCAGCCTCGTTATAAGAGCTACGAGTGTAAGCTTTCTGAGCGTGTAGCGGTATAGGGTAGTAGATGCCAAAAGGTACCCCGTTATCAGCAAAAACTTTAGCCAAGGCATCGCGTTTGCCGTTGGTGATGCGCAAGGTGTATTGGTGGAATACGTGGTCGTAATCTTTAGCTATTACAGGGGTGATAACGTTAGCGTTGCCTTGTAGCGCTTCGGTATATTTGCGGGCAGCCTCGCGACGGCAGTTGTTATACTCGTCTAAGTGAGGCAGTTTAGCGCGTAGTACAGCCGCTTGTAGCGAGTCTAAACGCGAGTTTACCCCTACCACATCGTGGTGATAACGCACATACATACCGTGGTTTACGATACCTCTAAGGGTGTAAGCCAGCTCATCGTCATTGGTGAAGATAGCCCCTCCGTCGCCATAGCAACCTAAGTTTTTAGAAGGGAAGAAAGAGGTAGCCCCTACGTGTCCGATAGTACCCACTTTTTGTTGGTGTCCGTCGGCAAAGGTATAGTCAGCCCCTATCGCTTGGGCGTTATCTTCAATTACGAAGAGGTTATGCTTTTTAGCCAGTGCCATAACCGCCTCCATATTAGCCGGTTGCCCAAAAAGGTGTACAGGCACGATAGCTTTAGTGCGCGGCGTAATAGCTTTTTCTATGGCTTCGATATTGATATTAAAAGTATCGTCATACACATCTACCAGCACGGGGGTTAGTTTCAGTAGGGCAATCACCTCTACGGTAGCGGCAAAGGTAAAGTCGGCAGTTATCACCTCATCGCCTTCTTTCAGACCGAGTCCCATCATTGCTATTTGCAGGGCATCAGTACCGTTAGCACAAGGGATTACGTGTTTCACGCCCATATAGGCTTCTAATTCTTTCTGAAACTGCTGTACCTGAGGGCCATTGATAAAGGCAGTGGTACTAAGCACTTCTTCAAAAGAAGCCTGTACCTCATTTCTAATTCTTTCATACTGACCTTGTAGGTCTACCATTTGTATTTTTTTCATATATGTTGAATATTTCACTTGTTCCATATAATATTATTCGAAAACTCTCGAAAAAGAGTAGGGTTATTCTTGATTATCCAATACTTAAACCCTAAAAATTCTTGTTCTATAGAGAGTAATTCTCTTATTACCTCTTTGGTTTCTGGGGTAGGTGCAGAGAGATAATCATTAACAGCTTTTTCAAAATTATTCATTTTTGAGAGAAACTCCTTAAAAAAATTTTCTTCTTTAATCTTTTTTCTTATAGAATTTTTCCCATTGAAAATACGATTCAATAGCACAATCGTTTGTTGTATAGCCTCCGAAGAATCATCAGTAGCAAAATCTGCTTTGTCATAATTAAGGGTTTGCACGATTTTCTCTTCAATAGCTTCTTTAGTAGGGTTTACAATACCGTCAAAATTAGCCGACTTTTTTCCATTACAATAGCTACACACAAAGAAAAGGTTCTCCCAATTATACTTTTCATCAGGGTAGTGCTCTTGGCTGTGCAAATGTTCTACTTGAAAATCAGTAGTCAGTTGGCGCTCACAGATATAGCATTTATCATAATGGTCTTTGGCTAATAAGGCTTTCACATCCTCGCCATCATATTTGTTTTTAGTAGCCAAAGAAGCAGGAGCGGTGGTAGTTTTTTGCAATTGTATCATAGCGCATTGATTTTTGCAAAATGTAGGTTCTTCAATTGTAAGTACCTCCCTATAATTTTGGGTGAGACTACCTCCGGTATTTTATCAAAATCACAGATAAGGTCTTTTAGTTCACTTTTTTCAGAAAGAGAAAGCATTTCTTTTTTCAAAAGTTCCTCTAATCTATCTAATTGCATTCCCATATAGCTGGAAGCAGTTTTTACTCCAAAATATCCTTCAGCTAATGATTCATATGAATACTCGGTTAAATCTTCTATTATTTCTTGGTGTTCTAAGTCAAACGCTACGGCATTGCTGAGCGAACTCAACACAAAAGGCGAGTGGGTAGTAACGATAAACTGTATATTAGGGAAAATCTTTGTTAGTAGTGGCATAATGACCTTTTGCAATTCCAAGTGCAAGTGGGTTTCAATCTCATCTACTAACACGATGCCTTCGAGTTCATAAGCTTTTGTAAGTTGATTTTCCTCCTGCATTTTCAGAATAAGGTCTACTACTATATCCAAAACTGCCGCAAAACCGTCTGATAACTCCGTAAACTTAAATTCTTTTCCTTTGGTTAATATCTTAAAAGAATAATCTTTATAATTAAAATGTAATTGTAAGTCTTCATCTTGGAAAATCTCACCCAAAAGCTTTTCAAAATTCACAAACCATTCTCTGATTTGGTTAGCATCTTTCTCTAATTTTTCATTTCTTGCTAAAGCCTCTTGTATTTTAAGGTCAGCAAGGAATTTTAAGAATTCTTGAGTAGAGGTTTGCTTTATTCCCCATTTATCTTGAAGTTCAGGTTTAGTAGGGGTTTTAGGTTCTTGGAGTTTTTTTATAGTTCTATGCGCTTCATAAAAAGCAATAATAAAGTTACCATCTTGATATTTTCTAATAAGGTTATCAACATCTTCAAAAGCAACGGTTACCTCACTGAAAAAGAATTCATATTGATTTTTATAGTACTTTAGTTGTTCTATAAAAAAAGTGTTTTGAGGATTATCTTTTAGTTCATTTTCGAAATATTTTATATGTCCCTCATAGTTTTCAAAATACTTATAGCTATCATTTGCTATTCTTTCAATATGATTAGCAATGGTATTGAGTAGAGAAGTTTTCCCACTACCATTCTTACCAGTAATCATCAAATGAGGATAATCTTCCTTTTCCAAAGGAATATTTATGTTGCTCAGATGTCGTACTTTATTGATATGTATATTTTTGATATATCTACTCATAGAGGCTCTATAACTTTTCAAAATGCAAAGATATAAAATAAATATCAATTATGAATGTTTAACGACTAATTATTTAGGTCAAATACACTTTATTCTCTCGTTTGCTAATTCGGCAGAAAAAAGCACTACAGCCACCTTTCCTATACAAGCGATATAGGAACCATATAGGAAGAGCGAACGATAAGCGAAAGATGAGCAAAGTATAAACATTTAATTATTGCTCAAAACCCAGAAAAATTTGCTGATCGGCAAATTTGTTAATTAGCTAATTAATCTGTATCTTTGCCCTCTAAAATAGAAAGATATGAGTACAGCTATATTACACGCAGAGATAAATACAATTGATATTCCCATAATTAGAGCATTATTAGAGAAGTTCAAAGCTAAAAAGGTAGTTTTTGAAGAGGAAGCCTATGTGCCTAATGAAGTAACACTTCAGGCTATGAAAGAAGTAGAGCAAATGAGGAGAGATAAAAACACTAAGTTTTTTGACTCTACCGAAGAGCTTTTGAAATCTTTAAAATAGAATCAGACCTATCGCGCTTGGGCTCTCATACCGATTTGTTTGACAAGAAAAAGTAGTAATCTTTTGCTAATCCACCAATTATTTGTACTTTTGCCCCAAATTTAAAAAATAATATTTATATGAAAAAGTTTTTTATCGCCTTAATGGCAAGCGTAGCCTTAGTGGGTTGTGGTAAAGATGACAACAACGATACAGGCATACAAGAGGGTGCTTTCCCTAAGAAAATAACTACTACTTACCCTAATAGTAATAGGAGTAGTGTAACAACCTACAACATTCAGAACGGCAACCTGTTGTCGGTTACTTCTATTCAATATGAGAATGGCGTTCAAACAGGTACTGCTAGTATTATGAGAGTAGAATACGAGGGTAACCGTATAAAACAACTAAAACATGGCGAACCTTCTACAGAAGATTATGCAATTGAAGATTATACCTATGACGGACAAGGGCGTATGATAAAAGAAACACGCGTAGAGCCTCATAGAACAACAGAAGGCGGAAATTCTTATACCCAAGAATACCGCTATGAGGGTGAACAGCTAACAAAGATTATCAGACAGAGCGTTTCAAGTACTTGGATTAATGGAGAGCGCAAAAAGGTAAATAGACATTCTGAGAGTGTGTTAGCCTATAGCGGTAGTGATATTATCGTAAATGAAACCGTTACTTATCGCGATGGGAATGGAGCGGTAGTAACAGGTACAAGTACTCAAACCAACACTACTACTTATACCGTAGCAGGGGGCAACCTAATAAAAAAAATAGAGAGAGGGCACACTACCGAGTATAAATACGATAGCAATACAAACCCTACACCACTGAATACGTTGATGAAAATGGCAAATCCTGATTATTTCTTACAAAAAAGTTTTAGTAAAAATAACCTGATAGAACAAGTGGATAGCTTTACTGATTATCAAGGAAATTTGGTTAAGAATATTACCTCTGTTGAGCTTACTTATAACAGTAAGGGATATCCTACAATGAAAAAATTCTTTGGACAAAGAGGTAGTAACGTAAAAACTCTTGAATATATAGAAGAAATCGAATACTAAAATAAAGGCGAAATACAAAATACGAATTACTATCTTTGCAGAAAACCATATTATTGTGAACGAAAAAAGAAATATCAAGCAAAAAATTAATTTGTTTATAGGTTCCATAGGAGCCTTTATAGGAGTGGCGGTATTTGTAGCCTATATTCCTCAAATTATGGCCAACTTAGAGGGGCACAAAGCACAACCTTGGCAACCTTTGTTTGCAGCTGGGTCTTGTCTTATCTGGGTGGTGTATGGCTGGACAAAAGAGCCTAAGCCAGATTATATTCTCATTATCCCCAATTTGGTAGGGGTAGTTTTAGGATTCTTAACTTTTATTACTTCACTTTAAAGCTACTGGATGTTTCTGCTTTTCGGCAAAAGCAAAAACGATCACTAATCCCTACATTGGAATAATTTTTGTATCTTTGCCTTACAGAATAAGAATCTTATGTCTATGACCTTTACCATTAATGAGAGTCACCCACAAGCCTCTGCCCTTGTGGAACTTCTTAAAACATTCAGTTTTGTTTCCTTTAAGGAGACCAAAACGAAGACAAAAAAGACTGCTACAAAGGAAAAAGCAGCCCTTGTAGAGGCTGCTTTTGAAGAAGAAAGCCCTGAAGATTATGAATTTATTATGGCACTTTCTAAAGAAGCCAATAGAAATGTAGCCCGTCGTCTGGCTAAGGAAAAAAACATAATACTCCCTTCTCAAAAGAAAAAATAATGATTTAATTTAAGTTTCGCAAGCTCTATAACTTACTGAAATAAAGGCGAAATAGAAAATACGAAAAGACGAAATGCGAGTAACACCCGTATTTCGTCTTTTGTATTTAAACACATATTATTTAAAAATTTTCTACATAAATGCTTGCAGTTATTTAGAAAGTTTTTATTTTTGCGCCCGAAAAAGTAACTAATAAATGTTTTTATGAAAAACAAATCACTATTTTTGGGCAGTCTGCTGTTAGCTATGATAGCCTCTGAGGTAGCCGAAGCGAAGTCTTCAGCCCTCGAAAACACAAGCGTAACGCGCTTTCAACAAGAAGAGATAGAGGTAGAAGGACAAGTGTTCGATACCGATGGCTCTCCTATGTTGGGGGTTAGTGTGGTAGTAAAAGGCACTCAACGAGGCGTTATCACCGATGAAGAGGGGCGTTTTACCCTCAAGGCTGATGCTAATGCGGTACTCGTTTTCCGATTTTTGGGTTACCAAACCCAAGAGATTGCCCTAAATGGGCGCTCATCTATCAGCGTACAGATGAAAGCCTCTACACAAGAGTTAGGCGAGGTAACCGTTACTTCTACCGGTATCAAACGCCAGATAAAAGACTTTGCAGGCACTGTAAATGTTATTTCAGCTTCGCAAATAAAAGAATTAGCTATCCCAGCAGTGGGCGATGCGGTGCGCTTTATGCCAGGGGTGAACTACATAGATGAAGACGGTCGTGGCTTGCGCCCAGGTATAGGCTTGCGCGGTATAGAGCCCAACCGCAATAGCAATACTTTAGTAGTAATAGACGGTAAAATACCTATCGGACAGAGTTATTCTGATATGGGCGGTTACTATATGATGCCCGTAGGAGCTATAGAAAGTGTAGAAGTGATAAAAGGTGCTTCGCCTGCCCTCTACGGAAGTGGTAGTATAGGTGGGGTGGTAAACATCATCACCAAAAAAGGCGCTGCTCGCCCTTATACAGGCATCAACCTACAATACGGCAACCACAATGCCCTAAATATAGGGGTGGAAACGGTAGGCAATACTAATGAAGGCGCTATGAATTACTATGCAGGTTTTCACCGCCGCCAAGGCGATGGCTTTAGAAAGTCGCGCAGCCGCTATAATGTAAACGACCTTACCGCCAACGTAACTGCTAAGGTAGGCGACAAAAACGAATGGCGTTTCTTCTTAAACGGCTTTACCGAATACTCTGAAACCCCAGGCGGACTCAGTCAAGCACAATGGGAGCAAGACCCTGAGCAGTCTGTTAATCCGCACGATTTCTTCGAGGCAAGACGCTTCAGTACCGCTATTTCATACAAACGCAGTTTTGATGAAACCAATAGCCTAACCACTTCTATATATGGTAGTTACCTAAAAAGGGACTGGTGGTTAGACAACCGCAACGCTACCGCTAGCAAACGCAAATTTATCGCTGCTTTGCGCGATATCCCTACAGTGGGCTTATTCTCAGACTACGAGCGTACTAATACGCTATTCGACAAAGAAAACAAACTGTTAGCAGGTATCCGCCTACATACCGACGTTACCCACGAGGTATCAGTAGCTGGCGATGAAATGGGCAAGAAAGCAGGTAAGACTACCGCCAATTCGGCTAATACCGTAGCGGTGGTAGAGGGGTATGTGTTCGATGAGTTCCACATCACCGATAAGCTGAACATCAACCCAGGGGTACGCTATACTTTTGTGAATTACGACAAAGAAGATTACTACAAAAATAGTTGGGACAACCGCAACGAAGATGCTTTTGTTTACTCATTAGGGTTGTTCTACAAATTCTCTGAGCAGTATCGCGCTTATGCTACTTATTCTAAAGGGTATAAGATGCCGCAGATACGTTCAGCATTCGAAACCAATGGCGACCTCGATGCCGAAACTTCTGACAACTACGAAATAGGGCTACGCACACGCCCTACCCAATGGTTAGAAGTGGAGTTAGCCGCCTATATATTAGACTTCAATCATAAAATATTCCGCGAAAGTGGTTTGCTTAATAACGGAGGAAAAGCCCTACACAGAGGGATAGAAGTAAGTGGTGCTATTTATCCGGTAGAAGGATTAAAACTCTACGGTAGTGGTGCTATACAAAGAGCTACTATAGAATACGGAATGAACAAAGGCAACCGCGTACCTTATGCACCGCGTTATACTGCAACCGCAGGGGCTAAATACCAATGTGGGGTAGGCGAGGGCACCCTTACTACCAACGTATATGGCAACTTTGTGAGCTCACAATTTTCAGACCTTGCCAATACTTTTGAAGGCTCTGCTAATGGCAATGTAGGGTTAATTCCTAAGTTCTTCTTGCTCAATGCAACGGCTAGCTATAGCTACAAGCAATGGAACTTCAACCTCAACGCCCTTAACTTGCTCAATCGCAAATACTTCACTACGCGCCACAATGCTTGGGGAGGTATTATGCCAGCAGCTACTATCAGCGTATTAGGTGGTGTAGGCTATCAGTTCTAAAAAATAGAGACGAAATACAAAATACAAATATAAATAATATAAACATGGAAAAAAACAGAAAAAAACAAATCGTAGTTTTGAGTATAGCTTTAGTTTGCATTTTCATCTTGGTATTTTCATTGTTCCATAAATCAGCGACAAAAGATAGCGCAAATCCTCCTTTAACAAATGTTTTGACTGATAGCAT
>ERZ772979.438-NODE-438-length-29645-cov-4.175465_pt1 | contig 29645 bp, 24 predicted proteins | sample MGYA00511130_ERZ772979 | MGnify/ENA primary metagenome ERZ772979 (study PRJEB29015, sample SAMEA2738103) | human oral metagenome | biome: human oral; feature: human-associated habitat; material: saliva | place: China | collected 2186 ... | reverse complement strand
CTAATAAAGCAATCGAAAATTTTCTAGATTGTCCTAAAGCGAGTTTTACACGGTATGGATGAATTCCTAATACCTTTTGCATTTCAGGTTCGTGATAGCCTTCTTTTTGTAAGTAGCTTACTTGTAACAATAAGCGAAATTGCCCTAATAAAATGGCATTCATTTTAATCGGGTCTTCTTTTTGTAATAATAAATCTCGATAAATTTCAATCGCTACTTTACTATCTTTTCGAAGAACAGCCTCTCCTAGTTCAAAAATATTTTGTTCTAAACTTTTTGGAACTAATGTTGCCACTAAGTCACTATCAATCACTTTCGTATCCATGACAGATAAGATTAACTTATCAATTTCTCTCATCGCATCGGTTAGAGAATAGTGTAATTTTTCTAAAAATAAATGTAGAACTGAAGTTTCCATCGAAACGCCCTGTTCTTGTACTTTATGTTGAACCATCGCTCTTACATCTTTTTCTTCTAATGAAGAAGCATCTAATAAGACTGCTACTTTTTTTAATTGCTTCACGATTTTTTTACGAGAGTCTAACTTTTCATATGGTGCAAAAAATACAACGACAGAAGAGTCTAAGGGATTTTCTAAATAAAACTGTAATCTTTCAAGTTGATGATCAATTTTTGATTTTTCTTTTTCACCCGTTAAAAAATATGGTTTATCAACCATCACTAAACGTCTATCTCCAAAAAATGGGACAGATTCTGCATCCTCAATAGCTGTTTGGACAGAAATTTCTTCCATATTAAATCGACCGACATTTAATTCTTGATCTTCAGGAGTCACTACGGATTCTAAAAATACTTGTCTTGCCCAATTTTGTAAATAATCTTCTTTTCCTTGAACCATATAAATGGGCGACAATTTCCCCGATTTAATTTCTTCTATTTTCTTTTGAAATTCCATTTATGACTCCCCTTTCCCTTAGTCTAGTGTATCGTGAAGTGTTCTTTTTGTCCATGGTTTCACTCGTCTTTATGACTTTTTACCGTATGGAATTTTTGTACGTCTTTTTCTTGCATCATATGTACTGCTCCATCTTCTTGCGATATCCATATATGTGCAACTTGTTGTTCTAACTGATCTAAGAAGCGTAAACTAATATGCGATTGAACCGTCCCATTTCCTTTTTCTAAAATTAAACTTTTCGTTTGCATTTGTGTAAATCCATTTAATTTTGCAATCCCTTCTGCGTTTTTCTTTGAAGAAATCACAAAATTAGCTTTATCGGGTAAAGTTTTCATCTTATCTTCCACTATAAGTATTCGTTCTCCTTGGATTGTAAACATAGAATTTTGAACTTCTTTCTTACTTTTATTCACTGGAACCAATCCCCATTTCACACCAGAAAGTAACTGTCTCTCTCCTACTTCATGATACCGTGTCGAAACGCCCAATTCTCCAAATCCTCTTTTTTCAGACGGATTTTTAGAAATGACCACCTCGCTTACTGAAAAATCTTGGATTAACTCATTCAAATTATTACTATCTTCCACACTTGCATTTGTTAACACAATGGAATCCAACTGAGAAATTCCTTCTACTAAAATATTATTCGTAACATTTTTAGAAAAAGGTTGTTTACTAAGGACCTTCCCCTTAGAATCTGCGAATGAATTTTCTCCCCTCACTATTAAAGTAGCATGATTGAATCCTTTTGGAATATACAATACTGAAACTTGCGAACCCGTACTTAAAAATATGATTTGCTCATGTAGATGATAAGGAATGCTAAGTGCAATGATAAAAGAACAAAACGCAAATATAAGACTTGAATAAGGACGAAACCAAGATTTTTCATAACAAACAAGAGCTATATAAAGCGTAAACCAATACAATATCCAAGCTACTGTTGACCATGTTCCAAATGTAAATCGTAAAAACAAAAATTGCTCACAAAAAGCAAAAATGTGATTCACTCCATTTAATAATGCATCTAAAAAGAAAATGATGCCATTAGAAATCCATACCCAATCTAATACTACTGCTAAAGCGTAAAGCAATATTCCTGGAATAAGGATACTTTCAAACAGTAAAACTACTAAACCAGCTAGTAAAATACTTAGCATATTCCACTTGAAAAAATAATGACAAATCAATGGCAAGGCAATGATAGGCGTTAAAAAAGCAATACAAATTGTTTTCTTCCATTTCCCTTGAAGATTATGTTCGACAAAATAACTCGTCAATAATAAAATAGCAGTTAATCCATAACTTAGTTGAAAAGCTACATTTTCAATAATACTTGTTCGATAAAACAGTGACAGCAAAAATATGATTCCCAAACAATCCTCTGTTGTTAGTTTCCAATGAAACTTTTTAGACATTTGCGCTAAAATATACATTAAAATCGCTCGTGTACCACTAATATTCCAATGAATGAAGTAGCCATAAATGACTAATCCAACAATAATGACAGCAACACTTGTTTCTCGAGTCATTTTCCATTTCCATAATACTTTTTCAAGCAGATGAATAAACAATGTAATATGAAGTCCTGAAATGGCTAACACATGCATGATTCCCAGTCTCTTATAATGCCCTATCACTGTCGTATCTGCATCTTTTGTTTTTCCAAACAGTAATAATAAAGCATAGGTACGAACAAAACTTTCTGGCTGTTTATCAATTTTCAAATAAAATTTTCTACGCCAATTTTGAAAGACTGACATCCATGAAGGAGTATTTGCCATTTGTTTAAATCCTCTAACTTCAAACACACGCAAAACCCCAATACTACGATAATACCTTGGTGCATTAAAATCCCCTCTATTTTTAGGTTCATTCACAGGCTTACTCTTCCCTATTACGGATAAAGTGAGATTTGCCTCCTCTTCATCAAATAAATCTCTCTCTTTTTCAGAATGCATTTTATATTGAAATAAAACTTTATGCTTAGAAGAAGGTAATTCTAATTCAGCAATTCCCGTTACAAAGTCTCCATTGATTTTCAAATCATCCCTATTCAATCTTATAATTCCAACCAACTCTCCTTCGGGAACAATTGTAGGATGATAAACTTGATAAGAACTTAATCCAACAGAAATGAGTAAAATTAATACCCAGAACATCTGTTGTTTAGATTGAAAATGAAGAATAAACGTCCATATTCCTAACAAAACATAAATCCCTTTTAAAAAAAGCGAAGATTCAGAAAAGATTAAACTTCCTACTATAATCTCTAAGACCGTTATCCAAATCCACTTCTTCATTGGAAATTCACTTGGCTTTCAATCGCTTCTAATGCTTTCTTTCCAATTCCTTTCACTTGTAATAAGTCTTCCTTTGTACGAAAGGCTCCGTGTTCTTTTCGATATTGTAAAATAGCTTCTGCTTTTTTCTTTCCAATTCCTTTTATGGTTTGTAATTCCTCAAGAGTTGCTGTATTAATATTGACCGTTCCTTGTTTTGAATTAGATGGAGTCGTATTAGACGAGTTTCCTTTTTCAGAATGTCCCTCTGTCACTCCACCTTCTTGTTTAGAATGTACATTAGGGACAATAATTTGCATTTGATCGCTAATTTTTTGTGCTAAATTAATTTTTGTTTCATCTGCCTCCTCCGTAAAACCTCCTGCCTTCTTTATCACTTCTTGTATGCGACTCTCACAAGAAAACTGATACACTCCAGGCCGAACAACTTCCCCTTTAATATCTACATAACAATTTTGTGGCATCATCACTGTTGTTTCTTCCACTCTTGTTGTATTCACAGCATTCGTTACCATTACTTTTTCTTTCGTAGGTGAAGCCATCATCCCTCTTCCTACAAGAATAATAACGATAACTGCTAACACACCACCAATGATTGACAGAATCTTTTTATATTCCATCAACCACCTTTTCACTTGCATAAAAAAATAAAACATCATTTTTCCCTCCTCTAACTATAGATATGAAAAAAATGACGTTTTGTATTTTATTTTTCTAAAATTTTTACTGCATCTTCAAATTTTTTTACAGGATACACTTGAATATTGGATTTTATCTTTTCAGCGGTTCGTTTAGCTTCTTCATAATTCGATAAAATATTAGGATTTTTTTCTCTCATTTCATCCGTAATTTCATCGTCTGGTGCTAGGAAAATAGTTGCTCCTGCTCGAACAGCTGCCACTAATTTCTTATCTACTCCACCGATTCGTCCAACTTCTCCTTTTTCATTCATTGTGCCAGTACCAGCCACAATTCGACCTTGCTTTAAATTTTTATCCGTTAATTGGTTATAAATTTCTAATGTAAACATCAGACCTGCCGATGGCCCACTAACCCCATGTGGATCAAAATCTACTTTAGGAGATTCATGAAGTTTTGAATGCGTCACTAATTGAATCCCTAACATTGGTTTTCCTGTGTCAGGATTTTCTACCAATACTCCTGCTTTTTCAATCATTTCTTGATTACGATTGATTTCAATTGTAACACTATCCCCAATTTTTTTAGAACTAATGGCTTGAATCATTTCTTGCGCGGATGAAAATGATACTCCATCCACTTTTGTCACAATATCTCCTACTTGAATCTTCTCTTTAAAATCAGATTCAGGAACTACTGTCATCACATATACACCTAAAAATTCTTCTTCAACTGACTTTCCAGCTGCCTTATACGCTACTGAAATGGCTGCATTTCTAGCTTGTTGCATATAATATTCCTGAATTTTATTGTATTCCTTACTAGGTGTTGTTCCATACACTTTTTCCTTTGGAATCATCTCAACATGAGGAAGCAATGTTTGAAGTGCCAATAAAGGGGTTGCTTGTTGGGACAATACCGTCATTACTCGAAAAGAGCCTTCCTTCTTCTCATTAACTCCTTCAATAGTAATAAAATCCTCTACTTTTTCAGCGCTCCCTGGCATTTCTAATACATAGGGTAAAGGAAAAAATGCAATGATTCCTAGAACTAATAAACTGACGAGCGATATAACAATCGTTCGTAAAGAAATTTTTTTCATACTTACTCACTTCTTTCTTGAAGCTTCATTTGTTGACACTCTTGTCCAGCATATCTTTTTTCCAAAATTTCTGCTACAGACTCTGGAACAAAAGAATCAAATTCTCCGCCAAATTTCGCTAATTCTTTCACCATTGTTGAACTGACATATTCATAGGCTGGCTCACTTATGAGTAAGACAGTTTCAATATTCTCGTCTAATCGATGATTATGATACGCTAAAGTCTTTTCTAATTCTAAATCTTGACTATTACGAACCCCTCTTAAAAGAACAGTTGCTCCTAATTGTTTCGCTGCTTCAACCGTTAATCCCCCATCTTGTACAACCACTCGAACATTTTCCCAGTTTGATACAGCTTTTTGAACTGTTTGAACTCTCTCTTCTTTTGTTAAAGTATACTGTTTTTGATGATTATGAGAAATTAATACAATCACTTCATCAAATAATACTGTCGCACGTTGGATTAAATGAAGATGTCCCTTTGTAATGGGATCAAAACTTCCTGCATAAATTGCTTTTACCATACAAATCTCCTATTCAAATTCAAAGAAAATTAATGCTGTAATTCCATACTCTACTCGTTTCCATTGAGTAAATCGCCCAATTTTTTCTGGTAATTGTACTGCTTTATCTACTTCAGCGACAACTACAGCATCTTCTGCTACTAATGATAATTTTTCCAATTGTTCAATATCATTGATAATTTCTTGCAGACGATACGGTGGATCCATAAACACTAAAGAAACAGGTTTAAACTCTTCTCTTGTGGTTAATGTTTTTAATCCATGCTTCACATTTTGTTTCAATAATGTAAATTGATCTGGACTCTTTGTAATATCAATATTTTGTTCAATCGTTTGAATCGCTTGTCGATTATTTTCAAATAAAAAGGCATGGTCCATTCCTCTAGAAACAGCTTCAATGGCTACTCCTCCACTGCCTGCATACATGTCTAACATGACACCACCATCAAAATATCCTCCTAAAATATTGAATAAGGATTCTTTAATTTTATCCGTTGTGGGTCTTGTGTTCTTTCCTGGAACAGCTCGAAGATGTCTTCCACCAAATTCGCCAGAAATAATTCTCATCTGTGTTCCTCCTTTAATATATTCACCTTATTATAAACGCTCAAAAAAAGAATAACAACTCACAATAAACAGAAGAAATCTTTGCAAAAGTCACTCGCTTTTAAAATAGCCAATTAAACCTCTCGAATTCGATAGGTTTAAGACAAAAGCAGATCATAATGCATTCTCTGACAAATATAAATTATCATTTTAAATCCGTCGAAATCGACCGAATTAAATTTGAAGTAGCTACCAATTCATTCACATTATTTCATCTAAAAAAGTCATGACCACCCGTTAAACAGGTAGTCATGACTTTTACATCTAATCATTACGCTTCTGTAGCCAATGCTTGTTTTTCTAATTCAATTTCCTCACGTAATTCTGGCAAGATTTGTGTAAAATCCATTCGAACTTCATGGCGAGGAGATACTTCAACTTTTCGAACAAAGTGAAATTTGCTAACTTTATCCATCACACTTTCCACTTCTTCTTCATTGACATACAAGTAAATATATTTTAGACGTTTAGAAATATATTGAATATTACCGAAACGTTTTAATTGTTTAATTGGTTTTAATGTATAGAGCCATACAATAATCGCTCTTCTTTCTACTTGTTCCATGCTTACTCCTCTCTTTATTATTTTTTACGAATTGTTAATAGTAAATCACTGACATCAATCATATCTTGTTCTTTAACAGCAATAGTTTCAACAACGCCATCAAATGGTGCTTGAATGGTTGTTTCCATCTTCATTGCTTCTGTCACAAGTAACACTTGTCCTTTACGAACCGCTTCACCTTTTGTTACAAATACTTTTAGGACACTACCTGGCATTGTTGCCCCAATTTGTCCAAAATCATTCGCATCTGCTTTTTGACGTTTAACAGTTGTCATTGTTGCACTCGCATCATGGACAATAATTTCTCTACTTTGTCCATTGAATCGATAGAACATAATTCGATTTCCATCTTGGTCTGGTTCCCCAATTTGTACTAATGTAATCATAAAGACTTTACCTGGAGCATATTCCATTTGAATCGTCTCACCCATACGCATTCCATAGAAGAATGTTTGCGTATCTAATTTACTTAAATCTCCATATAGTTCTTTTCTCTCTTGGTATTCCTTATACACTTTTGGATACATGAGATAACTTAGTACTTGTTGGTCTTTTGGTTTATGTCCTAGTAAATCTTCCAATTCTTTACGAACTTCTTCAAAATCTACTTCAGGAGCTAATAATCCTGGGCGAACAGTAATTGGCTCAATATCTTTTAATACAACTTTTTGAAGTTTTTCATTAAAGCCTCCAACCGGTTGACCTAAATCCCCTCTAAAGAATTGAATCACTGATTCAGGGAAAGACAGAGTTAATCCTTTTTCATAAATATTTTCTTCATTAAGTTCATTTTGAATACAGAATAACGCCATATCTCCAACTACTTTAGAAGAAGGTGTTACTTTAATAATATCTCCGAACAATTGGTTTACACGATGATACATTTCTTTCACTTCTTCGAAACGTTCTCCTAAACCAACTGATTTAGCTTGTTGGTATAAATTCGTATATTGTCCTCCAGGCATTTCATGATAGTAAACTTCTGGACTTGGAGAAACTTGTGCTTGATCAAATGCATGATAAGATTTGCGAATCGTTCCCCAATAACGGTTTAATGTTGTTACATTTTCCATCTCTAATTCAGGTTGGCGACTTGTACCTTCTAATCCATAGTATAAAGTTTCCATACTTGGATTAGATGTTCCACCTGCTAAAGCACTAAAGGCTACATCGACTACATCCACTCCAGCATCAATCGCTGTTGCTAATGTTAAAATACCATTTCCACTTGTATCATGAGTGTGTAAATGAATTGGAATATCGACTGATTCTTTTAACGTTGTAATTAATTGTTTGGCTGCTTGAGGTTTCAATAACCCTGCCATATCTTTAATGGCAATCATATGCGCACCCGCTTTTTCTAAATCTTTCGCAAATTGTTTATAATATTCTAATGTATATTTTGTTTGCATCGGATTTAATACATCGCCTGTATAACACATGGCCGCTTCTGCAATTTTTCCTGCTTCACGAACGGCTTGAATACTCACTTCCATTTGAGGTAACCAGTTTAAACTGTCAAAAATTCTGAACACATCAATTCCTGTTGCTGCTGCTTCTAAAATAAACGAACTAATCACAGAATCTGGATAATTGGAATATCCTACTGCATTAGAACCACGCAATAACATTTGCAACAGCGTATTTGGCATTGCTTTACGGATTTTTTCCAATCGATTCCATGGATTTTCTGTTAAGAATCGATAAGCTGTATCAAACGTTGCTCCACCCCATACTTCTGCTGAGAACAATTGAGGTACTGCAGCTTCATATTGTTGTGCTGCTTGAATCAAATCAATTGAACGCATTCTTGTAGCCATCAAACTTTGATGCGCATCTCTAAAACTTGTATCCGTTAAAAGAACTTTTTCTTGCTCCAATACCCATTTAGAAACTGCATCCGCACCTTTTTGATCCAGTAACTGCTTAGCCGTTATTTCTGGTTTTGAAACAGGCTTCAATGTTTCGATATAAGTTGGTCTCTCGAATGCCTTTGTTTCTTGTGGGATTCCTGGATACCCATTTACAGTAATTTCAGAAATATATTTTAAAATTTTATTTCCACGATTGCTTTCCTTTGGAAACTTAAACAATTCAGGTGTTGTATCAATAAACGTTGTTTTAGCGGTTCCAGTTAAGAAATCTTCGTGATGGATTACATTTTTTAAAAATGGAATATTCGTCTTCACTCCACGAATTCTAAACTCTTTTAAAGCACGTTGCATCGTTGTAACTGCTTGAGAAAAATCACGTCCATATGTACATACTTTTACTAATAGCGAGTCAAAATACGGTGTTACCACATTTCCTTGGAACGCATTTCCTGCATCTAAACGAATACCCAAGCCACCTGGTGAACGGTAAGTATTAATTTTACCAGTATCTGGTAAGAAGTTATTTTCAGGATTTTCAGTTGTAATACGGCACTGAATTGCAGCACCACTAAATGTTAAGTTTTCTTGAGTAGGAATGCCAATTTCTTGATGTAAATCCATTCCTTGTGCAATTTTTAATTGTGCTTGAACAATATCGATTCCTGTAATCAATTCTGTAATGGTATGCTCTACTTGGATTCTTGGATTCACTTCAATAAAGTAAAACTGGTTTCCATCTAATAAAAACTCAACTGTCCCTGCATTGACATACCCAATTTCTTTCATAAAACTAGCTGCTGCATTACAAATTTTTGAGCGCATTTCCTCTGAAAGAGAAACACATGGAGCTACTTCAATCACTTTCTGGTGTCGTCTTTGAACAGAACAATCACGTTCGAATAAATGAACAACATTTCCATGTTCATCCCCTAAAATTTGTACTTCAATATGTTGTGGATTTTCAATATATTTCTCTACATAACATTCACCAGCACCAAAAGCTTTAATTGCTTCTCCAACTGCACGGTCATAACTATCTTGAACATCTTCCTTACGATAAACGACACGCATTCCACGACCGCCACCGCCAAGTGCAGCTTTAATCATAATCGGATAACCAAATTGTTCTCCAAACTCATAAATTTCTTGAACAGAAGAAACTGTCCCTTCTGTCCCAGGAATGGATTGTAAACCAGCCTTATGCGCAGCATTTTTTGCTTTTAATTTATCTCCTAAAATATCTAAATGTTCTAAATAAGGCCCAACAAAGGTTAGTCCTGCTTCTTGACATTTCCTAGCAAAATCAATATTTTCAGATAAAAAACCATAACCAGGATGAACAGCATCTGCCCCTGCTTGTTTTGCAATACGAATAATATCATCCATATCTAAGTAAGCTTCCGTTGGCTTCTTACCTTCTCCAACTAAATACGCTTCATCAGCTTTAAAACGGTGCAATGAATGATCATCTTCTTTAGCAAAAATACCAACCGTTTCAATCCCTAATTCCGAAGCGGCACGAAATACACGAATCGCAATTTCTCCACGATTAGCCACCAGTAATTTCTTCATGCTCATCCTCCTCTTCATCAATCAATTGTACCTTTACTTCTTCTAACTGCTCTTCTTGAGAAATTTCCTTTTCTTCATCTTCCTCAAGTATAAATTCATTCATTCTAATTTTATTCTTAACTTCTTCTTGATATTCTTTATCATATTTTAGTGCAAACAGTACCATTCCAATTGCAATACTTGAAACAATAAAACTAGATCCCCCATAACTTAAAAATGGTAATGGAACCCCAGTAATAGGAGCTAATCCAAGTAACGCTCCAATATTCACTCCACTTTGTACTAATAGAAAAATTCCAACACCTAGACATAAGTATCGAGAAAATAACGATTTACAAAATTGAGCTTTCCAAAAAATATATAAAATTAAGAAGAATAGAACGACTAATACAAGCCATACAATAATAAATCCTAGTTCTTCTCCAACAATTGCTAAAATAAAATCCGTATGAGCTTCTGGTAAAAATCCTGTTTTCTGGATAGAGCTAGATAAACCAGTACCTGTTAACCCACCCCTAGCTAAAGCTAAAAACCCTTGAATAGATTGATAACCTACACCGCTCGTATCATCCCATGGGTTATGGAATGAAAGAAATCGACCGACTTGATAAGCTTTAAAAGGTAAGTACTGAATAATAGAAATCGGTAAATAAGTAAATAAATAACCAATCACAAAAGCAACTCCAGAATATTTAATCGCTCTTTTAGAAAATCCTGTTGTTAATGCTAATAACCACATCATCAAGACTGTAATCATTACTGTTCCGAAATCTGGTTGCATTAAAACAAGAATACTTACTAAAGCCATCATCCCCATTGGATACATATATAATTGTTTCCAATCCCGACTGTCTTTAAACTTTTGATAATAAAAAGCACTTGCCCATATTAAAATAACTTTAGCAAATTCAGAAGGTTGTAAATTAAAAATCCGTAAATTAATCCAACTTTTAGCACCCTTAATTCCTGATTGAGTGAAAACGAATAAGAGTAATAAAATGAGTATTACATAGACTATCTGTAATAAGCGTTCATTAAAAAAGAATTTTTTTCCATTATTAGCAATTCCAATCGCTATAGCAATTCCTGCCACAACGAATGCAAATTGACGAATTAAAAAATATTCGGAGTTCCCTACAGAAGTTAATGAAAAATAACTACTTGCACTATAAATCATAACAAGACCAAATGCAGATAATAAAATGAAAATCATCAAAATAATTTTATCTACTTGGAAGAGATTTTTTACTTTATCTTGTACTTTCAAATGAATAATCCCTCTTACTTTCTTTAAGATTGCCAGTTTTTCTCATATACATCACTATATACTTCATTTAATGCATATTCCAAATCAGCCATTAACTGATGTCCTTCATTGGCTTCCACAACTCCAATTGCGACAGCAAATTCTACTTGTTTAGAAAGTCCAAATAATTGTGTATCTACCACTTCTTCAAATGCTGGACATTTAGCAATACATAAATGATTTTTTTGTTGATTAATTAATTGGTAAATTTTATTAGCATTTTCTTTTAATTGCTCAAGAGCATGATTTTGATTAATCTCTGACATTTTCTTTCTCCTTTTGAATAAAATAACTCAAAATAATTATACCACAAAGCATCGTTTTTTCTAAAGAATGATGAGAAATTAATTCAATTTAAATACTGAATGTAAAAAAAGAAAAACTCCATCTAGGGTATACTGCCCTAAATAGAGTTTAATAAATTATTTTTCAGTCTCTTTTGGTGGTAGCATCGATAAGCTTACTCTTCCTTTTTTCATATCAATTTCAGTAACCCATACTGTTACAATATCGCCTACTGCAACAACATCACTTGGATGCTTCACGAAACCTTTTTTCATTCTTGAGATATGAACTAAGCCGTCTTGTTTAACTCCGATATCCACGAACGCTCCAAAATCGACTACATTACGAATCGTCCCTTGTAATTCCATTCCAACTTGAATATCTTCCATGGATAAAACGTCGCTTCTTAAGATTGGTGGATCAACTTCTTCACGCGGGTCTCTTCCTGGTTTTGTTAATCCTGCAATAATTAATTCTAAAGTTTCAATCCCAATTCCTAGTTCACTAGACAATGCTTTTTTATCTAATGCAGATAAAGCTTGTTCTACTTTTTCTGTCCCGATTTCTACTTTTGTTGCTTGAATTATTTCTAAAATCTTTTCAGCAAATTCATAAGACTCTGGGTGAATATCTGTTCCATCCAATGGATTTTTACCATCTACAATTCTTAAAAATCCTACTGCTTGTTCGAAGGCTTTTGGTCCTAATCGAGGAACTTTTTTCAATTGTGAACGATTGGTGAATTTCCCATTTTCATCACGAAAAGCCACTACATTTGCGGCAGTTGTTTTAGTTAATCCTGCAATATGTTCTAATAATGCAGCACTTGCTGTATTGACATTGACACCTACTTTATTCACAGCTGTTTCAACAACAATATCTAGCCTTTCATCTAATTGTTTTTGGCTCACGTCATGTTGATATTGCCCTACTCCTACTGCTTTTGGATCGATTTTCACTAATTCTGCCAATGGATCTTGCAATCGACGAGCAATACTTACCGCTGAACGTTCTTCTACTTGATAATCTGGAAATTCTTTTCGTGCAATCTCACTAGCAGAATAAACAGATGCTCCTGCTTCACTAACAATTGTGTAATAAATTTTACGATTTATCCCTTTAATCTGTTCACTCACGAACGCTTCTGATTCTCGGCTTGCAGTACCATTTCCAATAGCGACTAAAGTGACCTGATAATCTTCCAATAATTTCTTGAATGTTGTTCCCGCTTGAGCACGCTTAAAGTCACTAGCTCCTTGGTGAGGGTAAATAACTGCTTTATCCAATACTTTCCCGGTTTCGTCAATAATCGCTAGTTTACAACCTGTTCGATACGCTGGGTCTAATCCTAAAATTACATGACCTTTCATCGGTGCTTGTAATAACAGATTTTGTAAATTTTCTCCAAAAATCTCGATTGCTTGAGTTTGAGCTTTTTCTGTTAATTCAGAACGAATTTCACGTTCAATTGCAGGTGCGATGAAACGTTTATAACTATCCTCAATCGCTGCTTTCACATAAGGTGCAGATGGAGAATTCGCATTCGAAATTTCTTTTTTCATCATTTTTTCTAGCGGAATTGTTTCATCAACTTCCAAGCTAACTTTTAACACACCTTCTTTTTCAGCACGATTTACCGCTAAAATTCTGTGTGGCACAATTGTTTTAACGAGTTCTTGATACTCGTAATACATTTCATAGACGTGTTTTTCATCTTTTTCTTCGTCTTTCAAACTTGTCACAAGCATAGCTTTTTGAATTGTATGTTCACGAAGTAATTTTCTGTAATGTGCATTATCGGAGACTTTTTCCGCTATAATTTCTAACGCTCCATTTAACGCATCTTCTACTGTTAAAATTTCTTTTTCTTCGTTAATGAATATTGCAGCTTTTACTTCAACCTCTTCAGAAGTACACGCTAATAAAAATTCAGCTAACGGTTCTAAACCTGCTTCTTTCGCAATCGTCGCTTTCGTACGTTTCTTTTGTTTAAATGGACGGTAAATATCCTCTAATGCCGTTAATGTTTTAGCATTCATTAAGTCTGTTAAGATTTCTTCCGTTAATTTTTCTTGTTCATCAATTAATCGAATAACTTCGTCTTTTCTTTTCTCAAAATTCACTAAATAACGATGTCTTTCTTCAATATCACGAATTTGAACTTCATCCAAACTCCCTGTTTGATCTTTACGATAACGTGCAATAAAAGGAACTGTATTGCCATCTTCTAACAAAGCTAATACTGTATCAATTTGCTTTGCTGAATATTGATTTAATTCTTGTTTTACAATATCCAATGCACGTTGTTCAATAGTTAATTCTGTATCTGTCATAAAAACCTCCTAATCTTTTTTATCCTAACATAAAACGACACCCTTTAAAAGATTTTATAGAGTTAACTTTACTCAATCTCATTTCTTTTTAAAAATTTATCATAGAAAAATATTTTTAGAGAATTTTTTCGTATATAGAAGATGAAGACAGAATACTTCAAAATAAAATTAAGGGATGATAAAAATGAAAAAACGGATAAAAAATACAAAATCTAAAAGAGGTGAAACTAAATGAAGCATGAAATAGATAACATTCATCAAGATGTTTATAACAATATTAAACAATTAATGGATCAAGCAAGGAATAAGGTATCCAGAGAAGTCAATAATATTCTTGTTCAAACCTATTGGGAAATTGGACGAATTATCGTAGAAGACGAACAGGAAAACTTAAATAGAGCTGTGTATGGAAAAAAATTAATAGCAGATTTATCAAAGAGACTCACAAAAGAATATGGCAAAGGATTTTCAAGGTCAAATTTACAAAATATGAGGAATTTTTATTTGTTGTATCCAATTTGCCAGACAGTGTCTGGCAAATTAAGTTGGTCACATTATTGTGAATTACTGTCTGTCAGTGACGAAAATAAAAGAAGTTTTTACGAAAAAGAAACTGTTCAAGCAAATTGGTCGGTAAGAGAGTTGAAACGACAAATACAAACCTCGCTTTTTGAAAGGTTACTACTTTCATCAGGAGATGAGAATAAACAAAAAGTATTAGACTTAGCTCTAAAAGGAAATGAAATTAATAAAGCAAGTGATATTGTAAAAGATCCTTATGTATTTGAATTTTTAGGATTACCTGAAGAAAAAATTGTAATGGAAAGTGATTTAGAAAAATCTTTAATGACTCATATTGAAAAATTCTTACTTGAACTAGGCAAAGGCTTTATGTATGTTGGAACACAACAAAGAATAACACTTGGAAACACTAATTATTATGTGGATATGGTATTTTACAACAAACTATTAAAAAGTTATGTTTTGATTGAATTAAAAACAGGAAAGCTAATGCCGGAAGCAGTTGGACAACTCAATATGTATCTGAACTACTACAAAACAGAAGTAAACGATGAAACGGATCATGAACCAATTGGAATTATACTTTGTACCGATAAGGATAGTATTCAAGCAGAATATGCTCTTGGAAGTTTATCTAATCAAATATTTGCATCTAAATACACTTTGTATATTCCAGATAGAGAGGTACTAGAGGAACAAGTTGAGAGAGTCTTAAGAGATTATAATGGGAAATAACCTAGCGTTAAATAAAGATTGAAAGCTACTTATTCAAAAAGTAAGGGACGATTACAGGAATACCAACAGTGAGATTCCAAAAAATGAAGTGAACATCTCGACTTAATTTTTCTAAAAAAGTTACCACAAAAAATATTTTTCAAAAATTTTTTCGTATATATAAGTGAAGACAGAATATTAAAACTGATTTACTAGTATTCCACTTCAAAAACCAAAACAGAGAGGATGTTATCCGATGGAAAAACTTATAAATCATACACAATCGATAACTCATGCACTAGCACAGAAAGTTTTCAGTAACACTGAAATAACAGCTCAATTTATGAGTGATATACTAGAACTACCCGTTCATGAAGTAAAATTACTGAATCCTTTTGAAGTTCTGGATGATAATAGGGCAAGCATAACTACCTTAGCACAATTAGCTAGGGGATCTGAAATGTTAGTAGAAATTCAAATAGTGAAGGAAGTTAATCTAAACGAATCATATTATTTATATCTTTCAAACTATTTCACTAAAAATGAAGAATTATTTAAAGCAAAAAAACTTAATCCTGCTTACTTTGTCAATGAATTACTACCATTTTACACCATTTACATTACACCAAAACAATATTTCGATGACGAAAGAATGTTCCATTCTTTCAGTTTATTAGGTGATAGTCCAAATGAATCCCTAAAAGTAGATTTCAAAGGATTCGATGAACCACAAAATCTTGTTGAAATGAAATTTTTAGAATTGGATAAATATCATACTGAATACACTCAAGATTACAGTAAAGTACGTTGGATTGAACTATTCACTAACAACCCATTTACACAAGCACCAGACCCTCTACTCAACCAAGCCCAGCAAATTGGAAAAACACTTGAAGAAAGAAAAGCGTAACAATCAAATTATATGATAACGACTCAATAAAAAAGACTTTGCATAGTAGCTCTAGCGATATAATCAGAGAACGCTGATTATATCACGGGAAACATCGAGACCTTAGGCTCGAAGTTTAGCAATGAGACCGAAGGTCTGATTGCATCCCCAGCTACTATATAGCAAAGTCTAATTCATTTACGCACTCTCATAAACATTCGTCCAAAGAAATTGACTTTTCGCAGTAGCAACAGTCCAATAAGCCATACTGGCTTATTGGACAGGAAAAATTGAGACCCTAGGCTCAATTTTTAGGCATGAAACAGCGAAGCTGTTTGCTGCCGCCCTATGCTACAACAGAAAAGTCATATTTCTTCTACATCAGTCTAAATCAAGCTGCCCTGTATACAATTGGTAATACACACCTTGTTTTTCCATTAAACTTTCATGATTACCACGCTCAATAATCTCACCATGATCCATTACCATAATCACATCCGCATTACGAATCGTTGATAAACGATGGGCAATTACAAACGAAGTTCTACCTTCCATCAATTGGTCCATCCCTTTACTAATCAATGCTTCCGTATGACTATCAATCGAACTAGTCGCTTCATCCAAAATTAACACTTTCGGATTTGCCACTGCCGCCCTAGCAATCGCCAATAACTGTCTTTGCCCTTGAGAAAGGCCTTCACCATCACCAGTAATCTCTGTTTGATACCCATGAGGCAAACGTTTAATAAATCCATGCGCATTCGCTAATTTCGCAGCTTTTACCACTTCATCATCTGTTGCATCTAAATTCCCATAACGAATATTATCTGCAATTGAACCCGTAAACAAATGCGTATCTTGTAATACAATCGAAATTGTTTTACGTAAATCATCTTTCTTAATATCCGTAACAGGGATTGTATCAAACGTAATTTCCCCATTATCAATTTCATAAAATCGATTAATTAAATTTGTAATCGTAGTTTTCCCAGCACCCGTTGCACCAACAAAGGCTACTTTTAATCCAGGTTCAGCCCAAACATTGATTTTTTTCAAAATAGGTACATCTGGTACATAACTGAAGTCCACTTCGTTTAATTGAATATTCCCAATAACAGGGATTCTTTCTTCCCCTTTTACCCAATACCATTGTTTCGAATCTGTTTGATCTAAAGTTACAGTCCCTTCATCTACTTCAGATTCTTCTTTTAATATCGCAAAAATACGTTCTGCCCCAGCCATTGCAGCTAATAAGACATTTGTTTGTTGTGACATTTGCGCTAATGGTTGAGCAAAGGTTCTTGAATATTGCAAGAATGAAGCTAACGCCCCAACATCCATCCCTTGGAATACGACTAAATATCCACCAACTGAAGCAGTTAAAGCATAATTAATATAACTAATATTACCTAAAATGGGGAACATAATATTTGAATTAAATTGCGCTTGATTTGCTGCTTCTCTTAATTGAGAATTTAAAGTTTCGAATTCTTTTAAGACTAATGTTTCATGATTGAACACTTTAACAACTTTTTGCCCTTCAATATGTTCTTCCACAAATCCATTCACTTGCCCTAAAACTTTTTGTTGTTCAGCAAAGAATTTCCCCGAACGACCTGCTACTACTCTAACAATCGCAAACATAAAGAAGACCATAACGATTAACATACCTGTTAAAATTGGAGATAGAATAATCATCATTACAAATGTCAATACTAATTGTAATAAAGAGCTGACAATCATCAACATACTATTATTAAACGCTTGTTGAATATTTTCAAAATCATTTGTAAAGCGAGACATTAAATCTCCATGCTTATTTGTATCAAAGAAACGAATTGGCAATGTTTGAATATGGTCAAATAAATCTTTTCTCATTGTTTCAATCGTTTGTTGACCAATCGTAATCATAATTTTACCAGAGAAATAATTCGCAATTGCTCCAATAATATAAATCAACCCAATGACTCCTAGCATTTTTGCTAGACCTGCTACATCTTTTGTTGCAATAAAATCATTAATCAACGGACGAATAAAGTAAGTCCCTACAATTCCTGCGGCACTTCCTAACACAACTAATAGAAGAACAGCGAAAAGACTCCACTTACTTTTCCATAAATAGCTCCATAAGTCGGCTAATGTTTGCTTTAAATTTTCAGGACGTTTTGGTCCAATTTTTTTAGCACTCATCTACTTTCGCTCCTTCCATTTGAGTTTCATAAATTTCACGATACAATTCGTTTGTTTCCATTAATGTTTCATGTGTTCCAATTCCGTTCATTTTTCCATCTTCTAACACAACAATCTTATCAGCACCTTGGATAGAAGAAATTCTTTGCGCAATAATAATAACAGTTGTATCTGGTAAATGATTAAAGAATGCTTCTCGAATTAATGAATCAGTTGAAGTATCTACCGCAGAAGTTGAATCATCTAAAATTAAAACAGCTGGTTTTCTCAACATCGCTCTTGCAATACATAAACGTTGTTTTTGCCCCCCAGAGAAATTTCTTCCTCCTTGTTCAACTTTTGTATCATATCCATCTGGCATTTCCATAATAAAATTATGTGCCTGAGCATATTTTGCTACTTGAATCATTTCATCTTCAGTTGCGTGAGGATTTCCCCATAATAAGTTTTCTCGAATTGTTCCAGAAAACAGCGTATTTTTTTGTAGAACCATCGCTACTTGGCTTCTTAAATCAGAAAATGCATAGTCTCGAACATCTTTACCTGCAACTCGAACACTTCCTGCCGTTGCATCATACAATCGAGGAATTAATTGAACAAGGGATGTTTTACCAGAACCTGTTGGTCCAATAATTCCAAGAACTTGTCCACTTTTCACTGAAAAATGAATATCATTTAACACTTCTTCTTGTTGATCTTTTCCGTATGAGAAATGAACATGATCAAACTCTACATCCCCACGAGTAATTTCAGTTGGAATCACATTTTCTGGTTCCACAATATCTACTTCAGTTTCAATCACTTCAAAAATACGATCCATTGAAGCTTTTGTCATTGTTAACATCACAAAAACAAAGGAAATCATCATTAAGGACATTAAGATTTGTGTAATATAAGAAATGAAACTAATTAATTCTCCAGTCGTCATTTCTCCATGCATTACAAATTTTCCACCAAACCACATAACTGCAATCGTACAAGCATAAACCGTTAATTGCATAATTGGGTTATTCCAAACGATGACATACATTGCATGTAAGGCACGAGTTTTAAAGTTTGTATTTTCAACGCCAAACTTCACACGTTCGAAAGGTTCACGAACAAAAGATTTTACCACTCGAATACCAATAAAGTTTTCCTGAAGAATGCGGTTAATGCCATCTGTTGCTTGTTGTAATAGTCTAAAACGAGGAAATGCTGTTGAAATAATAAGCGCCAAACTCACTACTAAAAATGGAACGGCTACTACAAAGACTAATGACAATTGTGCATTCAATGATACTGCAAAAAAGAATGCAAATAAAAACATCATTGGTGCACGTGCTAAAATACGCATCGTCATAATCGCTGTATTTTGAACATTTGTCACATCACTCGTCATACGTGTAATTAAAGATGCATTAGAGAAAAAGTCTAAATTCTTAAATGAAAATTCTTGAATCTTCTTCATTTGCGCACTTCTTAATTCACTCGCAACACCGGTTCCTGCAATAGAAGCAAATTTCGCTCCTAATACCCCAGCTCCAAGGGAAATCATCGCAACAATAATCATTAAAATTCCATACCATAAAATCATAGAAGTATCTCGATTTGGAATTCCTTCGTCAATAATTTTTAACATAATAATCGGTTGCCCAACTTCACAGACAACTTCCACTAAAATGGATAAAAATGCTAAAAATGGGAAATATTTATATTTTGAAAAATAAGGAACTATTTTCTTTAACATCTTTTCACTCCTCTTCCTATTTCATAAAAGTATTGTATCTATTCTATCAATGCTTAGAATGTTTTTCAAACAATCCTATCAATTTTTTACTAAAAAGATTGACAATGACGTAAAACTCCTTTATATTGTTACCATGTTCAAGTTTAGGAGGTTAACAATTATGAACAAAACATATTCTTTAACACTAATCGCATTGGGAGCAGCACTAGTGGCAGCATTGTCACCCTTTCAAATTCCTTTAGGTCCTATTCCCATTACGCTTCAAACATTAGCCATTGGATTAATGGCTACCATCTATCGTCCAAAAGAAGCCACACTTGCTATTGTACTTTATTTATTATTAGGTGCTATTGGACTTCCTGTTTTTGCAGGTGGAAAAGGTGGATTTCAAGCTTTCTTTGGACCGACTGCTGGTTTTCTAGTTTTCTTCCCTATTCGTGCTTTTGTTACTTCTATCATTGCACAGAGAAAACAAAATGCTGTTCGTTTATTTATAGCGAATCTTTTAGGAGAAGTTGCCCTATTTATTGGTGGAGTGATTGGATTTATACTAATTACTCATGCTGATTTTTCAAAAGCTATCAATCTTGTGGTACTTCCATTTATTTTGCCAGATTTAATTAAAATCAGTTTCACAACTGTCTTCGGGTTATTATTATTAAAGAGTTTAAAAAATAAACCTTATTTCAGACAGGAAGCATAATTTTTTATGAGGTTAGGAAGCAAATTTCTAGCCTCTTTTTTTTAACGCCTCTTTTATTCAACTTAGTAGGCACATAGAAGAACTTATGGTAAAATACAAAGCATTAGAAGAGATAAAGGAGGATAAATTGTGACAGAATTACACTATATTAGTACTCGAGATAAAAACAATCGTGTAACAGCTTCTCAAGCAATTTTAAAAGGAATTGCTGAAGATGGAGGGTTATACGTTCCAACGACAATGCCACAATTATCATTGAACTGGGAAACATTGCAACACCAATCTTATCAAGAAATTGCATTCCCAATTTTAAAAGCATTTTTAACTGACTTTTCAGACGAAGAATTACAATATTGTATTCACTCTGCTTATGATACAACTTTTGATGATCCAGCAATTGCCTCTGTAAAAAAAGTTGGCAATGCCTATATTATGGAATTATTCCATGGACGTACGATTGCCTTTAAAGATATGGCTTTATCAATCTTACCTTATTTATTAACAACTGCCGCTAAGAAAAATCAACAAGACAAAGATATCGTCATTTTAACGGCTACTTCTGGAGATACAGGAAAAGCTGCCTTAGCAGGATTTGCCGATGTGCCTCATACAAAAATTATTGTCTTTTACCCAAAAGGTGGCGTAAGTACGATTCAAGAACGTCAAATGGTTACTCAAGCTGGCGATAATACATTTGTATATGGTGTAAAAGGAAACTTTGATGATGCTCAAACAATGGTGAAAAAACTATTTAATGATGCAGATTTAAACCAAACATTATCAGAAAAAGGATTCCAACTTTCTTCGGCTAATTCTATCAATATTGGTCGTTTATGCCCTCAAGTGGTGTATTATGTTTATGCTTATGCACAATTAGTAAAACAAGGAGCTCTTCAAATTGGAGAAGCTATGAATGTTGTTGTTCCAACTGGAAATTTCGGAAATATTTTAGCAGCATATTATGCAAAACAATTAGGGGTTCCAATCCAAACATTAGTCTGTGCTTCAAACGAAAATGATGTATTAGTAGACTTCTTCCACACAGGAACATACAACCGTCAAAGAAAATTTGAAGTAACAAGTTCTCCAAGCATGGATATTTTAGTTTCAAGTAACTTAGAACGATTAATTTTCGAAATGACAGGAAGTAATGCCGAAGAAACTAAAGAACTGATGGATTCATTAACAAACAATGGTCACTATCATATCGAAAAAGAAGTATTACACTCATACGAAGAGTTCTATGCTGCTCGTGCTAGCCAAGAAGAAACAGCTCAAACGATCGAATCTGTTTTAACAAAAGAAAACTATTTATTAGATCCACATACAGCAGTAGCTCAATGTGCTTATACTAAATACCAACAAGAAACAAAAGACAACACTCCTACAGTTATTGTATCTACTGCTAGTCCGTACAAATTCCCACAAAGTGTTGTATCAGCTGTAAAAGATTCTGATGTTAGTGCTTTAAGTGATCAACAATTAATTGAAGAAGTTCATCAATTAAGCGGAGTAGAAATCCCTCTAGCCGTTACAAGTGTACTAGAAGCAGAAATCAGACACACAAGAGTACTTGAAATCTCAGAAATGAAACAATCAGTTTATGACAGTTTAAACATTTAAAGTTAAAACGCCCAGCCATGAAAAATATGGCTGGGCATTTTATTTTATTTAATTTTATGCTTATTCATTTTTTCTGCAAAAATATTTTTCATAATTTCTCTTAATTCTTCTCTTTCCTTTTCAGGTAAAGGTCCTTCTTGTTTTGCTACTGCATAAAGTTCTGGATATTGTTTTGCCACTCTTGCTACAGTTCTTGTTGTTGCATGGGCTCTCACTAAAAATGGAATTTTCTTAATCCATTCGCTAGGTACTAATTCAAGAATTTTTTTTGCAGCTTCTTTATCCGTAATGACAGAAGTCGTTAATCCCGCATTAATTTGTTTTTGTTCATGTTCTGTAAAATCTTTAATATCCATTGTCATCCTCTTTTCTTTACTCAATTCTGTTTTAGTTGTAAATCAGTTCATTCAAAAATATCTATTATTGTTCTTTCAAAAATCCTTGTTGCTGAATTACTTCTAATAACGCTAATCTTTTTGGAGATAATGTTTCCATTTTATCTGCCACTTGTTTACTGAAGCGATCCACTCGATTATTTAAGTCTCTTGTGTCATAGTATCCTGTAATTTCTTCATCATACACTTCAATGTCTTTTAATGGATTTTCTAATGCTTGATAGTAATTTTCCATATACATCACTTCTTTTGGTAAGCGTGGTTTTAATTGTGGTTCTTGATTTGGCCATCCTACCGCTAATCCAACTGCTGGGAATGTATATTCTGGTAATCCTAATAAATCGATAATTCGCTGAGCATCATTATGTAAACTTCCTAAAAATACAGTTCCCATTCCTAGTGACTCAGCCGCTACTACCATATTTTGAGCCGCAATGGTTGCATCCGTTAATCCTGCAATAAAATAATCTGCTGTTCCTTGTAATTTGGCTGGTCTATCTTGCGCCTTTGTTAATTGAACATTACGATGATAATCTACTACAAATAAAAATAAATGCCCATTATTTTCAACATAGGATTGTTTTGAAATTGTAGCAAAGGCGGCTTTTAATGTTGGATCTGTAATACTAATAATCGAATAAGCTTGCATAAATTTACTCGTTGCAGTATGTCTTGCTACATCTACTAATAATTCCACTTCTTCTTTTGTTAATTCTTGCTCCTTAAACGCTCGAATGGAGCGGTGGTTTAATTGTGTTTGAATTGTTTCATTCATGATTTTTACTCCTCTATAAAAATAGTGGAGTCAGCAAATGACAGAAATTGTTTTTGCTCACTTCCACTATTTACATTATTTAAAATATTTTTTAGCTGTTTCAATAGCTTTCTCTTTTATCATTACTTCGCCATATTCTTGAACAACTTCCCAAGATACTCTAGAAAATTCACCGAATTCTCTTAAAAGAGCTACATCTGCAGTAAAATCTTCTCCTCCAATAACATCTTGATATACATGTAGAAAATAATAGTTACTATATCGATATAAAGATGATTTTTGAACATTATATGGATACATTTTTGCTAACTGAACAAAATCCTCAAATGAGTCAAAAAATACTGTACAATCCAGTGGCTCCAATGTTTTTTCTTTTTCAACCGGCTCTTCTACTTTTTTCTCTTTTTTTGGTTTTCCCATTCGATGTCCTAAAGAATGTTGAATCGTATCGACTAGATTTCGAACGAAACGTTCGCTATCTGCTTCAATATCTTTTTTTTCAACATATTTAGTCACATATAATTCAATACCTTCTGGATTTGGCATCACTTGGAAACTCATACCTTCAGAATCTTCAAATTGATCAATGACATCCATTTCTACTAAAATACTATGGAAAAATTCTTCTATTTCTGTAGGATTAGCCAATAATTCTGAAACAGAAGTGCCACGTTCTTGTAAATCTTCATTTTCAATTCTTACTAAAATAGTATCATCATTTATACGTTCCATTTCCATAATATTCACCTCACTTACATTACATTTAAAAATTCATTCATTATTTTTTAAGAATAGTACTATTGTAACGAATTTTCATAGAATGTAAAGTAATAACACCTTTTCTATCATTCGTATTAGCTCAATAATAACTCTACTAATTCTTCAGCAGTCACATTTCCAAAATATTTACGAACATCAATCGACTCAAACACTCTAGAAACTGCATCTCTTTGATATTCAATTCCTGTTAATTTTTCTTCTACGTCACTAATTTCTCCAAGTCCGAAGAAATCTCCATTAATTTTAATCTCTTTAATATGATTTTGTTCAACATTTAAGTGGAATTCAATTTGCCCAGCAGTCGTACGTTTTGATTGTGTTAACGCAAATTTTGGATTTTTCCCATAGTTCCAATCCGGATTATTAAAATAGGTCTTTCTCAACTCTTCAATTTTTTCCCAATCTTCTTCTGTTAGAACATATTCTTTAATGAGTGAAGTATCTTCCACTTCGAAAATATTTTTCAATAATACTTCTCTAAATTGTAAAATATCTAAATCTTGGAATTCCTCTGCCAAATAAGGCTTAATATTTGTGACACGTGAACGAACCGATTTAATTCCTTTTGATGCAATTTTATCAGCTTTTGGACGTAATAATTGCGGTAAAATCGTTACATCCACATCTAGCATCAATGTTCCATGAGCCGTTAAACGACCATTATTTGAGTACATTGCATTTCCTGAGAATTTTTTTCCATCAATGAGTAAATCATTTCTTCCTTGAAGTTCAGCGCCAGTTGCTCCCATTTTATGTAGCGCACGAATAACTGGTTGTGTGAATTTTCCAAAATCACGGAAACTATCTCCATCATCTTCTGTAATGAAGCAGAAACAAATATTTCCCATGTCATGATAAACAGCTCCACCACCAGAAAAACGACGAACTACTTGAACTCCTAATGAATCAACTCCATCTTGATTGACTTCTTCATAAGTATTTTGGTTTTTCCCAATAATAATCGCATTTTCATTTACATAAAATAACAAAATCGGCTCATCTAATTTTTTCTCATTTAATAAGAAATATTCGATTGCCAAATTTGTTGTTGCATCATAAATTTCTTTCCCATTTCTTTGATTTTTTACATAATACATGACCTAACCTCTTTTCTTATTTACTACAATTATTCTAACAAAAAAACGTTCTTAAAGAAAGTAAGCAACTTCACTTAAGAACGTTCTATAGTATATCTGATTTCCTTTTAAAAATATCTAATGTCCAGCCTTGCTCTTCATGATAAATTAACTGACCAAATAAATTATCTTTAATATACACATTTTCCATTACATGATAACGATCTTCTGCAATATATAACGGAATCGTATACTTTTGTATTTCTTTTGTAATTCTTTCCGTTGAAAAAACCATTCCGACTTTAAAATAAGTCACTAATTCTTTCATCAATTCTACTGGCAATTCTTTTGCATTTTTTTCTTGATTAAAAAATAATCGTCGATTTAAACGAGTCATTTCTTCACTCATTTTTTTCGTAAGTTGCCCTGCCAATTGTTGATAAAAATCATCCATCTTACGATAATACACTTTTGTAAATTCTTGCCCCAAATTTAAAAAGATAAAATTATTTTGTAGCTTATAAAAAAACGGAGAATGTAAATGTGTATTTGCATGCGAAATATATAATAAATCAGCAATTTCTTGGGGCGTTAATTGATGCAAAAATTCTAATGATTCAAAATCAATCCAATTATATTCTGTTGTACTATTTTGAACTTCTTCTAAAAATGCAAGAATTTTCTTTTCATCTTTAATATAATAAAATCCTGTATAATCATCATAAGTTGCTAATGGAGAACGTCCCTTTAATAATAATAAATTTTTAGGAACTTCGTTTTGTGTCAATACAGCTGGTTGAAAATGAATAGAACTACTTAATACATGATTCGAAATAGAATCTAAATGTACATAAATTGATTGCATCACAAAACTCCTCCCTTATACTTATTCCACATTACTATTATAGGGGAAATATCCCTTTTTATGTATATTTATTTCGTTACAAATTTCATGTGAAAGCTATTTCTTTGTAACAAAATTGAAATAAAGACAGTTGAAGCATTTCTTAATAAAACTTCAACTGTCTTTATTCCTACATTTCTCTTAAACGTTTTATGCGATTACTTGTTGCTGGATGTGTTGCAAACCAAGAATCTTTTTCCTCATTTCCCTTTTTAAAAGGATTTGCTATATATAATGCTGCACTTTGAGGATCTGCTTCTTCCATCGCTGGAGCTTTAGAGATTTTTTCCAGTGCCGAAATCAACCCTTGAGGATTTCGAGTAAATTCTACTGCAGTTGCATCTGCTAAATATTCACGATTTCTTGAAATTGCCAACTGTAAAATCGTAGACATAAATGGTCCTAATATCATTGCTAAAATAGAAATCACCATCAATATCACAGCAATTCCATTTTCATCATCTTTTGAACGTCTCGAAGAACGTCCCCAAAACATCATACGACTTCCAAATTGGACTAAAATAGCAATTACTGCTCCAAGTGCAATTGCAATGGTTTGTAATCTTACATCATAATTTCGAATATGAGCAAATTCATGAGCTAAAACTCCTTCTAATTCCTCACGATTCAAACGTTGTAATAAACCTGTTGTTACAGCAACAGCTGCTTTTTCAGGAGAACTTCCTGTTGCAAATGCATTCGGTGAGTCATCGTCAATCACAAATATTCTTGGTCTTGGAACTTTTGCAATCATCGCCATATCTTCAACAATATGCCACAATTGAGGCGCTTGTTCGTATTCCGTTACTTCAGTTGCATGATTTAATCGCATCACAACATCTGTTGATTGACTAATCATCATCATGGTATATAACCCACCTGCAACTAAAGCTATTACCATTCCTGCAACAGCATTATCCATTACTGTATAACCTAATCCAATACCTACAAGTAGAAATAAAATTAGATAAAATCCTACTACCAACCAAGTTTTTCTTTTATTGGCAGCAATTTGTTCATACATCATTGTTTTCACCTACGGTCAATTTTAGAATTGAACTTTTGGAACTGCACGCTCTTCCGCTGGAATTTCTAACATTTGTTCTTTTGTAAATCCACCAAAATTCGCAATAATATTATTTGGAATCATTTGAATTTTAATGTTATATTGTGCCACACTTGAATTATATAATTGACGAGAATATGCAATTTTATTTTCTGTATTTGTTAATTCTTCTTGTAGTTTAATAAAGTTTGTATTTGCTTTTAAGTCAGGATAGCTTTCAGAAAGCGCAAAAATTGTTTTTAATGTTCCACTTAATTGATTTGAAACATCCATTTTTTCTTGAACAGAAGCATTACTTCCCATACTTGTTAATTGATTTCTCATTGCAATAACTTGAGAAAGTGTTTCTTGTTCATGTTTAGCATACCCTTTAACAGTTTCTACTAAATTAGGAATTAAATCATTTCTTCTTCCTAATTGAACATCAATTTGAGCAGCTGCTTCGCTTACCCAGTTTTTTAATTTTACAATACCATTATATGCAGATACAGCCCAGATAATGACTACTGCAACAATTCCTAAAATAATCCATAATGTCATATTGACACACTCCTTTATATTTTATACAGTTAATTGTAACAAATCGTTTTAGTTTTGCAAACTATTATCGATTAATTGAGCTTATTCTACCATATTTACTACAACTTACCTCATACTTTAGACCTAATTTTGGAGGAAAACATGTCACTGATTCAACAAGCTTTTACAAAAGTACTATTAGATCCTACTACACCAATTTATCACCATTGGACTATTGGAGACTTACCTGAAAGTTATTTACAATGGATTCAACAGGAAGGAGCGGGTTATTTTCTTCATTCAAAAATCGACACAATCGAACCTACTCGTTTTGGATTAGACTATACTCTCTTAAATGGTATTGCAGGATTAGAAAAGGGCAATTGGATGAGTTTATTAGATGACTGTTTTTCGCCTGAAGAAACAGGACTACCCAATTATTTTATTCCCTTTTTTAAAGATGAATCTGTTTACTATTGTTTTGATTATCTTGAAAAAGGAAAAGAACCTAGCATTCGCCTCATAGATATAGAGATGGATCAATGGCTAACAATTGCTTGTTCTTTTGAAGAGTTAATCAATTCAATGAAACCTCATATTGAACTTGTATCATTCGACCATCGTCATTGGATGAGTATTCATACTCGCAGACAACAATTAGGATTATTCCATCCTGAAAATTTTCAAACACTATTAGAAATTGAAGAGGAAGAAGATTTTAACAGCTATATTTACTGGATTGCTAAAGGCTTAGAACAAACTTCCCCAATTTCTTCCATTGCACAAGAAGCACTAGATTTTTTACTGGAATATCGAAAACAAGAATTAGAAAATTCCCCAGCTTACAAACTAATTCAACAAAATTAAACGAATAATGGATAAACAAAAAAACAAGACTTGTCGAAATACAAGTCTTGTTTTTTGTTAGTCTCGATTTTATCCTCATTAATCTGATTTAATTTAGTATTATTACTCACTAAATTTAAACATCTTATAAAATTCACCTTTCCTATCCATCAACTCATCAAAAGAACCATCTTCAACAATACTCCCGTCTTTCATAAAAAGAATTCTATCGTATTTTTTCAAAATAAGCTCATTCAACTTATGTGTAACAACAAGAGCTGTTAAATCTTGAATTTTCAAAATTGAATTTTCAATTTCAGTAGTAACTTGATTATCCAAAGATGAGGTAGCTTCATCTAATAATAAAATTGGAGTTTTTCGAATCAAAGCACGTGCAATACTAAGTCTCTGTTTTTGCCCTCCAGATAGGTTTGATCCATTTTCACCGCATAAAACTTGCAAACCTAATTCATTCTCTAAAACATAGCTTTCTAAACCAGACTGCTGTACAGCTTGTTTTATGTCATATTCAGTAAAGGATTGATTAAGGGTAATATTTGCTTTTAAAGTATCATCAAAAATATAAACATCTTGCTGAACAACTGTCATTAAGTTATAAAGACTCTCAATTGAAATATCTTGTAAATCTTGATTATCAATTAAGATATGTCCACTTGTTACCTCATAAAAACGTAGTAATAAATTCAGTAAAGTAGATTTTCCACTTCCTGATCTACCTACAATTGCAATTTTTTCTCCCTTTTGAATCTTCACAGATAAATGATTAAAAATCTTTCCTTCAGTATTTGGATATGAAAAATCAACATTTGAGAATGTAATCACTTCATTAAAATATTCTTTTGTTTTACCTGTTTGAAATTCGGGT
>ERZ772979.437-NODE-437-length-29665-cov-18.721243_pt1 | contig 29665 bp, 33 predicted proteins | sample MGYA00511130_ERZ772979 | MGnify/ENA primary metagenome ERZ772979 (study PRJEB29015, sample SAMEA2738103) | human oral metagenome | biome: human oral; feature: human-associated habitat; material: saliva | place: China | collected 2186 ... | reverse complement strand
CACAGGGGGTACCCCGCCGGCCTCGGCCCCACCAGGGACCGGGGCCTTCTTCATGCCCGGGACGTAGGCCGCCGGCGCCCACGTACCATCTTCGGAACGAACTGGCGCAAACGAGTCCAGGCTGAGCCCAAAGAGACTAGCCATAAGAGACAGCTCTTCAGCACTCCATGAGACCTGGCCTCGCAGCTTGCGAGTGATCACAGACGATGTGACTCCGAAGTAGGTCCCAAGCTCCTTGCGCGTCATCCGATGCTCGAAGAGCAGCTGATTGACGGTCATGCCCAACGCCTCGTTGTAGGCCGCGTTCGTTGCTCGCGCTGCTGTCCTCATGGCCTTGACTCTACCTCAAATCGTGTATTGCATGCAACTCATGTCTTGATAGTCGGTTAACCTCATCGTATGCTTCATCTCATGAACGTTCATGAGATGAAGGAACCAGATGTTGGTGAAGCGTTGACTCCTTCCCAGGCCGCGGCTCTACTGCCCAACACAAGCGTGGACTCGATCCGTCGATGGATCCGCAGCGGTGCTCTCCCCGCACAGAAGCTCCCAAACGGCCGGTACTTCGTGCGGCGTGGTGACGTCGAGGCGCTTCTGAGTCCGGCGCTTCCCTCAACGCCTTCGGTGTCATCGGTGGCCGGTGTTGAGGGTGTGGAGCTTCCTGGTCAGGGTGCGCTGCTGTGAGGGAGCGAGGTGGTCGTGATGGTGTTTTCTCTTGAGTTCTGCTGGCGTGTGATGGGCCTGGTGCCGTGGTGGTGCTGGTTGCTCGAGGTGCTGGCTCTCCTGGCGGTTGGCGGGGTGGCTGAGCTGCTATGCGCTAGGGCTGCGCGTCGTGAGGCAGCGGCGTCGTCTGTGGTGTTTGAGGCTCGACCTGAGACCGGGTCGGATGACCGGGCGGTGAGGTCATGAGCTCGTCGGTGGCGGCCGGGTTGTGGGTGGCGCTCAGTGTTGGCCTGCTCGTGGGCCTGTGGGCCGAGGAGGCGGAGCGGCGCTCGCCGAAAGGCCTCGGGGCGTCCGAGTGGGTGCCGACTGCGTTGGCGCTTCTGCGCGCAGAGTTGGTTGTTCTGCTGGGGCTGATGGTTCTGCTGGTGTTGCAGCCGGTGTCGTGGGTGCCGTTCGCTGCCTTGGTAGTGATGGCTGGGCTGGTAGGGCGCGTGCGGTTCATGCGGCTCGTCCGGCGTCGTTGCTGGTGGTGGTTGGTGGCCGGCGTGGGGATGGTGGGGCTGTGGCCGGCGGTTGTCGCGGCGTTTTTGCCGGCGACTGCGCCGCTTGGTGTGCGGGCTGGGGCTGCATACCTGGTGATGATCGTCGCCTGTTGGGTCCTCAGTGTGGCGCGGTTCGTGGCTGGCGTGGCGGCCGGCGCGCAGGTCCGACCGGGTCGGCCTGGTGAGTGCGTGGTGGTTTCTGAGGGGGCCTGAGGGTCTCTCACTAATTGTTCTTCATTTCTTCTTGTTTTATCGAATCACATTCGTGTCGTTTACGAGTGGGAGGTTTCTGTGTTTGAGGAGCTACGAGCAGGGGCGTCGAGGCGCTATCCCTGGCGCTGGGAGGTGAGTTCTCGTGAGCTTTAAGGCGTCGCACTGGGCTGTTCATGAGGTTCGTGGTCTGCGGCCGGTGGAGCGGGTGCTGCTTCTGGTTCTGGCGGAGTACGCGGATGATCGGGATTGTGCGTGGCCGTCACAGGATCGCCTGGCTGACAACGTGGAGACGTCGTTGTCGACGTTGAGGCGGTGCCTGGCGCGCCTGGAGACGCTGGGGCTGCTGACGCGTGAGCACCGGTGGGTGATGGATGAGGCGGGCGATACGCACCGGGCGACGAACGTCTACCAGCTCCATGTGGGTGCCACGCCGGACTGGAGCCGCCTGGAGGGTGGCTCGTCGGGTGCTCGCCGGGCCGGCGCTGCCGGCTCTGGTGGTGCCGTTGAGGAGCAGGTTCCCTATACCGGTCAATCTGACCGGTATAGGGAGGCACCGGAAGAGCCCCCTGTGAATAACTCGTCTGATGACGGAGTTTTCGTTGCAAATGCTGATACCGGTCATTCTGACGGGTATGGGGGTTCGGGGCGTCTATACCGGTCAAAACCGGGGGGCATACCGGTCACCCAGGTGACCGGTATATCTACTCCAAACCACCAAGAGAACCACCAGACCCAACCAGACCAGTCTCAGGTGACCTCACCGGGTGGTCGCGTTGGTTCGCGGTCGGGTCCGGTCGGGTCCGGTGGGGGTGATGCTCGATCGGGGTCGAGTGCTGGCCGGGCTCGGCGGGACGCCTCGCCGGCTACGGGCCGGCCTGGCTCGGTGGCGGCGAGGCTGCCGGTTGAGGTGGCGGAGCTGCTGGGCGACTGCCTGCCGGATTCGATGCAGGACGGCTTGGATCGTCAGGGTGCGTTGCGGATCGCGGGGCTGCTGCGTGAGCGTCTTGATGCTGGTTGGAAGCCGCACCAGATCCGGCAGGTGATGGATCAGGCGTTGCCTGCGAGGGTGTCGCGCTTGTCGGGGCTGGTGGCTTCCCGGCTTGAGGCGAACGTGGATCCGGTGCTGGCGCCGGACAAGGTGAAGGCGGGGGCTGAGCGCCGGCGCCAGGAGGCGGCTCGACGCCGTTCGGAGGAGATCGCGGGCCCGGACAGGCCGGCGGCTGATCCGGCGTTTGAGAGGGCTTTGGCTGAGGTTCGAAAGCGGATGCCTGACGCGAGCTGGGTGGAGAAGATTCGAGCGGCCTGGGAACTAGTCAACAGATCAAGTACTGGCATGTCTAAGGAGGCGTTATGAGTGGGCACACGGTTGAGACCCCGAGGATTTCGTGGGTGATGTGGTCCCGGCAGATTCCTGGTCTGTCGCCGACTCAGAAATTGGTTCTCGGTGAGCTGGCCAGACTTGCGGATTGGCGTGGGGAGACGATCTGTCCGGTTGCCCACTTGGTGCGGACGACTGGACGTACCCGGCGCAGTGTGCACTATGCCCTGTCCGGTCTCGTGTCTCGAGGTCTGCTCGACTGCCGCAGGCGTTGGCACCGCAATGGTCGGCCTGCGACGTCAGCGCGGCGAATGGTGGCGCTGGCGGGAGTGATTGACGCCGCTGAGATCAAGGCCGTCGATGCTGCCAAAGCTGAAGGCAAGGAGACCAGCGAGGCCGAGAACGCCTTGGTCAACCCTGCGGGACCGAAGATCACGGTGGATGACAACGAGGGCCTGCGCAGCGCGATTAGGCAGGCGATGGCTGAGGCGTGGGTCGGCCCGGTCTCGGAGACGATCGCCCGCTCCTTGGTCGCGGTCGTTGCTCAGCAGTTCAAGACGGCGGTGCAGCGGGGGACGGACTTCGCGTTCATGGAGCGCAAAGAAGCCAGGTGGGACACCTCCTCGTGGGCCTGGGAGACCCTACGCGCCTGTGCTGAGGTGATTATGGCGGCGAAGTCGCCATGGGCGATGTGGGCCACCGCCACGCTCCGTGCAACTGACGAGCGTAACTGGCCTGTGCCGGAAGGTGTCAGGCTCACTGAGTTGGATTCATCAACACCGATCGCCAGTGGCGTTGGCTTGCGTCCGGGTGACGCGGACAAGATCGAGGTGGTCTCGCTGGACGCCTTCGATGCGGTTCTCGGCGGTATGGTCGAGGCTCTCATCGACGCGGGTATGGATGAGGCGATCGCCTGGGCCGGGACGCTGCGAGTTGCGGAGCTTTCACTGAAGGGCATGTCCCGGTGCCACCAGTTGGCTGCGGACGACTCGCGTCTGGCGGATCTGGGTGTCTCGCCGCGCTGTGGACGGGCTTGGATGACGCTTCTGGTCGGCTCGCGACGTGGTGCAGCGCTGCCGGTGACTGACCTGAGTCATGAGCAGCTGTCTGAGAGGGCGGGAACTTTGGTTGCTGATTACCTGGCGGATATTGCACTCGCCAGGTAGGGTGCAAAAAATGCACCCTACCTAAAATTCCCAAGTGATATGTTTCACGTCCATGATTTGGGTAGGGGTGCAAAAATTGCACCCCTACCTAATGGGGGTTATTTGTTGGCGAAGTTCTGCGATATGGCGTCGAGGATCTCTTGTACGGGAACATCGTCGTCGCTGTGGAGCCAGTCGGTGGTGGCTATGATGCGGTAGGCGTGCCAGATGGTGATGGGTTCATCAGCCGTAGGGGCGTTTGGGTGGTTGATCTCTGCAAGAATTTCCCGTACTTCCTTGACAACCTGAGTGAGTTCATGGGTAGTGATCTCATCCGGGATCCGCATGTCCCAGATGGATCGATCGTCCGAGTTGGGGTCTTGGCCGGTGCGAACAGCGATACGGACATCATTACTTTTGATGTCGATGTCAGGGTGGTATGCGAGACCGGTACCGGGGTGGTCGCCGACGATGTGCGGGTCGCGGCTGCTCAGGACCTCCTGTCTAGCGGCGTCGCGAATCGCGTTGATGTCAGTGCTGCTGTCCAGTGGGCGCCAGGTGCTCTCCATGGTGCAGATGAGCTGGTAGTAGAAGGTGACCTCCTCCGGCGGGGTTCGGGCCGCCATATTCGCGATGAGGCGGTAGAGGTGCGGGGCCTCTGTAGGGACGGGTTTCTGAAGCTCGGCGAACTCGGCGACGGCCCCGGCATAGGTGTCGGCGCTTAGGGGGGTGTGACCGGCAGGTGAGGTGGGAGGCTCTCCTGCGGTGGCTCCCCAGATGTGGATGATCTCTGCCCTCATTTCCTGCCTACCTTTCGCCTGTTGGTGGTGATCTTGTGTGGTGGGAGCCACGCTACCGGAGGGTTGTGAGACTCCCTTCCTTTGTTTTGTGCGGGTGTCGTGCGCCCACGTCATACGAGTTGGGTATGAGTGCGAATCCGTGGCTGAGTCGGCAGGAGCCGGTTGAGGTGGGTCCTGCGCCTGTGGTTGAGGAGGTTGTTCCTCGTGCGTGGGTGTTGGGGGTTGTGTCTCCTGATGTGCCTGCGCCTGTGGGTGTGGTGCGGACGGTGGCTGTGCGTGGTGCTCGTCGGTGGTTTGTGGGGGCTCACGGGGGTGCGGGCACCTCGACCTTGGCGAGGCTGCTGGGCTGGGGGGATACGGAGAGGTCATGGCCGGTCCCTGCGGTGCCCGGAGAGGTGCTGGAGGTGTGGGTGGTGGCTCGTACTCATGGTGCTGGGATCACGGCGGCGCAGGACGCTGCTGTGGCGTGGGCTGGTGGCCGTGTGCCTGGTGTGGAGCTGGGCGGGGTTGTCTGGGTTCCTGACGCACCGAAGAAGCTCTCGCGTGTCTTGCGCGAGCGGAAGGCCCATGTCAGTGGGGCTTTTCCTACCAGCGTGACTCTTCCTTGGGTGGAGGGGTGGCGTGAGGAGTCGGCGGCGCGGTTGTCGGCGGCTCCTGGAAACGTGCGGCGGGCACTGAAACCGCTCGTCGCGGAGCGAAAGGATGACAAGTGATTATCAGCTCGGTTTTGCAGGCCGGTGTGATCAACATGATGAGGGTGATGCCGCTGATCGATCCGGCGCCGGCCGCGCCGCCGGGGGTGGAGGGGCCGGTGACTACGTTTCTGGGTTATCTGAAGTGGGGGTTGGCTGTTGTCTTTTTCTTGACGATCGTTCTTCAAGGGGTTTGGTTGATCTTGTCATCTCTTGGACGCACCAACCAGGGTGCTGAGGAGTTCGTCGATAGGTTCGGGCGCATCATTATGGGTATTGGTTTGACGTCTGGGGCTTCATCGTTGACGATGCAGTTCTTCGGGGTGTGATGGCGATGAGCAGGAAGGAATCTGAGCAGGGTACGGAGACTGCGGAGCGGCCGTCTTTCGGTGAGTTGATGCAGTCCAAGACGTTCGTGGCCGCGTTGGTGTTCGTGCTGGGGCTGGTTGCCGGTCTGGTCTGGATTGTTGGGGATCGCGTGATTAACGGCCGGCCGTCGGCTGATGCGAGCCCGACGGCGGCCGCCTCGCCGACGGCGGCTAGTGGAACGACGCCTGTTGGTGGTGGTTCGGCCGGCGTGGGCGGTGACGCGCCGTCGGTGTGCTCTATGGAGGCCGGCGACCAGACCCTGCCGTCGGGTCCTTTGGAGTTCCGGACCGTTCAGGTGGGGAGCTCGTGGGGTGTGCCTGAGGTGGCTGGCGCCGGCCCGGGGGTCACGACCGGTATCACCCGGTGTTTCGCGCACTCTCCGACGGGTGCGTTGGTGTCCTCGGTGAATTTTTGGCGCTGGTTCTCGTCCCAGGAGCGTCTGCCGGAGGTGGTGCGAACACTGGTGGTTGATGACAGTAACCGTCAGCGTCTGCTTAATCAGATCGATGTCGGGTGGGACGGGTCGACGGTGCAGCCGCAGACGGTCCGGGGATACCGGCTCGAGGTGCGCGGCCCTGATGAGGTGCTGGTGTCGTTGGTGACGTCTTTGAATCCGAGCGATGACAGGTTCGTGTCGTGGCAGTTGGTGATGGTGTGGAGCGGTGGGGATTGGAAGGTGCAGTCCCCGAACTCGGATTCCTGGGGTCAGGAGCCTCTAGAGTCGTTGGCCGGTTTCTCGACCTGGACGATCAAGTAACAGGCGCGCGCAGCGGACTAGGAAAGGAGGTGGATCGTGTCTGACTGCTGGTTCTTCCAGGTGCAGTGCCAGGCGACGGAGACGGCGAACAAGGTCGCTGAGAACGTGGTGATTACCTGGGGTCGCGCGGTTTTGGAGTCTCTGGACAAGATCATGATCAAGGTCGGTACGTTCTGGATCGATAAGAGCACCAATTACGTCGGTGGAGAGGGGTCGGTAGCTTCGGATGTGCGGTATTTGACGGCATGGCTGTCCGGGGTGATTTTCTTCGGGTCTTTGATCGTGGCCGCGATGATGCTGATGATGAACTCCCGGGGTGATGACATCCGGAGGATCATGATGGGGATCATTAAGATGATTGTCGTCTCGGGTGCGGCTTTTAAGGTCATTGATCTGATGATCGAGGCCTGTGATGCGTTCTCCAAGTGGGTGATCGAGATCGCGATCGGGGCCTCTGACGGTAAGTTCGTGACGAAGCTGCTGGATGTCGCCTCGATCCAGCCCAGTGGGATCGGCTGGGCCCTGATCGTGCTGGGCGGTCTGGTGGGGATTCTGGCCAATCTGATCCAGTTCGCGATGATGGAGGTCCGAGAGGCGATCCTGCCTTTGGTGGCGGGGATTATTCCTTTGGCGGCCTCAGCGGCTCTGACAGATTGGGGTCAGCAGTGGTTAAGGAAGACCACCTCGTGGGTGATCTCATTCATTATGATGAAGCCAGCCGCGGCGATCATCTACGCGGTCGCGATCAAGATGGTTTCCGGAGCCAGCCTAGATCCCGCTCAGAGGCAGAAGCAGCAGATTGAGCAGGCGATCGGGACGGTTACCAGAATTCTTCCCGGCGCTGGTTCCGTCGGGGAGGACCTGGGGATGTTTATCCGAGGTCTGATCATGATGGCGCTGGCTGCTGTGGCGCTGCCAGCGCTGATCCGTCTGATCACTCCTGCGGCTGAGGCCATGGGCGTGGGTGGTGGTGCTCTAGCAGCGACCGCTGGTGCCGTGTCGGTGGCGACCGGCGCGATCAGAGTGGCTCGTTCCACCGGCGGCTCTGGTGCGTCTGGGCCGCCCGGGGGCCGCGGGGCCGCTGGTGCGTCTGGGGCCCCGGGATCAGGCGGAGCTATGGGGCCAGCCGGCAGCGGCGGTGCGACAGGCGCGGTAGGGGCCGGTGGCGCGACGGGCGCAGCCGGTAAGGCCGGTGCGGCTGGTGCTACCGGTGCCACTGGAGCGGCCGGTGCCACTGGAGCGGCCGGTGCCACTGGAGCGGCCGGTGCTGGTGGGGCTGGTGCCTCTGGCGCTGCTGCGGGTGCTGGGGCGGCGGCCGGGCCTGCGGCTGTGGTCATGGTCGGGGCGGAGGCCGCCCACAAGGGTGTCCAGGTCGCCCGGTCGACTGGTAACGCTGCCGCCGCCAGTGGCGGCCCGTCAGGGGGTGGTGCCTGATGAGCGTCCAGACTCAGCAGCAGGAACCCAAGGTTCCTCTTTACACGGGATGGAGACCTAACACCTCGGTCGGGTTGTTCGGCCTGACGACTGTTCAGTCGTTGGTCATGCTCGCGGCGATCGGGGTCGTGGCTGTTGTCGAGTTGACGGCCGGGGTGCTTGAGGCGGCGGTGCTGGGGGTGTTACTGGCGCTGGCCGTGGTTGTTGTGTCGAAGCGGGACAGGCACGGGTTGTGCATCTTGGACAGGATCGAGGAGAGAGCGAGGTTTCAGGTGGAGAAGCGGCGCCGGAAGAATGTGTTCAGGGGCGGTGCCCTGAGCGTGGCGAGGAGATCGAGTGGGAAGTTGGAACTTCCTGGCTATCTGGGCAGGGTCAAGCTGGTAGATGCTCAGGATGCGTGGCGCCGGCCTTTTACGATGGTGCGTCATCCTGGTGGTCAGTTCACGGTGGTGATGGCTCTGGCCCCGAGTGGTGCGGGCCTGGTGGATCAGGAGGAGATCAACAAGAAGGTCGCTCTGTGGGGTGAGCACATCAAGGATGCTGCCAGGGAAGCCGGAGTTGTGGCCACGACGCTGACTGTGGAGTCCTCCCCGGACCCGGGTTCCCGGCTGCGGCGCGAGGTGCTGTCGCGTCGGTCGCCCAGTTCCCCCGACCTGGCTCAGCGCGTTATGGACCAGGTGGTCGATGGTGCCGCTGGCATGGGCATCAAGGTCAGCACCTGGTTGACGATGACCTTCGATCCGAAGGCCATGACCGGTGGTCGTGGGTCGAAGAACGAGAAGCGGGCGATCAGGGATCTGGAGACGCGCCTGCCGGGGCTGTATGAGCAGATCGCGGAGACCACTTCCAGCGCGGTTCACTTGATGACTGGGACCGAAATCATCCGGATGGTCAGGGAAGCCTATGATCCTGCCTCCGCCGTGGTTTTCGAGCAGGCGGCCGACAGGGGCGAGGCGGTCGACTTGGAGTGGGGTGACGCCGGGCCGGTGAGTCACAATGTGCAGAGGCAGTACTTCGTGCACGACAGTGGGTTGTCGTGCGTGTGGGTGGTTTCGCGTCCGCCGCAGGGCTACGTGCAGTCCAACGTTCTTGAGCGTGTGCTCACGCCCAGCCGGGATGTGGAGCGCAAGCGTTTCACGGCGATCTACACGCCGTTGGATGTGGCCAAGGCCCCTGAGGTGGTCGAGAGGGACGTCGACAGGACGCAGAACGCCGTCAAGCTCGAGGGGCAGCGTCCTAAGCAGCGCACCCAGAACCGTGCCAGTCAGGCGCTGAAGACTGCTCAGCAGGAGGCCCGTGGGGCCGCAGTGGTGGACTTCTCGTTCATCATCACGGCGACGGTGTCGACGGGGCCGGACGAGTTCGAGCGCCTGGCGGTGGCGAAGGCGGCGATGGAGTCCTCGTCGGCCTCCTCCCACCTGCTGGAGCGGGCGGCTTTCGGGGCGATGGACTCGGCATTCGTCATGGGGCTGCCTCTGGGGATGCTGCCTGACCAGCAGAAGCTGAACGTGAGGCTGTGACGATGGCACGAGGCAAGCAACGAAATGGCACCACCCTCCAGACTGGCGTGTCCAGGTCTCGGCAGGCGGCGAAGTCCTGGCGCTATGTGGGTCCTGGCAGCGGTGTGGGCGGTGGTCGGCCCATTGTCAGGCCGTGGCGGGGTACGTCCGACGAGGTCTGTGGGATGTGGCCGCTGATCCAGGCCGGGGCTCCTCCGGAGATCGGGGCGCCGATGGGGCCGCTGCTCAAGCAGGCCGGTTTTCTGTGCGCTGACAACGTCTCCTGGTTCCGCAGGGGGTTGATCAGCGCGCCGTCGGCCATGGTTCTGGCTCTTAACGGGGTGGGGAAGTCGTCTCTGGTGCGTCGCATCATCCTGGGTACCGCCGATGAGGGGGTGCACTCGATGATCCTGGGTGATATCAAGCCCGACTACGTCAAGCTGATCAGGCGTCTGGGTGGGCAGGTGATCACGATCGGTCACGGCAAAGGAGGTATCAACCCTCTCGATGCTGGGGACGTCGAGGGCGCCGCCAGGCTGCTGGGCAGCTTCCCCGCTGAGCGTGCGGCGCTGCTGAAGAGCGCGCACCAGCGCAAGAAGCAGCTGATGCTGACGCTGATGCATATTCAGCGGGGCCGCTTCCCTGGTGACCGGGAACAGACGCTGATCGATGAGGCGATCACGCTACTGGAGTCCGGTGGCGGCAGACCAGCGCTGGTGGATCTGCTGGAGGTGGTGCGCAGAGCGCCGCGCGAGCTGCGTGATGTCGCGCTTGACCGGGGCAGCCTGGAGCGGTACCGGCAGCTGACCGAGGAGCTGGAGGTCACACTCCAGGCCCTTCTTCGCGGATCCATGGGTGAGATTTTCGCTGCCCGCCAGACCACGCAGATGATGATGGACCGTAGCGTTGTCTTCGACGTCTCGAGTCTTCAGAGCGACGCCAACGAGCTGCAGGCGGCTGTGCTTCTGGCCTGCTGGGGCTACGGCTTCGCCACGGTGGAGATCGCGCAGACCCTAGCGGATGTCGGTGTGATGCCCCGGCAGTTCTACAACCTGATCATGGATGAGATCTGGCGGACACTCCAGGTCTCGCCGGGGATGGTGGACCGTATCCAGGCGCTGACCAGGCTGAACCGGACCGTGGGCATCGGGCAAGTGATGGTCTCCCACTCGATGGCGGACTTTAACACGCTGCCCACCGAGGAGGACCGGACCAAGGCGTCCAGCCTGGTTGAGCGTTCCAAGCTGCTGTTCCTGGGCGGGCTGCCACGTAAAGAGATGCCTCTGCTAGAGGGGGTGATGCCCTTCAGCCAGGAGGAGAAGGACATGATGATCTCGTGGGGCGCCCAGGGAACCTACGACCAGTTCTCCCAGACGGTCACGCCACCGGCAGGGATGGGCAAGTTCCTGCTGAAGTTCTCAGACTGCCCGGGATACGCGTTCAGCCTTCAGCTGTCTCCTGAGGAGCTGGAGCTCTCGGAGGACTCGAACTCGAGGTGGGACCGAGCCGTCGTGGCGGCCTCGTGCGTGGCGAAGGCCGTGTGATGAGTCTGGGTGAGGAGATGAGCACCTGGAAACCGTCCACGGTGCTGACGTTCTGGGTCATGGTGGTCGGCACCTGGGCTAGCGTGTCACTGACACTTGGGGTGCGGGTCTGGTCGTGGGCCACCGGCACCCCCGCCCCGGGCAACCCCATTGATCTGGTAGGGGCGATCGCACGTGGCCGGCTGGTGGCCACGACGGGTATGTGGGGGTGCGTGGGGTGCACCGGCGTTCTCGTCCTCGCCGTGGTGCTGCTTCCCCGCCTGGCTCGCGCCGGCGGCGGGCGCCGCGAGAGGGGGGACGAGGCGGCCCGCCGTACGGGGCGCAGGCGCAACACCAGGGGCATCAACAAGAAGTCCGTTCGTGCCAAGGCCAAGCGCCTGGTCAAGACCGATATCGACGCTTTCGGGCTCCCGATCGGTAAAGCGGTCAACGACCGGCGCAGTCTGTGGTCGTCCTTTGAGGACGTGTGCACGGTGATCGCGGGGCCTCGTGCCGGTAAGACAACGTGCTGGGTTGTCTCACGAATCCTGTGGGCCCCGGGGCTGGTGGTGGCCACGTCCAACAAGCGTGATGTCCTCGATGAGACCCGGCAGGCCAGGGGTCGGCGCGGGAACGTATGGGTCTTCGATCCGCAGTCGATTGCGCTGGAGCCGCAGGTCTTCTGGTGGGACATCCTGTCCTACATCACTGACGCGCCTAAGGACCTGGCGGAGACCAAGGCGCTGGCCCTGTCCCAGATCTTCATTGACACCACCCGGGACTCACGGGCACAGACCAACGCCTACTTCGACCGGGCCTCGAAGAACCTGGTCGCGGCGCTCCTGCTGGCGGCCGCGCGAGGGCGGAACAAGTCTCTGCGCGACGTCTACCGGTGGGTGACGAACCCGGCTGCGAGGGAGCCGTTGGTGATCCTGCGTGAGTCGGGCGAGGAGATGATGGCCCTGGCTCTGGAGGAGGCCATGAACCTGGTGGCGGAGACCCGCTCGGGAGTGTACGGGGGCGCGGCCACGACGCTGTCCTTCGTCTTCAACAAGAGGGCGCTGCGGTGGGTGACTCCCCAGCCGCACCTGCCGGCCCTTGACGTGAGGTCCATGGTGCGCTCCACGGACACCCTCTACTGCCTGTCCCAGGAGGGGCCGGGAGACGCCGGCCCGATCGTGACGGCACTGACGGTGGCCGTCACCGAGGCGGCCGTCGACCTGGCACTAACCCAGCCTGACGGGCGTATGCCTATCCCGGCGCTTATCGAGCTCGACGAGGCCGCCAACGTGTGCCGTTGGGGGCAACTGCCCAACATGTACTCCCACTTCGGCAGCCGGGGGATCATGGTGGACACGATCCTCCAGTCGTGGGCGCAGGGTGAGGGTGCCTGGGGCAAGGAGGGGATCATGAAGATCTGGAGCGCCTCCAACGTCAAGGTCTACGGAGGCTCGGACAACGAGAACGACTACCTGGCCGGCCTGGAGAGGATCATCGGCGCCTACTGGCAGCACTCCAGGCAGACCACCCACTCCGCTGGTCAGGGGACGTCGACCACGACCGGTATGGACGCTCAGCAGCGCCAGATCGCCACGGTCGCTGACCTGGGCGCCCTGCCGGCAGGGCGGGCGTGGGTGCTCTCCTCAGGAAACCAGCCGGTCCTGGTAGCCACCGTCCCGTACTGGGAGCAGAAGCAGCTCGGCGCCAGGAAGAGCTGGGTCAAGAGACTGCTAGGGGGCAAGAGCAACACCGTCGCGCCGCACGTGGTCGGCGACAACGTCCTGACGGCTACCGCGGCCGTCCAGGCTCCCCAACAGCCGCCGGCCGAGGCGCCGTTAGAAGCCAATCCATGGGTGACAGCACAGAAAGGCAGGTAGGTAGAAGATGGAGGAGATCAACCGGCAGGTGGGCCAGGAGGTCCGCATGGCCTTTCAGACCAGCCTCCAGCTCGCCCGGTTCTTCGCCGATATCCAGCGCCGTGTCCTGGAGCACGCGCGCCGTGAGTCGTGGGAGCAGGAGCGTCTGATCCGCCAGACGATCAATGACCAGCGGCGCCTGGCCGACCCGGTCCTGCGGCAGGGGCTGGACGAGCGTTTCTGGGCCAGGGCCCAGCCGAAGGACGCCGCCTACGTGTGGGGTGTGGCTGAGAGGTTCAGGAACGTCGACCCGTTGGCGGCCCAGGCGGCGGATCGGTGCCGCAGGGAGGCGTCCGAGCGGTGGAACATCGACCTGGACGCTCCGGCCAGGCCGGTGAAGCCAGGTGAGGTCGACGACGCCACGCTCGCTGAGGTCGCCCCCGTCCTACCCAGTGAGGAGGAGCGGGACCTCAAGGCCGACCTGGCCGACTCAGCGCAAGCGGCCTCCCAAGAGGCTGAGCAGGTGGTGTCCGGGCAGGTCTCCACCGATCCCGGCCAGCTGCTCGCAGCCGAGGAGCAGACCGCCTGGCAGTGGGCTCAGCGCCACTACGACGTCGAGTCCCTCTATCCCGGTCTCGATGAGGCTGCTCGGCGCCAGGAGGCCCATGTCCTGTACTCGGCCCTGGCCGCAGAGGGGTACGACCTCGATCACCCGCCGGCCCTGGACCAGCTGGACGGGGAGCTGGATGAGGCCTACGCGATCGAGACATCCGTCGGGGCGGGTAGCGACTTCACCGCGCAGACCGGCATCAGCGCCTACGACTTCGAGCGCCGGGTCGGCCCCCATGACCATGCTGTGGCTCAGAGGGCCTGGGACGCTGAGCGGCAGGGACGCTACCCCGACCTGCGGGCATGGCGAGAGAGCATTGTCCTGCGGGGCTCGGAGGCCGTCCGTGAGGTCAACCGCGTCCAGCTGTCTGACGCCCCTGGCCGTCGTGGTACCTACACGGAGCTGGCCAGGCGCGCAGTCGCCGGGGAGGCGGAGCGGGCCAGTATGCGCCCCGAGGAGTACCTCGACTACCTGGGTGCCCACCAGCGCCGCGCTGTGGTGTCGACGCGTGGCCAGCTGGACGAGCAGCGGGCTGCTGGTATGGGGCGGATGGCGGCCTACCGCATCGCCTACGCCCGGGAGGCCGCCGCGAGGTGGCCCGGTCGGGGGCGCGGCCAGGACCAGGGGCGGAAGAGTGTTCAGGACCAGGCCAGCCGGTCCCGGCAGGCGACGCCGGCTGAGACGGACAGGGGCCAGCAGGTCGACCAGGGGCGGTCTGCTGCGGCCAGTGGGAACGGCGTCGACCTGGAGGCCCGGGCCAGGGCGAGCTGGGCGCAGGCCGGCGCTGATGACGCCAGGGCTGCCCAGGTCGATGCCCAGCGTCACGCTCAGGAGGCCCAGGCCGATGCGCAACGCGCCCGCCAGGCCGGCAGCATGGCGGACACCGTCGGCGAGGTGGTCACGCCGCTGGCCGTGGCCGGAACGGCCGCCGTGACGGCCACGGCTGTGTGGGACTCGCCTGAGGCCCGCGCCGTGTGGGCCGATGCTCATCTCGCCAACGGACACGACCCTCAGGTCGTCAGGGCGGCTGTGGCCGGCGACCGGGCGCTGCACGAGCCCGCCTACAGGGCCACCGCGCCGTCGAAGGCGGCCTCGACCGAGGACCGCCGGCCCAAGAGCATCGAGGTGCACTCACGCGCGCAGAAGCAGCACATGTGACGGTCGCCCGTCCCTGCTGCTGGCGGCGCCGGTGGATGTAGTCACTCTCGTGGGGTGAACACGTCCACCGGCGCCGCTTCCGTGGGAAGCCCGTCAGGGTACTCAGGCTCAGAGTGCCCTTGTCTTGGTGAACAGGAATGGAACGGCCCTTCCGGGCCAGTGACCTCACGCATGAGGGAGTAGAAGTAGTAGGTCTTCCATTTCATCAGCCAGCAGGGGCCGTCGTTGACGCGCATGTGCTCCCACGACTGCCACAGCCCCATGAACGTCTCAACGGCCTCGGGGTGGTACCACCACATCGGGCACCAGTGCGTCCCGTGATTCGTGATAGGACGGTTGTAGACGCTGGCGACGTAGCCTTCAACGAACTCCGCGACCGTCTGGTACTGAAGCGGCGGGTCCTCAGCGGCGTCGGCTGTGCTTTCTACGTGCGTGTGTGTACTCATACCTTCTCCGTTGCGTGTGCGCGCACGAGGACACCTCTGATTTACCGGGCTCTACTGGCGCCGGCCCTGTCTTCGCGCAGGATCGTGCTGCCTGGGCGGCGCCTGCTCGGGCGTGCCAGTGGCACGTCGCGTGGCGGGCGCCGTCGGGGGTGTCGGTGAGAGTGCGTTCTGATAGATCCTGCGTACGCGCTCAATGTTGCGTTCGCTGGCGGGATTCGAGCCTGCTGTGGCGGTCTGGGTGGTGTCGGCCTGGCCCCGGCTGTCAGAGCTGCTGGTGACACGCTGCTGCTGCGGCGGTGCAGCGCGTCGCGGTACGCCACCGGCCGGCATCGCTAGGGCGACCACGTTACGAATCCGCTCGATCTGGGTCGCGCTCATCCCGTGCGCCCCCTGCTCGCCGCCGCCCGGCGCGGCGCTGGTCTGGGCTCCTGCGGTGACGAGCTCGCGCTGCCGCATACTCGCCTCTGGCTGGGTGTGAGCAGCGGCTACTGGGTGGTGGCCGGTCTGCACCTCACCGGCTGTGCCCGCCAGTGCCTGATAGGCGGCCTCTGCGCGCAGCTGCTCGATGTCGCTCACCGTCGTGGGGGTGGAGATCGCCTCCAGGGCCGCACGTGAGCTGGCAAGCATCTCTGCGGCCGTACGCGCCTGCCTGGCGGCGATGTAGCAGTCGGCCAGAGCCTCCACCAGCGCCAGGGCCTGGACCACCAGCACGACGGGGTCGGCGTGCTTGTTGATTACCGCCGACAGAGCCAACCGCGCCCCCAGGGACACAACCTCGCTCGCACCGGCGGCCGGCGCCGGCCGCCGGTGCGTCTGACACGCCCGCCCTGCGGTACGCGCCGCGCGCGTGAGCATCTCGATCGCACGCGGGTCGGTAGCGGCCAGAGCATGCGCACCTAGCAGACCGGCGACATCACGAGTGGCGTCAGCCAGCGCCACCGGGTCAGTGACGTCGATGCCGCGCAGCGCCTGCGCGTATGCGTCCAGGGCCTGCACGCGTGCGGCCATCTCGGCGCGCGAGGACACCTGCGAGGGCGGCATACCCTGCCAGGCCTGACGCCACGCGTCAACGGCCTGCTGCGCCGAGACGGGTGTGTCGGGCCAGCGCGAGCGCAGGCGCGGAAGCGATAGGTCACGCGCGAGCGTGTAGCCGCCATACCACTGGGTGCGCTGGCCGGCTCTAGGATGAAGCCCCACCCAGTAGCCCGTCACGACGTCCTGGGTTCCCTTGGCGAAACGCGGCCGAGCCTTGACGCCCAGCTCACGCAGACGGATCAGAAAGTCATGCTCGCTGGTGGAGGCCACCGCAGCCGCGCGCACGCGCTGCTCGAGGATTTCTCGGTCGGTGCGCTCCTGGCCGCGCCGGGCGGCGGCGCGCAGGTCGGCGGCGGAGTCTGCGCGCGCGCCGCGCGCGTGCTCCCTGGCCTCGATGACCTCCAGCCCGAACTTGTGCTCAATCCGGTTAGCGGCCCGCATCGCCTTGGGCTGGTCCTGATACTTGCTCCACTTGGTACCGTCTTCGCGGATCACGTTGACCATGATGTGGATATGATCGCCGCCGTTCTTGGCTGATCCGTGATGGACGGCGACCCACCGGCACGGGGCCTTGCCGTCGGCGCCAGAAAAGCCCATCTGGTCGGCGAAGTCACGCGCGATTTGCTGCCACCTCTCGTCTCCCTGTGCGGCCTCCCTGGGGCTCAGGGACAGGGAACAGTGCCACACGTGGTTGGCGACCGGTCCCTCGATGACCTCACGCTCACCGGTCTCCTTGTTGAACACGCGTCGCTTGCCCATGGAGCGGGTGCCGGTCTCGTTCATGAACTGGTCCACGAACCGTGCGATCTCGAATCCCTGGGCGGCACTAAGCCTGTCCCACGCGCCCCATCGACGCATGATCACGTCCGAGCCGGCCACCAGGTGCGGGCTGGTGTGCTCGTTGGCCCGCCCCCGGCCGACAAGGTACTGCAAGAGCCCAGCGGAGTTCCCTCCTTCACTGATCGCGGCGATCATCTGCGCGCCCCAAGCAGGATGTCGTTGATGTCGTCGTGCAGCCGGTGAACCTCCGCCACCACCGCCGCGAAGTCCGCGGGCACCTCGCTGGTCGTGTTCGCGTAACGGGCGATCTGGTTCAGGTTCGTCGTCACGCCTACGAGCTGACGACGGTAGTCACGCAGCTGCGACACCAGCTCATGTGCCCCACCCGCGTCCACACCGTCACCCGCGCTCACCGGATGCAGCGCACAGTCCACCAGGATCTTCGCCATCGACTCCCCCGACACCTCGGAGCGCACCTCCAACAAAGCACGCTCCTCATCCGTGAGATACACCGTCAGACGCCCACGCCGAACGCCTTGCGTGCGCGCGCTACGACGACGATCCAAACGTGGCGTACGCGTTACGACGCCCGTGTTGTTGGCGGTGCTCGTCACCGCAACCACCCCCAATCAACGCCCAGCGCAGCGACCCGAAGGGACCACACGACAAGTGTGCCCAGCGCAGCGACGGATGTCCAGCGCAAAACTACTTAGCACCTGTGCTAAGTACTATCTTGCTCCGCGTACGCGGTACCAGGCCTGTGGTTACGTTTCTGCGATTACGAATATGTCGCTGACGTTACCGGCCCGCCAAAGTGAGCACGCGTCAATGATCAATGGGTGTTAGGCGGCGTACGGAAGGTGAGCGGCTACGGACACCGGCCGCCGTGCCCATTGATTCCCGACGCTTCCCGGCCCCGGGACCTACTCACCAACAACGTGACGTGAGCCCGGGCGCGTGGCTGGATTCGGGTCTGGTCCGGTTGGGCGTCGAGCGCGCGGGGGCGCTCGACGTGCGGCAGTCGCCTGGGGCCGCCGGCTCACCCGGCAGCGAGACCAGACAGGTGCACGCGCATGCACATACTGCGCCCGGAGACGCTGTCAGTGCGTGTGCGCCCACGTTCTACGAGTGGGGTAGGAGCCCGGCAGCAGGAGCCGGGTCCACCCGAACTCGAAACAAGGGAGACATGCATGAGCATCGACCCAATGGCTGCACTTCTTCAGGACAACAACGATCGCATCGCAGCGGCTGAACGTCTCTCGCACGCGCACGCCGCGCTGCTCGACTCCATCGAGGACTACCGCAGCGCATGGAAGGACGCACGAGAGGCCGGATGGGCGATCACGGACCTCGAACGAAAGGCCGGGCTGATCAACCCGGCCAAGCTGCCGAGACCCAAACGCACAACGCCGGCCGATACCAGCAGCACACGCATCAGCAGCGAGCCGCTGAACTGACCGCCGCACGAGCAAGAGATAAGCTGCTTTGAAAGGTAAAGACATGACACCCGCACCCGCAGCCACCAACGCAGCACCGCTGCGCGCCAACGTCGAGCTGCACGCCACCGGCCGCGGCACCCTACGTATGAACGGCAAAGTCCGTCCCATCGTCGCCCCCGACATCGACACCGCCCGCCACAACATCATCGACCTCGTAACACAACGCGCCCAGGAGCACGGCGCACCCGTCACCCTGCACGCCGTCGACCCGGACGGCGACTTCGCCGTCACCATCGACACCGACGGCACCGTCACCGAGGCCGTCAACGCCCCCGCGCCACAGCCGGACGACGACAACTCACACCGCTCCCCCGTTCACCTCGTCGCACCACCGCCCCCGACACAGCCGCAAACCACGAGCCGCCCGACTCCGATGTCGGCAAGCACACCGCCCACCCCCACCGCCGCGTGGCACCAACTCGCTCAGACACCACACCCGGACGAACACGCGCCTAAACCCGCACCGACTCCCGTGCCGGTGGTGCCGACATCGATGAGTACCTCTTTGCTACCCGCCTCCGACGGTGCGCAGGAACGCACCATGACTCCGGCTGAGGTCAAGGCCCAGGCCCAGCAGGCCTCCCTGCTCGACGCCACCAGCAACGAGGCACCCGCGCGCGACGGCGTGCGCGGCATTCTCAACAACCTCGGCGGACTGCGGCTCGGCCCCTCCAGGATCGAACAGCGCATGCGCGCCGACGCAGCCGCCGTCGCCCAGCACTGGCCCCGCCCCCTCGCCATCGCCGTCATCAACGGCAAGGGCGGCGCCTGTAAGACACCCACCACCATCCTGCTGGCCGCGACCTTCGCCCGCTACGGCGGCGCCGGAGTCGTCGCCTGGGACAACAACCCTTCCTGGGGCACTCTCGGCTGGCGCACACAGAGGGGCCCGCACGAGGCCACCATCGAGGACCTCCTGCCCGTCGTCGAGGACCTCCTCGGACGAGACGCCCTAGCCGCCTCCATGTCCCGCTACACACATCATCAACCAATCGACCGCTACGACGTCCTGCGCTCCAGACCCAAGTTCCTATCGACGGCCCAGCCCGTCGACGCCAACGCTGTCAACGCTGTCCACCGCGTACTCGCTAAGTACTACAGGTTGATCTTCATTGACTCCGGAAACGATGAGTCAGCGGAGCAGTGGCAGGCCATGATCCGCAAGGCCGACGCCATCGTCGTGCCCACGACCACGCGTCCAGAGCACGCCGAGTCCGCACGCATGCTCCTGGCCGGGCTCGCTGGCGCCGACCCGCACTGCGCCAATCTGGCCAGCAACGCCCTCGTCGTCGTCTCCCAAGCTTCCCGCGCCGAGGCCACACCAAACGAGGGCGTCGAAATCTTCAGCAAGATGACCCGCGCCGCCGTCGGCATCCCCTACGACCCTGCCATGACGGCCTCCCCGCTCCTGCTGGACTCCCTGGCACCGGCAACGCGCCGGGCCTGGCTCGCCGCCAGCGCCGCCCTAACCGGCGCCTTCACCACCAACTAACCCCAACACGCAGTACAACGATTGCGGGGCTGCACCCACCCTGGGTGCAGCCCCGCAAGCTTGTCATGCACGTGCATATCAGAGGCGCACGGCGTTGGGCATAAGCCCCTCATGGCGCACCTTCGTCTCCTTAACGGTCTGGCCGAAGGTGGGGGCCTCGATCATCTGGTCCCCGCCCAAAAACATCGCTACGTGGTAGATGTTCGGCTGACTGCCGTCGTCGGACCAGAACAACAAGTCGCCAGGCTGGGCCTGGTCCACGGGCACCTGAGTGCCCTGCAGGTACTGCTGACGCGAGTCATGCGGCAGACTCACACCCGCCGCCTCCCACGCAAGCTTCGTCAGCCCCGAGCAATCCAGGCCACTACCCGACTCACCACCCCACACATACGGCACACCCAAGTACTGACGCGCCGCCGCGATCGCCGCCTGACCACCCGCACTACCCCCACCCCCGCCAGCTGACGCAGCGGCCGTGTACGTCGCCATCAGCTCCATGATCCTGGGCACGTAGAGCTGAGTGTCATGGAATGGGGGAATACCTCCGTACTTGTCCACATTGCCGATCCCCGAGTTGTACGCGGCCAGAGCCAGCTGAACCACATCACCGGCGAGCCGGCCGGCGCTGACGCGCTCCTGGACCTCGCTGGCCAGAGCGCACATATAGACCCCCTGGGAATAGATCGCGTCCCAAGGATTGTTGATCTCGGCCTTGCCGTCCCCGTCCCCGTCCCTACCAAAACTGGCCCACGTACCCGGCATGAACTGAGTCATACCCTGCGCGCCCGCCTCGGATACCGCAGTCGGGTTCCAGCTGGACTCCGCCTCGATCTGCGCAGCGATCAGCGGCGGAGTGATCTCCGGACACAGAGAACCAGCCCTGGTCACAATCTCCTGATACTCGCCGGGCACATTCGCCACACCCTGAGCCGCTCCCTGCCCGGCGCCCCTGCCCTTACCCTTCTTGTCACTATCGTTGTCACCACTCATCAGCAGCGGCATCGTCACCAGTAGTACCGGGATCAGCAGGATGACGATCAGTGACTTGTGCTTCACCGTGTCTCACCCCGTACCCGTAGCCGCTGGTTTTCGGAGGGCCTGGTCTCCGGCGATCGGCTGGCCCCTGTGGGGGCCGGCGCCGTCGGCGGCGTCGGTGACATCGCCTGCGCGGCGATCGCACGGATCCTGTCCGGGTTGAACCCGGCGACACGCTGGTCGTCGAGCTCGACCACCGGAGCACTTCGAAGCCCCTCGGCCCTGAACTGCTCGACAAGGTCCGGCCGAGTCGTCAGGTCGACCTCCTGGTAGCTGGCACCGGCCTTGTCCAGCTCGCGCTTCGTCATGCGGCAGCCGGGGCAGCTCGGCACCGTGTACACAGTGAGCTCTGGCGCCTCCTCGGCTCGGGAGGCCTGGGATACGTCCTGCTCTCGCTCGGTGGCAGGCGACAGGGTGTCCGTGACCGTGTCGGGCCAGGAGGCCCTGACCTGGTCCATCATCTCGGTGGTCGTCATCGTGGCCACGCCAGCAGGAGTGGCCACCGTCACCTCTCCCGGGCTGGTGGTGGCCACCCGGCAGTCCAGGCCACCGCCCTGCAGGTCGATCAGCCGCCCAGCGGCGGCAGTAGCAGTATCAGTCTCGAGGGCGCTGCCCGGTACGGTCTCGTGGACCGTGACGTGGGCGTCGTCGCCGGCCAGGGTCGCCTGGGCGCGTGCCCAGCGCTCCAGGGCGGCAGCTTCCTGGGCGCTCCAGCCCTGGAAGCCGGCAGCCCGTGAGGTAGCCCAGGCCCGGGCAGTGTCCTCATCGGCGTCGCGCAGGACAGCGGAGTCAATGTCCCACCTGGCCTGCTCGGGACTGACCGGCGTGGCGGCCTCGTAGCGCTCGGCGTCGCTCAGCGGCGTGGGATCCACCCACGGGCCCACGACTCCGGGCTCCACCACGCGCCGGTCGACGACCTCCAGCAGGGGGCTGCCCGGGTCGATGCCGACCCCGATCGTGACGGGGCGGTGCGAGGCGTCCATGGACCGGGGCCTGACCCAGGCCACACCCCGGTCCAGGTCGTAGCTGACGGAGGCGCTCTCGCGCGCGGCGTCCGGCAACAGGGAGCTGACTCTCAGCTGGTGTATCCGCAGGTCGTTGAGGACGCTGGTAGCCGGCCGGCGCAGGGCCGCCGCCTCCTGGGCCACCGCCAGGCCCTCGCGGATGCTGCTGGCCACGGCGTCGAAGTCGCCCTGGCGCATCCCCAGGATCGTCGCGGCTGCCACCGCGTCGCTCATCCCCCTGACCTCGGGGTCGGCAGCCAGGTCAGGGGACAGCCACATGGTGCGCTCGTCGCCAGCGTCGAGTGCTCCGCTGCGCAGCTCCTGGGTGACCGGCCCACCAGCCCGCAGGGAGAGCTCGTCACCGTCCAGTGAGAAGGTGACTGACTGCTCCTCCCAGGAGCCCAACGGCCCGGCCTCGGCGGCCGGGGTGTGGACCTGGACGCTGACCGTACGGTCCCATTGGAGGAGGGGGTCCTCGACCTCGAGGCCGTGGTCCCGGAATTCGGCTGTGTGCGAGTACAGGGCCTCCCAGGCGGCCTGCTCGGGATCCCGCCTCGCCTGCCCTACGGCGTGGGAGAGCAGCTGGCGGGCGTGCTCGTCGCTCAGGCTGCCTGTGCTCGGGGCGCCGCGAAGGTTGAGGACTGCCCGCTGGCCCGTTTCCTCGACCGTGAGATCCCCGCTCATTCCGGGGGTGGGCAGTCCGTGCTCGGTGCGCTCAGGCACCACCGTGATCTGGGCTGTCATGGTGTGCCATGTCGGGCTGAAGACGACCTCCAGCTCCTCGGCGTCCAGCCCCGCCGGGGTGGTGATCGCCTCCAGGCGCTCCAGGAGCCTGGAGGCGGCCTCGACGTCCTGCCTGTGCTCGTCCCAGTCCTGCGCCAGTGCTTGCTCCAGGTCGTCGAGCGCCACGGTGCGCTCAGGCCGGCCGCGGACGCTATAAGCGACCGCCTGCGCCTGGTCGTCCCAGACGACCTCGACGTCGACGTCAGGTGCTGCCGGTCCGGGTCCGCGCCACTCGACCTCGGCTCCCGGACCGGCTGGGGCCTGGAGTCCCTCGATCACTTGGCGCGCAGTCGCGGGCAGGTCCTCGGTGGCCGTGTAGACCACTCCTGACGGCAGGTACTCGACCGTCAGCTCCTGTCCTGGTGAGCTGATGCTGTACTCGCTCATGCGTGTCCCCCTTGTTGCGAGCTCGGGTGGTCCCGGCGCCTGCCGCCGGGCTCCTACCCCTCTCGTAGGGCGTGGGCGCACGCTGCTCAGACAAGCAGCGGTGCCAGCACAAGGGCTTTGTGCTGGCACCGCATCGTGGGGGTTGTGTGAAGCAATCAGTCCTGGTCCGGGTGGTCAGCGTTGGCCGTGTGGATCAGGTTGTAGGAGCTGGTGGAACGAGCCCGGAGCTGGATGCTCATGAGCTTCATGCACTTGATAACGTCGTCTGCGTTGACGTCGTGGAGAAGGACCTTCACCACGGGGATGCCGCCGCGCTGGGCTGCGACCTTGTCCCATTCCTCGGTCTGGGTGACCTCGTGCTTGATCCGGTCAGCGGCGTAGACGTAGATGTTCCAACTGGGGTCCTCGCCGTGGCTGTGGGCAGTCATGTCGATGGCGAGGATCTGCCATCTGTCGTGGTCGAGGCCTGCCAGCTCGTAGAGGTCGCCGCTGGTATTGGTCATGCTGATCTCTGCGCATGAGGTTCCCCTCCAGTCGGGGTACGTCGTGCGTGCGTCAGGAACTGTGGTTGGCTCGGTAGGTCTGATGTCCATGGCGGTAACGATGACACACGGCAGTGACACGGGTTGAGGCTGTTAAGACACTGCAATCCAGCCCATGGTGGATGGTTGATGACTGCCCCGATCTGTGCGCCCGCCATCCCCGGCAAGAGGATTGACGGACGGGATGGTCCGGGCGACGGGGCGGTGTGGTTCAGGCGCTGGCGAGGTACTTCTCGACGGCGTCGCGGATGACGGCACTCCTGGTAGTGCCGTGGGCTCTGACGTACTCGGCGAGCGCCGCGTCGGTGGCGGGGCTGAAGCGCACGTGGCGGGCCGGGGACCGGCCAGCGCCAGTCGCGTGGCTCTCCCCCAGGTTGGGGCGCCCTCGGAAGATCGCGTCGAGCTCGTCGTCGCTGACACGACTACCCGGGCTGGTGCGCAGGGTAGTGCGCACGGGCTTCACGCGGCCGGCAACGATATCCTCGTCATAGGCGTCATAGTAAGCGTCTTCATTACGCTCATTGATCTCGGTCATGATCGATTCTCCTCTCCTGTGGTTCAGCGGTCGTCCCGCGGGACGATATAGCGATACAGGTCTGTTACTTCCATGGCGTGGAAGATCTTGCGGTTACCGCGTCCGTCGACGGCGACGCCGACCTCGATGTAGCGCATGGCGTGCTGATGGGGCAGGCCAACGAACATGAAGCTCCTCTCCCCCGGCCGCCTCGCCGGAAGGTCAGCGTATCCGGCGTGGTGCAGCACCGCGTATACGGCGTCCTCGCGGGGAATCCCGTGCTTGTCAGCGGAGGGGGAGAACTCGAACGGCATGCAATTATGGTAACACCATAATTGCAGTGGGGTCAACCCTTCGTCACTCTTTGCTGGTGCAGGTTCTCGTGAGCCGGCAACGAAAGGTGACCGTCTACCCGTCTTTCTCCGCCGTCCCTCGTGCGGGAGGCGGGGTCAGCATGGGCTGCCGATCACGGACTGCTGTTGGTCCGGGCTGGCGTCGACTCGGCGTTGGATGGCGTTGGGTATAGACGCCAGACCACTTAGGGCGGCTCTCTGCTGGTCGGTGTTGACGGCGAGGTAGCGGCCGGTGGTGGCTAGGGACTCGTGTCTCATGAGGCTTTGGACGACACGGCTGTCGGTGCCTGCGCGCAGGAGTGACGTCGCGAAATAGTGGCGCAACTGGTGGGCACTGGCGGGCGCGTCGGCGCGGTCGAACGCTTGTGAGATGACGGCGCTGACGGTCTTGGCCCTTACGGGCACAGTCGGGTTCCTGGGTGATGGGAACCAAAAGCCTTTGCGGGGGTAGTTGCTGGCTTGCTGGAGGATGAGCTGGTGCGCGGGCAGGAGGTCGGTTCTGCCGCCCTTGCCGGTGATGGTGATAGTTCCGGCGACGGGGCTGATGTCCTCTCCTTTGATCTTGGCGATCTCGTGGACGCGCATGCCGGCCCAGGCGGCGAGGATGATCTTGGTGCGAGTGTCCTGGCGCAGTGGGAGTGCGAGGACGGCGTCGAGCTGGGCGTCGGTGACTGGTCGGGGGTGGCCGGCTGGGGTCTTGGGTCTGGGGACGCGGGTGGTGGGGTCGTCGATGCGGTGGCCGGACTGGAGGAGCCACTTGCACCAGGCCCGCAGCACCGCGTAGTACGTGCTCTTGGTGGCTGCGCTGGGGAGGGTGCCCAGCCAGGCACTGATGGCTTGCGGGGTCAGTGCTGCGGGGTCGGCGCCGGTGGCGGCGGTGACCTGGTTGATGACGCGGATACGTTCGGTGATGGTGCGCTGGGACAGCCCCTGTCCCTGCATGGAGGCCTCCCATGCCTCGACCAGGAGTGTGGGGGCGTCGTCGTCACCAACAATTCTTAAGGGTGTTGTCATTACTTAATGATTGATCCCTGGCGCTGCGTTCCGCTGGGGTTTAGGGCAGAGCGGTGCGGGTCCGTCCTCGTTGCATGTAGCGCGAACGCCGGGCCCCGTGACAACACGGGCGCACCGGCGTTCCCTTCCACTCCGCGCCGTGACGCGGCGGCAGCATCACGTTACCAGGCGGGCAGCGCTGCGGACTCCGGGCCAGCAACGGCCGGATTTTCGTGTCGGTGCTCTCCGCTAGGGTCCACGGTCATGACGACTTTGGCGAGCGTGAGTGACAGGTGTCCTGGGGTGTGCCCGGGGTGTGGGGCCAGCTGGCAGGTGCTGGGCGGGATGCTGCCTCTGCCGCTGCGGTGCTCGTGCTCGGGGGCTTTTGAGTGGCACGACGCATGGCGGTGCCGGCACTGCCGCGTCGTCCTGGCCCAGGGGTGCAAGGACACGGGCTCGTGGGCGCACGAGTACGTCCCCTACGGCGCGGTGCGCCTGACGACGGTGCCGTCGTCGGCGGGGCTGTAGCGGCCGCAGCCTGTAGCAACCACGCTGGTCCGGGTGGTGTTACGGCTCGGTTATCCATCGGTTGAGGGTGGTGCGGGCGATGCCCAGCTGGGTGCATATGGCCTGGCGTGTGGCGCCGGCGTCGAGGGCGGCGGCTGTCTGGGTGACGGTGGCACCGGCGGCCAGGAGGGCGGTGGCGGCTTCGGCGCGTTGGGGTGTCCACACGGTGGGGCGGCCGAGGTTGGCGCCTCGGGCTTTGGCGGCTTCGAGGCCGGCGATGGTTCGCTCTATGGTGAGCTCGCGCTCGAATTCTGCGAGTGAGGCGATGAGATGGACCATGAGTCGGCCTGTGGGGGTTGTGGTGTCGATGGCCTCGTGGAGACTTTTCAGGTTGATGCCTCGTCGGGTGAGGTTGTCGATGGTGGCCACGAGGTGGGGCAGGGAGCGTCCGAGGCGGTCGAGGCGCCACACGACGAGGGTGTCGCCCTCTTCGAGCTCGGCCAGGGCCTGGTCAAGGCCGGGGCGGGCGGCCAGAGTGCCTGAGGCAGTGTCAGTGTGGATGCGAGTGCAGCCCGACGCCCTCAGGGCGTCGAGCTGCATGTCGAGGTGCTGACTGGTGGTGGAGACTCGGGCGTAGCCGATGGTGGTGGCCATGGCTCCTATGACACCACGCGAGTCGCCGATGATGTCGGTCTTGGTGAGATCGCTCCTCTCTTTTGAACACGGGTTCTGGACGCTGCGGCATCGGCGTGTCGCCGGCGGTCTGGCTGGTGTTCAGAATCGGTCACTTCTGAACGTAGTAGTCTTGTGGAGCGTTAAGTTCCTGCGCCAGTTTTGACGCTTTTAGGCAGATTCCCAGAACAATAAGCAGTGATCCTAAGATTACGGATGGGATGGTAAGTAGTTTATATGGTGGTGTTGTTGCGATGATGGTAATTCCGGTTAGAATAAGAGCAGCCTGGGATGAACTTGTATCTAAAGTGTTTCCGAACAGGAGTGTCATAAGTGGCGTCATTGCGGCCACAATAATGCCACCGAGAGTCACGGATATGATGATGTATGTCTTGAAGCTGTTGCCTTCAAGGCCGCTAGCCGTGGCAAGCGTATCGTAATTGGTTTCGGTATTTACAACTTGAGTCATCCAGCTTGTTGCGGAAGCAACAATCAAGACTTTGGTTGTATTAATTATCCATTTCATATTCATATTTCCACCGCTTTTAATTATGATGTGGTAACTAAACTGAGGAGGGTGGCTCGGGTGATGTGGTGGAGCGAATCGTTCATCGTCATACTTCCGTTCAGGGAAATTGGCCTGGCAATCTTTGCGTTACTCATTATATTTTCCTTTCTTGTTCTATGTCGGTCGATTTTGTTATTGGCTGGGTTGGCGGCCTCGGGGTATCTGGCCGGCGGGTGTTGGGGGCAGGGCCTGTCCGCCGTTGAGGCGTTGCTCGGCTTCGGTGACGCCGGTCTCGATCCAGTCGGCGATGAGCTCGTGGTAGGGGCGGACGGGGGAGCCCGGTTGGGCGTTCTCCAGGCGCCATACGGTTCGTGCCCGACCTGCGAGCTCGATGGGGACACGGACGGTGATCTTCTTGAGGACTGGAGCGTCTGTGTTGCCAGCTACGCTGTCATTGCCAGCATTGTCCCTATTGCCGACATTGCTGGCAATGCTGGCATTAGCGGCTTGGCTGGCGGTGAGTGCTGCGGGGTCTGGGCCGGTGGCTTTTGGGATGGAGACTGCTCGTCGGCGGGGCTGCGGTTTCACCTGGCCACCTCCGCATCCTGGTTGGTGGCTGCTACTGCCACGACCTCGCGCTCGGGGAGGGGGTGGTCGATCATGGTGGAGCCGCAGCCCCGCCGTCGACGGACGATGCCCTGGGTTCGGTGACGATGAGGACGCCCGTGGCGGCCGTGAGCGCGCTCAGGGTGAGTGCACCCAGCGACGGCGGGCAGTCGACGAGGACGACGTCGTGCTCCTCGATGGCGCCGTCCATGGCAGCGCGCAGGTGGAACTCTCGTCCGGGGGCTGTGTCGGCTTCGCGTGAGGCGAGCTCGCGCTGTGCGGGGACGACGTCGATGCCGCCCCATGCGGGGCCGGCGGGGTGGATGGCGGCAGCCAGGGCCCCGGAGCCGGCCTGGCCGGTGGCCACGGCGGCGAGGACGTCGAGGAGGGTCCGGCTCTCAACGGGGTCGATCTCAACGTCAAGGATGCTGGTTGCGTTGGCCTGTGGGTCCGCGTCGATGACGAGGACGCGGTGCCCGTTGCGGGCCCAGGCGTCGGCCAGGTTGACGGTTGTGGCGGTTTTGCCGACGCCGCCTTTCTGGTTGGCAACGGCGATGACGGGGGTGGTCACGGTGTTTGCTCCTTGGTGTGCTTGTGGGAACGGGGTGGCGTCGTCGCGGCTTAGAAGGGGGGCTCGTCCCCGATGGCGGTGGAGCCGCCCGTGGCCCACGGGTCGTCCGCGGCGCCGCCGGCGGGGGCGTTGTATCCGGACTGGCCCTGGCCGATGCCGCCACCGCCGTTGTAGCCGCCCTGCTGGGGGCCGTCCTGACCGCCGCCGCGCGGCTGGCGGGTGACCTGGGCCTTGGCGTAGCGCAGGGAGGGGCCGATCTCGTCGACCTGCATCTCCACCACTGTGCGGTTCTCGTTCTCACGGGTGGTGTAGGAGCGCTGGGTGAGGCGTCCTTGGACGATGACGCGTGTGCCTTTGGTCAGTGACTCGGCAATATTCTCGGCCATTTGTCGCCATGCTTGGCAGGGCATGAACAGGGTTTCGGCGTTCTTCCACTCGCTGGCCTGGCGGTCGAAGGTGCGTGGTGTGGAGGCGACGGTGAAGGAGGTCACCGCTGCCCCGGAGGGCGTGAAGCGCATCTCGGGGTCCGCGGTGAGGTTCCCGATGATGGTGATGATGGTGTCTCCGGCCATGATTGTTGGGTCCTTTCTTGAGGTTGTCGGTCGTTTAGAGGAAGTCGTAGATGGTGGTCTGTTGGCTGTTGGTGAGGTCGTTGAGGGCGCCGTTCAGGTCGGGGTCCATGCGTGTCGGCGTACCCATGCGGCCTCTAGGTCAGTCATGCTGCGCATGGTGTCTCCTCGGGTGTTGGGGGCTCGACCTGAACGGCGACGACGTTGGCGACGAGCCGTAGGAGGTTCTGGTAGTCCTCGAGGAACGCGCTTGTTGATGGATCTGCGTTGCTCACCTTGCGTTTGAGGTCGTTGACCTGCTCCTCGACTGCGAGGACGAGCTGTACCTGTTGGAGGAGGGTCAGCTGGATGGTCTGGAGGGGCATTGGTGTCTCCTGTCCTGAGGTTTCAGTGGTTGCCGTCATTGCTGGCTTTGCTGACATTGCCGTAATTGCTGGCAATGCCAGCAAACAGGGGGAGACTGCCCTCTCGAGAGCGGGCACTTCCGCGTCGTTGCAGGGTTCTCGGTAGAGTGGGGAGCCTGTCTCATCGAAGTACTCCCCTGCTGCCGCTATTGCCATCATTGCCAGCAATAGCGCTATTGCTGGCAATAGTGGCGTATCGGGCGAGCCAGCTGCGGGCGAGCACGTCGGCGTACTCGAGCCAGACGATGACGCTACTGCGGACTTTTAATCCGAAGGTCGTGGGTTCGAGCCCCACAGGGGGTACCAATACCCTCGTATACGAACAACAGCTAAGCGGAACGGCCTCATGGGGCAGGTTATGGCGAGGGCTGTGCTTGTTGGCGGGG